>VFQQ010000776.1_pt1 | contig 54989 bp, 55 predicted proteins | sample 3512341 | NCBI WGS metagenome assembly VFQQ01 (sample SAMN10412373, study PRJNA504923) | tailings metagenome | isolation source: Relicate 2 Philex TSF1 revegetated site | place: Philippines: Tuba, Benguet | collected 2017-08-29 | reverse complement strand
CTCCTTCCGTGACGGACTCTCACTTAAACCGAGGGACCCTCAAGGGGGCAGGTCATGATCAAACCCTCGTGGCAGGTGGATAATCCTCTGCACCGGCCCAATGCCGATTAACACCTCCCTGGGAACAGCGCAGAAGGCCTCCTCCCGGGCGACCACAGTCCGCTCGATCGTCACATGACCCGACACGAATGTCGTGATGACCAACTCCGGATGTGCCGCGCCAAACTGTGCCGGATCTTGAGGACGCCCCTGCGGAGAGTCCGTGCCCTCAATCTTAGCCGGTGTCGTCAGCGTGTAGACCTTAAGGTCGGATCCCGGGAGATTGACGCACCGCGCGTGCGCTGTTCCTCCACCGACCAGAGCGACTGCGATGACGAAACCGAAACCGTATGTCCACATGGCGACCTCCCGGTCAGTGATCGTCGGCATCACCTACAAGAGCGACGATATCGCTCCATCTTCCGTCTGAGAAGATCAGGCGAAACACTATCTCCTGTCCCTGCCGCAAAGGCGCGGAGAGATTGCTGAGCTCGATCCACAGCTGGCCCGAGAAATCGAGGCTTTCATGCGGAGGTATCGTGATCGCTGGCAGTGGCAGCACTTTGCCGCCACCGACGCGCGCCATGATCGCCACGCGCCGGGCGGCGCTGGTCTCGATCCCCACAAGCATAAGGGGGTCACCAGTATTGTTGTGCAGATTGAAGCGCAACTGCGCCGCGTCGGAACCGGGGCCTGCGACCAGGAACGGGTGGTCCACATCGGCGAGGAATCCGGCCTCGGTATGGGCGGCAATCGGCTGGGCCACGAGAAAAGCTGCCATCACCACGACGAGGCGAAAGAGGATGCGCCACGAAGGCGCTTGAGCGAAGGAAGACATGAGGAGCCTCGAGAGTTTGTTGAATGAGGCCCGAGGAACCCCGGGCCGCCAACGCGTAGCTCTCGTTAGGTTTTGGGCGGCTCCGAAAGAGCAGCGAGCATTGTTCCCAGGAGCGCTACCTCCGCTCCCGAGCGATAGGCAGCATCCGCAAGCGCTAGCAGCCTCAGCGCGGATCCTGCCGACAGCGTCTCTCCAGTGCATCCGCAATCAAGGCAAAGGATGCAGACGCACGGCGCTGGGGGCTGCGTGGAAGGGTTCTGTTCATCCGATGGCTCGCCAGCCATAAATGGATCGGCCATCGTGATCGTGTCAGCGGAAGCAAGCGACGACGGTACATGCGCGGTTATCGCCGATAGGCAGATCGCGATGGCCATCACCCATGCCATCAGCGCGGCGAGCGGCGGTCTGCCTGCTATGTGCTTCCTCTCCGAAACCATGCGCAATGTCATGGGGCGGTCGCCGATCGAGGTCAAGGTTCTGGTGCGTGTGCGAGGCGCGATGTCGCAGACGTGAGCGAAATGCGTGGCTTGTTCTTGCCTTAGCGAGATGGACCGCTAGCTTGAGCCTGCGCTTCACCAACAACGGAGGTATAGATGCGCAAGCTTATATTGACAATTGCCGCTCTAGGGTTCGCGTCTGCGATGCCAGCCTTGGCGGATGAGGCCAAATATGGAGGCCAAGTCAAGAAGATCGGCGCCTACGAGGGCGAGTTCGTCGTCAAGGGTACCGATGTCCAGCTTTATGTGATCAAGGATCACAAAGCCATGGCACCGTCGGCCGGAATGAAAGCCTCAGTTCGGCTGTATGTTGGGAGTACAGAGAGTGTGGTCGACCTAACTCCTGCCGGTGATAAACTGACCGGAAAGGCAGCAGCACCAGCAAGCGGCAGTGTCCGTGCGATGGTCACGCTGACGGAAGGCGACAAAGAAGTGGGTAAAGCGCAGTACACTGTAACGGCGAAGTAAGCAGGTAGCGGGACGTGACCAAGATGACCAACATGACGGAAGCGGGAGTGGGACGGCGTATCGCCGGCCTCATAACTGCCTTTGCCGTCCTGTGGTCGCTGATCTTTGGCGCGTTTCATATCGATAACGCGGACAAGCTTTTCGGGCCGCTCGTCGATAACCAGCTTCGCTCTACGGTGAGCGACGCCGAGCAACCCACTGAACTCGCAAGCGCAATCGATATCGCGCTTGATGGGTTGAAGGGGGGCGACCTCGGGCAGCCAGATCGCGGCTGCGGTTCCCATTGCGATCAGCATAGTCGTGGCGTTCCGGCCCTTGCGCCGTCTGTGCCTTCGACCAGCGCGGCATATCTCCGTCGCGCGCTGCCTGCCGCACAAGGCCTCGTGCCGACGCCAGGCGATCCTCTTTACGATCCTCCCCGAACGATCCTCGCCTAAACCCGCTCCGGCGCTTCCTAGCCGGTCAGACGTCGTGTTTTGCGAGGACTACCATGCTCACCCGAGCCTTCATTGTGCTCGCCGTCAGCCTGATCGCTGCCGTGCGCGCCGAGGCACAGACCACGCCTTCCATCCGCAGCCTGGATGATGCTCTCCAGCTTGGAGCTCAATACTCACCGCGGTTGCGCGCGGCCGATGCGAAACGTGACGCTTTCACCGGCGACCGTCTCCAGGCCGCAGCACGCCCAAACCCCGAAGTAACGGTCGACGCCGAGAATTTCGCCGGCTCGAAAGGTTATGCCGGCTTCCGCAGTGGGGAGGTCACAGCTGGCGTTTCCCAACGCATCGAGCTCGGTGGTAAGCGCGATGCGCGGATAGCCGCAGCCGACGCCGGGCTCCAAGTCGCCGGACATGATCGCGAGGCCGACATTCTGGCGCTTCGTGAGGAAATCGCGCGCAGCTATATCGCCGCTCTCTATGCCGATCGCATAGCCGCTCTCGAAGGTAGCCGGCTTGAGAATGCTCGGTCACTTGCGGGTGTCGTCCGAGAGCGCGTGCAGAATGGGCGTGAGCCCGCAGTGCAGATGCGCAAAGGCGAGATCGCACTCTCGACTGCGGAGGTGGCACTCCAGCGAGCACGCCGGGAGTATCAAGCCGCGCTCGCCACCCTTGCAGGGGTGGTCGGCGTCCGCAGTCTCGCACTGGTGCCGAACGGCGATTGGTTTGAGCAGGTTGCACGCACGCCGCTCAGCAACACCAACGAAGACATGCTCGACAACAATCCCGACTACGCACGGCTGGAGGCAGCGATCGGCCAAGCTCGTGCCGGGGTCACGCAAAGCCAAGCGGAAGCCATCCCTGATCCCACACTCAATGCCGGGATCCGTCGTTTCAATGAGGATCGGTCTGCTGCTTTCGTCGTTGGATTCTCAATCCCAATCCCAGTCTTCGACCGCAATGCAGGCGCTATCGCTCGGGCAAGACAGGAGTTGATCCGCGCCGAAGCGGAAGCCGAGGCCCAACGCCTCGCACTTCGCGCCAGCTTCGTTCGGGCGCGCGAGACACTTGAGGCGACCCAGCACGAGGTTGATGCCCTACGCGCGACCGTCTTACCTGCTGCTGCGGACGCTCTTAGCGCGGCGCGCGAAGGCTATACCGCCGGAAAATTCGGCTTCCTCGACCTGCTCGACGCTCAGCGCACCGAGTTCGATGTTCGCGCCCAACTGGCGACCGCACTCCGCGACTACCACCTGGCACGGGTGGAGCTCATGCGATTGATCGGCCGAACCTACTAATCCCCGGGGGAACTCACATGGTGAAAGTCATTTCGGCCTTGCTAGTTGGGACAATCCTCGGCGGTGGTCTCGCAATGCACTTTGGCGCTGGAGCTATCCAGCCTTTCGCCATCTTGGCCCCGGCAGGAGCAGCGGGCGGAAAAGACGACGGACATGGCCATGGCGGCGGCGGTCACGGTGAGGGCGAAGAGGAAGGTGGCCTAAATCTGAGCGCAGCGCAGATCGAGGCCTCCGGCATCACGCTCGCTTCCGCCGGTGCGGGTGAGTTGGTGCGGGTAACGACTTTCCCCGGCTCAATCACGCCCAATCCGGACCGCATGGCAGTCGTGTCGGCGAAAGCCGCGGGCGTCGTCGTCGATCTCAAGAAGCGGTTGGGCGAAACAGTCGCCAAAGGCGAACTCCTCGCCTTGATTGAAAGCCGTGAGATCGCCGAGGCCCGGGCCGAACTTCAGGCGGCGCAACGCGGCGAGGCACTCGCCCGCACGACTTTCGAGCGGGAGAAGTCTCTATGGGAGAAGAAGATCAGCTCCGAGCAAGACTACCTCCAGGCTCGCGCTGCGCTCGACGAGATTCGGATCCGGATCGACCTCGCCCGCCAGAAGCTCGCGGCCTTCGGCTTCGGCCAGGGCGACGCCAAAGCAAACGGCACAATGCAGGTTCTGGAGATCCGCAGTCCCATCGCCGGCCGGATCGTGGAGCGACGCGCCGTGCTCGGCGCCTCAGTCCCCAGCGACATCGAACTCTTCTCGATTGCGGACCTCTCCGTTCTCTGGGTCGAAGCCTCGATCGCCCCCAATGATCTCGCGTTCGTAAAGGAAGGCAATCCGGTGATCGTCGAAGCCGGGACCGGCGTCGTCGCCAATGGGGAAGTCGTGTTCGTGAGCCCTGTCATCGACCGCGAAACACGTCTCGCCAAAGTCGTCGCCCAGATCCCCAATCCCGACGGACGCTGGAGACCCGGAGACTTTGCGAGTGTCTCCGTCAAGAACGCCGGAGAAATGGCCACGGTTCTCGTGCCGCGCGAGGCGATCCAACGCATGAAGAAGGAGTCTGTCGTTTTCGTACGCACGGACGAGGGCTTCGAGAAGCGCGATGTCGTTCTCGGCCGCAGCGATGGGCGCCAGGTCGAGATCCGCTTTGGTGTTGATGCCGGCGAAAAGGTCGCCGTCGCCAATTCATTCGTGCTCAAGGCCCAGCTCGAAAAGGCCGAAGCCGAACATTCGCACTGACCCGGGTCGGGAGTAGCCGTTTATGATCGAGTACATCCTCAAGCTGGCGATCCGGCAGCGCCTCGTCGTGCTGTTCCTGGTCCTCGGCGCCGCGCTTTTCGGCGTGCAATCGCTGCTCAAGCTCCCGATCGACGCGGTGCCTGATATCACCAATAATCAGGTACAGATCAATGCCCTGGCCCCGTCGCTCTCACCGACGGAAGTCGAGAAGCAGGTCACATATCCCATCGAAAACGCCTTAGCCGGGATCGCGGGGTTGGAATCGACGCGGTCGATGTCGCGCAATGGCTTTGCTCAGGTGACGGCAGTCTTTAGCGACAAGACGAATGTCTATTTCGCGCGCCAGCAGGTCGCAGAACGCCTCAGCGAGGTCAAAGGGGCGCTACCGACCGGCATCGAACCGAGCTTAGGTCCGATCTCGACCGGGCTTGGTGAAGTTTACATGTGGTTGGTACGCCTCAACCCACAGAGGACAGCGTCCGCGGAAGGTGAGGCTGGGTGGCAGCCGAATGGCTCCTACCGTACCCCCGAGGGGGAGGTTCTCGATACCGACCGCAAACGCGCCACCTATCTCCGCACGGTGCAGGATTGGCTTGTGCGGCCACAACTACGAAATGTTGCTGGCGTCGCCGGCGTCGATTCCATCGGCGGCTATGTCAAAGAATTTCACGTCCAACCGCGTCTTGATCGGTTGATGGCCTATGGTCTCACCTTGAGTGACGTCTCTGATGCCATCCAGCGGAACAACGCATCGATCGGCGCGGGATATCTAGAGCAGAACGGTGAAGGTTTGGTCGTCCGCTCTAGCGGCCGTATGGAAAGCGTTGAAGACATTGGCAACGCCGTCATCTCCACCCGAGACGGCGTTCCAGTCTATGTGCGTGACGTTGCCACTATCGATATCGGTCATGAACTTCGCACCGGTGCTGCGAGCTCGGACGGCGGAGAAGTCGTCGTTGGCACCGCGCTGATGCTGATCGGCGGAAACAGCCGGACCGTCGCCGAAGCCGTCAATGACCGCATCATGGCGCTCAGCAAGTCGCTGCCGCCAGGCGTTGAGGTCACACCCGTTCTGAATCGTACCAAGCTTGTGAATGCGACAGTTGCTACCGTCGAGAAGAACCTCGCCGAAGGCGCGCTGCTCGTCATTGTCGTGCTCTTCTTATTTCTTGGGAACCTGCGCGCTGCGCTCATCACGGCGATGGTCATTCCGATCACAATGCTGATGACGGCTACTGGCATGCTGCAAGGGCGCATCAGCGCCAATCTCATGAGCCTGGGCGCCCTCGATTTCGGACTCATTGTTGATGGCGCGGTGATCATCGCCGAGAACTGCCTCAGGCACCTTGCCGAGCGTCAGCACCAGCTGAAACGTGAACTGACGTCCCGCGAGCGAATGCGTGAGGTCATGATCGCTTCAAAGGAGATGATTCAGCCCTCAGTTTTCGGCCAGGCGATCATTATCATCGTCTACGTTCCGATGCTCACCTTCTCGGGTGTCGAAGGCAAAATGTTTGAGCCAATGGCGCTCACCGTCATCATCGCACTCGTCTGTGCCTTCGTGCTCTCCCTCACGTTCGTTCCGGCCATGATTGCGCTCTTCGTAAAGGGCAAGGTCACGGAAAAGGAAGGTAAGATCATGCGGGCGGCGCAATCGGGCTATGCCGCGCTGCTTCAGCGCTTGGTCCGCCTACCCGGGATCGTTGGCGTTATCGCAATCATCATCGTCATAGCGTGTCTTTCGCTGCTCACCAGGCTTGGTCAGGAGTTCATACCGACCCTTGATGAAAAGGACATTGCGCTACACGCAATGCGGATTCCAAGCACCTCGCTGACACAATCCGCCGCCATGCAGAGCTTGGTAGAGAAGCGGGTAGCGAAATTTCCCGAAGTCGCGGTCGTCTTCTCTAAGACGGGTACGGCGGAAGTCGCGTCCGATCCCATGCCGCCCAACGTGTCAGACACCTTCGTCATCCTGCATCCGCAAGATAAGTGGCCTGATCCTTCCAAGGCCAAGGCACAGCTCGTTGCCGAGATGGAGAAGGCCCTTAAGGAGATTCCCGGCAATAACTACGAGTTCACCCAGCCAATCCAGATGCGCTTTAACGAGCTGATTGCCGGCGTGCGTTCCGATATTGCGGTGAAGGTCTATGGCGACGACTTCGACACAATGCTCGAAAGCGCCAACGCGGTAGCGTCAGCTCTCCGATCGGTGTCCGGCGCCAGTGACGTCAAGGTCGAGCAAGCCGCCGGCTTACCCTACCTGGATGTGAAGCTCAATCGCCGAGAGATTGCGCGGCGGGGCCTTAGCGTAACCCAGGTACAGCAAGTCGTTGCGACCGCGATCGGTGGCAACGAGGTGGGCGTCCTGTTTGAGGGCGATCGGCGCTTCGACATTGTCGTCCGTTTGTCGGATTCCGCTCGCGACGACCTTGAGGTGCTTCGCAATCTGCCTGTCCCGCTCCCCCTAGGAGCAAACGGTCGCGCTGCCACAATCCCCTTGCGGCAGTTGGCGGAGCTTGAGGTCAGCGAGGGGCCAAACCAAGTCAGCCGCGAGAACGGTAAGCGCCGCATCGTGGTGCAAGCAAATGTCCGGGGGCGTGATATCGGCTCTGTCGTTCAAGACGCCCAGGCCGCGATCAACTCTCGGGTGAAGCTACCGGCGGGCTACTGGCTCTCCTGGGGTGGGCAGTATGAGAATCTGATCGCCGCAAAGCAGCGGCTTCAGATCGTGGTGCCGCTGTGCTTCGGCGTAATCCTCTTCCTCCTCTACATGGCACTTGGGAGCATCCGAGATGCCCTCATCGTCTACAGCGGCATCCCTTTTGCTCTTTGCGGCGGGATTTTGGCGCTTTGGTTTCGTGAGATGCCGATCTCCGTATCGGCAATCGTGGGCTTCATTGCGCTTTCTGGCATCGCGGTGCTGAACGGTCTGGTGATGGTGACACGCATCCAACAGGAACTGGAAGAGGGGGTGGACAAGGTTGCCGCGGTGATCGATGGCGCGGTTGTCCGTCTCCGGCCCGTCGTGATCACAGCGTTGGTGGCCTCGCTGGGGTTTATCCCGATGGCAATCGCTACTGGGACAGGCGCTGAAGTGCAGAAGCCCATCGCAACTGTTGTCATCGGCGGCCTGATCAGCTCAACCGTGCTCACTCTCCTGGTCCTTCCTGCGCTGTACACGCGTTTTGGGGCAGGTCAGCGCAAGGAGGAGGAAGACTTTACCGCGGAGCCGGCTGGCATGCTCCCGCATCCTGCAGAATGATGGCTACTCATTGGCCTGAGACGCTAGCCTTCGCGCTTCGCACTGACCTGGCCTGCAAATGCCGGCGGCGAAAGCGCCTCGACGATGCGGCAATCCGCGACCGTGCCGCGGCCACACTGCGTGATCATCCGATCAAGCTCGCTGCGCAGAGCACGGAGATCGGAAATCTTCCGATCAACCTCAAGTCGATGTGCTCGTGCGATCGCATCGATTGCATCACAAGATCGGCTTCGATCGTCCGCAAGATCCAACAATGCGCGGACCTGATCGAGCGAGAAGCCGAGGTCGCGGGAGCGGCGGATAAAGCTCATTCTGTGGAGATGTTCCTGGCCGTAGGCTCGGTAGTTTCCCGCAGTGCGGGCGGGTTTCGGGATGATGCCGATTTTTTCATAGAACCGGATCGTCTCGACCTTAGTACCCGTATCGCGCGCCAAATCGCCAATTGTGAATGGCCGGTTCATGGCCTTGACCCTGTAGTGACTACGGGGTCTATTTATGTAGTCAACTCTAGTTTGTCGAGGTGACACCATGGCAGATCCAACCGCCCTCAAGATTCGCATCGAAGGGATGGACTGCGCCGCCTGCGCTCAGAAGATCGAGAATGCGATCGACGGGCTGCCCGGGGTGTCAGACCTCAACGTCAGCTATGGATTACGCAGGCTGACACTTTCCCTTGACGAGGACCGCACTGCCCGCGACGTGGTCGAAGCAAAGGTCAAGGCGCTCGGATTTACGCCTGTAAGTCCGCCCGAAAATTCTCCGGCTAGCGGCGCATCGCACGACGTTCCGGACCAGCCCGAAGGCGCTTGGTGGAAGTCGACGAAAGCGAGACAGGTTTTCATCGCCGGCGCCTTGCTAGCGCTTGCCTACAGTATCTCTTACGTCCAGCCGGCCTGGTCATTTTGTGCCTATAGCGCGGCAGCGCTCGCGGGGCTCCTGCCGATCGCAAGACACGCGCTCGCCGGCATCACCTCGGGAACCCCGTTCAGCATTGAAACGCTGATGACGGTTGCCGCTGTGGGCGCGGTGGCCATTGGCGAAGCCGGGGAAGCAGCTGTTGTCGTCTTTCTCTTCGCCGTCGGCGAACTGCTTGAAGGCGTTGCCGCTGGCAGAGCGCGAGCTGGCATCCGAGCCCTCGTCGAGCTTGTGCCGCGGACAGCCCGCCGCAAGCGTGGCGAAGACGTGGAAACCGTTCAGGCTACGGAGCTCGCCATCGGCGATATAGTTCTCGTCCGTCCGGGCGACCGTATTCCCTCGGACGGCAAGGTCCTTGACGGGGTGTCGGAGGTCGACGAGGCCCCAGTTACGGGTGAATCTGTTCCGATCGCGAAAGAGCCAGGTGCGAGCGTCTATGCCGGCAGCATTAACGCCAACGGCGAACTGCAGATCCAGATCACCAAGACGGCAGGCGACAACACCATCGCCCGCATCATCCACATGGTCGAAGAGGCCCAGTCCTCGAAGGCTCCGACCGCCCGCTTCATCGAACATTTTAGCCAGTGGTACACGCCGGCAGCCATGTTCGTCTCGGCACTGGTGATCCTCGTTCCTCCTCTGCTTTTCGGCGGCGACTGGTTCACATGGCTCTACCGCGGACTGGCGGTGCTGCTCATCGCTTGCCCTTGCGCACTAGTCATCTCGACACCGGCAGCAATTGCTTCCGGTCTCGCTAGCGGTGCCCGCCGCGGCCTCCTCGTTAAAGGCGGCGCCGCACTGGAAGCGATCGGCAAAGTAAAGACCATCGCGTTTGACAAAACCGGCACGCTCACACTCGGACATCCGCGCGTGACCGATGTTATCGCCGTAGAAGGCAGCGATACCGACGTCCTGGCCAAAGCAGCAGCCGTGGAACGGGGGTCTAGTCATCCCCTCGGTCTCGCGATCGGCGCCGAGGCAGAGAAAAGAGGATTGGAACTACCGCGGACTTTCGGCGGAACTGTCGCTTTCCCTGGCAAAGCTGTCACGAGCCGCCTGAAGTCGGGCTTCGTGTCGGTGGGTTCGCCTCGGCACGCGCTTAGTCAAGGACAGATGGCCGAAGATGGCCGCCGACAGATCGAAGCTCTCGAAGGAGACGGCAAGACCGTCGTTGTTGTCAGCGAAGACAAGCGCACCCTCGGATACATCGCCCTTCGCGATGAGCCGCGCCCAGACGCTGCGGAGGGACTGAAGAAACTGCGCGACCTCGGAATCCAAACAGTGATGCTGACGGGAGACAACGCGCGCACGGCAAAGGCGATAGCCGGCGCCCTAGGTCTCGAAGCTCGTGCAGAACTGCTACCTGATGCCAAGCTGCATGCCATCGCCGCCTATAAGAAGGACGCGCCTATAGGAATGGTAGGCGACGGTATCAACGACGCGCCGGCATTGGCCGCCGCGTCTGTGGGTATCGCCATGGGCGGGGGCACTGATGTTGCCCTAGAAACCGCCGACGCCGCCCTTCTCAAGAATCGCGTTGTGGGTGTTGCCGAGCTCGTCGCTCTATCGCAGGCGACCCTCACCAACATCTGGCAGAACGTCGTCCTGGCTCTCGGACTGAAAGGAGTCTTCCTCGCAACAACTTTGATGGGAACCACGCCTCTTTGGATGGCGATCCTGGCGGACACAGGCGCCACGGTTCTTGTCACCGCGAATGCCTTGCGCCTCCTGCGCTTTGGTCGTCCGTAGGGAGTTTGCTTTGTCGACTTTAGCTGTCACGGCCGTGGCATTGCTGCTTGCCTCCACGTCGGCATTTGCTCAGGGCGGCTCATACAGCTCAATAGCAATCACCAATCCATGGGTACGAGCAGCACAATCGGGTGCGGCAGTAGTTCGCCGGCTACGTCACCATCCGCAATAGCGGTGGCGGATCAGACAAACTGCTTTCCGTGACGTCGCCGATTGCAGAGCGCATTGAAGTCCATGAGACCACGTACACCAAGAGCGGCTTCCGTATGCAGCAAGTGGACAAGATGGAAATCGCTGCCGGAACCTCCATCGTCCTGAAGCCTGGGGGGCTTCTTCTCATGTTCTTCAAGCCAAATCGCCCTCTCCGTCAAAGCAGCAGTTTCTCTGCGACCTTTCTCTTCGAAAGCGCCGGACCAGTCGCGGTCGAGTTCAGCGTCCTAGATCCAAAGGCTCGTGGTCCGTCATCTGGCGGGCCGGGAGGATCATAATTGTGAGCGGATGGCGTCGCGCCCGCGCCCTGCTCTGGACACTCGTTGGCTTGGCGGCGGTCGGCGCGGTGGCCCTGGCGACAGGGATTATTCCGCGCGAGCCCGCCATTGCTGATGCCGCGCCGGGGATTTCTTCAATCGGCGGGCCATTCCGACTGACGACACACAAGGGAGAAGTGCTGTCAGACACCGATTTGCGTGGCCGCCCACATCTTATCTTCTTTGGCTTCACCCACTGTCCGGAAGTTTGCCCCACGACACTTTCCGAATTGACACTTCGGTACGAAGCTCTCGGCGCGGCGGCAGACGCTTTAACTACACTTTTGATCACAGTTGACCCTGAGCGTGACACGTTGGAAATCTTGGCCGACTACATCGGAGCTTTCGACCCGAGATTCATCGCCCTGCGCGGCACGCGCGAAGAGACCGAGGCCGTCGCGAAAGCCTTCAAAGCCTTCGTTCAAAAGGTGCCGTTGCCAAGCGGTGGGTACACAGTCGATCATAACGCGATCGTCTACATGATGAATCGGAACGGCCGATTTGTGGGTTCGCTCGACCCGCATGAGCAAGAGGAGATACAGCTTGCGAAACTCCGGCGCCTGATAGGCGGCAAAGGGCCGGTATCGTGAAAGCAAGACAGAAAGCCGGACGAGATAGCGCCTGCGTTTTTGTACCGCCCCCGCTTGTATTCGCCGGCACACTAGCGGCGGGCGTGTTGGTTGACCGCCTTTTAACGATGTGGTCGTTCGGCTTCGGCGGAGCCTGGCGGTATGGTTTTGCCATATCCATCGGGGTTATCGGCGCACTTTTGATCGCGGCTGCGCTCGGGTTGTTCCGACAGATGGGAACACGGCCTGAGCCATGGCAGCCCTCTACCGCGCTCGTGACGGGCGGCATCTATCGCTTCACCCGAAATCCGATGTATCTAGGCATGGCACTCATCTATACCGGGCTCGCCGGAGGATTTGACAGCCCCGCCGCGGGGATTCTGTTGGCGCCGCTTATCGCCGTCATCCATTTCGGTGTCATTGTCCGCGAGGAACGATATCTCGCCCAGAAGTTCGGTACCGGCTACTTGCAGTACAAAGCGACGGTGCGAGCGTGGCTCTGACACCATCACGGTTAGGTCAATCAAGCGCGTGGTGCCTGCTTTGTATAGCTTGGATGATCTCGCTTGCCGCAACGCTCGGGGCGCTATTCATCGGTGAGGTAGTGGGACAGACGCCCTGTGTTCTCTGCTGGTTTCAGCGCGTCTTCATGTTTCCGTTGTCGATCATCCTTGCGATCGCGTGTTGGAAATTTGACTGCGGAGTCTGGCGCTATGCTCTTCCGCTCGCTGGCCTCGGTGGATTGATCGCAGCCTTCCACCTAGCGCAGTACGTCGGCGCGATCCCCGTGTCTCTCCAACCTTGTGGCCCTGGAACTTCTTGTGCTGGGATGGATATGACGATCTTCGGAGGAGTGCCTATCCCAGCCTTATCTTTGGCGTCGTTCGTCGCCATTTGCCTCTTGCTCGTGATGATTCGAAGGATCTCTTCATCATGAACAGACGAGCCATCGTGATCTTCGCGGCTGCCTTCTCGATCGGCGTATTTTCTCTAGCTGGCTACTTCTATGATCAGCGGGACAAGGAGCGGCTGAGCAACGCAGGAGCATTAAGGCAGACTCAACTCTTCCGCCCGCATTCTCCCATCATCGGGCCGATCGATGCCCCGGTGACGATCGTGGAATTCTTCGATCCATCATGTGAAACCTGCCGGGCCTTCCACCCGATCGTGAAGGAAATCCTTGCAAGGTTTCGGGGTGAGGTGCGGCTCGTGATCCGCTATACACCGCTCCATGAAGGATCGGATGAGGCGGTCAGAATTCTTGAGGCAGCCCGCCGCCAAAACATGTTCGAGCCGATCCTTGAGGTATTGCTAAGAGAACAACCAACTTGGGCCCGGCATGGCGCTCCGAACTTGAACTACGTCTGGGAAGCGGCGGGCCAGGCTGGCTTGGATCTCCCGAAAGCGCGTCGAGATGCACTCCTTCCAGAGGTCGGCAGAATACTCGAGCAGGATGTCGCGGACGTGCAAGCCTTAGGCGTCAAGCGGACGCCAACATTCTTTGTGAATGGTCAGCAGTTGTTGTCTTTCGGGGCCCAGCAGCTTTTTGACCTTGTCCGGGCAGAAGTAGACAAAGTTAAAGGTGCAAACTAGTCCGGCGCTGGCCGTATCGGCGAGTTTGTCCCCTACCTTGGGCAGAAGGAGGATGTTCCTGTCTCACGACAGCGGAGAGCGCTTCTAACCCCTTGAAACAATGGGCGGTACTTGATCCGCACTACTCACCCCATAAATGTGAGCGACCCGCTTGGAGGTTGGATACGCGGGCGGATCGGCAAGAGATCCTGAGGTTTCAGCATCCGCCCCGGCGGAATGTCGTCGGCCGAGCGAGCGGAAGGGCTTTCGTGCTCGGGGCGCTCAAGCAAGTGCAGCACCAACACCTGCCAATGCGCGGCGGCGGGCTCCTTTCTATTCCGATGTGCAGTACCTCTCATCAAGAGCTTTGCCCCGGGATAGTCCGGCTTAGCGGTCCGTAAACAGGTATAGGAGCACATACCCTTATGCGCTTTGTCCTGTTGCTCATCCTCCACACTTCCGGAGCCGATCCGGTCGCGCTGCAAGTACCGATTAGCACCGAGAAGGCCTGCGAGACCGCGCGCGGGAAACTGCTCGCCGAAACCAAGGAGGCGGGCCTCGGACCCGTATTCGCGACGTGTCTCGACACCGGCCGCGCGGTCTGAGCTTTACGCTCGCCCGGGCAGGCTACCTGGTTGCGGCCCTTCTCAGCTTGGAGCCGGTGGCGGTGAAAGCCGATCCATGCGGTCTCGCCATCGAACGCGCAGCCCGCCTGACGGGCGTTCCCGGATCGCTCCTTCGCGCTGTCGCCGAGGTCGAGAGCGGCGTGCAACTCCCTGGCGGAAAGTTTGCCTGGCCCTGGGCGGTCAACGATGGCCGCGCTCTGCTCTTCCGCAGCCGTGAAGCGGCGACCAACCACGTCGAAACCCTGATCGCCGCGGGCAGACTCAATGTCGATATCGGCTGCATGCAGATCAACTGGCGCTGGCACGGCCGCGAAATCACCTCGCCGGCGGCGTTGTTCGACCCCGAGGTCAACGTCCTCTACGCCGCGCGCTACCTGGCGGCACTGCGCCGCGAATTCGACACCTGGGCCGAGGCGGTAAGCGCCTACCACTCACGGCGCGAGATTCACGCGGCCGCCTACCGCTGCCGGATCGCGCGCCGCCTCAAGCCCGATTCCCGACCCTCGGACTGCAACTAGGCCGACGCGAGCGCGGTTTGACTGGGTTGCCTTCGTCTGGAGTTGATGATGTCACGATCCTTCCTGCCCGCGGCCTTCGCCCTGGCGATTGTGCTGACCGCTGCGAATGCCCGCGCCGCCGAGCCCTTCGAGATGAATGTGAAGGCCTTTACGCCGGCTGGCGCACCCATCGGCGAGCAGACCGCGACCTGCTCGACGGCCAAGCCCTGCCGCTTTTCCTGGCCGATCGATACAGACGGGCAGTTCAAGGCCGTCGCTGTCGTTGTGAAGGAGTCCCGGCCCGGGCACTTGCAGGTGCTCGCGGACAACGGCCCGTTCCGGGTAGGGGCCTTGCAGCTTCAGAACCAACCTGGAGCGACGGGCGAGCTTTCCGCTGTCACGAAGAACGCGGGTCGGCGCAACGTGCTGATGAAGTTCACCTTCACTCGTCGCTGACAGCGCCGCTGGCGCGTCGCCGGGGCAATACGTTGGAGCGCGTGGCCCATTGCAGCGCCGCCACCACGGCCGCGTTCCGGCTGATGCCATGCGCTTTGGCGATCTGATCGACCCGAGCCAGGTCTTCCTCTTCCAGGATTGCCCGCACCCTGACCCGATCGCCCTCCGGCAGGTCGGGGATGCGGCCGGTCGCCTGCACCAGGTGCAGGCCGGTGCCGAGGATCGAGAAGTAATCCTCGAGGTCGCCGGGAATCCGGAACCGGAGCGATACGGGCATCCTAGGTCTGGTCCGTCTCATGAAGTCTGAGGAACATCTGCTCCTGGCCGGCTTTGTCCTTCAGCGCGCGGTCGAGAAGAAACTGGAACACCGCTCTCTTGGAGATGCGGTGCCCCATCCGATCGCGCTTTCCAATCAGCACCTTCTCGAGCCGCTCCAGGCTCGCACGTTCCAGCTGAATGGTGGTCGTCACGTAGTCGTCGTCCTTGCGTGGCATGCCCCTCGTCCCCCGTCGGTATATGAGTAAAGCTCTAAAGGGAGCTTTAAGAACTTACCTGTAGCGTCCGCTCATTCGTTTGGAGTTCCGGTCGCTCAATCATGTCCGCTCATCGTCTTCTGCTTCTCGGCGCCCTCGTCTCGATCGCCGCTCTCTGCCTGATCGAACCTTCGTTCGCCCAGGATCCCTTCGGCTCCATCACCACCAAGGCGAACCAAACCCGCGACCACCTGGTGCGCATCGGCCAGGCGGTCATCGGCGTGGTCGCCGCGGCGCTCTTCATTATGGCGGCCTTCGGGCGGGTGCAGTGGTACTGGGTCGGCATGGCCGTGGTGGCCGGCGCGGGCCTTACCGGCATCGGCGCCATCCAGACCTGGCTGAACGCGTAGGGAGGCCAAGCGGTGGCTTCCGAAGGCGGCGTGATCCTGCGTGCGGTCACCAACCCGACCGTGCTGCTGGGGGCCGCGCCCGACCTCACCAAGGTCAGCGGCGGGCTCGGCGTGATGGCCTACCTGCTGACCCTGAACGGCTTCTACGGCGGGGTCGCCTTCGCGCTGGCCCATGCCGTCGCGCTTTACCTCAGCATCCGCGACCCGGATTGCGTGGAGGTTCTGCGGGCCTGGGCGCGGGTCCGCAGGTTCCAGGGTCTCTTCTTCGCCTGCGTGCCCGCCTTCCATCCGGTAAAAGGGAATCGCTATGTCCCGTGAAGGGCGGCTCCTTGCCGGCGGCACCGCCTTAGCGGCCGGTGCCGCTCTTGGAGGCAGCCAGGCCTTGGCCGCGGCGCTCAAGGCGCCGGCCTCGGCCTGGATGCAGACGGCAACCGGGCTCGGGCTCGGGCTGCTCGCCACATCGCTCGCCACCGCGCTCGCGCTCTCACCGGCGGTGCGGCGTCTGGTACTGCCGCCGCCGCGGGAGAGCGAACTGAAGGACGTGCTGCAGTTCGATGCCGTCCTCGCGGATGGCAGGACGATCCGCACCAAGGACGGCCAATCTGTCCAGACGGTCGCACTCAGGGGCATCGACTACGGCTCCAGGACCGAAGCCGAGCGCCGGGCGCTCTTCGTCAAGCGGCATGGCTGGCTGATGAAGGTCTGCGACCTCGGAGCCAGCATCAAGCTCTTGACGCTCCGCGACCGCGTTCCCGTCGACTACCCGGCCAAACACGAGCATTGGGCGCTCCAGGAGATCCATGGACGTTGGATGCGTTCGTTCGAATCGGTTTACGTGAACCAGCATTATATCGTCGTCGGGGTTCCGGGGGATAGGGCGCCGGAGAAGCGTCTGGCCGAGATCGTCCAGACGATCCTCGAGGGATTGCACGACTACGCCCCGGAGGTTCTCACCAACGGCGACGACGTCCATTCGCCGCTGCTCTCCTTCTGGTCCCGCCTGGTCAACGGCTTCCAGGCCGGCCTGCCCCCCGTCACCGACGATCTGTCGGAGCGGCTGCCGATCTCGACCCTCACCTTCGGCCGGGAATCCGGCCTGATCGAATATCGCGACGGCTTGAAAGCGCGCTTCGCGCTGCCGATCTCGGTCCGGAACTGGGGCGACAGCGACAGCGGCGAGCTGGTCGACCGATTGCTTGCCATCGACGCGGAGCTGCAGATCAGCCAGCTGCTTCGTGGCATCCCGAAGCCCAGGGCGCAGGCGCTGCTTCCCTGGCGGAGCCGGCAGGCCAACATGCCGATCCCGAACAGCTTCCGTACCCAGGAGTTCGAGGCGGCCGTCGAGCTGATCGCCGGCGACAAGGACGGTTTGCTTGAGCATCAGCTCACGGTCTTCGTCCATGCCGACAGCCAGGAGCGGCTGGGCGAGCTGGCGGCTGAGGTGCGCCGGGTGCTTGCCGACTTCAGTATCCGCTCGGTGGTGGAAGGAGCGGCGAGTGAATGGCTCTGGCGCTGCCGGCTGCCGGGCTTCGACCTGCCGACCAGGCCCCGCTCGCTCTTGGCACAGAACCTCGCCAGCCTGATGACCTTCAACGACGAGCCCCACGGGCACGGGCGCTCGGACTGGGGCGAGGGGCCGCTTCGCCTCTTCAAGACGGTGGGCGGTGCCTCCTACAGCTTCCAGCTGCATGCCTCCGAAGAGAAGGAGGCGCTTGCTCATTCGGTCACCTTCGCGCCGGCAGGCTCCGGCAAGACCACGCTCTTCGAGCATCTGATCGGGGGTGCCCTCCGCCACCGAGACCTCGCGGCCTATGCCTTCGATCGCAACTTCGGCCTGAACGTCTTCACCGAGGCTGTGGGCGGGACCTACCTCAACCTCAGCCAGGGTAGCGAGCAGACCGGCGAGGTGCATGTCCGGCTGAACCCGCTCCAATGTGCCGACACGCCGCAGAACCGGACGTTCCTGCGGCAATGGCTGCTGCAGCTGGGCGGGGTTGACGACGATCAGTCATACGAAGTGGCCGGCCGCGCCATCGACGCGATCTTCAGGATCCGAAAGGTCGGCACGCGATCGCTGACCTCGGTCCACGAAGGCGCCTTCGACACCGGATCCGCCCTGAAGTCGGGCCTCACCCGTTGGATCGGCAACGAGGGCGCGGCGGGATGGTTCAATGGCGCCAGCGACAGTCTCAACCTGGACGCCGCCAGGCTCATCACCTTCGACATGACGGACGCTTTCCGTGATCCCCGGGCAGCGGCGGCGCTCGTCAGCTACATCATGTTCCGCATCCGCTCGGTTTGTGCCCGCGATGCGCGGCCGCATCTCGTCTTCATCGACGAAACCGCGCCGATGCTGGAAGACGAGATCTTCCGCAAGAACGTCGAGGTGCTGTTCCGCGAGCACCGGAAGCTCCGGGGCTCGGTCAACGTGGTGTTCCAGGACGTGGGGGCGCTGCTCAGAAGCGGCATCGCCGAGACCGTATTCAACAACTGCCCGACCCAGTTCATCTTCCAGAACCCGAACGCCCGCGAGGAAGACTACCGGGCGCTCGAACTGACGCCGGCGCAATGGGACTACGTCAAGGGCACGAGCCGGCTCGCCCGGCACGTCAAGCGCTCGGTCCTGGTCAAGCGCGGCCGCGAGGCGGTGATCATCGATATCGATCTGGCACCGCTGGGCCCGTACCTGAAGATCTACCGCTCGGGCATCGAGCCGGTGAACCTGATGCACTACCTCAAACTCAAATACGGGGCGGACCGATGGGTGGCCGAGTACATCGAGCACGGCTGATCGCCGCTGGCCTCGCGGATAGCCGTCTCGGCTGCGTGCTGGGAGGCCTGCTGCTGGGTGCGGCCATTGCCGCGCCGGCCGCCTGGGCGGCGATGACGGTCTATGACCCCACGGTCAACGTCTCGACGCTGAAGATCCATACCGAAGCCGTGAAGCAGCTGGCGGAGCTCGAGAAGCAGCTGGCCGAGCTCCGCAAGGTCTACACGACGCTGGGGCGCGCCGGGGCGATCGGCCAGGGCTTCGGCGGCGGCATCACGGCCGAAGCCCGCCGCCTCGCCGGCATCGCCGCGGACGTCTCGCGCTGGGATCTGCCCCGGGACTTCAATCCCGGCTCGCTCAATACCCTGCAATCGGGCATCGCGACGCTGCGCCGGATCCTGGCCGTGCTGCCGGACGAGAAGAGCGGCAATCGCGCTGCCGCCGATGCCGACAAGGTGCATGCCCGCCGGGCGGCGGTCCATGAGGACGCCGCCTATTACGCCCTGGCGCTCGCCCTCTCGGAGCGGGAGGCCACGGCCCAGGCTGTCGGCCGGGTATCGGGCGTCGCGGCCGAGGCCCAGGGCACCATCGACCTGCATGCGGACCTCGTTGCCGGCAACAAGCTCAAGGTGGCGGAGGTCGAGCAGCTGGTGGCGATCCGTGCCCTTCTGGCGGCTCTGCTCGAGGTGGCGGCCAGCGGCGAGATGCGGCAGACCTCGGTGGTGTACAGCGGCAGGAACCGCTCGACCCAGTCCCTTCGCACCGGCGCCGACCCCGAGGCCCGGGCCAAGTTCGGGGAGTAGGGGCCGTGGACTGCGTTACCTGCGGCATGTTCCGGCAGTTTGACACGGTGGCGAACCAGTACGCGCTGCAGGCCTTCGAAGCGCTGGCGCCCTGGGTGCGGAACGGCTTCACCGCCTTCGTCGGCGCCTGGCTCGCCTTCCATCTGGGCTGGCGGGGCGTTCTGCAGGGCAATCTGCGTCTGCCCGAGATGATGAACGCCGGTGCGGTCTTCGTGGCGGTCGCCGTGATCCTGCAGGGATCGACCTTCTACTGGAGCTGGATCTACCTGCCGGGCCGGGAGGTGATGAGCGGGCTGACGCAGATCGTCGTCTCGTCTCCTTCGGCGGGTATCGGCGATCCCTCCATGACCGGACTTCTCTCGACCGTCGAGCGCGAGGTCATGCGCGTCTTTGCGGTAGTGCAAGGGATCATTGCCGAATCCAACTTCTATGAACTGGTCAACTTGGTTGGCGGCATCCTCCTGTTGCTACCCTACGTCTTCGTCTGGGGCATCTTCCTCGCCTTCCTGCTTGAGGGGATCTTCAAGTTCCTCGGCATCTCGGCGCTGGCACCGATCTTCATCGCCTGTATCGCCTTCAAGGCGACACGGGGCTTTGCGATGAGCGCCGCGCGGATACTGCTGAGCGGCATCCTCACCGTCGTCTTCGCCGGCGTGGCGATGGGCTTCACCATCACCATCGTGAAAACTTACACGGCAGACCTGCCGATGAGTACGGACGGCACGTTCGCTGGAGACCCAAGCGCATTCGTGTTGAGCCGTGAGTACTTCAGCATTCTCCTGATCGGCTTCATCTCGATCCTGTTCCACCTCAAGGCGGCGACGCTCGCCTCGAACATCGCCGGTGCCTCGGACGGTCCGGGGGCCGCGAGCGCCGTGGTGGCGGCCGGCATGGCGGGTGTCGGGTTGCTCAAGGCGGCAGCCCTCGCGCCCGCCCGTCCGGTCATCGACAACGTCCGGCGCCGCTATGGCGAGGCCGTCATGGACGGTGTCTCGCGCGCCGCCTCGTCGGCGCTCTCCGCGGCCGGCCGCCGGGCCGGAACCCTGATGGAACGGCTCACCAGCCGAATTGGAGGCTAACCCCATGAAACGCATCTTCCTGGCGGCCCTGATCGCCGGGCTGCTGGCGGGCTGTGCCGCGAGCGACGTGTCGCGGCCGATCGGCACCGGCGAGGACACCGACCAGCTGCCGTCCTCCCCTTGCGCCTGCGAGGTCTTCTACCAAGGCGGCGTCTGGCGCGGCTGACGGGCCCTTCTGTTCATGAGGAGACGACCGTGACCGAGATGTACGAGCCGCGCGATACCGGGCACAGCTATCGCTCGCAGATGTGGGCCAACCGGGTTCTGGGCCTGGTCAGCGTCGGCCTGTTGATGGCGGTGATCGCCCAGGCCTCGGTGATCTACGCGCTCTTCCCGCTCAAGCAGATCGAGCCGATGCTCCTGATCGGCGGCTCTCGGGACGACCAGGTGTGGCGGGTCGAGCCCTTTCACGTCGGCACCCGGGGATGGGACCTGATCGCCGAGAAGCTGGTGCAGGACTATGTCCTGAAGCGCGAGAGCATCGACCTGCAGACCGAGGTCGCCCGCTGGCAGCAGGTGGCCTGGATGTCGGCGGAACCGGTCTTCGCCGAGTTCCGCAGGGTGATGGGGCGCGAGAATCCGAACTCTCCCTTCGAGCGGGCGAAGAAGGAACGCCTCACCCGGCAGGTGACGGTGCGGGTCGTGAGTCAGCTCAACCCCGCGCAATTCCAGGTCGCCTTCGAGCGGGTCGACTTCCGCGACGGCGAGCGGATCGACCGCAAGGAGCTGGTGGCGACCCTCACCGTGGAGTTCCTGGAGCAGAACGTGCGCCGTGAAGATCGCTACATGAACCCGACCGGTCTCACGGTCATCGCCTATGGCCTGGCGGAGAAATCATCGTGATCAAGTGTGCGAATACCACGCTTGCGGCTGCTGTCCTGGTGGCCGTCGGCTTCAACCTCGCCCCCGCCCGTGCCCAGAAGGCCGCAGATATCATCAATCTGGCCGACCCGGCCGCTGTCGAAGCCCAGCTGAAAGGCGACTTCGGCCAGGTGGATCGGCGTCCCTCGCTGCCGCTCGGCGCCGTACAGGACGCCTGGCGCAAGGCGGATGCCAAGGCCGGGATCTATACCGTCGCCTATGCCCCCGATGAAATCGTCCGGCTTCGGGTCCGCGAGAAGATGCCGGTCACCATCGTGCTCCCGGACTGGGAAGAGGTCGGCCCGATCGCGAATGGCGATCCCTTCGTCTTCGGCTATCAGCAGATCCAGAAGAACATGGTGGTGGTCGAGGCAGCGCACGTGGGCGCCGATGCGAGCCTCACCATCGTCGGCAAGCTCTCGGGCCGCGTCTACGCCTTCTACCTGCGGGCCGAAGGCTTCAATGCCGCGGAGATCCCCGATGTCGTGGTGTATGTGAAGGCGGCGGCGCCGAACGGCACCCGCTCGGTCATGGGCGTCGCGCCGCCTGTCCCCGCCAAGGAGGCTCAAGGGGGCGCGGTGGCAGGTCCGGGCGTACAGAAGCCCGATCGCAAGAGCGGGCTGAACGATCCCGACTATCTGCGGGAGGTTCCTTTCGATCCGGAGAAGCTGCGGTTCGACTTCACCATGGCGGGCGACCGGACCATCGCGCCGGAGCGCGTCTTCTCCGACGGCGTCTTCACCTACTTCGACTTCGGCACCCGCTGGCAGGGCACCGATCTGCCGGCGGTCTGGCGGGTCGTCGACGGTGTCGACACGCCCCAGAACACCCGGATCAGGGGATCGATGCTGATCGCCGAGGCGACCGGTGCCTTCACGCTCCGGAACGGCCAGCGTGTCGTCTGCGTGCGTCCCGAAGGCTGGGAGCCGACCGCGAAGCCGGCGCGCCCAGCGAAAGCACGGGCAACCCCGGCCTGGCCGCCGAACGTGCCCGACAGGGAGTGAGCCGATGCGCTGGGCGGGACTTCTCCTCGCCGGGACGCTGCTAGTGTCCGGCTGCAACGATGATGAGACGACGCGCGAGCAGGCCCCGCCGGTGCCGAAGACGACGCCGTCGCTGATGGAGTTCGCTTCGCCCGATGCGGCGCCACCGATCCCGCCGCCGCCCGCGCCGGTCGCCTATGAGCTCCCCAAGGCCGCACCGCCGCCGCCGGCCCCTCCGCCCGTCGCTCCACCGCCGCTGGCGCCGCCCGCCTTCGACGATCCGGGGCCCGCACTCCGGGCCGCCGAGGTTCAGGCGCTCCTCGCCCGGCGCCAGCAGGCGCGCTCGCAAATTGCGCTGGCACCTTCGCCGGAGCCCGCGCCCGTCCCCCCGCCCGAGCCGGCCTGGCGCCTTCAGGATAAAGACTACGCGCGCGACAGGCTCGAGCGGGACGAGTCGACCCTGCCAGTGGAGCGGCACCGGGTGATCACCGCGGACCGCTACATCACGGCCATCCTCGAGAACGCGATCAACAGCCAGATACCCGGCCGCTTCATCGCGCTGGTCGAGCGCAACATCTACGGCGCCGACGGGCGCCTCGCGCTCCTTCCCAAGGGCTCTCGGATCATCTGCACCTACGAGAGCCTCGCCAAGGTGGGCGACACCCGTCTGCGATCGACCTGCAGCCGCGCCCTTCGGCCGGATGGCGCATCGATCGCCCTCAGCGACGCGCAGGCGGCCGACCAGGTGGCGCGCACCGGCCTAATCGGCGAGGTCGATAACCGGCTTTGGGAGCGCTACGGCGGCGCCTTCATCATATCGGCCGTCTCCGCGCTCGCCTCGCTCGGCAGCGTCGCCTCGGACAATCGCCAGCTCCAGGGCGGTGCCTTGGCGCTCTCACAGAACCTCGGCCAGGCGACCGCCCAGCTCCTGGAGCAGACCGTCGACCTCGCCCCCGTGGTCACGGTCGCCGCCGGCTCGCGCATCCAGATCATCCCAACCGCGGACATCTGGCTCCGCGAACCCGAACGGATCCCCGCCGGAGAACGCCCCGAATGATGCCCCGAACCATCCATCGCGCGACCCTTGGCCGCGCGGCCCTCCTGTACGCGTTGCTCGCTGCCTCCGGCCCCTCGCTCGCCCAGGCGCCGCCACCGGCGCCGGCGGCCTCGAAGGAAGAGAAGACCGGGCTCACGACGCTTGCGCCCGTCGAACTCAATGCCAGCGGCAACGACGCCGAGGCGACGCTCACCGACCTGGTGAAGCGCGCCGACGGCCAGTTCCTGAAGGACGTGACGCTGATCGGCCGCGGCCGGGGGGTAGCCGCCCCGCAGGGCGTCCTCGGCCAGGTGGTCTGGTACGGCATCAAGGCGAGCGTGAAGGGAGAGGAACGCAAAGCCGGCCTGTCCTCGCCGCTGAAGAGCGCCTTCATGGCCCAGGCGCCGATGCTGCCCAAGGAGCAGAAAATCGAGGCTATCGGCGATCTCGAGGCCCTGAAGGAAGCCGCCCGGAAGCTGCTGGCCGAGGAGGGTGCGCCAGAGGACAAAGACGCCAAGGCCAAAAAGGAAGAGGAGAAACCTAAACCGGAAGCCCGGCAGGCCGCCCGCCAGGGGAGCGCCGGCGGGGGCGGGGGCACGGCCGGCAGCCTGCCGCCCTACCAGCCCCTCGCCTATCCCGAGAAGAGCGGTGAGACGGGATCGTCCTCGGCCCTGGTCGAGGTGGTCACCTCGGAGGGCTGCCGGCCCCGGGTCCTGCTCGAGCAGGGTGTCGTCTATCTCCAGTCGAAGCTGGTCACCATGAAGGATGGTGCCATCGTCAAGGACGGCCAATGCTCCGACTCCTTCGAGAGCATCCCGATCCAGAAGAGCTACGCTGGCTGCGAATACGCCGTCGATATCGAGAGCCTCCAGGCCTGGCCGCAATACCGTCCCTATTACGTCAACGCCGGTGGCGAGCCGGTCTACGTGACGGAGTGCATGAAGGATGTGAATGCCCCGGCCGCCGTCGTGAAGGACCGCACGGCCTGCTCGCCGATCATCGACCTCGAGAAGCTGCTCGCCACCCGCGCCTATGAGTTGGTCTATACCTCCATGAGCGGCGGGCGGGTAGTCGTGGCTGGTTGCCGGCCCGACGATACATCGACGCTGCCCATCGTTGCGACCGCCGATGGCTGCGGCTACCGGCATGACATGCCGAACAACCAGAGCTTCAGGCAGACGCGCAAGATCTATGTCGACGCCGGCGTCTCGGTCGCGGTGTCTTCCTGCGCCGACGCCGGCCCGGCCCTCCCGCATGTCCTGGATACCGCGTCCTGCCAACCACAAATCGACTACGCCACCCGAAAGGTGACGCCGCTGGCGCGCCGCATGATCCAGGCCGATATCGGGCTGACGGCCATCGCCGAATGCGCGCCTTCGCCCGCACTCGTCGTCGACCTGCTTGCGACCTTCCAGGGCTGCGAGCGGATCTTCGTGCACAATCTCGAGGGCGGCGAAAGTCACCGGACCGAGCGGTTCTTCTATGAGCAGGCGGGTACGCGATCCTTTGTCGGTGCTTGCGTCGCTGCATCGGGCGCCGCGGCACTTCCCCACCAGCTGGAGACCGTCTCCTGGCAGAACAACGACACGGCGCGCGCGGCGCTGCCGGTAAGCAGGATCTACGTCACCTGGAATGCCGAGAAGTTCGAAGTGTCGAGCGCCCAGGTCCGGCCCGATGCCGTGGCCATCCCCTATACCTTCGTCAAGGTCGACACCCAGCCCAGCCCATCCGTCTTCCACTACGAGGCCTGCGGCAAGTACATCGCGACCAACAAGAGCGACATCTACAGCCGGCCCGATGGCACCCAGGTCGCCTATGTGACGGGACCGGGCACCCCGCAGGGGCCGACGAATGCCTGCGTCACCGAAAGTGCTGAGATGGCGTTCGGGGGTTCGATGGAGAACGGCACCAGCATTTACTGCTGGTACAAGGGCAGGGCGCTGAAGCGCCGGGAAGACGGGCAGGTCGTCTACGGCGCATGGGTGAACCCCGCGGGCCTGGGCTCAATCGGTTGGTACCTGGTGGAGCAGCAGCAGCAGGACTACTCGGACCCGGGCCGCACGATCCGTACCGGCTACCCGGTCGGTACCGGCGCCATCGCCTATGGCGGCCCGGCAGGGGGCCGCTGCCATGCCAATGGGACCGGCGACATGATATCGGCCTTCCAGGCCGCGTACGGGCTCTGATGAGCGCGGCCGGCGCGCGGCGCGCCACCCCTTTGCTGGTGGAGGAAGCCGGTGCTGGCCGCCTCCGGTGACGCGGTCTTGGACGCCGCGCTCGAGCCGCTCGCCGTTCTCTTCCGCAAGCGCGACCTCGTCGAGATCAGCGTCAACCGGCCCGGTGAAATCGGGCTGGAGATCGAGGGCAAGGGCTACGTCTTCGAGCGGGCGCCGGCGATGAGCATGAAGTTCTGGGAGGACATCTGCCATGCGCTGGCGAACAAGGCGGGCCACGCCTTCGATCCGCACGCGCAGCCGCGGGTCTCGACCCGGCTTCCGGGAGGCCATCGCTTCGAAGCCATGATGGGCAAGAGCGTCCTCTCGGGCCTCACCGTCTCCATCCGGGTGAAGCGGAAGGCCCACGCGAGCCTGAAAGACTTCGGTGTCACCGGAGCGGCGCGCACCGAACTCGAGGCGGCGATCACCCGGGGCGCCAATGTCGTCATCTCGGGCGGCACTTCCAGCGGAAAGACGACGCTCGCCAATCTCCTGCTGCCGCTCATCCCCGCCGATCGGCGGATTCTCACCATCGAGGACACGCCCGAGCTCAATGCGCCGCACCACAACCAGGTGAACCACCTCATCAGCCGGAACGAAGCCAATCCGCGGGTCGGCTACGCGGAAGTCTTCGACCATGCCATGCGTAGCCGGCCCGATCAGATCCTGCTCGGCGAACTCTCGATCCCCAATGCCTTCCCGGCCCTCCTGCTGCTCAACTCCGGCCATCGGGGCTTCATCTGCACCATGCACGCGGATTCGGCCGCGCTGGCCCTCGAGGAGGGCTTCTATCAGCGTGTTGCTCTCTCGGGCCGCTCCGAGATCGAGCCGGACTACCTGGCGCGATACCTCCGGCGAACCATCGACCTGGTCATCCAGGTCGCGAAAGCCGGCCGGGATGCTCGCCAGATCACCGAGATCTGGTGGCCGGGGCAGGTGGAGCCGCGCCGTCTTCTCGAGGTCCCCGCCTGATGAACGCCAACATCCTCCCGTCCGTCGCCTGGTACGTCCCGGTGGCGACCCTTTCGGCGGCTGCCGCCCCGGCCATCCTGCTCTACCTCGGCATCGAGCCGTTGAACGGCGCTCATTGGAGGGCGCTCTGGCTCTACTACATGAAGACGGGAACCCTGCCCGTCGATCTCCTGATCGGGCTCGGCGCTTGGTTCGCCGGTTCAATGATCGGCATCGCCGCCGGCCCGGGCCTGGGCCGGGTGGGGGAATATGGCGATGCGAGATGGGCGAGGCGGGCGGATCTCCGCCGCTTCAAGCCCGGCATCACGGCCAGGGCCGGGATCGTGCTCGGGCGCTTCGGTGGGATCGGCCGCTTCGGCGGCCGGCTCCTGATGAGCATGGAACCATTGTCGGCGCTCGTGGTGGCGCCTGCCGGCACGGGTAAGACCGACGGTATCATCGTGCCCTCGGTTCTGATGTGCGACCCGTTCTCGCTGGTGATCAACGATCCCAAGGGCGAGCTCTATGAGCGTACCGCCGGGCACCGCGCCACTTTGGGCCGTGTGCTTCGGATCGAGTGGACCGCGGGTGCCGCGGGGTCGGTCTGCTGGAATCCCATCGATCTCTGCTCGTTGCCCTTCGACCGGGGCGCCCGCGGGGATCTCGTCGATCGGCTGATCGCCGTCCTCATCCCCGGGGACGAGCGTGACTTCTGGATCTCATCGGGCCGCGCGGCGCTGTCCGCCTGCACGCTCTTCCAGATCTACGAGGGTGAGCGGCTCGGCTTCGCGCCGAGCTTTGGCTCGACGCTCGACTGGATCGCGAAGCTTGGACACGCGCAGGACCCGGACATAGAGGATCCGGTGCGGCGGAACCTCGATCGCGCGGCCGGCATCGCCGATATCGAAGGGTATCCCTCCCGCATCTCTGCCTGGCTCCGCCAACTCGCCATGATGGACTACCGGACCCGCTCGAGCGTGGTCGCCACCGTAAGCGCGGCGCTGAAGATATTCTCCAACGAGAACGTCGCCAGCGTGACGGGGAGGACCGACTTCACGCTTGGTGATCTCCGCGGCATCAAGGGCAAGCCGATCAGCATCTATATCGTCGTGCCGGCCTTCGATCAGGACGCCTTCGGCAAGATCACGGCCCTCTTTGTCGAATCGGCGACGCGCTTTCTGACCGGACGGAAGCCCGCGCGGGGCGAGCTCGGCCTGCGCTTCATCCTCGACGAGGTCGGCTTCCTGCCGCCAATCCAGGCGATCAGCATGGGACCGGCGATCACCCGAGGCTATGGCGTATCGTTCCTCTTCGCCTGCCAGGACTACGGGCAGCTCAAGGACCGCTGGGGCCAGGGTGGCCTCGACAACATCATCACCAACACCGCCTTCAAAGTGGTCTTATCGCAGAACCATCCGGACACCGCGGCGATGATCTCCCGGGCCGTCGGCAATGCAACGCGGAAACGCAGGAGCAAGTCGAGAAATGTCGGGATCGGCCGGGGACTGTTCGCCGGGGGATCAGTGTCGGAGCAGCAGGAAGGCGCCCCATTGATCCGCCCCGAGGAGATCATGTCGATGGACTTCGGGCGGCACTTCGTCCTTACGCAGAACCGGGTCAAGCTACCCATCTGGTGCCGATCCGCCTACTACACGCGCGTGCCAATGCTGAGGAAGCGGGCCGCTCGGGTTGCACCGCGTATTCGCTAAGGTCTATGCGGCCAAGCTGCCGCAAATCCCGATGATATTGCCACAACTCTGTCCTGAGTAGGCGGGCGGTTGTTATATGTGGAGATGCAAAGCGGAGAATTGATCTCGCGCAATGCCGTCTTAGGTCAGTGGCCTCATATACGAGTTCCATTTCCAGCTGATTGGAGCTACGGCCATGCGGCTCTCCCGTTTTGCGTTTCTCAGCCTCTTCTTGTTGCTCGCGGCCACACCCTCGGGTGCCGAAGAGAAGCACCATTCCCCCACCGGTGATGCCGGTGGCGCAGCGCAGCCGCAGACCACGGCGCCTGCCCCTTCGGAAATGGGCATGATGTGCCAGGCGATGACGGGCGCGGGAATGATGTCGGGCGCTGGCCCGGCCGCCCATCTCCTGGCGCCGACCCGGATCGAGGGCCGCATCGCCTATCTGCGGGCCGAAGTGGCCGTGACCGCCGCCCAGGAAGCAGGTTTCACCGCCCTTGCCGCAGCGCTTCGCGCCAGCGAGAGCCAGGACCATACGGCGAAGCCTGGACCTGGCGGCAAGATGCGCATGGGCATGATGTCGTCCGCCGCGCCCGCCGCCGGCACCCTGGCCGAGAGGCTGGCGCATCAAGAGCATGTTGCGGCCGCCCGGGTCGAGATGCTGAAGGATGTGCGGATCGCCTATGAGGCCTTCGACAAGCTGATGACGGCCGAGCAGCGCAAGGCGGCCGAGACGCTGCTGCCGCTGCTCTTCCCGGGCATGAGCTGACCTAGGTCTTGGCCTTGTCGATCACGGCGAGCAGTTCGGTGACGTGCCGGCGTTGCTCGGCACCGTTGCCGCTCATGATCGCGTGCTCGACGCAGGTGGCGACGTGGTCCTTCAGCACCTCCTGCTCGATGCGGGCAAGGGCGGCGCGCACCGCCTGCACCTGGGTGATGACGTCGATGCAGTAGCGATCCTCTTCCACCATGCGGGCGATGCCGCGCACCTGGCCCCCGATGCGGCTGAGGCGGTTCAAGGCGGACTTGCGGATGGAGGGTGTCATGGCGTCATCACTTGAAAATACCCCTGGGGGGTATATATGGAGGATATCGGGCCGGGGTCAATCCGTTCGGATCGCCGCCGGCCGCCACTAGAGATCGGGATCATGACGCAAACCGGCGCCAAAGGCTGCTGCGGTGGATCGCACCAGCCTCAGCACTCTTCCGCTCCTGCAGCGACGTTGAAGGAGAAGGATCCCGTCTGCGGTATGAGCGTCGACCCTGCGACGGCCAAGCACAAGACTGAACACCAGGGCCGGACCTACTATTTCTGCTGCGCCGGCTGCCGGAGCAAGTTCGAGGCCGACCCGGCGAAGTATCTGGCGGTGGCGAAAGCGCGCGACCCGGTCTGCGGCATGAGCGTCGATACGGCGACGGCCAAGCACACCTGCGAACACGCCGAGCAGACCTACTTCTTCTGCAGCGCCGGCTGCCGCGCCAAGTTCGAGGCCGATCCGGCGAAATACCTGGCGAAGGCGGAGGCGGCGGAGAGCCGCCATGCCGGCCACCAGCCCACGGCGCCGGCCGGCCGGGTCGACGAAGGCGCCATCTATACCTGCCCGATGCACCCCGAAGTGCGCCAGGTGGGACCGGGCGACTGCCCGATCTGCGGCATGGCGCTGGAGCCGGCGGAGTTCGACCCGGCAGCCGCCAACGAACCGAGCCCGGAGCGGCGCGACATGGAGCGCCGCTTCTGGATCTCGCTGCTGCTGACGGCACCGGTCCTAGCGCTCGAGATGGGCGGGCACCTCACCAACCTGATGCATCTGCTGGGCGAGCGGAACGCTATCTGGGCGCAGTTCCTTCTCGCCACGCCGGTGGTGCTGTGGGGCGGCTGGCCGTTCTTCGTGCGTGCCGTGGCCTCAGTGCGCAGCGGCAACCTCAACATGTTCACCCTGATCGCGCTCGGCACCGGCGTCGCCTGGATCTACAGCCTGGTGGCAGCCTTCGCGCCGGGCCTGTTCCCGCCTGCCTTCCGTAATGCCGAGGGCAATGTCGCGATCTATTTCGAGGCGGCGGCGGTGATCACCACCCTGGTGCTGCTGGGGCAGGTGCTGGAACTGCGCGCCCGCGAAGAGACCGGCGGTGCCATCCGCGCGCTCCTCGACCTCGCTCCGCAGACGGCGACGCGGATCACCGCCGCCGGCACCGACGAGACGGTGGCGCTCGAGCAGGTGCTCGAGGGCGACCGGCTCAGGGTGAAGCCGGGCGATAAGGTGCCGGTCGACGGCAGCATCCTGGAGGGCCGCAGCGGGCTCGATGAATCCATGATCACCGGCGAATCGATGCCGGTGAGCAAGGGCGCCGGCGATCAGGTGATCGGCGGCAGCATCAACCAGTCCGGTGGCTTCGTCATGAGGGCGGAGCATGTCGGCCGCGACACCATGCTGGCCCAGATCGTCCGTCTGGTAGCCGAGGCACAGCGCAGCCGCGCGCCGATCCAGCGCCTGGCCGATATCGTTTCGGGCCGCTTCGTCCCGGCGGTGATCGCCGTGGCGTTCCTCGCCTTTGCCATTTGGTCGATCTTCGGACCGGAACCGCGATTCACCTTCGGGTTGATCGCCGCCGTCGCGGTGCTGATCATCGCCTGCCCCTGCGCGCTCGGCCTCGCCACGCCGATGTCGATCATGGTGGGTGTGGGGCGTGGTGCCGGCATGGGCGTCCTGATCCGTAGCGCCGAGGCGCTGGAGCGGATGGAGAAGGTCGACACGCTGGTGGTCGACAAGACCGGCACGCTCACCGAAGGCAAGCCCAAGGTGACGGCGATCCGACCGCTTGGCCAGTACGGCGAGGACGAGATCCTATTCGCGGCGGCCAGCCTCGAGCGGGCGAGCGAGCATCCGCTGGCCCGCGCCATCGTCGCCGCCGCGGCTGAACGCAGGCTCGACCTGGAGGAGCCGGCGGAGTTCGACTCGCCGGTCGGCAAGGGCGTGGTCGGCCGGGTCGGCAAGCGGCGCGTGGCACTCGGCAACGTCAAGCTGCTCTCCGATCTCGGTATCGATGCTGCCGGCGCGGAAGTCGAAGCCGACAAGTTGCGGACGGAGGGCGCCACCGTGATCCATCTCGCGGTGGATGGAGCGCTCGCCGGGCTGATCGCTATCGCCGATCCAATCAAGCAGACGAGCCCAGAAGCCCTGGCCCAGTTGCGCGCCGCAGGCGTGGCGGTGGTGATGCTGACCGGCGACAACCGCCGCACCGCCGAGGCCGTCGCGCGCCGGCTCGGCATCGACAAGGTCGAGGCCGAGGTGCTGCCGCAGGACAAGGCCGCCATCGTCACGCGATTGAAGAACGAGGGGCGCGTGGTCGCCATGGCGGGCGACGGCGTCAACGACGCCCCGGCGCTCGCCGCCGCCGATGTCGGCATCGCCATGGGCACCGGCACCGACGTCGCCATGGCCTCGGCCGGCATCACGCTGGTCAAGGGCGACCTGCGCGGCATCGCCCGGGCGCGCACGCTGTCGCAGGCGGTGATGCGCAACATCCGCCAGAACTTGGTCTTCGCCTTCGTCTACAACGCCGCGGGGGTGCCGATCGCCGCCGGCGTGCTCTATCCGCTCTTCGGCCTGCTGCTCTCGCCTGTCATTGCGGCGGCGGCGATGGCCCTATCCTCGGTCAGCGTCATCGCCAATGCGCTCAGGCTGCGCGGCCTGCGCCTGTGACCTGAAGCCCGCAATGAGGAGGTTGCTCATGGAAGACCACAGCCGTCACGAGACCGGGCATCACGAGACCCGACAGCGGCCGTTCTTCCGATCGCCGGAAGGCATCGGGCTGATCGTGCTCGCCGCCGTCGCCGGGTTCTACCTGTGGACCGAGCACCAGGCGCATCTCTTCGGGGTGCTGCCATTCCTGTTGCTGCTGGCCTGTCCGGTGATGCATTTCTTCATGCATGGCGGCCATGGCGGGCACGGCAACGACAAGCCGAAGGGAGATTGAGGCCATGCAGCACGGTGATGCCCCGGCCTATGGCTTGTGGCTGCTCGCGGCTTTGAATGCCGCAGTCTTCATTTTCTTCGCCTTCAGCTTCGCCAAGCCCGGCAGCCAGCGTGATTGGCGCTCGTTCGGCGCCTTCTCCGGCTTCATCGTGGCACTTTTCGCCGAGATGTACGGCTTTCCGCTCACTATCTACCTGCTGTCGGGCTGGCTGCAGAGCCGCTATCCGGGCCTTGATCTGCTGACCCATGACGCCGGGCATATCTGGTGGACGCTCAGCGGACAGAAGGGCAATCCGCATTTCGAGCTACCGCATGTGCTGAGCCTGCTGCTGCTCGGCGTCGGCTTCTGGCTGCTGGCCTCGGCCTGGCGGGTGCTGCATGCCGCCCAACGCCAAGGCCGGCTCGCCGTCGACGGGCCCTATGCCCGCGTACGGCACCCGCAATACGTCGCTTTCGTCCTGATCCTGCTCGGCTTCCTGCTGCAGTGGCCGACGCTGCTGACGCTCGTCATGTTCCCGGTTCTGGTGGTGATGTATGTCCGCCTGGCGAAGGCGGAAGAGCGAGAGGCGGGGGCCAAGTTCGGCCATGACTACACGCGCTACGCCCTTCATACGCCTGCGTGGCTGCCCCGATTTGGCGCTGCGGCACGCCAAGGCTCAGGTCCGTGACCGTGATCGCTAAGGCACGGGCACAGTCGTCCATTGCGCGTGCTTCGCCTAGCGATCGGCCCTGATGATCCCGGTCAGACAGAGATCTGTCGTCGGCCGAAGAATTTTAAGTGCCCAGGATCCACCATGACGCTCCTTGAGGTTGGCACTGTGCATCTTGGATAGTCTGGTGAGTGGTTGAGGAAAGCTTATCTCCATGTGCTTCCGTAATGCGTTCGGTAGAGGACGCGTCGCGAATCGCGGCGGGCGGCTTCAAGCTTTAGAACGCAGTTTCTCATTTCGTTCGTGTTCTCTTGAAAACCGATCTTTTGACAAAGCTCTTGATGGTGGACCAGAGCCTGTGCCGTCAGCTCTTCTTGTGTCTGACAGCCTGATAGCGCAAGCACCGCCAAGGTAAGCGAGCCCGTTATCACAACCCAGTGCATAGTCTTCTTGCCTCCAAATTTGGAATGACGGTGTGCCAAGAAAGCACTGAAAATTAGAAGGGTAGATCAGAAAAGTGTGCGGACTGTCGGTATAAATCGGACAGATACTTTTTATCGCCAAAAAATCCGCCATTGTTGATTATGAAATTCTCTGACAATGAATCCGTAGAAGTGTATATTATCGTAGAGTAATTATTATAATAGACTCTAGCGTACTTTGCGCAGGCTCGTGACCATAATGGCGCCTTTGAGCCGTGCGGCTTCAAATTCAACGGCATCGCCGGGTTCGATGCCTTCTAATATTCTGCGATTTGTGACGTGGAATATCATTTTCATCCGCCCCATCAATACTGTCTTGTCGGCACTCTCCATTTCTTCGGTCACGATTGTGACAGTTGCCGGACCTGGGCCGACATGTACGGCTTGAACGTCACCTCTGGCATGGGCATGTCCGGATCGCGACACGATTTGATCATGTTCGCGATCGAGTTTGTCCAGCCACTCGCTCGGACTCTTGAGTTCCTGTGAAAATGCCGGCAATCCAACAAAGGCGATCATTAAAATCGTTATCGTAGTGAGTTTCTGTTTTGCAAGCATCTTTCTCTCCATCGATTGGTCAATTAAGAAAATTTAGTGCAGATTTATTTATCGCGCTCTGCATCTGATCGACCTTCTTCGTTGACCTTCGAAAGGTTACCGCCTGCGGCCCGCGCCCCCGACAAACCTGACCATCGACTGCGCGCGCCGTCGAGCTATTAGAGCGAAATTTGTGTCCGCGCGATTGATTCAAATCACTCTGAAATCATTCGATACAGAGCGAATAAATAATGAAACAAACAACATATGAAATTGAGGAAGCGCTAGGATCAGATTGAGCAGTGATCTCTTTCGCGGCAACCACGATCGGCGGCATTGAGCAGACGCTGCGCAGCTGAATGAAAATGCAGGGACGAAAAGCAACGCGCGTTATGAGCGATCACCGGACACGACGGCGATAAACCTTGCTCCGTGTCGGTTAGGCGCCGCTGTTAAAGCCATATGTGAACTGTCACGAAATCCTGTCGACAGAGCAGCCTATAAACAAGATCATTGAGACTATTAATAATAGGCTTTTATTTCACAGAAGTTACAATATTTCAGCACTGAAACAGCTTCTTCTATCCACATTGACAAAGATCAAAGCGATAAATCATACCCGCGGCCATACTGATTTAACGGTCCTTATGGAGAAGCCATCATGCAACAGTATGTTCGTGTCACGCGCCCCGCCCGCCTACATTTCGTTCCGACGGCATTGGTCGCCCTCGCCCTGGGCGTGCTGCCGTTAGTTGTGGGAGCCCACCCTGCATCCGCGGCCATAGTCGAGCCGCTGCAGCAGCACCTCCTGGTGGCCATGATGGATGACATGAGCAAAGGAGGCGGCAAGGGAGGTGGAATGGCCGGCATGGCTGGTGGCCAAACCGGAAACGGTCCGAAGGGCGCAAATGCAGGCGAGATGGGGCGCAGTATGGACACGATGTGTTGCATGGGGGCAATGGGGACGCCGCCCGGTGCTGGGACGTCCATGACCATGCCGTCCGCGCTTCCGGGCTTTCCTGGGGCGTCGCACCTCTATCATGTCGGCGCCGCTGATTTCTTTCTCGATCACGCCGACAAGATAGGTTTGCGCGTCGAGCAGACAGTCGCGATCAATGGCATTAAGCAGCGGGCTCTGGTCGACCAGTCTGCGGCGCAGCGCAAAATCGAAGAGGCGGAGCAGGCTCTCTGGGTTCTAACTGCCGCCGATCAGCCGGATATCGCCGCGTTGGAGCCTAAGCTTCGTGAAATCGAAAAGCTCAAGTCCGAGGGACGGCTGACCTTCATCCGCGCGGTCGGCGAAGCGGCGAAAATTCTGGACGCCGAGCAGCGCAAGATGGTGCTCGGGATGGTGCCCATGCCGGGCACCGCCCCTTCATCCGCCCACTCGAAATAGACCCGCTGGGTTCCGCGTAAAGATTAGCTACAAGACCGGGGACGATCGGCATGAAGCGGCATGGCGTCGGCATCGACGATCGTCCCCCTTTTCTTCGGGCGCCCACCGGTTTCGCGATTGCGCTCGGGCTTTTTGTCATGGTTGGGGCGGCGGCCGCGCAGGATCCGGACGCCGATCACTCCGCGCATCACCCGCCTGACGCCGCCGTCCCAGAGACAGCTGCACCAAAGGCCGCCATACCCACAGCGACACCCGTCGCGGCGCCAGACAAAGGGACGCCGCCGGCTGGCAATCAGATACAGATGATGCAGGGCATGATGGAGGGCATGCGCGCGATGCACGGGATACCGCCGCGCGAACTCTACCCCACCCTGATGGCTCTGCCCGCTATCACTCCTGCGATCCGCGCTGCGATCCAGACGGACACCGACCGTCGCTTTCAGGCAGGCATCCTCGACCTCAATCAAAGCGTCGGCGCTTTCACCACCGCGGCGTCGGCAGAGAATGCTGCAGCCATGAGCGATGCGGTCGCGCGGCTGCACGCAGCGGCTGCCGAGCTTGAGAGCACGATCGCTGCGCGGCGTGCGCTCGCAGAAGGACTTCAGCCGCGCGAATTGGCACGTGACTGGTTCAAGCAGCGCCTGAATATTTCTTCACCACCGCTCGAAGCGTACGCGCGCGGCATTTTCGGACTCTCATGGTTTCACCTCTCGGTGATGGCCGCATTGACCGTTGCATTCACCGGTCTGGCCGGGCTTTACCTGCGGCGGATGCTGCGGGCCACGACCTTGCTGGAACGGCTGGCGGACATTGGTACGACCGTGCCCTCTTCTGCAGGGCTTAGGCCGCTTCGACAGGCGGAACCGCCTCCATCCCACTCGATCCAGGCGCCGCTCGATCCGGCACGCCCGAATTCGGTGTCCCTCTCGCATTGGTCTGGCCGGCTTCGCCTTGTCGCCACGTTTCGGGAAACGCCCTCTGTCAAAACCTTCCGGTTCGCCAACCTCCGGGATGGTGACATCCCTTTCATTCACGTGCCCGGGCAGTTCGTCACGCTCGAGATTCCGATCGCCGGCAAGATCATCAAACGTTCCTACACAATTGCGTCTTCCCCGACGCAGCGGCGTCATATCGAGCTGACAATCAAGCGGGAGGAGAACGGTCTCGTATCGCGCCATGTGCACGACGCGCTCAAGATGGGTGACGAGTTGTCGATGACCGGCCCGTCGGGCGGCTTCACCTTCACTGGGAGCGAAGCGGATAACATTGTTCTCATCGCCGGCGGCGTCGGCATTACTCCGATGATGAGCGTTCTGCGCTACCTGGTTGACTGCGCCTGGCCGGGCGAGATTTTTCTGATCTATGCCTGCCGTTCAACCGATGAGTTCATATTCGCAGAAGAGCTTGCCTATCTTCAGAAGCGCCATGCCAGACTTCAGGTCGTCGGGGCGATGACGCGCGCCGAGGGCTCCTCCTGGGCGGGACCTCGCGGTCATATCACCAAGTCGCTTCTCGCAGACGCGGTTCCCGGCATCGCCGGTCGTCGCGTCCATCTCTGCGGGCCGGCGCCGATGATGACTGCGGTGCAGGCCGTGCTTGCCGAACTGGGCGTCCCATCCCATCAGATCAAGACCGAAGCATTCGGGCCGGCGGCCGGGGCACCGCAGTCCACGGTCCCGCTTGGCATTGGGCCCGCTTCGTCGGCCGGATCCGGGACTGTGACTTTTGCGCGGACCGGAAAGTCAGCGCTGCTGCAACCCGGCGAGTCTGTCCTGGAGGTTGCCGATCAAGTCGGCGTCGCGATCGATAATTCGTGCCGGGCGGGCACATGCGGTTCCTGCAAGGTCAAGCTTCTGTCGGGCAGCGTGACGATGGCGACGAAGGACGCGCTCAGCGAGGCGGAGGAAAAAGACGGAATCATCCTGGCGTGCCAGGCCAGATCGAACGGCAACATTACGGTGGATGCCTAGCAACATGATCGCCAACGAGCGCGCGGTGGCAACCGGCCTGATCGGGCTCCTACTGATATTGTGGCTGGGCTTTCTTGTGCATATCGATCCGCGCTGGCCGGGCAGCCTCCCAGGCAGCCTTGTCGGCATCGCCGCCGCCATCCTGATGCAGGCCCCGCTTCTGTATCTTCTGGTCAAGAGGCTCAAGCCGCTGCGCGTGGCGGTGACACGGCGCGTGCCGATGGGTCACCTGCTGGCCTGGCATATCTATGCCGGTATCCTTGGCCCGATCCTGGGCTTGATCCACAGCGGCCACAAATTCGTCAGCCCACTCGGGATCGCCCTGATCGTGCTGATGCTGGTGGAGGTCGCAAGCGGCTTTTTCGGCCGCTACCTGTTTGGCCAGATCCTCCGTGATCGGGCCGAGAAGGGCGCCATGCTGGATCAGCTACAGGCGGCCTATCGCGAGTCAGCCGCGTCACTGCAGAACCGGCCGGACGGGCTCGACGTGGCACGACTGATGCGATGGCTATTCGTTCTACCGTTTGGCAGATCGTTGATCCGGGCAGCGCTCGGTCCATTGCCTTCTGCGCCAGGCCCATTGCGCGCGCTTGCCTTGTCGGAAGCCATTGCCGACATGGAATCTTCGATCGCGGCGGACGAATTCTTCCGCTCCCTCTTCAGTCGGTGGCTGCGCATTCATATCGCGATGGCATGCCTGCTCTATAGCCTTCTCGCTTTGCATGTATGGAGCAGTGTTTATTTCGGACTGCGGTGGTTGGGATGACCAGACCGGGTACTCTCCTCGCCGTGCTGCTGGCGCTGAGCGCGGCGTTGAGCGTCGCCTATGCCGACTTTGATCTGAACATCGAGAGCTTGTCACGATACTGGCAGCACGCCGTCCATCCCGGCCTAGTAACGCGAGGTCATGCGCGGCTCGAAGGTACCTGCGATGCGTGCCATACCCCTCTGCTTGGGCCGGACAACGGCAAATGCGTTGCCTGCCATGCCGACAACCGCAATCTGCTGCAACGGCAGTCCACCGCATTCCACGTGGACATCGGCGCCTGCCGCGACTGTCATTTTGAGCATCTTGGACGCGATTACGTTTCGCGCCGCATGGACCATGTGGCGCTCGCGCGGATCGGCGCCCGGAACGCTTCGCGGGCCGAGATATCGTCCAGCTTGGCCATCCCAGGCATTTTTGCCGCGCGACCGCCGTTGCCCGCCCGCCCCGACAACCTACTGATCGCCGCCGGTGAGGGAGCCTTGGACTGCGCGGGTTGTCACGCGCGGCGCGACCGACATCAGGGTCAGTTCGGCGAAGATTGTGGCGCGTGTCATGGAACGCAGAGCTGGCGTATCCCCGGCTCCATCCATCCGTCAGGCAACACGACGGAGTGCGCACAGTGCCATCTCGAGCCACCGAGCCATCGCATGATGCATTTCGAGATGATCTCGAAAACCGTGGCGGGCCAGGAGCACGCCAAAGTCCGGCAATGCTTCCTTTGTCACCAAACGACATCGTGGAACGATATCAAAGGCGTTGGTTGGTACAAGCACCACTGACGCATAGCGCCGCGCTATCGTCAGTTGGGCATTGTCGGCCCACGAGCTGTGCCGGGTAGAAAGTGGCTCGAAGAACCGGAAAGGTGGAACCTCAGGATCACGAGGGCGCCTAACTCGTTGCTGAAATATTTTGATACAGCCACGAAACAATGCTGCGACGGTTTATTCATAGTCTGGCGGTGCTCAGGTACAGCACGCCAGCGTGGAAATGTTTGGATCGAAAAGCAGTTCGCCGGCCCAAGTCCATGATGGCGTCGGAGTTCCCTTGCCGCCCACCGCAGGCCTCAACATCGAGGTTTGCAGATATGTCGTGCGGCCACACAGCCTGAAGCAGCGGCTATTGATCCGTATCAATGCCGTCCCCCGCGAGCTTTTACATGATGATCCTGCCGGTTCCGAACGGGCGGCAGGTTGCGCTCTCTGTTGAACAGGAGATTTGAATGATTAGCCTGAAATCGAAACTGTTGATTCTTGCTCTGGCGTCCGCGGTTGCGGGTTTCCCTGCCCTTGCTGCCGAGAAATATCGGGCGGACGCAAAAACGCAAATCGACAAGGCGGCCAAAAAGACGACTGTGGTAGTCCATCTCTTTGAGACAGCCACCGGAAAGCCTGTTGCCGACGGCAAAGTCCGCCATCTGGAACTGATCACCCATGAACGTGGGACGACAGGCGGCGCCACCCTCCATGAACATTCGCTGACCCCGGACGGGCATGGCGGGTACAGCTACACCTTCCCCTTCCTGTTCCAGGGGACGACCGTGGCAAAGTTCAGGGCCTACTTCCCCGACGATAGCAGCGTGCTGAAGGTGGACGTGCCGATTGCCCCTGGCGGTTGAGGCGGCAGCAATCCGGTCCCCGCCCCATCGCGGGCGGAGACCGGATCGGCGGGATGCGGCCAGTTCCCGTGGCCGATGCATTCGCGCTCGTGATCGGAGAACTTCCGGATGGTCATTTACGCAGTGTGACCAGGGCGCCTGCTTGATCTGTTGGCGATGTCCAGTCGACGGTTAGCCGTGTTCCGGGTTCGGGGGGTAGTCCCCCGACTTGCCCGACATCATAGGCAATGAGCTGCTCGGGCCTGCTTCGGGAGCGCATGCAGAGCCCTGTCGGCGCCAGCGTGGACTCACCCTGTCACGGAGCCGGTCTCCGGAGGTCGATGCCGGCGCTTTTAGCGTCCCCTGCGGCCACCTACCAAGAGCGGAAGGCTTCACGTCCTCGCGCTGTTGGCGCGGGAGAAAACCGATGATGGACCCTGAAGCCCATGTCCTTGTGGTGGACGACGATGGCGAGACCCGACAGCTCATTGCCCGGTTCCTGCGCCAGAACGGTTACCGGGTCACAGGAGCGCGCGACGGCCGCGAGATGCTGGAAGTGCTGAGAACGGCGCAGGTGAATCTCGTTCTCCTCGACATCATGCTACCTGGAGCATCTGGCCTCGATCTGTGCCGCGAAATGCGCCGCCGGTCGTCAGTCCCCATCATCATGGTTTCGGCTAAAGGCGAAGAAACCGACCGTGTCGTCGGGCTCGAAATCGGCGCCGACGACTACGTCGCCAAACCGTTTGCGCCGCGGGAGCTTTTGGCTCGCGTACGTGCACTGCTGCGCCGTGCGAACGCGCCGGCTGACACGAATGGCATGCAAGCGGGCCGGGTGCTGAAGTTCGTCGGCTGGTCGCTTGACACGCTTCGCCGCGAACTAACGTCACCCGCCAACGCAATCGTCGATCTCAGTTCGGGCGAGTACGATCTGCTTGTAGCCTTCGTCGAGCATCCACAGCGTGTTCTTTCCCGGGACCAACTCCTGGATCTCGCCAAGAATCGCATTGCTGGCGAGCTCGATCGGAGCATCGATGTTCAGGTGAGCCGACTGCGGCGCAAACTTGATTCCGATCCGACCGCTGCGCCGCTGGTCAAAACGGTTCGCGGCGCAGGATATGTCTTCACCGCACCGGTCGAACGTGCATGAGTCGGCTCGTCCCCGATTCGCTTGGCGGGCGGGTGATCGCACTCTTGTTTGGGGGTCTGATCTTTTTTCACATCGGCAGTCTCTGGGTCTACCAGAATGGCCTTGAACTGCTCGTCAGTTCTACACGTGAGCAAAGCCTGATCGACCGTGCTGCGGTCGTGAGGCGGACGATAACCAGTCCCGACCCACAGTTGCGCGATCAAGTCGCGCATTCGTTGTCGCGCGCAGGTTTGGACGTTCACTGGACACCTCGGAGCCTGGTGACATCCGCCGCGGACACCCATGGCTCCTTCAGCGCGCTGCGCGCGCGCCTGAAAATCCGCTTGCCCGAGATCTGCGATGATTGCATCCGTATCGGCTATCTTGATGAAGGGCCGCTGGCGGCGCAGGCGCCGACAGAATTATCCCAGCATGTTCTGCTTGTTTCCTTACAGCTGCCGGATGGCAGCTGGGTCAATGTTGCCGCACCACAGGTGCGACCTGCGGCCTATCCCGGGGGCAGCGTGCTGGTCTCAGTGTCAGCGATGGGATTAGGGATTGCGATCGTCGCCGCCATTCTCGTGCGTTCACTCGCGGCTCCTCTTCGGGCACTGGCCCAGGCCGCACAGCGCCACGGTGTGGCGGGGGAATTCGCCCCGATACCGGAGGTAGGACCCCGCGAGGTTCGCGTCGCTGCGCGTGCATTCAACCAGATGCAGGCACGAATCCGGCGACTCATCGACGAACGCACCCAGGCGCTCGCCGCTGTTTCGCACGATCTCAAAACGCCGATTACGCGGCTTCGCCTTCGAGCCGAGTTCGTGGCGGATCCGGAGATTAGGCAGAAGGTCAGTGACGATCTCGATGAAATGGAGAGCATGATCGACGCTACATTGGCGTTCCTGCGCGACGAGGTTAGTGGGGAACCCGCGAAGGTCACGGATGTGGCAGCGCTGCTGCAGACACTCTGCAACGACCAAAGCGATGCCGGCGGCATCACATCCTATGACGGTCCGGGCCAGGCGCCCCTGCTGTGCCGTGGGACGGCCGTAAAGCGTGCCATGGCAAACATTATCGGCAACGCAATCAAGTACGGCGGCGAAGCCATCGTTGCGCTAAGGATCGTCTCCGATGGTCTCAGGATTACGGTCGATGATCGCGGGCCGGGCATTCCCGCCGACGCCATGGAGCAGGTCTTCCAACCATTCTACCGCCTCGAAAGCAGCCGAAACGTCGACACCGGCGGCTACGGCCTCGGCCTTACATTCGCCCGCTCCGTGGCCCGCTCGCATGGCGGGGACATCGTGCTTCAGAATCGCCCTGGCCGAGGGCTACGTGTAACGGTTATGTTGCCGAAGCCGGGGCCGGCGAAAGACGAGCCGGTGTCTTCCGAGGCCGCATAATCATCTGGCCTTGTGCTTTCACCTAAGCACCGTCTTGATCGTCGCAGATCGCGTTGTATGCCCCCATTCGCCAGCAGCCGCGCTTGACAAGATATTGCTTAGTGTGCAATAGAATTAGCCTATGCGGCAGTCCAAGTCCCGATCCCGTCAGACGTTCTGGCGGCGCCTTAGCGCCACGCTGACGCTCGTCGGGTATGTTTTCGCCGCAACCTTCGGTGCCATCGCCCACAGTCAAGCTATGGCGCTTATGTCGGCGGAGACGCCGGTCAGTGAAAACACGCACAGTCATGTGGGCAACGACCATGCAGGGCATGAGCGAGCCGGTGCTCCTTCGCACGGCCGTGCCGGCATGCAACCGCTTGGCGACACGCCTGCTCCTCAGCCCGTGCAACCCTGCGATTTCGGCTGTATTCTCTGCAAAACTTGCTCTGCGTCAGCCATGCTTGCGCTGCCAACCCATAGCGGCCAGTACCAGCCTCTGACTTACTCTGTGCGGTACCCGCCGCCGGTCGCAGAGCCGCTCGCCGGTCATATCGGCGCCCTCCCCTCCGAGCCTCCTCGAGTCTGATCCGGCTCTCGACGTCTGACCGCGGGTACATCCTGCGGTAGCGTCTTTGCGCGTGATCTATCTCAAAGAGGAATTCGATGTCCCATCATCCGTTACGGCCGGTCCGCTGGAGCGCGGTTGTGCTCTGCAGCTGGATCGGCAGTGCCGCCGCCGCTGAACTCCCTGCGGTCGCTGACCCTGCAGCCCCGGTCGCACCGCTGGACTATCAGTCGGTTTTTTCCAGCTACAGCAAGCCACAGCTTGCCCCGGCCATGGACTGGAAAAAGGCCAACGACGTGGTCCGTGAAGTCGGCGGCTTTGCCGGCGCCATGAAGGACGAGCCGTCGCAGCCGGCATCCCCGCCGACCAGTCCCGCTGAAGGCCGCGCGGCCCCCGCGGGTTCTGGCGGCCACGGCGGCCACAAGTGAGGGCGCCATGAAGCAGTTCACCACCCCCAAGCGCCTCACTGCGCTCGCGCTCGTCAGTCTCATGCTCGCCGGATGTGCGGGCCCGATCGCCAACGAGGCCTTCCAATCCGTCGCCACCACGACCGAACAGCGGATCGGCCAGCGACCGCTCTGGATCAAGAGCGATGAGGATGAAAAGCAGGTCCGTGCAACACTGGATGACCTGCTCGCAAAGCCGCTCACCGCGGATGACGCGGTCAGGGTTGCGTTGCTGAACAACCGCCGTCTGCAAGGCAGCTTCAGCGAGCTTGGTATCGGCGCCGCCGAACTTTCCAGTGCCTGGCGGCCGCCCAACCCTGGTTTCAGCTATAGCCGGCTCAAGCGCGGCAGCGAGCGCGAGATCGAACGCTCCATCAGCATCGACGTGCTCAGTCTGCTGGTGCTGCCGATTGCCGCCAACATCGAAAGCCGCCGCTTCGAGCGCACCAAGCTCGGAGTTGCGACAGAAGTTTTGTCGCTTGCCGCCCAAACCAAGCGCGCCTGGTACGAGGCCGTCGCCGCTTCACAGACAGCCAAGTACGTGGCGCAAGTACGCGACGCCGCTGCGGCCCAGGCGGAGCTGGCCAAGCGCATGCGCCAGGTCGGCAACTGGAGCACGCTCGATTATGTACGCGAGCAAATCTTCTATGCCGACGCTCTGGCGCGGTTGGCGAAGAGCAACATCGCGGCCACCGCGGCGCGCGAGCGTCTCGGCCGCCTGATGGGACTCTGGGGCAAGGACATGGCCTATCTGCTGCCCGACCGGCTGCCAGCATTGCCGTCCCAGGCCCGTCGCATCGCCAATATCGAAGCACAAGCGATCGCGGAGCGTCTCGATATCCAGATCGCGAAAGCGGATGTCGATGCACTGCGGAAATCATACGGCCTCACGCAGGCGACGCGTTTCATCAATGTGCTTGAGACGGGTTATGTCCGCAACAGCGAGACCGATCTCAAGACCCAGACCGGTTACGAGATCAGCCTGGAAGTGCCGCTGTTCGACTTCGGCGACGCCAAAGTCACCAAGGCTGAAAGCTACTACATGCAGGCGGTCAACAATCTTGCTGACACCGCAGTAGCGGCGCGGTCAGCCGCGCGCGAAACCTATCTCGCGTATCTGACCAATTTCGATCTGGCGAAGCACTACCAGGACGAGATCATTCCGCTGCGGCAGAAAGCTTCGGAGGAAATGGTCCTGCGCTATAACGGCATGCTGATCAGCGTTTTCGAACTGCTCAGCAATGCCCGCGACCAGATTGCGGAGGTCTCGGCCGCGCTTGAGGCGCAGCGCGATTTCTGGATCGCCGATACCGATCTCACTTTCGTCACCTTGGCGCCCGTCGAAGGCGGCTTCGCCGCCACCACGACGGCTGCCCGCGGCGAGGGCCGTTAACATGTTCGGGAGACCAACCATGTATTCACGTCGTTCAGTCATCGCCGCCGCGTCGGGTCTCGCTGTCGGTAGCGTGGCCCGCAGCGCGCTCGCGGCGCTGCCGGAGCTTGCCTATCCCAAAGGTCCCGACACGGAGCCGCCGCCGCTCCCCAATACAGGCCGCCCCTTCAATCCGGTCGTGACCCTCAACGGCTGGTCAGCACCCTGGCGCATGAGCAACGGCTGGAAGGAATTCCATCTGGTGGCGGAACCGGTGGTGCGCGAGATGGCGAAAGGCATGAAGGCAAATCTCTGGGGTTACAACGGCCAGTCGCCGGGGCCAACCATCGAGGCGGTCGAGGGCGACAAGGTGCGCTTCTTCGTGACCAACCGGCTCCCGGAGCACACCACCATCCACTGGCACGGCCAACTCCTGCCCTCAGGGATGGACGGTGTCGGCGGCTTGACCCAGGCGCATATCAAGCCTGGCGAGACGTTTGTCTATGAGTTCGAGCTGAAGAAGTCTGGCACCTTCATGTACCACCCCCACGCTGACGAGATGGTGCAGATGGCAATGGGAATGATGGGCTTCTTTGTCGTTCATCCCCGTGATCCGAACCAGTATCGCGTCGATCGCGACTTTGTCTTCCTGATCAATGCCTACGACATTGATCCTGGAAGCCACACGCCCAAGGTCGCCGAGATGACGAACTTCAACCTGTGGAGCTGGAACAGTCGCGTCTTCCCCGGCATCGATCACTTGGCGGTCCGTCGTGGCGACCGGGTGCGGATTCGCATGGGTAATCTCACTATGACGAACCACCCGATTCACCTGCATGGCTACGACTTCGCCGTCACCGGCACCGATGGCGGCTGGGTGCCGCCTTCCGCGCGCTGGCCGGAGGTGACGATCGATGTGCCGGTCGGCGCCATGCGCGCCTTCGAGTTCGATGCGAACGTCGCCGGCGATTGGGCGTTTCACTGCCACAAGTCACACCACACCATGAATGCCATGGGCCACGACGTGCCGACCATGATCGGCGTCGATCATCGCGGCGTCGCCAAGAAGGTGATCTCGCTGATCCCCGACTACATGGTGATGGGCGAGCGCGGCATGGCCGATATGGGCGAGATGGAGATGCCCATCCCCGACAACACGCTGCCGATGATGAGCGGCAATGGTCCGTTCGGGCCGATCGAGATGGGCGGCATGTTCACCGTGGTGAAGGTTCGCGACGGCCTCGCCCGCGGCGATTTCAAAGACCCCGGCTGGTTCAAGCATCCCGCCGGCACCGTCGCGTCCAAATGGACCGGCGATCTGCCGCCGGCATCCAAATAACTCCCCATCCCCGCCAGTAAGGAGACTTCTACGATGAGAAAACTCTTCTATCTATCCGCTGTTGCCGCCGGTTCCCTGGGCCTAATGATCGCAGTCGCCCACGCCGATCCCGGGCACAAGCACGGCGCCAAGCCGGGAGCCTATGACGGCCATGCTGCAGCCCTCGGCGAACCTGGTGACCCGAAGGCCAGGGCACGCGTCATCAACGTCGCCATGAGCGACGAGATGAAGTTCCAGCCCGCGCAAATCACCGTGGCCAAGGGCGAGACCATCAAGTTCGTGATCAAGAACAATGGCCAACTCAAGCATGAGATGACGCTTGGCACCATGGCGGAACTGGTCGAGCACGCCCAGGTCATGCAGAAGTTCCCGGAGATGGAACATGACGACCCCAACGCTGTCACCGTCGATCCCGGCAAAAGCAAAAGCATAGTCTGGAAATTCACCAAAGCCGGCAGCTTTGACTATGGCTGCCTGGTGCCCGGCCACATGGAAGGCGGGATGAAGGGACGCATCGTCGTCCAGTAATCCAAACCACACAGGAGATCACGATGAAGAGACTTTTGCTTACCGCGACACTGCTCGCCGGTCTTTGCGCCAACGGCGTTGCCTTCGCGCAGATGACGGGCAAAGCCGAAGGCGAAGTCCGCAAGGTCGATAAAGAGGCCAGCAAGATCACGATCAAGCACGGCCCGATCGAAGCCATGGACATGCCCGGCATGACCATGGTGTTCCAGGTGAAGGATGCCGCACTCCTCGACAAGGTCAAAGTTGGGGAGACGGTCGCCTTCACCGTCGTCAAGGAAGGGGGCGCCATGATTCTGACCTCTGCAGAAACCAAAAAGTGACGAGCCCGGCGGCCTTTCACGCGACCCGGCATTCACTGCCGGGCGGGTGGAAGGCCGCTTTTGGAGGACCCTATGAGAGGTATGTTGATGCGGCAGCAATCGCTCTGGCGATGGTTGGTGGCGCTGGCCAGCCTTCTCGCCCCGCTTCCCGCCGTGGCTCACACCGACGCAAGCTTCGCTGTCGACGTCGATCATGCTTTGTTGGAGCCGGCCAAGACGGGAAACACCGCGATTGTGAAATTGCGGATCCACAACAACATGACGCAGCCTATTCGCCTGCTTGCGGTCGAGACGCCGGTCGCAGAAGGCAGCAGAATGATGATTGCCGCCGGCGCCGGCCGCGCGTTGCCGCTCGACTCCCTTAGCGTGCTGCCGGATGAAAGCCTCAATTTTGCAACCTCGCATATGTGGATCGAACTCTTCGGGTTGAAGCGATCCCTCACGGCCGGAATGCATGTGCCGCTGCGTCTCCTCTTTGGTCCGGATCATTGGGTCGACGTTGTGGCTGACGTGGGCGCGCACCATGATCATTGATAGGCCCTGCGGGCTGCGAATCTCTGACCGGACGGTGGCTAACCTCGTCCGGATTTCGACCAGCGGATCTTCGTCGGGGCCTGCCCGATGCTGCCTTGATCCTTCGTTGTGCATTAATCGCAAATATTGTATGGTGGGACGATGCGTCGCGGTATGCTCACGGTCCTGTGCTGTCTTGCCCTTCTGGTGTCCCTGCTCGGCACCGGCCTGAACGCATTTGCCGCCTTCTGCCCGATGGCCGGCCATGACGCCGTGATGGCGGAAGGCATGCCCTGCTGCGACGACACGGACCATGACAACGGTCCGGCGAAATCCCCGCTCTGCAAGTTCAATATCGGCTGCCAGACCACCACACCCCTGTCATCGCCACCGGCCGCATTTGTTTTTGCACTGCCGGTGACGCTCGACGTCGTCGCCGTTGAGACGACGCTTTCGACGCTGGACCGTCCCGGCGGTCTCTGGCGCCCTCCGCGCGCCTGATCCCACTCTCCTGATCTGCTCCGCGTCTCGCTGACGCGGTTGCCCGTGCGCGTTCACGCGCAGGCTTAGCCCCAAGTGCGCGTTCGCGCGCACGCTCTTGCTATGGAGTGTCGGCTCATGGTCCGGCGTTATCTCTCCGCGATCAACTGGATCGCAGCATTCTCCCTGAGCGGGATTGGCATCGCCCAGGCCGAGCCGCTGAGTTTCACCACGGCCCTCACGCTGGCCGAGGCGCAAGCCCCGCTGCTGGCGGCCCGCGCAGCTGGCCTTGACGCGGCCCGGTGGGCCGCAATTCCAGCCGACGCTCTCCCCGATCCAAAACTCGCCGTCGGGCTCGACAATTTTCCGATCTCGGGCCCGCCGCGCGGATCCTTCACCCGGGATTCGATGACGATGGGGCGGATCGGGCTGCAGCAGGACATTCCCGGTGCAGCGAAGCGCCAAGCGCGTGCAGATGCGGCGACGGCTGCCGTGGCCAGGGAGCAGGCCCAAAGTGCCGTCGCACGCCTGACCATCCGTCGCGAAACGGCGGTGGCCTGGATCGAGCGCTACTACGTCGAGCAGCGCGGACCGTTGCTCGACGCGCTCGACGCCGAAAACCGTCTCCTCAGCGCCGCTGTGCGGGCCCAGCTTGCATCTCAACGGGCCAAAGCCGCCGATGCCGTGGTGCCGCGTCAGGAAGCGGCCGAACTTGCCGATCGGCGCGATGTCTGGAATCGCGACCGCGCGCAAGCGACGGCTACCCTTCGCCGCTGGGTTGGCGATGCCGCTGCGGCGCCGCTTGCAGGCCTGCCGCCGCCATTGCCGATCGACGAAGCGGCGATGCGCTTGCAGGTCCAGAACCATCCCGATCTCCAGGCCTATGCCCCGATGGCGCAGCTGGCCGAAGCGGAGGTGCGGGAGGCCCAGGCCGGCAAGAACCCGGATTGGGGCGTCGGCGTCGCCTATCAGCGGCGTAGCCCCGACTATGGCGACATGATCTCGCTGCAGGTGACCGTCGACCTCCCGGTCTTCAGCGGCAGCCGCCAGGATCCCAGGATCGCGGCAAAGCGCCAGGAGGCGCTGCGCGTGAGCGGCGAACGCGAAGCGGCGATGCGTGCGCAGCGCGAAGCTCTCGACCGCGATCTGGCCGAGTACGCCAATCTGACGCTACAGCTCGAGCGCATGGCCGGGACCAAGCAGGCGCTGGCCGAGGAGAAAGCCAAGTTGCAGCTTGCCGCTTACCAGGCCGGTACCGGCATGCTCAGCGAGGCGATCGCGGCCAGGCGCGAGCGGGCCGAGCTTCGCCTTGGCATTCTCGATCTCGAAACCCGGCGCGCCCTCCTCGCGGCGAAACTGCTCTACACCTACGATGTGGTGACGCCATGAGCGTGCATGGTCTCGGTGTCGTGGCGTTGGTTGTCGTCGGCATTGCCGCTGGTGCCGGCAGTACTTACTGGCTTACCCAATCAGGCCGCCTTGACGCAGCCCGAGATGCTGCGCCGGCAACGGCGCGGTCGGATAAATCCGTTCTCTATTGGTATGACCCGATGGTGCCGGGCCAGCGCTTCGACAAGCCCGGCAAGTCTCCCTTCATGGACATGCAGCTGGTGCCGAAATATGCCGATGACGCTAGCAGCGGCAGCAGCGTGCGGATCGATCCCGGCATTGCGCAGAATCTCGGAATCCGACTCTCCAGGGTCGAGCGGGGTGCCTTGTCGCGCCCGCTGGTCGTTGTCGCCAGTATCGCCTTCGATGAGCGCGATGTCGCCGCCGTGCAGTCGCGCACGAACGGCTTCGTCGAACGCGTCTATGCCCGTGCTCCCGGCGACGTGGTCGCCAAAGGCGCGCCGCTCGTCGATCTCCTGGTGCCGGAATGGGCGGGCGCGCAGACGGAGTTTCTCGCGCTGGCCGGCATCGGCGATGCGGAACTCACCGCCGCAGCCCGGCAGCGGCTTAAACTGCTTGGCATGTCGACCGATCTGGTTGCCCGGGTTGAGCGCAGCGGCAAGACCCAACCCACCATCACCATCGCAGCCCCGATAGCCGGTGTGATCCAGGCGCTGGAAGTGCGCACCGGGATGACCGTCGCCATGGGGATGACACTGGTCCGCCTCAACGGCATCGCCGTGGTGTGGCTCGATGCCGCGGTGCCCGAAGCGCAAGGTGGTCTCATTGGCATCGGCAGCCCGGTCGAGGCCCGGTTGCCAGCCTATTCGGGTGAAACGTTCACCGGCACCGTCCGCGCCGTGCTGCCCGCCGCCGATCCTGCTAGCCGGACGGTCACAGTGCGGGTCGAACTGCCCAATACGGATGGGCGGCTGCGGCCCGGCATGGTGGCGCAGGCGAGGCTCGCCGGCCTGTCCGAAGACGGTCTGCTGGTGCCGAGCGAAGCCGTTATTCGCACCGGCCGACGCAACCTGGTCTTCGTGGTTGAGGCCGAAGGCCGGTTCCGCCCGATTGAGGTGCAGATCGGCGGCGAATCCGATGGCCGTACCATCGTTCGCAGCGGGCTCGAAGAGGGCCAACAAGTGGTCGCGTCCGGCCAGTTCCTTATCGATTCCGAGGCCAGCCTGAGCGGCGTGCTGGCGCGGCTCGACCCCGCGGAGAGCAAGGCCTCCCAGGCGGGCCCGAAGGCCACTCCGACAATGGGCACCGGCAAAGTCGAAGAGGTCGGCGGCGGCGAGATCACGCTGTCGCATGACCCGATGCCGGCGATCGGCTGGGGTGCGATGACCATGGCGTTCACGCTGAAATCACCGGACCTCGCGGTCGGCCTTAAGCCGGGCGATGCAGTGCGATTCAGCCTAGTGCCGGATGGCGACATTTTCATTGTCGAGCAGATTGAGAAGATCGGCGGCGCACAATGATCGCCGCCATCATCCGCTGGTCAGTCGCGAACCGGTTCCTCGTGCTGCTGGCCACACTCTTCGTCATTGCAGGCGGTGTCTGGTCGGTCAGATCGACCGCGATCGATGCCCTGCCCGATCTCTCGGATGTGCAGGTCATTGTCCGCACCACCTTGCCCGGCCAGGCGCCGCAGATCGTTGAAAATCAGGTCACCTATCCGCTCGCGACCACTATGCTGTCGGTGCCGGGCGCCAAGACGGTGCGCGGCTTTTCCTTCTTTGGCGATTCTTTCGTCTATGTCCTGTTCGAGGACGGCACCGATCTCTACTGGGCGCGATCACGCGTGCTCGAATATCTCAACCAGGTCCAAGGTCGCCTCCCCCCGAATGCGAAGACGGCGCTGGGGCCGGACGCCACCGGCGTCGGCTGGATTTTCGAGTATGCCCTCGTCGACAAAAGCGGCCGGCATGATCTGGCCCAGCTGCGCGCCCTGCAGGACTGGTTCCTCAAATTCGAACTCAAGAGCGTCGCCAACGTTGCCGAGATCGCTTCCATCGGCGGCATGGTGAAGCAGTATCAGGTCGTCGTCGACCCGGAGAAGCTCGCCGCTTACCGCGTGCCGCTCGCGGGCGTGATCGCGGCACTCCGAAACGCCAATCAGGAGACAGGTGGCTCGGTGCTGGAGCTGGCCGAGGCCGAGTACATGGTCCGCGCCGGCGGCTATTTGAAGACGCTTGACGACTTCCGCGCCGTGCCGCTTGGGCTCACGCCTGGCGGCGTACCGATCCAGCTTGGTGATGTGGCCAGGATTCAGATCGGGCCAGAGATGCGTCGTGGTATCGCCGAACTCAACGGCAACGGCGAAGTCGCTGGCGGCGTAGTGATTTTGCGATCCGGCAAGAATGCCCGCGACACCATCGCCGCCGTCAAGGCCAAGCTCGAAACCCTAAAACCCGGCCTGCCGCCCGGCGTCGAGATCGTCACCACCTATGACCGCAGCCAGCTGATCGACCGTGCCGTCGAAAACCTCACGCAGAAACTGCTCGAAGAATTTGTCGTGGTCGCGCTGGTCTGTGCTGTCTTCCTGGTTCATCTGCGTTCGGCCCTGGTCGCCATCATCTCCCTACCGGTCGGCATCCTAATCGCGTTCATCGTCATGCATCAGCAGGGTATTAACGCCAACATCATGTCGCTTGGCGGCATCGCCATCGCCATCGGCGCCATGGTCGACGCCGCGGTCGTCATGATCGAGAACGCTCACAAGAAGATGGAACGCTGGGCGCACGACCATCCCGGCCAGCGGCTGACCGGTGCAGCGCACTGGCAGGTGGTGACCGACGCCGCCATCGAGGTCGGCCCGGCGCTTTTCTTCAGTCTGCTGATCATCACCATGTCGTTCATCCCGGTGTTCACGCTTGAAGCGCAGGAAGGACGGCTGTTCAGCCCGCTCGCCTTCACCAAAACCTATGCGATGGCGGGCGCGGCGCTGCTCGCGATCACGCTGATCCCCGTGCTTATGGGCTACTGGATCCGCGGGCGGATTCCCGATGAAGCCCGCAATCCGCTCAATCGAGGTCTGATCTATGTCTACAAACCGGTCCTGGATTGGGTGCTGCGCTGGCCCCGCATGACGCTCACCGTGGCCGTTCTTGTTTTTGCAACCGGCTTCTGGCCGCTGTCACAGCTAGGTGGCGAATTCATGCCACCACTCGACGAGGGTGACCTTCTCTACATGCCTTCGGCGCTGCCGGGCCTGTCGGCCGCTAAGGCCGCGGCGCTGCTGCAGCAAAGCGATCGCCTGATCAAGACGGTACCGGAAGTCGAGAGCGTATTCGGCAAGGCTGGGCGGGCCGAGACCGCGACCGATCCGGCGCCGCTCGAAATGTTCGCGACCACGATCCGCTTCAAGCCACGCGATCAATGGCGCGTGGGCATGACGCCGGAGCTACTGGTCGAAGAACTTGACCGTACGGTCAAGCTGCCCGGTCTCGCCAATATCTGGGTGCCGCCGATCCGCAACCGCATCGACATGCTGGCAACCGGCATCAAGAGCCCGATCGGGGTGAAGATCGCCGGCAGCGATCTGGCGGAGATCGACCGGGTGGCGCAGGAGGTCGAACGCGTCGCCAAGACGGTGCCGGGCGTGAGCTCGGCTCTGGCAGAGCGGCTGCGCGGCGGGCGCTATGTCGATGTCACCATCGATCGTACCGGTGCGGCGCGCTATGGCCTGAATATCAGCGACGTGCAAACCGTCATCGCCGCAGCGATTGGTGGCGAAAGCGTCGGGGAGACGGTGGAGGGCCTGGCCCGGTTCCCGATTAATGTCCGCTACCCCCGCGACCTCCGGGATTCGCTGGAGGGGTTGCGGCAGCTGCCGATATTCACCGAGCGGGGCCAGCAGATCACGCTTGGCACGGTCGCGACCTTGCGCATCACCGACGGCCCCCCAATGCTGCGGAGCGAGAATGCCCGCTTGTCCGGCTGGGTCTATGTCGATACGCGCGGCCGCGACCTAGCATCCGTAGTCGCCGATCTGCGGATCGCGATTGACCAAGGGGTGAAGCTCGGGTCTGGGATGAGCGTCGCTTATTCCGGCCAGTTCGAATTCCTCGAACGGGCCAATGCGCGCCTGAAACTCGTCGTGCCGGCGACACTCATGATCATCTTCGTCCTGCTTTATCTCACCTTTCGCCGCGCCGACGAGGCGCTACTGATCATGGCCACGCTGCCCTTCGCACTCACCGGCGGCGTCTGGTTTCTTTATTGGCAAGGGTATCACCTGTCGGTGGCGACCGGTGTCGGCTTCATCGCTCTCGCCGGCGTGGCCGCTGAATTCGGCGTCATCATGCTGATCTATCTGCGGCAGGCGGTCGCGGACCACAAGCCGCAAAGCGTGGCGGGCCTCGACGACGCTTTGCGTGAAGGTGCGGTGCTGCGCGTACGACCCAAGGCCATGACGGTCGCTGTAATTCTCGCGGGATTATTGCCGATCCTGCTCGGCAGCGGTACCGGCGCCGAGGTGATGAGCCGGATCGCGGCGCCGATGGTGGGCGGCATGATTACCGCGCCGATGCTTTCCATGTTGGTGGTTCCGGCGGCCTATCGGCTGATGCGCCGGCGTCAGGTTGACGGAGTGTCCAATAGTGTTGCGCCTGTGCCGCCTAAACCGCACAGTGGTTGGATAGGAGCCGCCGTCGACGCTCCTGGTCGACCACCCATTGCAAAAGAGTAGGGGGTAATCCCCGCCCTCCGCCAAAGTCCGGAAGCCTTCCCTATTCGGGATTGTTTTTGCTCGGCGCCAAATAACGCTACCGGCCGCGGGGTTTCGGGATCAATGTGCCAGGGCCTTTCTGATCGCGCACGCGGCAGCACATCTCGCAGCTGAAGACCGAGTACTCGAAATCTTTGTTTCGGCGACGTCCGGAGAGTTTGGCAGCCTTATCGTATGATTTTAACACCCAATCGGCTCCGTCGGCCGAAGAGGCGCACTTTTTCCTTTGATCGTGGTGCGCGCCAGTGATCGACGCCGCGAAGGACCGGATGGATGCGGCCCTTCGGCGGTCCTGCAACGGCCATTTGATGCGGATGGAGCACGGCGGAAGAGATCGCCCTTTGGCCGACGACGATCCGTGCCGCGATGGCCGTCTATTGACTTAAGTTGCCCCAGCCCTCTTCACCACTCCATGAAGGCTACCGCCGCATTTCCCGCCGAGCGCGGCCAGTTCATCGGCAGTATCGACACCTTCCGACGCCGCGCGCCGCATACGATCCAACTCCTTAATTGCGCCATCGAGTACCACATGAACGCCGGCGCCGAACGCGTCATGGGCCGCCGCGTCTGACGCGGCCGGCTGGCGCTTGAGGGTCGCGAGCAAGCTACCGAAATGGCTTTCGGTCCCGGCAACGAACCGGTCGATCGCCTTGTCCTCGGCCAGCGCGTGTCTTTCCGCATGCTCTACGAGCGCCTCGAATGCGCATGGATCCAGGTCAAAGCCGCGCGGCAGGCGAATTGTCCGGAGGACGGGGCCCATGCCGATAAGGACCTCCTTCGGCGACGCGCAGAAGACGCCGTTGCGCTCCACTACCGTCTTCTCAATGGTAATGTGGCTTGTCACAAAGGTGATGATGCGCAGTTCGGGATGCGCCGTTTCAAACGGAGATGGCAGATCCGGTGTTCGCTGCGCCTGCCCGCCATGGCTCTCAACCTGTGAGTGGACGGTCAGCGTGTAGACCTTAAGGCTCGACGGCGGAAGATTGATGCACTGCGCGGTGGCGACGGTATTTCCGCACAGCAATACGCCAAGAGCGAGTAGGCAAATCCTGAGCATCGCCGCATCCATTGGATGTCCTCCCTGTCGCAGAAGCTTTCCTCGGCGTATGCCTCGAATTGACCTGCCCCCAAGCGGTCCCACACTCATTGTGAGAGTCCTTGCCCTTCATA
>VFQQ010000775.1_pt1 | contig 55075 bp, 97 predicted proteins | sample 3512341 | NCBI WGS metagenome assembly VFQQ01 (sample SAMN10412373, study PRJNA504923) | tailings metagenome | isolation source: Relicate 2 Philex TSF1 revegetated site | place: Philippines: Tuba, Benguet | collected 2017-08-29 | reverse complement strand
GGGGCTGGGCGGCGGCGGCGAGGGGGAGGGCGGAGGGGGGCTGGGGCTCGGTGGCGGCGGCGAGGGAGAGGGCGGAGGTGGGCTGGGGCTGCACAACAGGTGGGCAGACAAGCATGTGGGAGGCTAAGTAAGTTGCTGATACAAACATCCATAGCAGATGAGGGCCCTTGCGCAAGTGCTGGTGTGTGCAACAAATGAAACATCACAGCACAGCACGACAGGAAACAGCAGGGCACAGCGCAGCAACACAGCACAGCATGGGCCGCACACCTGGGTGACGGCGGCGCGGGCGAGGGCGGTGGCGGGCTCGGGCTTGGAGGTGGCGGCGAGGGGGAGGGCGGAGGTGGCCGAGGGGACGGTGGGGGGCTGGGTTTGGGCGATGGAGGCGGGCTGGGTTTAGGCGACGGCGGGGGGCTGGCTTTTGGGCTGGGCGGCGGGCTGGCCTTGGGCGATGGAGGAGGGCTTGGGCTTGCGCCAGCGGGTGTCGGGGGAGGTGGTGGGTGCTTCAAATCAGGCACTGTTGGCGGGGGGCTCTTGAGCGTGGACGGGGAGGGCGGAGGTGGGCTGGGGCTGGCTGGAAGGGCGTCTGTGGCGAACAGCGCTGGAGTGGAGGCGGGGCTCCTGGTGGGTGCGGTGCTCCTCACCGCCACAACCTGCGTGGGGGGAGGGGGCGGAGCGTGCCCATTTGCTGAGGACCAGCATGGTTGTGCACTGGGCGAGCTGGCTTGCTGCTGGTCGCCCAACGGCGGTTGCTGTGTTCCAGCAAGGCGTGGCAGCATGGTGTTCCAGGCACCCCAGGTGGGCGGCAGCAAGGTGCCGCCCACCAACCTGTCATGGCAGCAGCAAGCGGCACCCCACGGACCTGAACTGAGAATGGGCAGCCGTCCTCCAGCCCTGTGATGGAGCAGGTGGTTGGGTCTTGTGGTGCCCTTGCACAGGGCACAGCCTTGCAGGCCGACGTCCGCAGGTTGCACACAGTCGCCTCATAAGAAGTCCAGCTGCCGCTGGGGCCCCGCACTTCCACCTCGGCGCCCGTCGCGCCCTGGGCCCTGGCAACCACGCCCGGTGTGCCGGCAGCGGTGGTGACAAACCGCCGGACGTTGGAGCGGGGGCTGACTGTGGGGTTGGACACCGGGCCAGTCAGCCCCTCCACATAAACCTCATACTGCAAGGTGCTAGGGGATGGACAAGGACTGATGGGTGCAGGGGATGGAGGGGAGTCGGCCGGACAGCCGGGACAGGCAAGCAGGCTGCAACCAAGCAAGCAGGCAGCACACAGAGAACTGCACACATCCCGACCTGGGTGCTGGAGTCCAGGCCGGTGAACGTGGCGGTGCGAGTCGGCACCTCAAACACCAGTGTGGTTGCCGCCTTGACCGTGAAGCGATACTGCACAGGTGCAGGGGCTTGGCATTTGTTTGAGAAAAGCTGGGCGAGGCTGGTGCCATCTGCAGGGCCATGGCAAGCCGCACATCCAACCCTGCAACCGCTTTGGTTGGCCGCAAGCCACAGCAAGCGGCAGCTCACCCGTGCATAAGTCACGCCGTTGGGTGGCTCAGCAGTGGCGGTGCCTGTGGAGCTGTCAATCTCATGTGCCTCAAGCAGCACGGGTGCGCTCGCAAGCGGCTGGACCAGCATGGCGGTGTTGGCCAGCGGCTGCTGCTGGCCGTTGATGACCGCATAGCCGCTCACGCTGTACTCGTTACCTGAAGGGGGAGGGCAGGGCAGCAGGAGAGACCGTTGCGGTGCCAGGAGTGCAGCGCTTTAGGCACAGCATTTGAGCCTGCACAATGGTGGCAGCAGCAGCAGCAGCAGCCAGATTGCCGTTCAAAACAGCACCCAGGGCTTGCCTGCACCCAGGCCCGTCACAGTGCAGCTGGCGGTGGGGCACTCTTGGATGATCGGCTGGCGGCCGTAGGGGCAGGTGAAGCCGCCGGCCGGCGTGACGATGGATGGGCGGGCGGCTGCTGAGGAAACATTGGCCCGCAGCATGCACAGCACGCAGATGTACTTTTGGACGGCCACATTTGCGGCGGGCGGGGTCAGCTCGATGCTGGCGCTGGTGTGGCTGGCGGGCAGCACAGTATTGATCAGCGCAGCCCTGCGAGGAAAAGAGGGCAGCACGAGGGATGCTTGCTGACTGGCTGCAAGAGATGCAGATGCCCTTGGCCATGCCAGCGGGCAGGCAATACACCAGGGAAACAGCTCACTTGGATACTCAAACCCTCACCTTGCTTGGCAAGCAAGGCAGCAGCAATGGTCTCACCCATCGGGCGGCGTACGGACGATCATGGGAGCGGGCCCTTTGTATGGGCGCCCATCTGAGGTCATTCCTGTGACTGTGACCTCGTACTGCAGCGGCAGGACAGGATTGATCGCTCAGGGAGTCGTTTTGCTGCCCTTCTGTCCTCTAGAGAGGCGCTCACAATGTACTGCACTGCCATTAAAATGCAGCAGCCACTGGGATGCCTGCGCCAGCGCAGCTCACCGTTGTTCCGGGCTTCAGGCCGGACAGCAGTGCATCTGGAGCAGTGGACACAATCGACACGGTCTGCCCGCCCTGAATGGGCCGAGCCGTGAAGCGCCACAGCTTGAAGGCGCCTGGGGCCGCAGAGGCTGTCGCCTGAATAGTCTTGGACCCCAAAGCCCGGACGCTGACCAGCTTGGGCGCAGCGCGCGCAGCGGGGGGCGGCGGGCTGCAGACAGGCGAGGGCAGTGCATGGCAGAAGAAGGCGTGTGTGATCAGCTGCCGCATTGGGGCTTGCACGCCCCTGAGCTCCAGCGATAGCGCTGCATGCCAAGTTGCACGTATTTCATCTTCGATGCAACCCCCAGCCTGCCCCACCTGGGCGCAGTGGGCGCGGTGAACGGCGGCAGCTGCAGGGCCAGTGCCTCAGCACTGGTAGGGGTGGGCTTCTGCCACACGTTGAAACTGTACACCGCTCCGTACGCGTAAGTGCCAGGCTGGAACACGCACTTGAGCTGCACGGCATGGGGGCACGACAGCAACCGAGCGGGTATCAAGCATGCAGGCGTGCAGAAGGAGTGCAGTACCAGCTGCGAACAGAGGCTCTGCCCTGCTCTATTGTGACCATCTCCAGATCAGGCAGCACGTCTGCACCCACCAGGGGGGTGTTTGGGATGCGCACGGCAGGCGCAGAAATGTCAGGCCCGCTGCCCGCGGGGACGCGCGAGCCGGTGCAGCGGAAGAGGCTGGGGTCTGCAGGATGAGAAAGCGACGGCATGCGCTTATCACAAGCAGGCAGCTGCCACCAGTACCACAAGGTCGCATGTGATACCGACAGCAGCAGCAGTAGAGCACGCCAGTCCCTGCGACAGCGCTGCATTGCCAGCAGGCACATGCTGCGCTGCCCACACCGAGGCACCGCCCGCAGCGCACCTGGGTTTGCGACGCCAGGGTTGAACAGAACGGTGATCACGCGGTTCAGTGCCGTGACCTGTCCGGTGACTGCCGGTGGCGGCGGGCTTGCGACTGGTGGCGGCGGAGGGGCATTCGGAGGCAGGTCGCCCACCCGATCGAGGATGACTGCTGCGTTTGCAAGGGCCTCCGCCCGCGTGCCCAGTTGCAGGGCCTGCTTGGAGGCGGGGCCTTCCACGCCGGTAACATACAGGTAGCGCCGGGGGCAGGCGGCACGGCCCTGTGAGTGGAGTGGGCAGGGTCAGTTCGGATCTGACTTGCTTGCTTGGCGGTGGCATAGGGCTTGCATGTGTACGCACAAGCCGAGTTGTGCCCCCTTACGCCAGCGGCCGCCGCCCTTGTGGGATCACCAGGCAGCTGCCTTACCTCTGCACGCAGCAGGTAGTGGCCGCCTGGCAGCGCCTCAAACAGCCAGGCGCCAGCAGGGTCGCCCAGGGTAGTAAAGTACATATTGCAGATGTCGCTGCAGTCGGCCGGCGCCGCCAGCAGCGTTTTGCAGGGCGTGCCGGTGCGGCCCACAGACTGCGCAGGGCAGGCAGGGAGGCGCCGGTCAGTAGGTGCTCCAAGTGCGATCCTGTACAGCGGCAGGCAAGCGGCCCAGCAGCCCAGCTGCAGTGGCTGATGCAAGCAAGCCCTGTTCCATTCCATGGCATGTGCGGCCGCCGCACCTGCAGCGTCAGAAGGCGGCCGGGCAGGGTGGCCCCCGGCGGCGCCCAGGGCGGCAGCCGCACCACCCAGCGCTGCAGCGGGTTGGTGGGCGGGCAGTTCCTCCCGCGGCAGCGCTCCCTGCCGGCCGTGGCGTTCAGGTAAACCGGCCCTGTGTTTGCACATGTGGGGACATGTAGCAATTGGTGCCATCTGTCGTCGTCGTCGTGGTCGTGGCCGCCCCAGTGTGCGACCGCTGCCATGGGGCAGGCGCGGGCTGTCACAGCCCCTGCAGGCAGAGCAGAGGAGGCTGTGGTGAGGTGCGCAGCAGATCGGGTGGGGGAGCTGCCAGTGAAGGGTGCGCGCAAAAAGTGCCGTCGGCGAACGCGCACGACGGCGGGGACCGCTCGGCGGCGGCACTCCCAGTGCTCAGGGCAGGTCCATCTCTGTTGCTGTGGCGCTCCCTGCGCCTCGTGGAACCACGCAAGCGGCCAGGCGGCCCCTGGAGTGGCTACCGTCAGCCAAGGGCCGCTTGCAGGCGCGCACCCGCGACAGAGCAGCGAGGCCTGAGGGCCTTCCATGTCATCGTGTAGGTCCCTGGCAGCAGCCTGGGCGCGTGGGTCGCGCCCCCATCGTTGGTGGCCGCCACTCCCGCTGCCAGTAGGCAGATGGCCAGCAGCGCTGGCCTCCAGAGCCTCATCGCAGCGCCCTGAGCGGCTCTGAGCCTGGGGCAAGCGCGCGGGAGATGAAGGGGAGGCCCCAGACTCGTCGGTACATGTGCCTGGGCTCCGGTTCTTGCCGCGGGCGGGCGCAGGGGCGGCGTCAGAACGGCTCAATAGGGTATGCGCATGAGTTGTAGGGCACAGGAGTGGCTCTGGGAGGCCAGCGTACCAGGCTTTAGCTGCTGCTCAGCGCTCGGGCTTTCCAAGGGTTAGTGGTATCGCATGGGTTTCTGAGGCGCCTGCATCCTGCCAACCTGCCGCCGGGGAGAGGCGGCGCGCAGGGCAGTCTACCCGCGGCGGCGATGGCCGCCCGCCGCCGGCTGGCCGGTGTCCACTGCCCCCTCGCCCATCAGGCAGCGCCCCACATCCAGAACCATTGCCACCTTGTGGAACCCTGAGCATACTCAACCAGTGCAAGACGCTGGATGGGGTGGCGGGAGACAGGGCCGTTTGGGTGTGTTGCATCCGCACTGCCTGCATTCGCGCCGAGCTGCTCAATAATCGTTGCCCAGGTCAGCCCGTTGGCAGTGCCCCCGACCAAACAAGAGCAGCGCTCACCCGGCCATGCATCCCAGCCGATACAGCAGTCCAGCCTGGGGTCAGCTGGCATGCAGCGGCAAGCCTCGGAGTAGCACCCTCGTTTAAGCATGGGAGGCACGCCCGCCGTCTCGCCACCAATGCATATGCATGCAGCCTGAGACCGGCGGCACGCTTATGAGCTTAAGCTCCCGCCAGCTGCCAGCTGCCCCTGCCACTGCTGCCGCCATGGCAAGGTTTGGGAATGCGTCACCCTCTGCATGATCAACTCGAGCTGCTTTCCGTTCCACCAGTTTCACGCCCTGGGAGTGAAGGCGGCATGTGCCATGCGCACGAAAAGGAACATGAGAAAGAGGGCGCCACCCCTGGTCCACATGCGGCAGCAATGCGTGCCAGGCACACCACGTGCCACACGGCTGCATCAACCCCTTCAGGGGAACCGTCGTAGCCAAGTGCCAAATGACATGGCAGAGAGAGCCGCTGCCCGCCGCCGCCTGGGAACTGAAGGCAGCCGCTGCTGCAGGGCAGCCCCAGCAATGCTGGTCGGCCGGCGTGGCAGCTATTGCGCTGTTGAGAGTGGTGGGCAGGCCACTTTGCACCAGCTGCCAAGAACGGGCTCCTGCCACTCCAATGCGGTTGTTGCGCTTGCTTTCCGTAGCGCATGTAGGGGCTCGCTCCCAAATGCTTGCTCAGCTTCAGAGCTGGCACCTGCCACTTGGATTGATAGTGCGTGAGCACCGCCGTGCAGCCCGCAAGGTGATCTTTGGGTCCACTTCTTGCTCCATTCAAGGCTCACCTTCCAAGCCAGCCACGCGCATACTTACATACACCCGTCGCTCGTTAGCTGCAGCTGCCATAAGCTGTCCAAATGAACGGTTGATTGCCTTGGGCACTGGGCCTCCATCCACCTCTGACAAGGGCGAGATCTCAGCTGCAGCGCAATCTCCAATGCCTTTCGCAAGTGTAGCTGGCTTGTGTGATGTGCGGCAGCAGGCGCCTTGATCTAGGCACGGCCGGGCAAGTGCTGCCCGGAGGGCGCGGTGAGCGGTGGGAGCGAGTCAACAGGCGCCCGGCCGGGGGTTGAGGGACGTTCACAAAAAGCAGCTATTCCCAGATGCACATCAACTAGTGTGCTGTGGAGAAGCGGTAAATCTAGCCAGAACGCCCTGCATACACTTGAGGGCAAGCAGCCGCGCAGCATGCATGCATGCCTGGCGGCGGCGGCAGCTGGCAAGCCGCGGCGGAGAGGCGCGCTGAGCATTTCACCGCTTTCCATCGCCGATCAGCTGTGGGTTGAGCATCTATAGGCGCGCCCCCGCTGCGTCACAGCCCTCGTCCGCTTCTGCCCAAGCTGCTGGCGCGGCCCAGTGCCCTGGGAGCCAGCCCGACACCGAGGATCCACACCCCCGACGCGACAGGGCCCGCCTGCGGCGCACCATGCAGTCCTGCAGCGCTGCAGCACTCGCCGGGAGGCCGCTGGCCGCCCGTGCGCAGCAGCCGCGGCGGCAGCATGCTCGGCACCACGTGCGATGCGATGTGGCCAAGCCGGGCGGCGGCGCGAGGGAGGACGATATGGCGCAGAGCGGGGCAGCGGCTCCAGCGCGCGACGGTGAGTGCCGCTGCGCGCGATGGCATGTGCAGGCGGTCTCTGAGTGCTTGCGATTGCCGGCTGCGCCCGGCCAGCACCCTGCCGCCGCCGCCGCCCACCTGCCGCCGCTCTTGCCACTGCCGCCTCCAGCACCGTCCACCTTGCCCCTCGCTGTGCCCAGCCGCAGTGCTAGAGTTCCCGGCGCCCAGCAACGCGTCGGCGGCAGCAGCAGCTGCAGCAGCAGCGGCAGACGGCAGCCCCATCAAGACCAGCGGGCTGCACCGCACGCCGCTGAGCGGCGGCGTGCAGAACGCCACACTGCGCTGCGACCTGCCATCCCCAGCGGTTGCAGGTGCGCCCTGCTGGCAGGCAGCTGATGGGTTGCATTGAGAAACCAGCTGATGCTTTGTGCAGCGGGGCGCTGCCGCTCCTGCTGTGCAGCCGTTGCTGCTGCTCGTTTTCTGTCCACTTGTCAATGCAGTCACCTTTCCGCGGTGGCGTGCTGCTGCCTTGCTGTGTTGCTCCATCCTTGCTGCCCCGGCAAGCGGCATTGTCACATGCTGCGGCATGCCTGCTTGCAAACAAACCCCTGTTGACAGATGGGCTCCTAACGCAGCTTGCACACCTGGCACCCTGCCCGCCCTTCCCTTCCCCGCCCGCAGTGCGTAACCTGGTGGAGCAGGCGCAGTTTGCGCACCTGTGCACCATCATGTGCAACATGCACCACCGGCGGGCGGGCTACCCCTTTGGCTCGCTGGTGGACTTTGCGGCCGACGGCGCGGGGCACCCCATCTTCAGGTGCTGACCCGTGCTGCTCGTGTTGCGCATTTGCATGCTGGCTGGCTGGCTGGCTGTAGTTGTTGCTGAGGCTGGCGGGGCACCCCATCTTCAGGTGCGGGCATTTGGCTCTGCTGTGCTGCTCTTGCTGCTCTTGCGCATGCTGGCTGGCTGGCTGTTGTTGCCGAGGCTGGCCGGCAGCGGGGCGGCGCTGTGCATGCGTGCTGCTGTTGCTGTGTTTGCCGCCCGGCTCGGCAGCCCGTTAATCTGTCTTTGCACACATGCAGCCGCACAGTGCCAGCCCAGCCCGCCTTCCCGCCAGCTGCTGAGCAACACCAAAGCACTTGGCTCTCCTGCTGCAGCCTGTCGCCGCTGGCCATCCAGACGCGCAACCTGCTTGAAGACCCGCGCTGCAGCGTGGTGGTGCAGGTGCGGCAGTGCTGGTGATGGCGTGCAGAGGCCCGCTTTGGCCTGCGGGTGGTGTGGTGTGCGCGCCGTTGAATGGTGGGATGCTGCTTCTTGGCATGTGCGGGCGGGCAGCTGCTCAGTGTGCCGCCCCCTTCCTCCTGCCATCCACAGATGCCTGGGTGGACGGGGCTGGCCAACGCGCGGGTGACCATTTTCGGGGAGGTCTACAAGCTGCCCAGCAGCCTGCAGGACCAGGCGCAGGAGGTGCGGCGTGTCTGCTGCGCCTGCACCTGCTTGTGTGTGGCACTGGAATGCTCTTGTTGCTGCTGCTGCTGCTTGTTGCTGGTGTTGCCGGTGTTGCAGCAGCCAGGGAGGTAGTGCTTTCTCGCAGGTGCTTGCTCCGCTGCCTTGCCCTCCAGGCAATGCATCGCTCCATTCTAAATGTGCGCCCGCTGCTCTGCTGCCTGCAGATCTTCCACACCAAGCACACCACGCGGGCCAACCCCAGCGAGCGGTGAGCACCCAGCTGGATGGGGGCAGTGCCAGCTTTTAGGGCAGCCCCTAACGGAAGGGGCTGGATGACGACGAAGGATGGTGAAGAAGGCCAATTGCGGCAGCGGCTGCCCTGGCCGACCCCCGCATCGCCTCCAGAATCTGCCTGTCCTGCTTGATAACGTTTGGCGCCAACCCCATCTCCCTCCCCGGCAGGTACGTGAGCGGCAACACGCTGTACTTCCGCATGAACCGCATCCTGGACATCTACTTTGTGGGCGGCTTTGGCACCGTGCAGGTGGGCTGAAAGCTGTAGGGCGGTTTGCAAGGTTTGTGGGCGGCTTTGGCACCGTGCAGGTGGGCTGAGTTTTGTGGGGTGGTTGCGCCGCGCTGCAGGTGCTGCTGGGTTTCTGGGAGCGGCTGTGGCACCGCGCAGGTGGGCTCGCGTGCCTTGTGTCGCCGTGCTGCGCTGGGCGGCGTTCAGCTGCATCATGTTTTGGAAAAAACCATCCATTCACCCCTGCCTCCTTCTGATCCATCCCGATCCATCACTCAGTGGGTGAATGTGGACGAGTACAGCAACTGCGAGCCCGACAAGATTGTGCTCTGCAATCCCAACCGCACGCTGCAAGTGCTCAACGAGAACTACTCGGGTGGGTGGCTGGCCGGGCGGGAAGGAGGGCTGGTGCCGTATGCGCACTGGGCTGGGCAAACGTGGGAAGCTCAGAAGCCAAGGCGGGTGGGTCCCCACCTGCCAATCCCACATTGCCTCGGCTAGTGAGCAGCTTTGCCCAGTGGCTGCCTTGTCCTGACCGCCCTTCTGCACTCCCCTCTGGCCCTTTGCAGCGCCGCTGCGAGATGTGCTATCACGGAAAGACCCGTCTCGCCCTGCCGACGATGCCGCATTCATCTCGATTGACGGGTGCGCGCTACCCTGCTGTTTGGCTGGGTTGCGGCCTGTGACGGCACCCTGCCTGCCCAGCTTGTCAAGCTGCTTGGCAGCTTGCATGCAGCTTTGTTGTCATTCCTGCTTCAGCCGGCCGCAGGCATGCAGCATGGCATGCCCTTACATTCCCTGCAACATCTGCGGCACTGCCTCTGCTGTGTTGAGCGCAGGCGGGGAGCAGATGTGCGGGTGCGGTGCGGAGGAGAGTACAGCGTGGAGCGGATCGGCTTTGACAAGGCAAGCGGCACATGGGGCCATCTTTGGGGGCCGCTCCTTGCAGGGGCCGCTTCTGTTTTGAGGTGTCAGCTCAGCTGGATAATGCCGGTGTGCGGCTGCAGCAGCGGGCACCGTGTTCTCTGCATTGCAGCGGCCCCAAAACAGCATGGTTGAGAAGAAGCGCGGCGGCTGAGGTGGGAACAACTTTATGCAGACCGCCTGTCCCTCACATAAATGCAAATGCTCTCTTTCTGCCCCGCCCTGTGTGCTGCAGCGCGTGGAGTCGCTTGAAGACGCGATGGCAGCGATGGCAGCAGTCCTGCAGGACCCAGCAGACAAGGTGGCTCGCAAGCGGTGACGCGCTAGCGCTGCATTTGCGCTGGGGCGGCCCCCCGCCCTCCAACGTCCACATGCTGCTTGCCAGGCAAACCATGCAGGTGCCCACACTCGTGTTTGCCCCACCGCTGGTCTAGGACCCGGCCCTGATTCAGCTGCCGCGCCACAGCATGCATTTTTGCTGGGCTGCAGCTCGCTTTTGCCACTCACAACTGCTCTGCTGCTCCTTTCCTTGTTCCTAACGGGCGCCGGCGCCGGCCGGGTGCCCGCTGATCCCTGCCTCCTACCCCCCCTGCCTTCAATGTGACTCAAACTATGGCCGAGCAAGCCGTCAGAACTTCTCTGTAACACGACATTGTTTTTTCCGCGCACGGCAGTTGGTGGGATCTGGATTGCTGCCGGCGGCGCTTGGCAAGGCGGCGCGGCCGGCTGTACCACTGCTCCGCCTAGCCCAGCCCCCTGTTCGCGTTCCCAGGCGATGTGCAAAGGTTCAGATCTGGTGTCGAGCGCGCGTGAGGGCCGCTAGGTGGCTTGGGGCACAAGGGGGCAGCCGCCGCGCTGAGCGTGCTGCGCTGGAGTTCCCGAGGGGCCGCCCAGCAAAGGGCTTCGCGCGCGGCCCGGGATCAGCCTCCAGCCTCCAGCTGGAACCCTCCACCCAATCCTGGGCTCCGCTAGCCCGTTCATCCGCTCCCCACACTGCTGCAAGACATCATCCACTTTGCCAGGCCACCAACCCACCCCCGAACAGCTGCGATCCGTGTTCCAGCAGCTCTGCAGCAGCTCCTGAGCTGCTTGCAAGCGCGGCGGGCGGCGCAACCATGCGGGGAGGCCGCGCGCCGCTGCTCCTGCTGCTCGCTTGGGCGGGCCTGGCGGCCGCCGCCTACGATGCCATCATCCTGAAAATGGCGGAGGGCGAGTTTGTGGTGCAGTCCGGCGAGGACCTGGGCCAGCCCGTGGGCGACCGCCTGCTGCGCCTCCGCCTGGCGGAGGGCGCCGATGTGGAGGCGGAGCTCGTGCGCCTGCGCTCCCTGAACAGTGAGTCCTGGCTGCCTTTTCATGCGAATGCAACATGCAAATATGGCCTGCTGCTCTGCAATACCCACGCAGCAGTAGTCGCTGCCTGCCGGGCCTCTCATCCCACCTTGGCCAGCGCCATGCCACCTCTCCCGTTCCAGCCTTTGTGCACCCACACCGCTCGCTTCTTCCTGTTCATCCACCACCACCTACCGCAGGCGTGGAGTGGGCGCATCCCGACATGCCCATCCGCTCGGCAGCAGTGAATGTGGACGACTCAGCGCCCATCCCCCACCGCCTTCCGGCCAACCCCAAGGGCTACCGGCAGCAGTGGGGCATGCAGCGCATCGGCATGCCGGCAGCTTGGGCGGTGGCCACGGGGGCCGCCTCCAAGGACACAGCCGTCAAGCTGTGCCTGGTAGACTCGGGAGTGGACATAATGTGAGCATCTGGTGTTCTGGGCAGGCCTTGCACTTGCCGATGTCTCGTTGGCCGCTGCCTGCACTGCTGCTGTGCCGCTCGCATGCATGTTGGGCGGGATGCTGTCCATGGCGCAGCAGGCAGAGGGGCAATGGATGGAAGAGTTATTTGTTTTCGATGGCTGCTTGATGCGGCGGTCCTTCGCCTCATGGCAGCAGCAGCGGCGGCGGCATCTGTCGTGCACCTGTGCTCTGCCCGCTCCTCTCCTGCACACACGGGCTGCTCCGCCAACTTCCTGACCCTGCCGCCGCATAACATGACTCTGCAGGCACCCGGACCTGGCTGGCAATGTGGTGGGAGGGTTCAATGCCGTGAACGGAGAAGACCCACTCAACTTTATGGACAGGGTGAGTGGCTCAGCCAGGGCAAGGCGGCTTGTGTTGCTGCACCTGCCATTTGTGGACCATGCTTCCCTACCTGGACTGCTGAGGGCTGGTTGCTGCCGAATTCGCAACGTTTGGATGTTGGACCAACTTGCCCGCTGCTCTACCCTGCCTGGCACTACCCTGCCTGCAGTGGGGCCACGGCACCGAGGTGTCTGGAGTGATTGCTGGCAGTGGAGCAAACGGCGGCGCAGTGGGCGTCAACTGGAACAACGTGAGCTGGCTGCATTGGCATTTCATTTGCAGCCAGCTTTTGCTGCCTCGCCCCGCAGCTGTTGTGCCCTTGGCCTGCTGCCTGAACTCACCGCTCTAATCGCCGCCCATCAAACAGCTCACTCTGCTTGCCCTTCCTGCCATCAACTCGACAGATCAACCTGATTGTCTGCCGCTTTATGGATGCCACGGGCTACGGCAGCACCAGCGATGCTGTGCAGTGCTTGGACTGGTGAGCAGGCGTGCAGCTGGCTGTGCTGTGCTGACTCTCAGAATGCTGGCCTGCGCACAGCCAGCAGCCCTGTGGCATTGGCAGCTAAGCGACATGGGAGGCGCAGCGTGGGCTCAGCACGTCTCAACGTGTTTCTCGACAGCTCCAGCAGGACGCCTACTTAGCATACATATATATCTCCTGCCTCATCCTTCCCTAACCTTGCTCGCACACGCCTATTGCTCCTTGCCTGCAGGTGCGTGCAGCAGAATGCATCCATCATCTCCGCTTCCTGGACCTCTGGGGTGCTGGACAACCCGCCGCTGCAGGAGGCCGGTGAGCTGCACTTGTTTGGAAGGCGCACGTCTGCACCTGCTGCTGCTGGCGTCCCTGGCATTGAGGTCGCATTGGCTGGCCTCTGCTGCTGACTCTCCGAAACCACCGGTCAGCAACTTTGGCAATGCTGCCCCTCTACCTTGCTCACTTTCTTCCTTGTCCGCAGTTGCACGCACCGAGGATGCAGGGGCGTTGATGGTAGTGTCTGCGGGCAACCAGGGCCTCAACATGAAGCGTGCCAAGCTGTACCCGCAGGCAAGCTAAGCTGACTGGTGTCCCACGGCTGCTGATGAGGAGCTGTGATTTTGATGATTTGGGTTGCGCCTTGCCTGCAGTTAATGGACCCTCATGTGTTGCTGTTGTGGTTGCAGCTGGTTGCTTGGGGCTGCATTTGCCGATGCCACTGCTGCTCACCGCCACTGCCCCTGAACACCTCAACTGCCGCAGGCGTACGCCGCTCGCCACGCCAACATGCTGGTGGTTGGTGCCACCGACATGTTTGACGACCACGTGTCCTACTCCAACTTCGACACAAAAGTGCGTGCATCGCTGCGTCGACTGGCCTGGGCGGAGCTAGCCAAAGCTGCAGATGCCCGCCGCTCTCCTCGCGTGCTCTGCTTGCTCGCCACACAACCCTGCGCTCAGTATCAGCCTTGTCCAATATGGCCGCCTTTCACGCTCCAATTCTTGCGCCTTCCCCTCCGCAGATCGTGCATCTGCACGCCCCAGGCGACTACATCTTCACCACCAAGCGTGGCGGCGGCTCTGTCTACGCCTCTGGCACCTCCATCGCCGCCCCCTTTGTCTCCAGCTCCGCCGCACTGCTGCTGGCGGTGGCCCGCGACCGCCTGAACAAGACGCTGAGTGCCCTGGAGCTGAAGCAGCTGCTGATGGACAGCGTCGAGGTGCTGCCGGGGCTACAGGGCAAGTCTGCCACCAGCGGCCGCCTGCGCACTGACTGGGCGGTGCAGAAGCTGCTGGGACAGCCCCTGTCGCCCAAGACCGACTGCCTGGAACGCCCGGGCACCAACAAATGCGAGAAGGTGAGCGGACCCACAGATTTCGCTTCACCTTTGGCAGGTCTCCTCGTGCTAGCGTAGCTGTTGCCTTGGCGGCTGCCATCGCGTGCTGATGCCGTCCGTGGCTGCATGACACCCTGCTGCCTGCTGTCCTGCTGCGACTGTCTGCTGCTGCTGTGCATACTGATGTCCTATCACAAGCAAGTGCCCCTCCCTCTCACCTGGCCCATACTAAAGTACCTTACCTCCCTGTCTGTCCCACCCCCCCTCTGCTCCTTCCCCACAGGAGCGGCAGGCGGCGGAGGCGGAGCGGCAGCGGCAGGAGGCCGAGAAGAAGCGGTTGGAAGAAGAGCAGCGCCAGAAGGAGGAGGCGGCCCGCAAGCAGGCCGAGGAGGAGGCAGCTCGCAAGCAGGCCGAGGAGGAGGCGGCAGCAGAGGCTGCGGCACAGGCGGCGCTGGAGCGTGCCACCGCAGAGAGCATGACAGAGGCAGCGCCCTCGCCCTCCCCTGCTCCAGCGGCCCAGCCCTCGCCAGCCACGCAGCCCAGCCCTTCGCCCCAGCCCGCCCAGCCTGCCGCCGGCCAGCAGCCAAAGACGGCGCCGGCCACGGCGGTGCAGCCCGCCCCTGGTGCGGGCGAGCAGGTGCCGGCGGCAGGTGCGGGGGACACCCAGCCTGTGGCAGCACCCAGCTTCACTGTGGTCATTCACGGCCCTGCCCTGGAGTTCCCCGGCAACCGCAAGGCGCCTGCCCTGGCAGACGACCCTCCAGTGGCGCCCAAGCCTCGTGGCCCCAATGACAGCCGGCCTGTGCCGCGCAGCACCCTGGAGGTGCGGCGCGTCATGCTGCAGGACGGAGTGGCGGAGCTGCCGGCCGGCGGCGGCATGCCCGCTGTGCAGCTGCGCTCGCCTCTGGAGGGCTTGAGCGTGGAGGAGAAGGCGGCCCGCATCTTCGGCCGCCGCCCCGGCAGCCGCCGCCGCTCGCAGCTGTGAGGCTGGCACGCTGCTTGACAGCGGAGACCGGCGGACACCGCCACCGCAAGCTGTGATGTGACTCGTCACCCTCAGACTCAAGACCTCTCTTCCCCGCCCTCTCACGCCCTCACAAAGTACCTCGTTCTCCCCTCTTCTTTCATACCTTGATTGCTGCCTGCCTTCCCTACCGGTCTATTTCTCCACTTCGAGGTCCCTCTGCTGCTGTCTCCCCCTCTCTGCTCCTGCACCCCACTCCCTTACTAGGCAATCAACCTGACGCGCCGCAAGCAGATTGGCTGCTTGTGTATTGGTGCTCTGCAAAGTGTACCTGGCTCCCAGCCGCACCTCACCTCACCTCTCGATCTGTTCAAGATCTGAATGCATTGACGATCTGTCCCTTTGGCCTGCCCCCACCCACAAGCTTGATTCATGGCGCCTGCTGCCACCCCCCTTCATTCAATGCAGCAGCTGCCGCCCTCCCCTGATTGACTGCATTGCATGCCTGTGGCAGCTGTATACAACTGCATTCTTTAGTGGTGGTCGTGCCATTCACTTGTAAATGCTCACAAAAAAGGGTGTCGCCACAGCAGCAAGGTGGACCGATTGGGACAGTAAAGCAGTTTTGATTTCACCATATGAACCGGGCAAAGTGCACATCCATCTGCTCTGAATGCTAGCTTGAACAGCTTACCCACGCCTAACTGGCTGACCTGTGCTAGCTGCTGCCCTTTGCTGACTTCTTGCCGCGTCCGCTTGCCTTCCTGCCCTTGCTGCCGCCTGTAGCCGCACCCGCTGCCTCCTGCCCCTCCTCTGCCGGCTTCTCAAGAGGGTACCTGCACCAATGGTAGGGGCAGCAACGCATATAGGTTGGTCCCTCAGAGAATGTGGTAACGGGGGCATGTGCTGACCGCAACAAAAGTGGTGGCTGCACAGCAAAACAGGGCCAGCGTTGCTCTTGGCTGCTGCTTCACAGCACTACCAGCGCACCACCATGGAAGCAGTTGCTGCCAAGGAGCAGCAGTAGCCGGGCTCATGCCTCATCAGCAGCAGCCAGCCAGCAGCAGCTGACAAGCAGCAGCAAACAAGCAGCAGCAGCAGCTGACAAGCAGCAGCCAACCAGCAGCAGCTCACAAGCAGCAGCAGCCGGCGAGCAGCCCACCCCTCTCACCAGGTCTTGATGGGCGCAAAGGTGCGGCGGTGCTGGGGGCAGGGGCCGTGCTGCCGAATGGCCTCCACATGCTCGGGTACACAGTAGCCCTTGTGGCCTGGGCAGCAAAGGAGGTGCGGAGCATGGCAGTTGGTCCGAACGGCATGCAAGCAGCGTTGTTATGCAAGCACACACCTAAGCCTCACAACCCAGCACCTGGGCACTCGGTGCCCACAAGAATGGCATTTCACGATGTGAGCAACAGGTGATATGGCATCCCTTCGCAAGTAAGCCCACCCGCAAAGTTGTACTGCGGGTACTGCTCGTGCAGCGCCAGCATGAGGCGGTCCCGCGTCACCTGAGGGCCGGGACGGCAGGCAGGCGTACGCAGTGGGCATGGTGGTGCTGGATGAATGAATGGCAGAGGCCATTCAGCTGCATTTGCATGTATGCAGGCAGAGTGGCCGGCACCATCCACCCTGGCCGTGCGAGTCACCTTTGCAATGACGGATGCTGCGGCGATGCAGAAGCTTTTGGAGTCGCCCTTGACAACGGGCCGCGCCCGCTCCGGATCAAAGCCCTGCTTTGGTTATTTGGGAGGGTTCGTAAGGGTAGGGTGTGGCAGGGCGGCGGGTTGCAAGCGGCCAAGGGGCCAGGCAGCCGGGGTGTGGGCACAAATTGATGGTTTCCTTGCAGGTGGTGGGCCTTGCAAGCACATTTACAAGCCAAAAATGGTGCACCAGGTGCACACAAAAAAGCAGGGTGAGCTTGCCTTGGGCAGCCGGTTGCCGTCCACCAGCAGGAAATCAGGCTTCTGTGACAGTCCCGCAGCCGCGCCCTCCATCGCCTTCATGGCCGCCTGCAGAGGGACGGTGAGCGGGGCGTGGCCTGTCTGAGATGCGGTGGCAGGGCTAGTGGGATGACAGCTGGCAGCACATATGCAACCAGCCGACAGCTCGGCTGGCGGGATGGGCTTGTCGAACCGCAGCTGGACATGAACGCCAGCCGCACTGCATGTGTAGCAGCGTCATTTACATGCACGCTGAGGGCATGCACACCCAGCCCACCTGCAAGATGTTGATCTCATCAATCTCTGCAGCCTCAATCACCTTGCTGCGCAGAGGGCACAACACGCAGGCAGCTGGGGCCGACGCAAGCAGCGGACTGGCGGGCTGCGCTCTGACAGAAAAGCCTCGGTTGCCTTTTGCCCCCACAATTGCATCGCACAGATGTTCCCAAAACCTACACTGGCCAGCTGAGCAAGTGCCACCGCAACGCCTTCGCCTCCCAGCCTGCCCGGCCCACTCACGCAGCCCACAACACTTCTGGGTGGGTGGTCAGCTGCTCGTACAGCGCCTCCCGCTGCTCCGCCGACAGCTTCTGCAGCATGAGAAGGAGGCGGCAGGCATGGACATGAACGACAGACCGACTTGTGGGCTCTCCGCCTGACTGGCTTTCTTCCGGGGAAAAACGCACCTTGCTGTCGTCGATCCCGCTAATCTCCACGTGTGCGGGCACGACGCAGGCGGCAGCCACAACTGGGCCTGCACAACAGGTTCAGTGAAGGTTCTGCATCCATCTGCTGCTGTGGATGCCAGGCAAAGCCTGCGTCGCACAGGCGGGAGAGGAGGGGAGCAACGCCACCACCCCGCACTGTCAATCTACTGGCTATCTGCAGCCAGCTCCCACCTGCCAGTGGGCCGCGCCCTGCTTCGTCCACTCCCGCCACGCTGGCGTAGCCCTGCTGCCACAGCTCTGCCTCCAGCTCCCGGGTCGGGCCCGGCGCCTTGAGCTTTGCTGGCCGGCCGCGGCCCTTGGCGGCGGGCGCTGCCGCAGCCTCGCCCTCCGCCTCGCTGCCTGCTGCCTCTGATGCTGCGCCAGACTCTGCCTCGACCACCAGGGCCACGGCTTTGGCGGCTGCCCGGCGAGGCCGCTTGCGCGGCTGCTCGGCAGGCTCGGCCGTGGCCGAGAGCTCCACCGTGGCGGCGTCGACAGCCGCTGCCGCCTCCTCCCCGCCGGCTGCACGTGCCAGGGAGCGGGCGCTCCTACGCGTCGGTGCGCTCATGCTGAGCCTGCAGAGCACAGCCGGGAGGCGCCACAGGGACGCCAGGGCGATGGGAGGCGTGGCGGGAGCTGTTTGCAGCGCTTGCGGCTGGGCCCGTGAATGCCAGAAATGAGATGTGAGCACGATGCGAGCACCGATTGGGCCTGGCGCTGCGACCCAGCAATCAAAGAACCCTGAAAAGACTGCTGCGCTTGTAGTCGCCATATTGAGCGCTACGCCGCTCCCCAACCGCTCCCACCACCCATAGGCATGTGGGGCAGCTCGGAGGAGGAGTTTGCCATCGACCTGGAGGAGAGCGAGGGCTGCGAGGACTGCACGCCTGCCCACGCGGCGCCCCAGGCAACTGGAAAGCGGCCACGCAATGCGGGATCCACGCCCGAGCGCTGCAGATCGCGAGCCGCCGCTGGCGGCGGCGGCGAGGCTGTGGCGGCGGCGGCAGCGGCAGACAGCCAGGCCTTGGGCCGCTGCGCTGACACGCAGCCTGGGAGCCAGCCGAGTGGCAGCTGGCGGCTGCGCAGCTTCTTCCTAGGGGGTGCTGCAGCAGGGCAGCCAGTGCAGCAAATTGTGGCGCAGCAGCAGCCCCAGCAGCAGCCGCAGCAGCAGCCAGGCGGCGACAGCTGGGCACAGTTGCAGCGGGGCCTGCCCGCCACCTGCCCGCTCTCGCCTGGGCTAGGGTGGGAAGACGATTTGGATGTGGGGCCGCTGACGCAGATGGCGGCGGCCAATGCGCCAGTGGCAGCTGCCTTCTGCCCTCACTGCGGCTGCTTCCTAGCCGATCTGGGCAGCACCCAGCAGCAGGCACAGCACACGGCAGCATGCGGGGCTGCGGAAGCGGCGCATACCTCGCCCGCAGCACGCTCGCAGCAGCAGAGAAGCCAGCACCCACAGCAGCAGCAGCAGCAGCAGCAGCAGCAGCAGCAGCAGCAGCAGCAACAGACGCCGTCAGGCCTGGCGCCTGACCCTCGGGACCAGCAGCAGCTGGGTGCTGCCGAGGGCGAGGGCTCGCTCGCAGCCTCTGACGACGAAGAGGGCGAGGAGGAGGAGGAGGACGGCAACTGGTCTGAGCAGGAGGAGGCCACACAGGCAGCGGCGGATGGCGATGGTCTTGCTGCGGCGGCGGCAGCAGAGGTAGCAGGCTCAGAGGAAGATGGCTGGGAGGGTGCAGCAGATGGTGCGGCGGCAGAGCAGAGCAGCCCCGGCAGCGGCGGCGGCAGCGCTGATGATGATGAGGAGCAGCAGCCGACGGGTGCAGGGGAGCGTGCAGCGCTGCGGGCCTGGCTGGCGCAGCATGGCGTGGAGAAGTATGCGGATCACTTTGAGCGGGCAGGTGAGGGCATACATGGCAGGAGGTGGGGGGCCATGGGGACCTGGCACAGTGGAGCGAACCAGTTGCCCTTGCAAGTCAGGAGGTGTATGCCTCCAGGCAGATTCGCCTGCATGCCCTGCATGTGAAAAGCTACCACACTGGTCAAGCTGCAACGTCGCTGCAATCTGCCACCCCTGCCGCTGCAGGCGCCGGCCTGTCCCTGCTGCCCTGCCTCTCGGACGCAGATCTGCAACAGATGGGCATCGCTGCTCTGGGTGCGCGCAAGAAGCTGCTGCTGGCTGCTGAGGAGCTGGCTGAGGCAGTGGAGGCAGCAGCGGGCGGCGAGCAGGGCGCAGCAGAAGGCCAGCAATGGGCACAGCAGCAGGAGCCGGGCACAGAGGCGGGTGCAGCGGCTGTGGCGGCGGCGGGCCACCATTACTCGCAGCTGCTGCAGGGGCATGCAGCGGCAGCAGCGGCAGAGGACGAGCGGCGGCGGTCGCATGCGGCTGCGGGGCCCAGCGGGGTGGGAGACTGGCGGTCGCTGGTTGCAGGCGGCGGCGGTGCAGTCGTCACATCGATCCTCAATTACTTCAAGCCCACTGGAGGGGGCAAGCCTTCCAAGCAGGCCGCCGCCAACCCCGGCAGCATTCTGTCCTACCTCAAGGCGCCAGATGGCAGCAGCCTGCCGGTGCCGCCACCTGCAGCGCAGCGGCCAGCGGGCGGCGGCGGCCGTGGCGGCGGCAAGGCTGGGCAGAAGCAGTGGGCGCACAAGCAGGTTGCAGCGCAGGGCGGAGGCGGGGGCGGCAAGCGCTCCTGGGGCCCCAGGTGTGCTGGCGCTGCTGCTGCTGCTGCTGCTATGTGCAGGCCATGGAATGCAAGCCAAATGTGGGATTCTGGGTTGCGTCAATTTCAGCCGATGCACGGGTACTGACCATAACGTCTGCACATTGTTTCCTTGCCTCGCTCGCGCAGGGCGGCGCAGGTGCTGCCCATGCGGCAGTGGCAGCTGGTGCCGAACACGCAATTTGTGGTCGACCGCTTCTGCAACCTGCCCCAGCACGTGCGTGCGGTGCTGCGGCTGCTGCTGCGGCGGCGGCTGCCGCTGTTGATTTTGTTGCTGTGCCTGTTGCGACCGCCGCTGCTACCTCCGGATGGCTTCTGCAGGCTTCATTACGGCTTACCTCGTGTCGCCAGCTCAAGTGCCACTTTGGTCCCCATAATACTGTGTGACCCCTGCAGTCTCCCTACCGCCACTGGTTCCTCACGCACTTCCATGCTGACCACTACAAGGGGCTGAACGGAAAGTGAGCCATGGCGGTGTTGGGTGCTGCTGTGACCATGTACGGCGTCTGTTTAGGCCACAATTGGTCGTGCCGGCAAGCGCAGGCTGCTATGCCTACCGTGCTTGCTGCTGCATGGAACCGCTTTTGCCTTGCTCGCCTTACCCACGCAGGTTTGACCGCGGCACGCTCTACTGCTCTCTGCCCACCGCGCTGCTGGTGCAGCAGCAACTGCGTGTCAAGCCCGGCTGCATCCGGTGCGGGCCGGCTGCGTGTCGGGGGATGCCCGGCATTGATCTACATTTTCAGCAAGTCGCGCCGTTCTGTGACTAGACTTGCAGGCAGTGCATCGCTTTGTTGTTAGTTCAGCCATGCAACTTTACCTCCCATGTCACTTCTACCAATGCAGCACGGTGCAGCTCAACAGCCCCATTGTGGTGGAGGGTGTGCGAGTCACGTTCCTCGTGGGTGGCATCGCAGCTGAGCTACTGCCATGCGTGGCAGCCCAGCAGGCTCTGTTGCCGTTGCTGCTGCTCGACTAGGGACAGGCCGTCTTTGCCAGGCTCACCCCTCTGTCCTGCCCACTGCTTGCTTCTTTCATTGACAGGACGCCAACCACTGCCCGGGTGCGGTCATGATCCTGTTCGAGCCGCCGGGCCGCCGCCCGGTGCTGCACACAGGTGGGTGTTGTGGTGGCTGGAGGTTGAACTGTTGGCAGCGGGATTGGCTGCAGCAGGCATGCCTAGGTGAATGCATGCAAGCTCCACACGCGCCATTTGCTTCCAGCATCAGCCATGTGTGTGCTTTAAAGCACAATCAAATTGAGCAAAGGTCACACCGCAGTGCCGCTACTTTATCCTCCTTGCCCGCAGGCGACTGTCGCTTGGTGGCAGACATGCAGCAGGAGGCGGTGCTGCAGGCGGTCAGGCAAGCGGTTGCGCTGGCTGCTGCTGATGATGCCGGAGTATTGAGGCAGCCAGGGTGCTTTCCGGTGGTGCAGCTAGCGATTTTCCACATAGTATCCCTGCTGACCAACAATCAAATATTAGAGTTGCCTTCTGCCTTGCAGGGGGAAGGCGGACCTCATCCTGGACACCACCTACTGCTCCCCAGAATATGCCTTCCCATCGCAGCAGGAGGCGAGTTGCATTTGCATGCGCAGGCCTGCTGGGGAGGCAGGACAGCGCCTGATGTTGTCGCTAGGCTGATCTTGCGTTGGGCACCATGGCAGAGCTGCTGATTTTCAGGTTGCAGCATGCATGCCGAGTCGCAAACGCACCTACATGATGCAATGTAGCTGTTCCATTCCGTGCAGGTGCTCAAGTTTGCCATAGATGCTGTCAAGGCGGAGGCCTTCAACCCCAAGACGCTCTTCCTGTTTGGCTCGTACACCATTGGTGCGTGCGCTCCTGCTGCCGCGCGTTGATGCTCTAAAGATGTTGTTGAGCGCGCTTTTGTTGCAGGAGCATGCATAGGAATGTCCTGCAAAACTAACCTAATCATAACCAGCTGGCTATCGCTGCCCATCGGCGCTCGCAGGCAAGGAGCGGCTGTTCCTGGAGGCGGCCCGCGTGCTGCAGCGCAAGATCTACGTGTCGGTGGCCAAGCGCAAGGTGGGCTGTTTCCCTGCCTGCAGCCTTGCGGCAGCATGAGGGAGCTGCTGGCTTTTTGTCTTTTGCGGGAGGAACGCCCTGTATCGGGTGACTCGGGCAACCAGCTCCTTAGCCTGCCGGGCCAAACCTGCCCTGGGCAAGTTGCCCAGCTGTCGTGCACCCCGTGCCATGCATCACCCACTGAACTGTCACCCACCGTCACCAGCCATATGGTTTGATGCTCTCTCCATCAACACACCATTTGTCGTAGCGCGTACTGACTGGACTAAGTTACACTGTGTGTTTGCCGCAGATCCTGGACTGCCTGGACCTGCCGCCCGAGTACCGCAGCCTGCTCACCACGGATGACCACGAGACAAACCTGCACGCAGGTACGGGCGGGCAGTAGAGGGCTGGGCAGGTGCAGGGCATGCATTTTTGTCAGCACGGTAGATGCGCACATGTGCGCCAATCGATGCAAATGTGGGCTGTGCCAGCGCCAAGCGCCAGGTGCATCAGCTGTGTGCAGGTCATGCCGCATCAAGACAACTGTGATGAGCCATGCCTGCCTGCCTTGCATGTGCCGCAGTGCCGTTGTGGATGGTCAGCCAGAAGCACATGGCCAAGCTGCTGAAGCACTACCGCGGCCGCTTTAGCAACGGTGCGCCTAGAGAGGGGTGGTGCTGCTCTGACGTGCACATGGGCTTTAACAAGCTTTGTGCAACTTGCAGGCTGCGTGGTCTCCTCTGCTCATGAATTGGTGCGCTTTCCTGGGTGTCAATCCCACTACCTCCCTCCACCGCCTGCTCCGCAGCTGTGGGCTTCCAGCCGACCGGCTGGACGCACCAGCGGGACGCGGGCCAGACGCGTGCACGCGGGCGGCGGCGGCAGAAGGGAACAATAATCACATATCAGGCAAGTAGTGGCGGGGCTGAGGGCCAGCAGCTTCACTACCACCGGTATGGTGGGCTACCGTGATGGCCAGGGGTTGGTAGCATGCTTAGGCAGCTTGTGGGCGTGTTGGCACGCATCTGCTGATGGACAGCAGGCGGCAGCTGCCGACAGCCCTGGCTGCTGCCAAGCTGGCACCACTGAGCGTGCCACGTCGGCCAGCACCGCCCCTGCAGGTGCCTTACTCGGAGCACTCGAGCTTCAGCGAGCTGCGCCAATTCGTGGATTGGTTCCGCCCCGTCAAGTGAGCCGCATGCCCGCCATGCAGCACAGTGCTGCCGATGAGGGTGTCGGCATGGCGCGGCGAAACGAGTGGTGGGGAGCGCGTGCAGCCGGGGATGGGATACAGGGCCACCTGCCTATGCAGCTGCCAAGGCTTACACACGCGCGTCTGCTGCCTCATGCCTGCTGCGCAGCATCGTCCCCAGCGTCAACTCTGACGGCGGCGGCCCCAAGGCCCAGCGGCTGGTGCACCTGCTACGCGGCGGCGGCGGCGGCGGCCCAGCGGGCGGCGGCTAGCGGGTGGCGCCGGCGCCTGCGCCTGCAGCACCTGCAGCTGCTTCTGGGGCTGCAGGGCTGCATGTGCTGCGGGTAGCCTGATTTGGGCGGCCCCATTCTGCAGTTTGAGCACGGTATCCTCCCACCAATTGGTCAGCGGCGTCAAATGCTGTGCTCTGGCCGTCACAGCCGGAGCCAACACGGGAGCTCGGGCCATCCCCGCTCGCTTCCAATCCTCTTTACAAGTGTCCGCATGTCATTTGGTGGCTGCTTCGGCAACACCGACGCGTCCTGCAGCCGCCCCCTGTCCTTGTAGTCCTGCGGGAGGCAGAGAAGGCATGGCAGCCTCCCTAGACCCCACATGGCACCGCAAGCGCTGCAAGTCGGGTGAGGGGCGCAGCGGGCGGGCGCTCGGGGGCCGGCCGCGAGTTTTTGGCCGCCAGGCTCCGGCTCGAGCTCCTGTCGCACTCATTGCGCCTGGTGTAGGCCGCTACGTCGATGAAGTCACCGCCAGCGACCTGCAAGCCCTCTTCCACTTGGTGAGCGGCCGGGGGCTCTCCCGGGGCTGACCGCTGCCCTCCCCGGCGGCTTCAGAACCTGTATGTGTATGATTGAGAGTGTCTGGAAGCTGAGGCAGCGTGCGGCCGGGCGAGGATGGAGGCAGTTGCACGGAATCCTGGCGGCGGCGGCAGCAGGCGCCGGGCAGGCAAGGCAGCCCGTGCCTAGTGCTTGCGTGGACAGCCAGCCATCCTCCTGATCCCCTTCTTCCCACACCTGTCACCCTGGCGCAGCCTGCTGAGCGAGCAGCGCGGCTCATCGGCATATCCTGCACGGTGGGTGATGCGTGCGCACTCGTGCCCAGGGCCGCTTGCGGGCAGGGCGGGGCCCCAAGCCGCCGCTCCCTGTGTTAGCAAATGCATGTGGCAGCTGAATGAACCAGCCATCTGCGCTGGTGGCTGACGGGTTTCCACATTCGCCACCCTTTCATGCCGCAGACATTCAAGGTGCGGGGCGCTGGCCAGCTCCCCTCAGGCACCCGCCAGCAGCGGCGGCGGTGCTTGCTGCACTTCTTTAGCAGCTGGCGGCTGGCTGCCATGCTGGTTTGCACCCACCGAGGCACCTGCTGCATGCATTGCAGCTGACTCTACAATATGCCGGTGCTACATTCACCTGTCACGCCTGCCATGCAACCACCCGCCCTGCAGAAGCTGTGCCGGCAGCATGGCATTCTGCGCTGGCCGTACCGCCACCTGACGGCACACTCCATAGCACCGCTGCGCCCTGTGGCTGGCAACGGCAGCGGCACGCAGGCGGGTGGCGCCGCCGCCCAGGCGGGCGCCTCTTGCTGGCCGCTGACCCTGTCGCAGCCCGGCACCCCCGCTGCTGCCGGCCCAGGGGGAGCCCCACGCACGGCCCGAGCAGGCAGCGCCTACCGCTCGCCTTTCCTCACCTCTGCTGGCAGCGGCAGCAGCAGCATGCGCATGCTGATGCAGCCGGGCAGCGGCAGCGGGCAGGCGGCGCTGCAGCCAGGCAGCGGCAGCTGCGAGCACGCGAGCTGCGGCGCATGCACAGCAGCGGCCCCCGCCCTGCAGCGCAGCTACACGCCATTCGTGGCGCCCGCAGGTGGCAGCAGCGCCAGCGGCGGCCAGCCCTTTGCGCCGCACGCCACTCGATTTGCGCCCCAGGCAGCCGATGGCGGCCTGCAGCGTGACAGCGGCAGCCTCAGCCCCTTGGCATCTGCTGCAAGCCTGAAGGCGCTCCTCAAGCGGGCAACCGCGCTGGCCGGGGAGGAGGGCATGCTGCAGGTCTGTGGGCTGATGTGGAGGGTGGGTTGTGAGGGCAGGGCTTGGCCTGGCTGACCCCTCATGCCCGTCTCTTGCATGATGGCGATCGTATCGGCAGCCCTACAGGCAATGAGTGCACACCGCTGGCTTGCTCACATCCCGATTCACATTGAACTGTGATCCCAATGAATGTGTTGCAGGCGCTGCTGGATCAGATCCATTTGCGCCGCCAGCAGCTGGCTGCCAAGCCCGACACAGCAGACGCCACAGCGCTGGGCTGCCTGCAGGCGGCAGTGCTGAGCAAGCTGGCCCAGGCCGAGGCGCGGGCGGCCGCCGCTGAGCTGCGCGCTGAGCCAGCATGGGGCCCACAGCGCGCACAGCAGGTGCCCCAGCTGTCGGAGCAGTCTGTCGAAAGCGCGACCCTCTCCCTCGCCCGCCCAGACCTGCCCAGCCCTGTGAGCCAGCCAGCCCTGGTCCGCCCGCCGCCGGCACAGCCCCTGCAGCTGGTGCCCGTGGTGGCACTGCGCAGGCTGGATGCAGCCAGGGCGGCGCTCCCCCAGTCGCCGTTCGCCGCCAGCTGCCTGCGGCCTGCCCCGACCAGCCCTCGCCCTGCCAGTGCTGCGGCCAACCCCCTGGCAGCGGCTGCATCAGCGCCGCAGCCGTTTGTTCCATTCCGCCCCGCACCGGGCCGCACGCTCACGCCAGCAACCGTGCAGCTGTTGAGCGCTGCCCGTGCACAGCCACCCGAGTCGCCCTCCCTGGTTGCCGCCCGCCTGGCGATGCTGCAGCTGCGGTTTGCCGGCAGCGCGGCGGGCACCTCTTTTGCATCTGCTGCGCAACCCTGGTCTGCTGCTCCCTAGCCGCAGCCGGAGAGGCCGCCGCTGATCCTGAGGCACCTTTGAGCCATGTGCCTCCAGCGCAAACGGCCCTGAACGCCAGCTGGCAGCTTCCCGTCCAGATCTGGCAGCATGAATGATAGGTTTGCTTTGTCAAACCCACCCGCCCGCCCACACGCTTTCTGCCATCCAGGTCTCTTCCCCCATGCCAGCCCCCGCTTTCCGTCGCACCCGGCTTACTCTGCTGCTTTGCACACTGCCGTTTTACTACCTGCATGTTTTATGTACCACCCACTTTTAACTTCAAAAGTGCGCCGTATCCCCACCCCCGCTTCTTAGTTCTAAATAAGTACCCCCTTTCCACGCACCGTTCCATCTATCACCCAACTGCACTGCTCCTAAGGCAGATGCTCCATGCCGTCCTGGCACAACTTGCAGGCACTGCACGAACTTTTGCCACTTACCTCTTTAACCCCCAATAAAGCCACTCATTTCGTGCCATCCCTGCACACTCAACCCTTCGTCCTTCGCTCCTATCACATCCATCCTTCACCTCACGCCACCATCCCCCCCTTCTGTACGGACAAGTACGGTTCGCAGTACCCCTCTGCATCAGTCTCCTCCATCCATCTGCTCCTCCATCCATGACCTTCTTCCTTAGCGCAACCCCCTTTTCCCCACATTTGTCTTGTTCGACCGGCTTGGTTCTGTCCATGCACCGCTACGCCCACGCATTCGCCTTCTCTTGTGGCGGGCCTTGCGTGTGCACGTCGCCTGCATGGACATCGGGCAGCCCCGTCAGGGCAGCTCCCAGCGCCGCAATGCGCTTGTGTGAGCTTGATCAGCATGCTAAAACACCCCTCTGTAACCAGGAGACTGTAGAAACGCAGAAGAGACCAGCATGCACACATGGCGGCCGAGCGAGGGCAGGCGGCAGCGGCGGCAGCGTGCGCCCATGCCATTCAAGTCGAGGGCTGTCTCTGCCCCCTTCACAGCTTCTTGCGGTTCTGTTGCTTGCCTGCTGCCCCCAGAGCTCCTGCACAGCAGCAGAGGCGCGCCGGCACGATGCAGTTTGCGGCAGACACCCCGCCTGACACTGTGGCGCTCAAGTCGGACCTCCTGAAGCACAGGTGAGCTCGGTGCAGTCCGTGTGGAGGCCCGGCTCGCGGGCTGCCCGGTTCAAGCACCACGAACCTCCTCCCGCTCGCCTGGGCCCCAGCAGGGCCGCGATCAGCGATGCGCAGCAGCAGCTGGACCTGAACGCCTTCGCCGGGCCGCTTGAGACGCCGGTGCTGGGCGGCGCCGCCGCCAAGCGCAGCGGCGTCTCGTTTGCCGACGTGCCCGAGACGCCCGCGGCCGGCCCCGCCTCCACCTCCCAGCTCGTGTCCGACATCCTGCTGCACCGCAACCCGCCGCTGACGTGCCTGGCGGCCGGCGCGGGCGCCCTGCTGCTGGCCGCCGCCTGGGTGCTGCTGCACGGTGCACACGGCCTCACGCTGCTCACGGGTGCGTGCTCCTGTCTGGTTTTGCGCAGCCGGGTGTGGTGCACAGGTGACCGCTATGCCAAGGGGTTGCCATGGTCAGCGGGGGGTGGACGGGCACGAAGTGAAGGCGACGTAGCTGGCAGAATCCCAAAAAAAAAATCCATTGCGCCGCCGCTCGCCGCCTGCCTTTCTGTCGCTACCTGGCAGCAGCTGCTGCCGCCTGCCACTCCTCCTGGACAACACAAACGATCTCATAGCGCTGCGTCTGTCGTGGAATGCACTTCACCATTCCGCTGGCGTGCCTGTGCGCTTAACTGGCATCGCTGCGCTGCCTCGCTCCCCCCCTGCAGCGCTGTGCTATGCACTTCTGGCCGACCTGGCCCTCAACTTCCTGCGCTCCCTCATCAGCAAGCAGGTGTGCCTCGCCGCCTGGCCGTTTTGAACCGCTGCTGACGTGCAGGCTGCCTCTGTGCTCAAGGGCTTGCGCGTGCTGGAAAGCGTGGGCGGGGGCCTAGCTCCGCAGGACCTTGTGGGCGTTCCTTCAGCACATGCATGTTGCCGCTCCCATCACTGCTTTACGCTGCAAGCTTGCTGGCCCTCCCAATATTCCCAAACCCCTGAAACCCACTACCTTCTGTCTACATCACCTGCGCCTGCTGCAGTGGCAGGAGGCGGGGGGCTGGGCCAACTCGTCGTGGGCGGCGGCCGCCGCGCAGCGCGCCTCTGATGGCGTGGCCGCCCTGGCCCGCCTCCACGACTCCTACCTGCTCTGCCGCGACCCAGTGCTGTCCCTTAAGCTGGCTGCCGGCCTGTGGGGCCTGTCCGTGCTGGGCTCCTACCTCAGGTGTGCAGCAGTGGGCGGGCAGAGGGGGCGGGGCGGAGGGGCTTGCGGGCGGGCTGTGGACCCTGTGAACGCTGCTCCTGTTGGCGAAAGTGGGCAGCATGGTGTGCTTGCTGGAAGATTGCGGCCATGTCGCCCTTCCACGGTTGCTAGCGATGGCCCACGATGATGTTGCCCTCCCGTGCCACGCAGCATCTGGAGCCTGGCTGCCCTGGGCTTCGTGGTGGCCTTCACCGTCCCTGCCCTGTACACGAAGTAAGCGCAGGGATGGGAGAGTTGCAGGTTGTGCAGGCTGAGCGGGGCTTGCACGGCGCTGCTGCTGTGCAGGGGTGCAGCACTGCCATGTCAGTGGGACACAGGAGCAGCGGCACAACAGAATGGCAGCAAGAATCCAACATGCCTATGCCTTGTTGCCTGTGCAGGAACCGCGAGGCGGTGAACAATGGCTACGCCTCTGCCGTGCGCGCTGTGGTTGCACGCTGGGACTCTCTGGGCCTGTCACGCAAGGCCAAGGTGACCAGCTGCACTTCTAGCAGAGCTGCACTTGATGTCAACAGTAGTTGCTGCCGGTGCCACTGGAGGCTTGGGTTGCTTCTGAATGGAATGGCCTGTGTCTGCACACGCCACAAACCCTGACGCCCTGCCTCCTGCTGCCTTCGCCCTCCTGCAAGGCCCTGGTGCTCGCCGTTGTGCTGGGCTGCCTCTGGCTGCGCAGCAGCTGGGCCACTCGCCTCGTGGCGCTGCTGGTGAGTACAGTGGGGGATGAATGAGGGCATGCACATGTTGCATACGCTGGGCTGGGCTAGCTGCATATCGCGCCTGGCCTGGCCGGCATACCGACTCGCTGTCCCATGAACAAGATGTCATTCCTTTCCTGGGGTCCTGCTCCCGCAGGTGGGCGCCCTGGCTGTGCGCTGCCACCTCAAGCCCGCAGAAGTGGAGCGCATCATCGCCATCGCGGGTGGGTGCTCGTGTTTGTTTGCGTGGCACATACTGCTTCTGCTATGCCCGACTCGTGCCGCCAAGTTTGCGTTGCATGCGCCTGTGGCTTCCTCGCAGCCTTGTTGCAGGACCCTGCCCTTCTCCTGGGAGCTCTTCTTACTACTCTTTCGTGTTCACGCTGCCACCCGCCCGCCCCTGCAGAGCCGTACACCCAGAGCGTACGCAAGCGGGCCTCCCGCATGAGCATGGCCGCCGGCGACTTTGTGCTGCGCTCCGTGGGCGGCAAGTCGCATGCGCGCTAAGCCAAGGCGGCTGGGGAGTGCTGCGTCAGCTGCAAGCAGACTAGGCAGCCCTGCGGCAACCTGTGCAGCGCTAGCAGCTGCGGCGGCCGATGTCACAGACCATGCGTTGCAAAACGCGCTCAGGCCCCCAAAAGCAGCAGCAGAAGGTTTCCAAGCAGCTGCATGCCATGTGATAGCCCCGCTCAGTACAGTCCACTTCTATCATCTTAATAGCTTCAAGCTTTGCTCACCGTCCCAGTTCGTTTGTCCTTCTGCTGCTCCGTCTGGTTGCCAGCGCTGCGTCACTCCTGCTGTGTGCTCTGCCCTGCTCTTTGCCAACCACCTGTAGCGAACCTGCTCTGCCTTGCCCAACTGATGCAACCGAGGGTTCACTAACATGCAGAATCATGACAGCAAGGGAATGGCCGCTGGAAAGAGAATGCAGCCCAAACCGCAAAAATGAGGGGCGCGCAAAACAATCCAAGCAGTCTGGACAGAAATCAGGCGCCAAGATGGACCATGCTGTCTATGCTGCTTATTTGGCTGGCACCGCAGCCTGCGCGGCGCCGCTTGGGCCCCGCCCGTCAGCAGGTGGCGGGACAGTGGCTGCGCCCTGTGCCGGTGCCTGCTGCTGCTGCTGCTGCTGCTGCTGCTGCTGCTGCTGCTGCAATGGGCCCACCGCGAGCTGCTGAGGGTGCATGAAGGGTGGGGCCATCATCAGTGGCCCAGGCGGCAGGCATGGGAACATGGGTGCCAGAGGCATGCCCGCCGCTGCTGCCGCGGCCGCCGCGGCCGCAGGATTGAACATGAAGGGCGCCCAGGCGGCTGCCATCATGCCGTGCTGCTGCTGCTGCTGCTGCTGCTGCTGCTGCTGCTGCTGCTGCTGCTGCTGCTGCGCCGGTGGGAGGCTGGCCGCACCACTGGCGGGCGCCGCTGCGGAGGAGTCTGGCGCACTTTTAGCCCTGCCCTGCTGCTGGGCCTGCTGCGCCTGCTGCGCCTGCTGCGCCTGCTGAGCCATCGCCATGGCCTGCTCCTGGTACTGCTTCATTGCAAGCTCCCACTGGCCCTGCAGCTGCAGCGGGGAGGCTGCTGCCGCTGCCGCCGCGGCGGCGGCCGCGGCAGCCGCGGCGGCGTAGCTGTCGGGCCGCATGGGAGTGAGCAGCAGCGGCGGCGGCATTGGCACCGCCCTGCTGCGCTTAGTGTCACCCTCGCCGGCAGCTAGCCCGGCCCATGGGTGGTGGCCTGCTGGGGACTCTGCCTCAGCAGAGCGCGCCCGGGTGCGGCCGGGCAGCCGCGCTGCGCGTGCTGCGGTGCAGGGTGAGGAGAGGGCGGGGTTGTTTGGTGAGTCCCCAGGAAATCTGCATGGCGGCAGAGCACCCGGGTGATAAGACAAAACTCACGTGAATGCAACAGTCGAAACCTGCGCGCACCTTCAAACCAGCTGGCATCACGACGAACGACAAATGCCAAAAGCACAGGCAATGCAATGCCGTCCGCACCTGCATGCGGTGTGTCGCCCGCCAACAGCGAGCTCTGGCACTGCAGGCTGTCCGGCGCAGCAATGATAACTGGGGAGCGGAGCCCGGTGGAGCCCCAGCGCAGGTTGGACGGGTCATCTGAGGCAGAGGCGCTCCGTGCCGCTGCCCGGCCCCAGACCACAGGGCCGCTGCTGCCGTCGGCTGCCCTGCCGCGCTGCGCGCCGGCTGCTGCACCCGCAAAGGCCTGGTGCAGGGAGCCACGCACAGCAGAGGCATGCAGCGTGAGGGCGCCACCGCCGTACGACCGCGCCCTGCCAGGCCAGCGGGCACGCCCGGGTGCCACCTGCTGCTGCTGCTGCCGCTGCGGTCCTGGGGGCAGGTCTGATGCCAGCGCTGCTGCATCCGACCCAGATAGAGGCGTGCTCCGGGAGTCTGAAAGTGCGCGAGCAGGCAGATGCGTGGCTCAATCAATTTGGCGCCTCCATGGCGCGCCCAACATGCACTTGGCATCACTGTCCACATTGCCTTGCAGGCACAGACACAAGAACTCTGCACGCCGCATCGTGCTCCCACACCCCACGGCTTACCTGCCACGTAGGGAGACAGCGCAGGCAGCAGGCGGCGCACAGGCGGCGTGCGCAGAGCGGGTGAGGGCCGCAGCGGCCCGACCGCACTGTCCCCCGCCTCATCAAAGCTCTCATCTTCCCCCACTGGCTGCCTCTGCTTCCCCTGCTGCTGCTGCTGCTGCTGCTCCCCCTGCTGCCGCCACTGCGCTGCCGACCCCTGCTGCGCTGCTGGCGGCTGCCCAGCGCCGCCGCTGTGCCGCTGCCGCTGCCTTGGCTTGAGCAGGTGCGAAGCCTCGTCCCCATAGCCTTCTTCCTCCTCTTCCTCCTCCTCCTGCTCAGCTGCATCCTCCAGAGCTGCCTCCTCCTCGCTGTCCTCCTCAGTCCGCCCGGTGCGGCGCCGCCGCGTGGCCCTGCAACAGGACAGCGAAGATCATTGATAAGCGCGACGCCAGCATGCATGGGGCAGCCACACATGGGCAGCGGCTGAGCTGCCCGCAAGGTGCTGTTCCGATCAATCACCAGGCCTTGCGCTGTTGTTGGTGCCACATCCATGCCATGGCTGAGCAAAGCTGTGCAGGCATGCACCTGGGCCGCTTCGCTCCGGCTGTCTTGCCGCGCGCGGGCGTCACCGCCACTGCCGTCACATCCCTGTCAACCGCGCCTGTGGCGGGCAAGGGCGGACAGCAGCAAGCAGCTGGTTGGATATCAACAGGTTGAAGAAGGGGGAACAAGCGCGTGCCGGCAGTGGCTGGCATCGCGGGTCTGTTGAGGGCATGTCACAATCATGCCTCCCAAACCACCAGCAGGGGGCAACCCAACCCACAATACCAACCTGTGGTGGATGCCGGCACGGCCACGGCGGTGCAAAAGCGGCCATCGGGGCCGCACTCGTCTGCGCGCACCAGCACCTGCAGGTGATGCCAGGGGTTGCAAACGCCAGCGAATTAAACCCTTTCAGCGAAGGGTGGGCTGTGGCCACCTGCTTATGGACATGCACATTCTCTTGGGAGTGCAGGACGCATTTCACGGCATGGCAAGCAGCCTGGGGGCAGCACAACGAGCCAGCGAAGCCAGGGGCGCAGTGTGCAGCTCACACCAGCGCACTGCCAAGGCGGCAACTGCTCTTACCTTTGTGAGCTGCGGCGGGGCGGTGGCCCAGGCGCCCACCAGCTGCCACATGTCCGGGTTGGCCGGCACTCTGCACCCGGGTGGGAAGAGCTGGGCTGTTGGGCCACACTCAACCATACATACGGAGAGAACCAGCCAACACCCGCTCCGTGGCATACCGAGTGTGCCGCCAACCAAGTCCACTGAAGTTGCCCCGTCGCATCCACACTGCATCCCTGCCCCCGACAAACCCAAGAAGCGCACCGCTGGAAGCGTTCCCCGGTGCACAGCGCGTGCCGCCACCCAGAGTGCCGCTTACTTTACCACGCCATACTTAAGCACTGGGATCCCTGCCCTGCCCAAGAAACCCCAGAAGCGCACCGCTGGAAGCGCTCCCCGGTGTAGAGCGCGTGCCGAAAGTTGCAGCCATTCTGCCACATCACACTCCCCATCAACAACATCATCCTGCCCACGCACCGCTGGAAGCGCTCCCCGGTGTAGAGCGCGTGCCGGATCTGGCTCTTCCAGTGCTCGTTGTGGGTGATCAGGCGGGAGCCGCCCGCCCGCTTGTACGCGATGCGGCCGTTGGACTGGCACACCGCGTAGATCTGAGGCGGTTGGGGAGGTTGGGGGGGAGGGCAGTTGAGGGGAGAGCAGGCGGCGCTAGCGGTGGGGCCAGCGGTGGGGGCTACCATGAGGCATTGTGCATGCAAGTACGGCAGGGATGCAGTGGGTGAGCGGGAGGGTTTGGCACAGGTAGCTGTGCAATATGCAGCACTGTGCTGCCTGCCAGTCAGGTGATCGGTGGCCACACTTTCTCACACGTGCACCCCGCACGCTGTCCACCTATGCAATGTGCATCTGCATACGCAACACGCAGCGTCCCGGCCCACCTCCTTGAGCGAGGCGGCTCCCTTGTTGGACAGGATGGCGGCATGAATCAGGTCCTGCACGCTGGCGTAAGCATCCACCTCGAGCACTCGGATCTCAGGAGGCGGTGCAGCGGCGGCAGCGTGTGCAGCGGCGGCGGGCGGGCCGGCGGCTCCCATGGCTGGCTGGCCTGCGCTAGGAGCGTCAAATAGGGCAGCACTGAGCTACAATGCACGCCTGCAGCCTTTGCGTAGCAGGTGTGCTTGGTGAATGCGCGCTGCTGAGCAGCGGCACCGGGTGTGGCATTTCCCGCCGCCGCTGCCGGCATACCGGCCTGGTGCAGGCGCGGCTTAGCAGCGGCTAGGGCGCTGACAATGGCCGCGTGTGTTGCTGCTTCCCAATGCATCATGCTGCTCCAGTACAAGCGTTTTCAGAAGCGCTGACAGGGGGCGCTCCTCGCTGCTAAGCACACAAAGTGGAGCACAGGCCGCCGGCGGCGGCGGGTCGCAACGGCAGGCTGGGGCTGGAGCAGGCTCGCTGCCCCGGCCGCTGTGGACAGCCCAGTGAGCTGCCCACCCCACGCCCTGTCCCTGGCAATCCTTGCCTGCCTCGGCGGCGCAAGCCAGCGCCTCCAGCCGGCCACCGCTCGCCATTTGGTGCAGCACAGGGCCCTTTCGGGCCTACCGCGTTGTAAGCACAGCCAAGAAAGCTGCAGGTATTGTTTAGCGATCCACAGCGGCGGCAGGAGGCTGCTCGGCGACAGGACGCTTGGGTGCGGCGACAGCGGAGGGGCTGCGGGCGTGTTTGCTGGTCAATTGGGCCTGCAAGTAGCGTTGCTGCAATGCACGCAATCCCGCCCACCCGCCCTGATGCCTTTGACCCATGGAGTGCAGCGCCACCACGGCAGCGATCTGCCGATCTGCCGGACAGTGCGCTGCCGTTGTTGGGGCAGAGCTGGGCAGCTGGTACAAGTGTCTGGGAAGCAAGTCATAGCGCATGGATGGATCAGGTTTAGCGAGCTTGTCGCCGCACGGCCTTAGCTCAGCGGCTCGCGCCGTGATCCTGCGCTTGGGCGGCATGGCTGCGGCGGCGAGCTGATCCAGTGATCCATGCATCGGTTTGATTTGCAGTTTGGACTGTGTACTATACAGCCATAGAGCTAGCAGCTGCAGCAAGATGATATATTTTGCCAGAATCAGCCGGTCGCGAGGTACGTTCGAGCGCTCACCCTGCTGCCGCGGCCGCCGCCCACGTCAGCAACGGCGAGCTTGGCCCCAAGGCAACTGCTGTGCCGCATGATCATTGCTGAGAGCTTTGGAAGTTCTAACAGTTCACTGGAAGGCGCGAGCGTGCGGCAGTAGGGAACGCGGACCTGAGCGGGCGCTATAGCCACAAGCAGCCGGCCTGGCACACTCTCTGGGCATCCACCATGCCAACCAAGCAGGTGGGCGGCCTACGCTCGCGCCCAGCCCAGCACCGGCAGTGGCCTGCCGCCCGTGCCCCCTCTGCTCCTCAAGCTTTGCTCAAAGCCCCTTCTTTGCGTGGGCAGTCGGCCAGACAGGCAGCGGCCACCTCTCCACCTGCCCACCGGCTCGGCGGCTGCCGCCACTGCCGGCGCCGCCGCCCAGCCGTCGCTCCTCGACCCATGCCCTCTTCCACGTCTGCAGGTGGCCCCCTCGGGGGCCGGATCTCTCACAATAGGGCAGTATAGCACGACGGTGCTGCAGCGGTGAGCTGGTGCACTTGCCTGGCACGCTGTGCTGCTCGCTCGCCTACGGTGCCCGCTGGCCTTCACCGCCCCTGGTGCTGCTTCTCAGCAACCCAGCCCCAACACTCCTGCTGGCTATCTTATCCTCGTCTCTGTGCTCCCGTGCTGATCTGGATGCAGTTACCTGCGGCAAGAGTTTGATCCAACCAGCCCCGAGCGCAACCGGGCCACCGCCGCTGGACAGCTGTGAGCACTGAGTGCCAGCCGCCGGCTGGGGGGCAATGGCTGGGGGAGGAAGCGTGCAGCCTGGCTGCCTTGCAACGCCGGCCAGCTCACTTGTTGTTTTGGAGCTGCCACTCGACTTGCACGGAAGCCGCCGTGCAATGTGACATGTGGACCAACCCTTTCACCTCAGCCGCTGGTCCTCCATGCCCCGCCTTACCCGCCTGCACCCGCCCCTGCAGCTACGAGCTGCTGGCCAAGCTGCGCGGCACGACAGGCAGGGACAGCGAGGACGCAAAGGCGCCGCTCAAGGCGATTCGCAACGCTGTGGACCAGGCAGCCTTCAATACGTGAGGCTGGGGGCAGGCGGAGAGGGGGACAGGGGGCAGAGGGTGCAACTTGACAGGCTGGGGAGGGGGCGGGCTGCATGGGTTGGGACCTGCTGCCCCGCCTGATTGCGCGCCGCGCCGCTCGCTTCTGACGCCCCTCCGCCCCCCTCCTTGCTACGGCTCCTGTGCAGCGCTCAGGGAGCAGATTCGCCCCAGGTGGAGGCGCTGCTGCAGCTGTACGCGCAGCTGGAGGGGCTGTGCCAGCAGCACATGGCGGCAGGTGGGGGTGCGGCAGCTTGTGAGGGCAGTGCCGGAAGGATGCGGGGCAGCGTGTGACGGCAGTGCTGGAGAGATGGCGACGAGTATAGTCGGTGTGGGGTATGGCAAGTGACGGTCACTACTGTAGGGTCCTAAACTCCCTGGCGTCCTCGTCTGCCTAACCACGAATGGTCTCGTTACCCAAGCTGAGCACCTGCACGTATCGCCATACCTGGCAGGTGGGGCGGAGCGCGAGGCGGCGGTGGCGGTGCAGGACGCTCTGAGGTACCGCATGACCCGCCTGGTGAGGCAACGCACTGCGATAATGTGTTGTTGCTGCTCCTCGTGTTCTGGAGCGGCAGTCTTCAGCCAAATGCCCAGCAGCTGGTGCCGCAAATCTGAGAAGGCATCTCAGCTGCCGCTTGAGCCTGCTGCCGCAGGTGACTGGCGAGGCGTGGGACGGCCGCCCGCAGCTGAAGCTCAAGATTGTGAACCTGATGGCAAGCACGCTGTGCTGCGCTGTGCTGCGCTGTGCTGCGCTGTGCTGTGCTGTGCCGACTGGGTGGATGCATGCAGCCACAAGCCTGTGGCTCAATCGTTGCAGGCCAGCCTCGATGGGAGTAGGGCTGCTTTTGGGCAGGGCCAGTGATTCCCCTATGGAGTGCTGAGAACGATTCTAACTCAAAGCAATCCCTCCTATGCTTCCTTTACTTGCAGTTCCGCTTCATGGTGGAGGAGAATGAGCGGCTGCTGGCCGGCAGCCGCGTGGGCGCCGCCCCCGCAGGCGCCTCCGCACGCACGCCGCGCCAGAGCAGGTGGGTGGGGTGTGGGCAGCAACTGAGCGGGAGGCTGAGTTGGCAGGGGCTGGGACGCTGGTGATGCACATCTGGTGTGTGCTAATCTCGACGATTCTTAGAAGCAAGGTGTGCCCCTGTTATGCCGGCCATCGTGAGCCCGCACGCCCACCCCAGCCGTGCCCTGCCATCCCTCTCCCGTGCAGCTTTGGGCGCAAGGGCCAGGCGGTGCAGGCCCGAGCTGCACACAGCCGCTGGGGCGAGGCGCTGAACGAGCTGGGGCGCATGCAGGTGCGCACATCAAAACCGCATTGACAAGCAAGCCTCTTACTTACAGCCCTGCGCATCGCATGCTGCCAAGCGCCGTTTGCGGCAGTTTTCGTGCACTCACAAGCTCCCTGCTCAGCCTGTCCCCCTTGTGTGCAGGGCTCCCGCCTGCTGCCGCTCCTCAAGCTGTCCCTCCACGACAACCTGACCCTCAGCCGAGCGGCCGCCGAGGCAGAGGCCACTGCGGCTGCCGCTGTCACAGCGGCCAGCGCTGCAGCCGAGCGCGAGGCCGCTGCCCCGCCCGCTGCGCCGCCCTCTGATGCGGGATCGGCCAAGTCCACAGCTGGCACAGCCGCCACCCCCACCCCAGCTCGTGCTGCACCGCTATCTCCGGCCACACCCGCCCACGCCGACGGTGGGCTGCGTGAGCCGCCGCAGCGCGTGCCGCAGCACGCACAGCAGGCACAGCAGGCACAGCAGGCACAGCAGGCACAGCAGGCGCAGTTCAGCCTGGACGATCTGCTGGGGCTGGACTGGGAGCCTCCCGCAGAGCAGTCTCAGGTTAGTGGCTCGGCTGGACGGTGTGGTGCATCCTGCGACACTTGAGGGGCTATGTGCACGGCATGTCGAGCTGTTTTGTGCTTGGGCATAGCTCGGATGCTGCAACACGCTCCTGCCTCCCCATCATGATGCACGTGTCATCTCCCCTGCCGGTGTGCTGCAGGCTGGCCCCGGCCGGGCATCCCCGCCCTCCCCCGCACCCTCCCCTCAAGCCAGCGGCAGCAACACACCCTCGGAGCAGCTGTTTGCGGTGAGGCGGTGCTGTTTACCTGTTGTTCATCTGTAGTGATGGCTATTTGGTGACTCTTGATGGCAGCATGGGTCGAGTGCAGTTCACAGCCTCAGCCGATGGGCACACTCATTGAAGCAAGTTAGTTAGTTCTGCCCACCCTGCTCCCCCTGTGCAGGCATTCGACACCATCGGCGCCCCCGGCGCCCCGTCCCACACCGGCAGCAGCATCTATGCCCAGGCTGGCTCAGGCGGGTACAGCCATGCAAGCACAGGCGGCTACAGCCACAGCACGGCAGTGAGCAGCACGCACCCAGGCCACGGCAGCCAGGCCGCTCCAGCTGGCTTCTTCCCAGCCGCCCCTCCCCACAACTGGGCGGCGCCGCCCTCACCCTCTCCTGAGCGAGTGCGGGGCCAGCTGAGCGGCATGGTGCTGGCGGGCGGGCCCGGTAAGCTTTGGGTGGTGAATCCTGCTGATCTGCGATCAATGTCGCTGCTCTTGGAGCAGCAGTCCGGTCTGAGCCTTGGTGTTGCATGCGCTGTTGCAGGCCGCAGACGACTGTGTGTTGCAACATGCTGTCTTTGATTGCCGTCCATACGAAATGCTTGCCCCTCTACAGGTGGGCGGCCAGGGTCCCCGCTGAAGAGCGGCAACCCCTATGCAAGCACCTCTGCCGTGGGGTGAGCGGGCAGCTGGGTTGGTGGCATCAGTATGCCAAGCCAGGATATTGCGCATTCTCCAGTTTTTCTCCGCAATACAGCGCCACAGCGCCACCATGTGATTCCAACTTCTACTTCCAATTCCTGCAGGTTTGACACGTTCCCCGACCCGGCCGCCTTCCCTGACCTGGGCGCCGCCGCCCCGCCCAACCTGTCGGGCAGCGTGCCCAACATGGGCAGCCTGGCGCAGGCGGTGGAGCGCACAGCCAGCGGCATGGAGGTGAGGTGCAAGTAAAGCGGCCTGAACAGGGCAGGAGTGTGCTTGCATGGGGATTTGGTGGGTGAGGCAGGCGATGCAGTGGATGCAGGTTTGGCGTACAGGCTGCCCAACCCCAACATTCTTCCTCCCTCCCGCCCACCCTCTCAACCCAGCTGATGCGCCACAACAGCAACCCCGCGCTGCCCGGCAGCCCCCTGGGCCCGGCCCCCGTGGTCGACACCTCCTCCCCCTTCTTTGCGCGCAACCCGTTTGAGCCGCCATTCGGCGAGCTGGCGCCCAAGCTGGCGCCTTGGCGCTCGCCGCCGCCGCCCCCGGGGCCGCCCATGCGCTCAATGTCCAACCAGTGAATGCACCATGCATGATGCCCCATGCACACTGGGCGGGCGGCGTGCCTGGCCCAGCTGCAAAGCTGCCGCCCAGCTGCCCGCCTGCCAGCCACACATATACCTGCAATTGATCTGAACATCCGCGTGCCTCCAGGACCCTTCGGGCCATTTCGGTTTGCCTGCCACGTTCGCAGTGCACCTGTGAAAAGACCCACTCCCCATCCCCTGCCTTTCTCATCCACTCGCCCTTGCTTCCTCCCACGCTCTGCTCACCGTTGCATGTCTTGCAAAGTGCCAAATGTAACAGTCGTGGTTGGTGTTGATATACAGGGAGCGCACAGGATTGGTCACCCGGGGGTACTTTGTACAGAGCAGAATTATGAGGGTGTGCGCGTCAGTGTCCTAAAAAATGGCATGAACTGTTTGCCTTCGAGCCCCACTGCCAGGCCTCATGCTACTGCTGCAGCTGCCACTGGCCAGGCTCCCACCCTCCCTCACTTCTTGCGGCGCAGCCCTGCCACGCGAGGCCCGTTCTGCAGCAGCGCCGTCAGCGGCTTGCCTGGCCCCAGGCGGCGAGCAGCCCCCTGCACCACCCGTGCTGCCGCTGCCACCAGGCCGCCGCCTTCCGCCGGGCTGGGGCCGCCGCCTGCTGGGCTGGGCGCCTTCGCCTGAGCACCGGGAGCCAGAGGCTTGCGCACGCCGCCACCTGCAGCTTTCAGCCCCACAGGCTTGCTGCCGCCTGCTGCTGCAGCTGGCTTGGGTGCTGCTGCCGGCTTGGGCGCGGCCGCTGGCTTGGGTGCTGCTGCAGGCTTGGCTGCAGGCACCTTGGCTTTCTTAGCCGGTGGTGGCACTGCTGCCGCTGCCTCCTCTGCTGCTGCCTCCTCTCCAGCCTGCTGTGCTGCCGCCGCCGCCAGCTGTGCCGTGTCCTGCACAGGCAGCTCCTCCTGCTCCAGCTGCTGCTGCTCCTCCGGCACCTGCTCTGCCTCGTCGGCTGCTGCTGCTGCCGCTGCCGCAGCGGCTGCTGCAGCGCTTGCTGCCTTCTTGCCCACGCCAGATTTGGCTGCTGGCTTGGGCGGTGCTGCCGCCTTGGCTGCTGCTGCGCTCTTCTTGGCTGCCGGCGCTTTGGCAGGCGGCTTGGCTGCTGCCGCACTCTTCTTGGCTGCCGCCGCCCCGCTCTTTTTGGCCGCCGCTCCACTCTTCTTGCCTGCTGCCGCGCCGCTCTTGCCGGCTGCACCCTTGCCGCGTGTGCCACGCTTTGGCGGGCTGTCCTCGTCCTCTGCAGGCAGGCAGGCGAGGCAAGACAAATGTCATGGAATGACCTGGAGCTGGTGGGTGCTGTGTGCTGCAGTCCAGGCAGTGCAGCCAATGCAGCAGCCAGCAAGACAGTGCATGGCCATAAAGCTACCCACGCTCCCCACCGCCAGCCCGCATCCAAAGCCGGCAGCACCAAGGCATAGCCACGCCAGCTGCCCAACTTGGCTGCCAGCACCAAAGCAAGGTGCGCACCCGAAGCGAACTCGTCCTCGCTGTCCTCCTCGCTCTCGCTGACGCTCTCCGGCTCGCTGAAATCTTCAAAGTCGGAGTCCGCCTTGGCCTTGCCGCGCCGCTTGCCTGCAGGCAGCAGCGGCCCAGCACCCACCAGTCAGCAGGGCAGGCGGATGGGAGGCGTCGGGGGAGGCGGAAGGGCACTGCACGCCTGCCCGGTGTCAGCACCCACACAGCCCAGACCATACCTTGCGACCCTCCAGGCCGCCTCAAGCGATCTCAGCTTGCTCCCTGCTGCTGCCTCACCCTTGGGCGGCGAGTCCTCCTCGCTCTCGTCGTCCCAGCTGTCTCCGTCATCGTCAAACTCGGTCCGCAGCGGCTTCTTGCCGGCATTGCTGCGCCGCGAGCGCCCGCCAGTGGTCTGCCGCTCTACAGTGGCTGCGCCGTCTGCCGCAGCGGCTGCAGGCGGCGATGCCTCCTCCGCCTTGCGCTTCTTTCCGGTGCTGCCGCCCGCCGCTGCCGCCTCTGCCGCCGCCGCCAGGTCGGTCAGCGCCGGCGGCGCTCCCGCCAGGCGCTCCACCGCTCCCACTGGCGCGCCGCTGAGCTTCTCCACTGCATCTGCGATCGCCTCGTCGCTCACACGCTTGCGCTGCTCCGCCGAGCCGCCCTGGCGCGGCGGTAGCGCCAAGCGCCCGCTCGCCATGGCTAGGGGTGTTGGGAGGAGCGTAGCAGGTGCGAGGGATGCTGGGCAGGTGACGGCAGCCACCGAAAGCCCACGCATTTCATTTTTCCGCGCGCAGCACAGCACCCATGCTTCTCCAGCACCGGCGATCGCAAGCTTGCCTTCACTAGGGGCGATCTGCACTGCAGTCGAGGATCGCCCGGCCTGCGAGGGCCGCCCCACCGGCAGGTCGGCCATGCGTCTCTGCTCCTGGCTTCTCCCTGGGCCTTGCAAGGGCCTGTACAGCTTGCATGATTTACTGGCATTTCATGCAGCGCACCCAGCCCGCCCGCCGCCACTCTGACCGCCGCCGCCGCCGCCGCTGCCTGTAGGCGCCGTTGCTTGCCCTCCCCTAGGCCGCTCTAGCAGCGTGGGATTGCAGCCATGCCGCCCATGAAGTGCCTGTACGAGGTGCTGGGCGTGGAGAGGGATGTGGAGGAGGCTGCCATCAAGCGCGCCTACCGCATGGCCGCCCTCAAGTGGCACCCGGGTGCGCCGCCGCTTGGCCTGGAACGGCTGCTGGTGCCTTGCTGCCTGCGTGATAGGCGTCGATGGAAGGGTAGTTCAATAGGATCTACCTTGCTTCGTATATTACTGTACGCTGAGGCGATCGGTTGTGCTGCTATCGCATTGGCAAAGCAGGTGCAGCAGACGCTGCGCACCTGCCGGGCCAGCCCACCCACCCCTCCCTGCCACATACTATGTAGTACATTCCCAACCCATGCCATGCCCCTGCGCTGCAGACAAGAACCAGGACAACCTGGAGCTGGCGGAGGAGCGGTTCAAGGAGATCCAGAACGCGTACGAAATCCTGATCGACCCGCACGAGCGCGCCTGGTGCGCATGCTTGCTTGCTGGCCGATTCTTGCTTGCCGACCTTCTCCATAGTTTCTGTGCCCCGCGCTGCGCGGAGCTTGTGTGTGCGTCCGCCTGCATGGTCTCGCTTGGCAATGCGTGTCGCGCTCGTGACAGTCGGTATCGCATCAAGCTGCTGCCGGCGCTGCCTCCCTGTCCGACCCAAAATTTGCTTTGTGTATTGCCTTGACCCTGCACAGGTACGACTCGCACCGCGAGTCCATCCTGCGCTCCGGAGAGCGCTACCAGGCGGGCGGCGGCTTTGCGGGCGGGCAGCGCCCGGACGTGAGCCCTGCTGCAGCTGGCTGGCTGCGGCTGCGCGGCTTGGCTGGGGTTTGGGAAGACCAGGCTGGCAGGATTCTTGCTGAATGGTTGAGGTGGAGCAAGCCAGCTCCGCTGCTCCTGCCGTGTGTGCCAATCTAAACTGCTGGCCCCATGCCCTCTGCCCCTCTGTCCTGCCCAACTCTTCAGGATGAAGAGGATCTGTTCCAGTACTTCACCTCCGCCTGCTACTCAGGCTTTGGAGACGGGCCCCGCGCCTTCTACGGTGCGAGCAGTGTGACTTGCTGAGCAGCACGCATGCTTCTTCACGTTGTGAAGGTTGCCTGCACCGGCTGCCTTTCAAACAATCCACAACTTACATTGCAAATCTGCAGGCGTCTATGATGACCTGTTCCAGCGGCTGGCCAAGCAAGAAGAGAAGGCGCACGAGGGGCGGGCAGACCGCAAGGGCAAGCGCCCGCCCGGGCCCTTCCCTCGCTTCGGTGCGCTGTGCTCAGTGGCAGGCTGGGGGCGTGCGAGTGGCTGGCGCTGTGTGCAGCTGGTGCAGGTTTGGTGCAGTTCCGGGCAGAATGCCATCTGGCGATGGCTGAGCACACGCCTGTCCGATGCCGCTGCCGCAGGCTGGCATTTCAGCATTCCACTGGGCTTTCCATTCTCCCCTTGAACACCTGCAGGCCTGTCGGACGCAGACTGGCCCTCCGTTGCCGCCTTTTACGGCTACTGGAGCAGCTTCAGCAGCGTCAAGGACTTTGCATGGGCCGACCAGTACCACACGGGGCAGGCACCCAACCGCAAGGTGTGCTTCTACTGCCTGATTGGTTGGGGGTTGATGGTCGTCCAGTCGTTTGTGAGGACGTATCGACCTCGTCGCTCTGCCTGGGAATGAGAGATGGGCAGCTGCTGCCGAGCGTGCGCTCACTCAATACCTCAGCGAGGCCAAGCAGCACTGGACATGCATGCCCCACCAACGCCTGTCCATTCTGATGCATTGTTTGCAGGTGCGGCGCGCCATGGAGGCCGAGAACGAAAAGGCGCGGCGGGCCGCCAAGCGCGAATATAACGAGACGGTGAGAGGCAGGGCCGATTTGCACGCCACATGTGCACACGCCTCGTCCTGACTTGCATCCTGCTGCCCGCCACATGCTCAAGTCCCACAATCACTCCTTTAGCCCTATTGTGTGCTGCGCTGTTCTTTCTTGTGCCTGCAGGTGCGCGAGCTGGTGGCGTTCCTGCGCAAGCGAGACAAGCGCGTGATTGCGCACCAGGCAAGCTCCTGCGCTCGTTTTCTGGTGGCTGTGGCGGGGTGCGATTGTGAGCTGTGCGACATGCTCTTCTTGCTTGCAAGCACCAGCCAAGCCAGGCAGCTCACAGCTGGAGCACACGCCGAACCCTGCACCCTACTGGCGGCTGCCACAGTGCGCTGCTCCCAGTAACAAGAATGCCAGGCCTTGCTCCTGTATTGGTATTGAAGCCTTCAGCCGCCATTTCGACGGATGTTCATCTGCCATCTAACCGGTCGTTCTCCTGCAGATGGAGGACGCCAAGAAGCAAAGACATGGTGAACGAACGAAATCTAAGCGTGCTCCTGCTGCTGAATCCTCCATTTGTCTTATAATTCTTGTTTCTGCAGATGGAGGAGGCCAAGAAGCGCGAGCAGCGGCAGGCGGAGGAGGCAGCCAGGTGAGGGGGGCAGGCACTTTGTGCGGATGGGGCAGGGTTGTGGCTGTCAGCCCGGCATCAAAGCAGCGCCAGGCGGAGGAGGCGGCAAAGTGGGGTGGGATGCTGGGATGACACCTCGGGGCAGGCACGGCTGGCCAGCCTTGGTAGCGGGCAGCTGCTCCGCTAGGGACCCTGGGTACAGCAAGAGTTTCACGGTGCACAACTGGAGCTGGAGGTGCCCTGCCTGCCTCACAGCACTGGCTACACGCAGCAAGCTGCCCAAATCATGCGCCCATCCCTGCAGGCGCGAGGCTGAGCGTCAGGAGCGCCTGGCGCGTGCGGCTGCGTATGAGGAGGCGGCCTGGGTGCGCGGCGAGGCGGGCAGCGGCAGCGAGGAGGAGGACGAGGAGGTAAGAATTACAGCGGATTTCTTCTGGAGGGGTTGCTGATTGATTTGACGGCCAGGTAGGCTGGCACTGGTGGCAAGAGGAAGAGGCAGAGCAAGAGCAGGAGCAAGAGCAGTGCGATGCTGCATTCGGCTCTTCTCCGCCCATGCGCTCCAAACTAAGTCACCTTGCTCACTGTCTCGCTTGTTGCGCTGGCTTGCTGCAGGAGCTGGCTGAGGAGCCAGCAGCTGGTGTGGTTCTGCATGGCTGCAAGTGCCAATCATTGTTGTTCACCAATCCTGCTGCCTCTTGTTCCTTCCAAATCCAGGACTTGGCGGAGGAGGAGCAGCTGGTGTGGTACTGCATGGCCTGCGAGAAGCACTTCAAGAGCGAGGCCGCGTTTGACAACCACGAGCGATCCAAGAAGCACCTGCAGCAGGTGGGATGAGAAGCAGCAGAACCGATTTGAGACTGTGTTTTTGTGCAAAATCTACAAGCACTCCAAGAAGCACCTGCAGCAGGTGGGGAGGCGCGGAGGTTGCCCCAGCATGTGCCTTTGTGTTGGGGAGGCTTGCGCGGAAAGCACAAGCGCTCCAGGAAGCACCTGCAGCAGGTGGGGAGGCAGCAGGGCTTGGCGCGGAGTAGCGGGCTTGGTGCGCCTGGTGCAGCCTAGCTCATCTGCCCCACACTGGTAACCAATAGCTGTTGCCCTTCGGCCTGTGCTCCTGCGCAGGTGGAGCTGCAGCGGCAGGTGTTAGAGGAGGACTCAGCCAAGCTCTAGCTTATCGATGCCTCGCATATAACTTGTTCTCGTGTATGCCCAATCCATGCGCAGGTGGAGCTGCTGCGGCAGGTGCTGGAGGAGGAGGAAGCCGAGCTGGCGGCCGCAGCGCACCCCGAACCTTCTAGCAGTGGGGATGAGGCAGCGGGCGGTGCGGGCGCAGGCAGTGGCACGGAATCTGAGAGCGGCAGCGGCAGCGGCAGTGAGGAGGAGAGCAGCGAGGAGGAGGAGGAGGAGGAGGCAGCAGAGGCGGGTGGCCTCAGAGGCGCGTCTGGCTACAGCAGCGGGCGGAGCAGCTCAGCGCCGTCTGCCCGGGCGGCTGCGCAGCGCGCGCAGGGGCGGCCCGGCAGCAAGCAGCAGCAGCGGTGGCAGGCGCAGCAGCGGGCTGCTGCAGCGGCGGCGGCGGCTGGGGAGGCATCGCCTAGCGAGGAAACTGAGTCAGAGGAGGACAGTGAGGAACTTGGAGAGGATGATATGTTGGAGCGGCTGGTTGCAGCAAAGTCCGGCCGCCCGCAGGCTGCGGCAGCCAGCAGCAGCGACGAGGGCAGCGGCAGTGGAAGCGAGGGGGAGACGGATGAGAGCGACACAACGGATGATGCAAGCGGCAGCAGTGGCGGCGAGGGCAGCGGCACTGAGAGCGGCAGCGGCAGCGAGCGCGGCAGTGAGGACGAATCAGAGGAGGCAGAAGACGAGGAGGATGAGGCGGCCATGCTGCAGCGCATGATGGCAGCACAGCAGCGGCCCAAGCCAAGCGGCAAGCGACGAGCGGCGGCACGCACAGCGCAGCAGGCCGCTGCGGCAGCTGCCGAGGGGCTTGCAGGGGTGCGGCTGGACGGCAGCAGCGATGATGACTCAAACTGGGGAGCCAAGCCTGGCAAGCAGCGCGGCCGTGGCGGCAAGAAGCAGGCGCAGCAGCCACAGCAGGCGCAGCAGGCGCAGCAGCAGGGCGGCCAGGGGCAGCAGCAGGCCTCGGCTGCCGCGCCAGCTCAGCAGCCGTCCACAGTGCAGCAGACGCAGCAGGCGCAGCAGCCAGCCCGCGGCAAGCTGTCGGCTAAAGAGAAGCGGCGGCAGCGGCAGGGCGGGGCGGCAGTTGCGGGAGAGGAGGGGGCCCAAGGGGAGCTGCGCTGCAGCGTGTGCCGAGCAGAGTTTGCCACCCGCAACCAGCTGTTCAAGCACATCAAGCAGAGCGGGCACGCTGCGCTGAAGCACTGAACGGGACACCTGTCTGCCGCCGCTACCCCAGACCCTCTGTGGCTGCGTCCCTTGCATTGCCGGTGGCTGGATGCCTTGCGTTCGTCGGCTGGAGCATGTAACAGGACTGCAGGTCGAGCACAATCCAGATTGCAGCAGAGCAAGGGTTGCGTGACAGCTGGCTTGCATGAATTGAAAAGAGGGCTTGCGTGTGGGGTGAAGATGGCAGGCAGAGGCATGAGTTGCAAAGCATAAATAGATAGGCCAAAAGTAAGCATAGGCCCACCAATAGGTCAGGTTGGGTGGGGCAAGAAAGCAGCAGGGTGGGAGGTGAAGCGTGGCAGGGTAGCAGTCCGGGGAGAGACGGGGCAGAGGTAGTGATGGTGCGATGCAGCACGCGCGCGGCAGGATACATGGTGAGGTGAACTTAGCTTGACTGGGGGGTAGCATAAGCGCAATAAAGAGCGTGATTCGGGGTTTCAGCAGGCACAGCAAATCCTGTAGGGTGGGAGGGTTCCGCGGGCCTGCGTTGCGCCCGCTGAAAGGGTGACTCCATGTCGAAAGCAATGCTGCCAGGTGGCATGGATTCGGATGGAACACTGTTCAGGGGCGGCAGTGATCCAGACTGCAGCGGACCGGAGGAGCGGAGCCCGGCATTGGAAGAGCCCAGGGATGGCAGCTCGCACGAGCCGCTTGGCTGCGCCTCGTGCTGCCGCTGCCACGAGTGCTGCGGCGACAGCTGCGGCGCCTGCTGCCGCTGCCACGATTGCGACGGCGACAGCTGCGGCGACATCTGGGCTGCACGCCGGTTGGAGGCCTGCCCGCCAGGGATAGCCTCCAGCAGCTGCACCAGCTCCCGAGCACTGGGCCGCTGCGGTGGGAGGAGCAGAGGGGCGCAGCAGAGTATTGTGCGGGTTAGGGGCGATTGGTGCTCGCTGCTTATTCATATTGGCTTGGGTTCTGCCCTACTGCGCGAGTTTCCAGCATGCGCCCAGGCCAACAGCAGACTGAGATCGTTGGCCCTTGCAGCCATGCCCAATTATCATGGCAGCCCTCACCTCCGCTGGGTTGGGCTGCAGGCACCGGTTGATGAGGTCGTCAATCTCCTGGGGGCACTCCTCCGGGACTCTGCATCAACGCAGACAATCAGGCATTGGTGAGGTGGAGGCCGCGGCGCTAACGCAGGACGTGTGTGTGTCACGCCTGCCGCACAACCGTGCAGCGCAGTTGGCAGCAGGCGTGCCAGCGGCCAGCTGCGCAGCATTGCCGAACACAAACATGCACAGCATGCTCAATAGTTGCAGCTCACTGTGGGTCGCGCATCTGCCCCCGCACTGGGAGCTCGCCCGTTGCAATCTCCGTGCAGACCGGCAAGGGGGCAAGGGGTGGGAGGAGGGCGTAAGCAAGCACGAGCTCTGGACTGGCAGGGCAGCTGTGCACGGGCTGAGAGTCACACGCGGCTTGCATGCAATTCCTGCCCGTACTGCCCGAGCTTTTCAGCAGCAAGTTGACCAACCCCATGCATCTGCATCCCGTCCCTCCTGAGACTTATCAGAGCACGACCCCGAAGCTGAAGATGTCGGCGAGCTGCGAGCACTTCTGGCCCAGCAGCATCTCAGGGGAGGACCTGCCAGGTGGATGTGTTTGGATTTGGGCCGTACTTCAACGTTCCAGCCCAGCCCGAGGCATTTCACAATTACCACGACTTCCCTGCCCACCCTGCGCACAACTGTCCGCCATACATCACCTGCCAAGTTCAAACCCCACCTCCTCCTGCATCACGGCAAACCGCGAGTGATCTCTCCCACATGCGGTGCGCTCACCAGGCCAGTGTGCCCACCACGCCCGTCACATATTGATCAGCCAGCAGCCGCGCCATGCCAAGGTCGCCCAGCTTGGCGGTGCCGTCTCTGTGATGCGATGGGGGCAGCAGGGCACGAGACGACATTGGTTGGGCACGAGACGACATGTTTGGAAAAGAGCGAGGACAGGGGGCTGGAGCGCTGCCAAGCGGGCCAAGCCAGGGGACACCAGCTCAGCTCAGCCCGCCAAACACACAGGCCCACCCACCCCTGCCTGCTCGCCCTGCAACCCCACTAAACAGCGCTGTCCTGCGCACCTGCTGAGCAGCACATTGCTGCTCTTCACATCCAGATGCACCAGCCGCTTGGAATGGAGGTAGACCAGCGCACGCGCCAGGTCCAGCGCTATCTGCACACACACACAAATACACCCAGGCGGGGCAGGCGAGCGGCGATGTGAGCACATCAGTGTGCAGGTGCAGGAGGCGGGGACTGCGCACAACACCTCGCAAACACAAGCTCTACAAGCACTCGGCGGCTCCCAGATGCAGCATGCGTTGCCAGCCAGCGGTGCATGCAGCTGTCGCGCCCGCTCACCCGCTTGCCGTTGCGCCACCAGCTGACGCGGTTGTGCTGGATGGCGGCCTGCAGGCTGCCGCCGTCCATGAACTCGGTCACCAAGCACAGCTGGCTCTCGCCCGGCGCATCGCCCTCCCGCACAAACGCGCCCTGTGTGTGGGGAGACGGAGAGCGGGCGGGCGGAAAACTTGCTCCTTTCTGCTGCTTTTTGCTCTCTTGCCTACCATTGCTCAAGAGTCGAGGCTCTGGCGCGCACACCTGCCACACCAGCAGGCATTTCCCTCTCCCTCCTCAAGCCTGCGAGTCACCCCTGCCTGCGCACCACAAACTGCAGGATGTTGGCGTCCCGGCACGCCCGCAGGATGCCGATTTCGCGCGCAAAGCGGGCATCCCCCAGGTGCCCTGCCACTCCACTGCTGCTCTTCAGCACCTGCAGGGCGGGCAGGAGCAGCGACATCGGCAGGGAGGTGCACGCTTGGGCGGCATCATGCGGCAGGCACCTCTCCCGGAAAATACTTGATGGTGGCTAGCGGGCCAAGCTGCTGATCAGCGACGATCCAAGCCCAGCCGCGCCCTGTCGCATGCCCACCCCCTGCCGCAGCCACAGCCGCCCCACTCTGCAGTCACCTGACCACCACGGGCTGCACCCCTGCTCGCATGTCCAACCTCACCCCCTCACACCAAACAGCCACCCCGCATCCGCTCACCTTGACAGCCACGGGCTGCACCCCCGCTCGCTTGGCTTTGAGCACGACTCCAAACGCGCCGCTGCCCAGTTGCCAGTCGGAGCCATCGGGGCGCTTTAAGATTTCAAGCTCCTCCGGCTCCATGCGCCAGTCGCAGGGCAGCTGCTCCAGGTCGGAGCTGAAGCCCTGCATGGAATCATTTGGGTCGGGGGCAAAAGTGATGGAAAAATGTGGCACAGGGTGCAGTCGCAGGGCGGCTGCTCCGGGTCAGAGCTGAAGCCATGCATGCAGCCAAGAGTAGGAGAAGTGCATGCAGCACATCAGAAAGGAGGGCGCTGTGCAGGCATTGTGCGTACACTGCTGCACCAGGTCCCTGCATGCTCTAGCACATGCTTTAGCAAAAGCATCGAAGTGCCAGCCGTACCCAGCAGCTGCTTGTGCCTGTTGCGCAGCGTGCAGCTAAGTCAGCTGAGCACCCACCTTGCTGTCCGCTGTGCCCGAGCCGCCCTTGCCGGTGCCATTGCTGCTGGCGCTATTGATGCCATTGTCTGGGGGGCCGTTGAAGCCGCCGGCCGGCTTAGCGCTCAGGCCCCGTATGCTAGACTGCGGCATGGAGGAGAGCAGGCAAGCAGCAGCGGTTGCACAGCGGCCAGCTGAGCTGTGGCAGTGCATACATAAATACGCACCCCTAGCACCCCTCTGCACTGCACCACAACCCAAGGCTGCACTCACATTGAGCCAAGGGTACTCTGGCTCCTTCTCAATCCCACTCTCAGGCTGCTGCTGCTGCCTCGACTGCTGCTGCCGCTGCTTGCGCCGCCGCAGCCACAAAAGGCCGCCTGCTGCTGCAACGACTGCTACAACCGCCACAGGCACGGCCACAGCCGCCGCCGGGAAGCTGCTGCTGCTGCTGCTGCTGGGCGCTGCTGCGTACGCTGCACAGCTGCTGGTGTTGAGGTCTGTGGGCGAGCACAGCGGGCTGGCGCCGCACAGCGTAAACGTGGCACCCTGCGGCGGCTGTGGGCACAGCTGCGGGTTGCCCGGCTGGAGCCCCACTTTCTGCAGATTTGGCAGCTGCACCCAGCTTGGTGGGATGGTGCCGCTGAAACTGTTGCCGGCAAGCTCCCTGCAGGCAGGTTGAGGTGCACGCAGGCGAGTAAGAGGCAGATGCCCAGCTCTTGTTTCCCTGCCGCTTTCACAGACCTGATCATGTTTGGGTGACCATGCAGCACGTAAATAGATCCCGCAGATAAGCACCCGTCTAGCCCAGCGGCTACGGTGCAACCCAGCTCACAGCATGGTCAGCGTCTGCGGCCCAGGCCCCCAGGCCGGCAGCGGCCCGCTCAGCGCCGCGCTGCTGGCGGTCAGTGTTTCGAGTGCCTGAAGGTCTGCCCACTGGTTGGGCAGGCCGCCTGTAAAGCTGTTGCTGTCCAGGCTCAGCGTGCGCAGCACGGTGAAAGAGCCGCTGGCTGCCCAGGCCGCCGGCAGCGTGCCGGTCAGCTGCAGGTGAGCGGGAGTGGGCGGGGCGGGTGGGTGGGTGGCCAGGGCATGGCAGCGGCATGCCTCCAGGTGATCAAAGAGGCACCCAGCCATGCAGCGACAATCCAAAGGAAACCACTGACCCGCTGCAGCTCAGTTCATGCTGCCCTGCAACCCTACAGGCCCGCACTCACAGCATGCATCCCTCACTCGAACCCACCCGTTTGCCGTGCAGCATGACCACCGTGAGCACACACATGCCCCACTTCCCTGCCCACATCTGCGGCAACACAGTTACAACCCACCCTGTTTCCGCACCTGGTTGCCGTGCAGCATGACCACCGCCAGCGCCTGCGTCTTGTTCACGTCCTGCCCCTCAAAAACAAACTCCTGCTGGCCCCAGCCGGGCGGCAGCGGACCACGGAAGCGGTTGCCGGCCAGGGAGAAGAAGTCCTGCGTGCGCAGTGGGTGGCGGGTTGAGAACTCTGTTCAATGGTGCTGGCTGCCACGCGCCCGTCTGGGCTGCATACCGCATCGGGCTGGTGCAGCGCTCACAGCCAGCATGTGCGTCCACAACAGCACCGGCACACAAAAATGCAGTGGAGTGGAAGGGCAGCGACATGCAACCCAATACCCGCAAGCAAATGAGCCCACTCGCTAAGCGCACCATGGTGATGAGGCCATTGACCACGGGTGGCAGCGTGCCTGACAACTGGTTGTTGCCAAAGTTCCTGCAACGCAAGCGGGAGCCACGGGAGGCTGCGGGGTGAAGCGAGCATGTCAAGAATGCGTGGGGCAAGGCGGCCCTTGCAACTCAAGTTCAAAGTGCCTCACTGCACAGCTTGCAACACTGCTGCACGCGGCTTTGCTGCACTGCTACTGCTGCACACGAGGCCTCACAGGGACATGAGCTCCTTGTAGCTCGTTTCGCTGACCCAGAAGATGTCTGGTACCGTGCCCTGCAGGGCAGTGGAGCACCACACATGGGAGCAGTGGGTGGCAGGCCTGCTGCTGTGGCTGGCCCAAGGCAAGCACGTTGTGCAAGGCGGGGCGCTGCCTGAGGGAGCTCCAGCTCCAGCTCCAGCTCAAACCCCCTGCACCAGGCTGCTTGGTGCAACCATTGCCTGCCATTCCTTCACCCCAGCTGGTGCACAGCACAACCCAGGCTGCCGGCGGGACGCCTCACGTTCAAGCGGTTGTTGGCCAGCTGCATGTTGAAGAGCGCGTTGAACGACGGCTCCACGCCCCAGTTGGCCGGGATCTACGGCAGGGGCAGGGGAATCCCATTTGCTATGCTGCAAGTGTGCAAGCCGGGCAATCCACAAGGCTGAATGCAGCAGCAGAGCGATACAGCTACTGAACACACCAGCAGCAGCCGCAGCAATCCGCACTCCAGCGCAGCAGCAATGACTATTGTAGCACGCCAGCGCCGCTGCTGCTGCAGTTGCCACAGCCGCGCCGCACCTGGCCCGACAGCTGGTTGTCATTCAGATTGAGCTCCACCAGTTTCACAAACGTGTTGTTGCGGCCCCACAGCTCCGGAAGCGGGCCGCTCAGCGCGTTCCCCGCCAGGTTGAGCTGCACCAGCGAGTCCAGCAGTGCCAGCTCGGGATACACCGGGCCCTCCAGCCACGCGGCGCAGCTGTTGCATGACAGGTCGCTGCGGGTGGGGGGCGGGAGGGGGAGCCAGGCGGTGGGATGCAGCGAGATGATGGCTTGGCCTCGATTTGCTGCAGCTAGGTGCTGGTCAGCATGTCCGGGGTGATCAAAGATGGCAGAGGTGATGTAGCATACATGTGAGTAAGACAACTAGGAGCAGATAAGATGTAGTGCCGGTACCGTATCCAGGCTCGCTCCCAAGGTTCCGCTGCAGCCCGCGTCAAGCACAGCAACCACAGGGCACACGGCAGCAGCGCATGCGGCAGCCCCAAGAAACTGCTGTTCAGCAGCCTCAGTGGGCAGCAGCAGCAGCAGTGCCCCAGCGCCTCACAGCTGGGTGACGTGGTTGCCATCGGAGCCGCCGCACGTCACGCCGCTCCAGGCGCACACGCTGGTGCACTGCGCCTCTGTGCACTCCGTCCAGCCAAACAGCCGGCGCGCGGCCTTCACCTCGGCCCAGTTGGTGATGCTCTCGCTCAATCCAAGCAGGATTTGGCGCTCTGCAGGCGGGGAGAGAAGGCAGAGGGGTGGGAAGCGCAAGGACGAAGGCAGCGGCAGCTGCCGCCCAGCCCAGGGCGACCCTAGCAGGCCTGCCCGTCGCGCTCACCGCTCGGTCGCTCAGCCGGGAGCTCCACGGCTGCCTGCGCGGGCGCAGGCGGAGCAGCCGAGCAGCCAAGGGCCAGGCCGAGCAGCAGCAGGGCTGCCGGCAGCAGAGCGCCCCCCATGCGGCTCGGTGCTGTCGGTTGATGCGTGTAAAAAGGCCGCAGCTAGCCCCGAGGCCTCATATTGGAGGCAGGGAACCCCAGGCGCTTGCACGAGGGCTTGCACGGCGCCCTAGCGCTGTCAAATGCAGCTGGATGCCATGCCCGCAAGCTGAAATAGCCGTCGTGACGGGGCGGGCCCGCGCCAGGTCAGCTGCAAGTGCCGAGGGGGCAGAAGGCCTTCGGGCGGACCCCTGGCACTCGTCGGACGGCCCAGCAGACTAATGGAGTGCAGATTCCTGCATCAGCCGGCCCCCTGCGCACGGAATCGATCTGTTGCAGGGCAGGGAGCCGGCGCCGCCTGGGCGGTGATTCAGCGGCAGATGCGGCTGGCTGGCTGGCTGGCTGGCTGTTACATGTCTGTCGTGCGAGGCGACTACACGCCCCCAGGTGGCCCACAGGGCTGGGGGGAGAGAAATGGCCACATAAACAAACAAAGAGGGAGAGAGAGGGGAGGGCACACCACGGCACACCACGGTGAGCACCTGAATGCTACGCGGTGAATGTCCCCGGAAGCAGAGTCAGTCTCTTTCAACACGGTCATCCGCACAGGCAGCGCAGGTGCGGGCTGCAGCAGGCGCAGGTGGAGGCGCCTGGGCAGCCGCAGGTTGAGGAGCATGCGCAGCATTGGTGGCAAGACGGCTGGGCATGCCCAGATTAGGTGCAGCATGCACCGCAGGCGGTGCAGGTGCAGCAGCGGCTGGTGCTGCACGGTGGGGGACATGCGGTTGATGGAGGGCGAGCAGGCGGTTGCGATTGCGCAGCAGCAGGTGCAGCCGCTGCCGTCAGTGCGAGTCGAGCCATGGCGGCCGCAGCTGCAGCAGGTTGGCCAGCTGGCCCGCCTCGCCGACAACTACCGGCGGCAGGCGGCGTGCCTCACGGCTGAGGTGTGCAGCGCTGCCGCCGCCAGTGCCGATGAGCGAGCCGAGGCAGAGCGGCTGGGCGCAGAGGCAGGGCGGCTGGCGTGGCTGCTGGAGCAGCGGTGGTTGCAGCCTGTGCTGGTCACGCCCGCCGACGGCAGCATCGACCCGGCCACACACATGACCATCATCGCCCAGCTGCGGCGCTGAGGCTGCGGCAGGCATAGCCCAGCTGCGGCGCTGAGCCTGGGGGCAGGCATAGCCCAGCTGCGGCGCTGGGCCTGAGGCAGGCATAGCCCAGCTGCGGCGCTGAGTCTGAGGCAGGCAGGCAGCAGGGGCCGGCCGGCAGTGCCAGGCCCATGTGCGTCGTTGGGTGCTTTTTGTTTGTTTGCGTTATCGTGCTACACACGTCACTCGTGCTACTCATGCCACTCCTTCCTGGCTGGCTGGCTGGCTGGCTGGCTGTTACATGTCTGTCGTGCGAGGCGACTACAC
>VFQQ010000774.1_pt1 | contig 55077 bp, 49 predicted proteins | sample 3512341 | NCBI WGS metagenome assembly VFQQ01 (sample SAMN10412373, study PRJNA504923) | tailings metagenome | isolation source: Relicate 2 Philex TSF1 revegetated site | place: Philippines: Tuba, Benguet | collected 2017-08-29 | reverse complement strand
CCCTGAATCTCGGCCTCGCTTGTCCAGCCGGTGTTATTGCCGGTGTTCGTAAAGCCCGCGCCCAAACTGGTTTCCAGAAATGGCCGCCGAAAGAGACTGGCGCTCGTGGAGCGACCCGAAATCATGGCCGGATCGAGCATCAAACCTTGAAAGAACGACGAGAAACCAGCGCTGTTCGGGCCGGCATCGACGACTGTCGCGCCATAGTTAAGGTCGTTCACGAACGGATTGGGGCTGCCCGAAACAGTCTGGTCGACATAGCCCGCCGCGCCGAACGGATCGAACACGGCAGCGCCGTAGTAGCGACCCCAGGCGTCCAGTCCCTGCAGGCGATAGGCATCGTTCAGGGTCGAGCCCTGATCCCGGCTGGCGCTGAGTGGCGCATAGTCGCCGCCACGAGCCCTGGCGCGCCTCAAGGCCTCCTGAGCGCTCCTGATCGCCTCATCGGACTCATATTCGTCGATGGCGATCGATGTCTTGAAAGACGAAACCACCGGATCGTTGGCATCGAGCCTGTCGGCATTCTCGATGGCCTGAGCCGCCGGCTCGCGCTCGCCGCTTTCGTAATAGGAGGCACCGAGCAGCAGCAGAGCCTGTGCGTCGGCGGGATTGGCCGTTGTGCCTGCCAGCAGGTCGTCGCGAGCCTTGTCCAGCTCGCCCGTCTGCATGTAGTAGCGACCGCGAATGAGCAGTGCCATGTCAAACGTAGGATCGACCTCCAGCGCCTTGTCGATCTCGGCGCGTGCTTCCACGACGCGATCCTGATCCAGGTAAAGCACAGCGAGATTGATGTGCGAGACGGGATCTTGCGGATCGAGGGCGATCGCCTGCTTCAGCGCGGCCTCCGATTCTCGGGATGCGCCACGGGCATTCTGCACGAGCCCGAGCCCATTCCAGATCGTCGTCGAGCCGGGCGCGATTTCGAGCGCGCGGGTCAAATCGGCGTAGGCGCCCTCAAGATCGCTCTTGAAGCCCGCGCGGTAATTGGCGCGCGCTTCCAGCGCGTTTGGATCATCCGGATCGAGCGACAGCGACCGGTCGATCGCTTCCTCCATCTGCTGGCGATCATCCAGCGCCATCGCCAGCTGCGCGCGCATCGCCGGCAGGCTCGGATCGTTGGGATAGCGTTGTTCCGCCTTTTTCAGGACAGCGATCGAAGCCTTGAAATCGACCAGGAAGGCAACCGTCAACGCCTCCGCCATCGCAGCGTAAGGACCATCCGCTTTGGGCCTGGGCGGTGCCTCGGCACGGTTCGGATCAGCAAGTGCGCGCGCATAATAGCCACCATAGGTCGCCATCGCGCGACGGCGCGGATCAAGATGCCGCCCCGCTTTTTCAAAAAGACGGGCAGCTTCGTCATAGCGTTTTTCGGCACCCGCAATCATCGCTTCGATGAGGTCGAGACGGGCCGCCTGCGCGCCTGTCAGCCTGAAGTGACGTGCCTGGGCGGCGGCTTCTTGCGCGGCGCTGCGACCTTCATAGCCAAGATTAACCTCGGCCAGCGTCAGCCAGTCTTCCCCCGAGCGCGCCGATGGCGACTTGGCAACGATTTCGCCGCGAGCCCTGCGCATATCCGTGCTGGAAAGCGGCGATACCGGCAGCATGTTGAAGGAATTGCGCAGCGATAAAAAGAAAAGCATCTGCTCGCGATCGTCCGGATTGACGTTCACGATCTTGGTCGGTGCCGAACCGATATTGGCAACCGCGCCTTCGCCTTGCGACACGGTCACCGACCCGAACTGGTTGGCGAGTTCAACCTTGCCTTCCAGCACGGTCAAGGAGGTGCGGCCATTGCCTTCCACTGTCATCGTCCAGTCGGTGCCGCGAATCGCGGCAGCGGCGGCCGGCGTCTCCACGGTCAGGCCCAATCCACCGCGCTCTGCGCGCGCCCAGATCGTGCCGCTTTCCAGCGCGAAGGCCGCATCTGTCGATGGCCCGACATTCTTGACCAGAAGCGTGGTGTTGCGGCCAAGGCGCATCTGCGTGCGGTCGGAAAACAGCACGGCCAGATTGCCGGTGGCATTGGTGCGAAGATAATCGCCGGCCACGACATCCTGGCGCAGATCGACGAAGCGCCAGTCGGACACATCGACGAAGCGAACCTCCTCGCCGGACTTGCGTGCGATAACCGAACCAGCAGCGGTTTGCGCACGCGCGACCGGCTCGGCCGCAACCTGCTGCGCACCGATGGCGGCCGACAGAATCAAAGAAACCGCCAGATAAACCCGCATTGTTTTTATTACTGTCCCCTCAAGCCCAAGGGGCGTTATGTCCAGAGCTTGATAGAACTGTCAATAATCCCTTTGCATGAACATGGGGAATGCTGCATTCGTTACCCGGGCTTCACAGTGAATCGCATCAAGGGCTAGGGGAAATGGCAAGTTCACTCAAATTCGATTCTTCCATAGGCAATACCGAAATTTCGCCTTCCATTCCGGGGAAGGACTATCTTGAACATCTGAAGAAGATAAACGACGTCTTCTACGACCAGATAAAGATCGCCGACCAGAAGGCCGCCTACATATTCACTTTCATGCTGGCTTTCATGATCAGCTCGTCGGAAGGTCGAATGGCATTCCAGTGGCAGCGCTATATCGAGGCACAGTTTCCGCTGGTGCTTTTTTCCGCCTGCATGGCCGTGGCGGCCACCTTCACGCTGGTTTCGGCGATCGTGGTCGTGCTGCCTCGGCGCGGCCTGCGATCAACGTCGCTGTTCTGGGGCGGCTGGGACGCTAACCGCACAGCCCTGCTTGCTGCGGGCGAGCGCAACGATCCAGCGTTTCTTTACGGAGAATATCTCGGCAATATCGATACCCTGTCGATCATTGCGAAGGCGAAATACCATTTTGTCAGCCTGGCATTTCGCGGACTGATCGTCCTGGTAATCTCTTATGTCCTGTTGTTGATTTCTCCCGGCAGCCGTTGACTGGAGCTTGACTGCAATATCAGCGAGCATCCTGCAGGATCATCTCGGCGGCCTTCTCAGCGATCATGATGACCGGCGAGTTGGTGTTGCCTGAGACGATGGTCGGCATGATGGAGGCGTCTACCACACGCAGGCCATCGAGCCCGTGAACGCGCAGACGATCGTCGACCACGGCCATCGTGTCCGAGCCCATCTTGCAGGTGCCGACCGGATGGAAGATCGTCGTGCCGATGTCGCCGGCCTTGCGGATGAGGTCGGCGTCGCTTTCATATTCGATGCCGGGCAGCATCTCTTCCGGCGCAAAGCGGGCCACAGCCTTCGCCTTCATCAGGCGGCGGGCATGGCGCAGCGAGGCGATAGCAACGCTGCGATCACCGTCGGTCGATAGGTAGTTTGGCCTTATCTTCGCCGGTTCGTGCGGGTTATCCGAACCCATATGTACGGTTCCCCGGCTTTCGGGGCGAAGATTGCACACCGACACCGTCACCGCCGGAAAACGATGCAGCGGCTCGCCAAGCCGGTCGGTACTCAGCGGCTGTACGTGGTATTCGAGATCGGGCGTTTCGAGACGTGGGTCGCTCTTGGCGAAAATGCCGAGCTGGCTCGGCGCCATCGACAGCGGGCCGCTGCGCCTCAATGCATATTCGAGCCCCATGGCGGCGCGGCTGATCAGATTGTGGTAGCGCTGGTTGAGCGTCGCCGCGCCGGTTACCTTGAAGACGGTGCGGATTTGCAAATGGTCCTGCAGGTTTTCGCCGACACCGGGCAAGTCATGGCGAACTTCGATGCCGAGCTTGGCGAGCAGGCCTGGCTGGCCGACGCCTGAGAGTTCGAGGATCTTGGGCGAGTTGATGGCGCCGGCGGCAAGGACGGTTTGTCCCGCCTTGGCGTGATGCAGGCGGCCGTCCTTTCGGAAGACGAGCCCGGTGATGCGGCGTCCGTCGAATTCGAGCCGCTCCGTCTCGGCCCTGGTGACGACGCGCAGATTCCTGCGGTCTTTTATGCCGCGCAGGAACGCTTTAGAGGTGTTCCAGCGCACGCCCTTTTTCTGGTTGACCTCGAAATAGCCGGAGCCCTCATTGGTGCCGGCATTGAAGTCGTCGGTGCGTGGGATGCCGAGTTCTTCGGCAGCGTCGCGGAAGGCGTCGAGGATCGGCCATGACAGGCGTTGCTTTTCGATGCGCCATTCGCCGCCGGCACCATGCATGGCGCTTTTGCCGCCGTGATAGTCTTCCGACTTGCGGAAATAGGGCAGGACGTCATCCCAGCCCCAGCCAACATTCCCGGACTGCCGCCAGCCATTATAGTCGGCGGCCTGTCCGCGCATATAAATCATGCCGTTGATCGACGAACACCCGCCCAGCACCTTGCCGCGCGGATAATTGAGGCTGCGCCCATTGAGCCCGGCTTCCGGCTCGGTTTTCATCAGCCAGTCGGTGCGCGGATTGCCCATGCAGAAGAGATAGCCGATCGGGATGTCGACCCAGTGATAACGGTCGCTGCCGCCGGCCTCGAGCAGCAGCACCCGGTTGCGTGGATCGGCGGAAAGCCGGTTGGCGAGCACGCAGCCAGCCGAGCCGGCACCAACGATGACATAGTCGTATTCGCCAAACGGGGAGGTTGAATTTTCAGTCACGTGTGCGCCTGCTGGATGGCGATGCGCTCCCACATCGGGGTCATCGCCTGATTGATCTCGCCATAAAGGCGATAGCGCTGCGCGTAGGCGGGCGCAATCGCATTGTTGGGCGTATAATGCCGGGCAGCGGCTGTCATCGCCGCCGCACCTGCGCTGTAGTCTTCAAAAATGCCAACGCCCGTGCCCGCTGCGATTGCCGCGCCAAGTGCACCCGTCTCGCGGCTGCGCGCCACAGTCACTGGAACTCCCAGAACGTCGGCGAAGATTTGCGGCCAAATTTCACTGCGTGAGCCACCACCCGACAGCACCACTTCGTCGAAGGTTGCACCGGCTTTGTGCAAGGTCTCGACGTGACGCTTGTGCTCGAAGGCGATGCCCTCGAACAATGCGCGCAGCATGTGGGCGCGAGTGTGCCAGCCGGCAATGCCGTAGAATCCTGCGCGTGCGCGGCCGTTCTGCTGCGAGCCGTAGAGGAACGGGTGGTAAATCGGGATGTCGTTGTCGGGATCGACCGAGGCGACGAGTTCGCTGCACAATTCGAACGGCGACTTGCCGGGCTCGTGGCCGTGTTCGAGGAATTCGCGGACGATCCATTCGAGATTGGCCGCCGAAGTGGCGCTCGATTCGATCGCCAGATAGCGTTTGGGGTCGAAGGTCGAGAGCATGAAGATCGAGGGGTCGCGGATGGGATCATCGGTGATGACCTGGTTGATGCTCCAGGTGCCGGCGATGATCGAGGCAGCACCGGTGCGGGTCACGCCCGAGCCGACGGCACTTGCGACCACGTCGCACAGCCCGGCAACGACGGGCGTGCCGGCACGAAGGCCTGTAAGCGCTGCGACCTCGGCGGTGATATGGCCGGCGATGTCAGCCGACTCCAGCACCGGCGGCAGCAACGCCATGCAGTCGCCCAGACCGTAGGCGTCAAGCAAGGCCTCGTCGTAGCGCCGGTCGGGAATTTGCAGCAGGCCGCAGCCCGACATGTCCGAAGTGTCGGTCGAACGTGCGCCGGTCAGTCGGTTGACGACAAAATCCTTGCACAGAAACACGGTGCCCATCCTGGCGAACAATTCGGGCGAAAAGCGCTTGAGCCAGGCAAGAAGCGTCGGCGTCTGCGCCGCCCATGGCTTTTGCAGGCAACGCACATAGGTGCGCTCGCCGACATTTTGTTCGGCCCATTCGGCAACGATACCGACGGCTCTTGTGTCGAGCGACTGGATGCCGATCAGCGGTGCGCCGTCACGGTCGAGCGCGTAAAGGCCGTTGCCGTGACCGGCGCAGCCGATGGCGACGATCTCGCCCGGATCGATACCGGCCTGTTCGATGCATTGCCCGATCACCGCGACGGCATTGCGCCAGAGTTCGTTGAGGTCACGTTCGACATGACCCGGCTTGGGCATGCTTGAGCGGCCGTCGATGGCCGCGAGCGCGAGTTCACGCCCGGACATGTCGAAGATGATTGCCTTGATGACGGTGTTACCCGCATCGAGGCCAAGAATGTAATTTCCCATTGGCTCCTCCCGATGCCGTAACCTATGCCTGCTTGTACAGGTCCCAGGCCGCGGCGCCATCCGCATCGTCATGAATGATCGCCATCAATCCGCGCACCACAGCACTTGGATTGGCGTGCTGGTAGATGTTGCGGCCATAGACCATGCCCAGCGCGCCCTGCGCCATCAGGGCAGCCGATTTGTCGAACACGGCGCGCAAATCCTCCTTGCCGCCGCCGCGCACCAGAACCGGGCAGCGCGCCGCCTCGACGACGCGGTGGAAGTCGTTTGCGTCGCTCGTCGGATCGGCCTTGATGATGTCGGCGCCCATCTCGCGGGCGAGCCGGGTCAGCGTCACGATCTTTTCGGCATCGCCGTCGACCATGTAGCCGCCATGCTCTGAAACCGGCAGCATGGCCAGCGGTTCGATCATCAGCGGCAGGCCATATTTCTCGCAGTCGGCACGCACGCGGGCGATGTTCTGGACGCATTGGCGGAACAGGTCCGGCTCGTCGGGCAGCATGAACAAATTGACGACGACGCAGGCCGCATCCATCTCGATCGCGCCGATCAAAGGGTCGGCTTCGTTCTGCAACAACGCCCACATCGCCCGGTGGCGTATCTTGTTGTACGGGTTGCCCATGTCGATGCGCATGACCAGAGCCGGCTTGTCCTTGCCCGGTACCGCTTGCAGCAGGTCGGCCTGACCGTAGTTCATCTGGATGGCGTCAGGGCCAGCCTTGACCAGCTGGTCTACCACGCCGGCCATGTCCTCCAGCCCGGCCAGGAAGCTCGGCTCGTTGCAGACGCCGTGGTCGATGGCGACATCGAGACAGCGTCCGCCGCCGAACAGCCGGTTCATGCGGACTTTCTTGTTCACGCGCATAGGGCGCTCCTTTTGTCGTTCGTCTGAGAGAGGTCCGATAGGTCGACACCGTGCTGGTGGGCCAGCACGGCGAGGAAGGTGGTGCGTTCGGTGGCTGCCTGATCGGCATCCCAGCCTTTGTGTTCGGCCAGAATGTCGAGTACCGCGTCAACGAGAGCCAGGCTGAGGCCGCCCGAGACGGCAATGGTGGTGCGGCGCAGAAATATGTCGGCAAGACACTCGACCTGCTCGCGCTCGATGATGAGCCGGACTTCGCCAACCGAATAATCCGATCGTGGCAACATCTGGTCCGCAGCGAATTGTGCGGCGAAATCTTCGGCCGAGGTGCCGTACCGCTCCAGAAGTATGTGCGCACGTTCGAAGGACAGGTTGTGCCGGGCCGCCAATGAGACGCACCATTTTTCCGGATCGGCCGGGAAATTCCGGCCGCCGCCGATGGCGAGGTCCTCGGTCCCTTTGCCGCGCTTCAGGCCGAGCCGTTCCAGCGCCATGTCGGCAGCCATTTCGCCGAAGGAACGGAACGTCGTCCACTTGCCGCCGATCATGCAAAGCGTTGCTGGCAGATGTCCGCTCGGTTCGATGAACTCGCAGAAATGGTCGCGCGGGATACGCCCGGTGAAGCTGTCCTCGCTGGCGGGCAGGGGGCGCACGCCGGCGAAGCGGAAGACGATCTCGTCATTTGCGATCGCGATCGAGGGAAACACGAATGCGAGCGACTGGAGAATATAGCTCCGCTCGTCGTCCTCGCAGCGCACCTCGTCAGGGTTGTCGACGCGGATGTCGGTCGAGCCGATCAGCACCTTGCCGAGATAAGGAAACAGGATGCAGATGCGTCCATCCTCGTTCTCGTAATAGACCATGTGGCCGCCGAGCGCGTCATAGAGCTCGGCATTGTCGACGATAAGGTGCGAGCCTTTGGTGCCGCCCATCATCTTTTGGGCCGTGGCGCCGATGGCATCATTAGTCAGGTCGATCCAGCCGCCGGTGGCGTTGATGATCAGCCTGGGGCGGATCGTCAGCGTCTCGCCCGTCAAGGTGTCGAGGAGCCCAAGGCCCGCTTCGGTTGAAGTGACTGCCGCATAGTTCAGAGCGCGCGCCGATGATCCTGCCGCGATGGTATCGAACAGCATTTCCAGTCCAAGGCGCTCGGGGCGGCTGACCCAGGCGTCGTAATAGGTGGCGGAGCTGCGAATTGCCGGGTTGATCGCAGGCCACGCTTTCAGGGTTTCTGCCCGCCCGCGGAATTGGTGCGTCGGCATCAAACGCCGGGTTGCCGTGAACAGATCGTACATGATGAGCCCGGCCTTGATCACCAGCGCGCCACGCCGGCTCGGACGGCGCGTCAGGCCGAGAAAGCGTACCGCACCATTTGCAATGCCCGAGAACGTATCGAAAATCGGGACCGTCGTGGGCAGCGGCGCCACGTAGTGCGGGGCGTTCTTCAGCAGCCGGTCGCGCTCGATCAGCGACTCGCGCACCAGCTTGAACTCGCCGTTTTCCAGATAGCGCAGGCCGCCATGCACCATGCGCGACAGCGCAGCACTTGCACCGCTGCAATAATCGCCCTTGTCCGCCAGCACGACATCAACACCCTGCAAGGCAAGCTCGCGAAAGACGCTGATGCCGTTAATGCCGCCGCCTATCACGAGCACGGCAATATCGGGCCGCTCGCGCAGAGCGGCGAGTGTTTCATTGCGGTTCATCTGGACTATGCCTTTCGCTCAGGCATCCATGGCTACAAGGTGTGCCGCGATGGCGGCATCGATGGCGGCAAGCTCGCCGGCTTCGAGCATGATTTCGCCAGCCCGCGCATTTTCAAGCGCCTGTTCGGCGTTGCGCGCGCCGCACAGCGCGAAAGTGATGCCGCGCTGCGCCAGCGTCCAGGCGATGACGATCTGCGCCATCGAAGCATCATGCTGCGCGGCAATCGAGGCGATGGCCGCCTTGAGCTTCGCCACCTTTTGCCGGTTGGCGGCTGAGAAGCGGGGATTGCCCTTGCGCTGGTCGTCGCCGGTGAATTCGCGCGCCGGATCGATGGCGCCGGTGAGCAGGCCGAGCGCCAGCGACGAATAGCTCAGCGTGGCGATATCGTTTCGGCGGGTGATCGGCAGCAGGCCGTCTTCGATCTCCTGGTCGATCATCGAATAGCGCTCCTGGATGGCATCGAGCCGCCCGGCAGCGACGTATTGTTCGAGATTTTCGGCACTGACGTTCGAGGCGCCAATGGCGCGGATCTTGCCCTGCGCCTTGAGCTTTTCGAGCACGCCAACCGTCTCGGCGATCGGCGTGGTCGGGTCCTGCCAATGGGTGATGTAGAGGTCGATATGATCGGTCCCGAGACGGCGCAGGCTCTGTTCTAGCTCATAGGCGATCCCGTCTGCGCCGAGATAGCGATGGACCGGCTTGCCATCCTGGTCGAAGAAATGGTTGCCCTTGCCGGAATGCCAGTTCAGCCCGCATTTGGTGGCGATGACGACCTTGTCGCGCTTACCCTTGATGGCCTTGCCGACGATCTCCTCGCTGCGACCGAGACCGTAGGCAGGTGCGGTGTCGATCAGGCTGATGCCGGCATCGATGGAGGCGTCGATGGCGCGGATCGATGCCTGTTCGTCGGTGCCGCCCCACATCCAGCCGCCTATCGCCCAGGTGCCGAGGCCTACGGCCGATGCTGAGACGTTGGACCTGCCGATGCGGCGTTGGATTTGTCGGGAGCTCATGCTGCCTCCTGCTTGGCAAGGTCGAGGATCTGAAGGCCGGTGGCCTCGTCGGTGACGATGGTGTCGAGATGATTGCCGCGCATGGCGCTGAGGATGGGCGAGACTTTGCTTGCGCCGCTGGCTATGCCGATCGATCGCGGAATGGTGGCGAACTCGTCGAGCGTCAGCGACACCAGAGACCGGTTGAGCGTATAGTCGCAGAGCTGGCCCTCGCGGTCGATGAGATGGGCAAGCAATTCGCCCGCCGCCCCCGACTGCTCGATGGCCTGACGGTCGGCGCTCGATGAGGGATGAAGGTCGTAATAGCTCGAATCGTCGCTCAGGATGGAGCCGATGCCGATCACCGCGACGTCGGCTTCGCGCGCCTTGCGGAACACGTCGGCGACGGAACGCACGCCCATCAGCATCCCGCGCTGCTCCGGCGAGTCGGCAAACAGCGGCGCATGGATCTGATAGGCGCGGCCGCCGAGCTTGTCGGCCATCAGCGACGCGACATGATTGACGTCGGTGTAGTGCTTGCCCTGGACGAGCCCCGTGGCGGGAATGACCTCGACATCATAGCGGCGTCCGGGTTGCAGCCCGGCGACCAGCGCGCTGACGCCCTTGCCGCCGGTGATCGATATGGTGTCGCCATCCTTGATGGTGTCGAGCAGAAGCCGTGCCGCTGCCTCGCCGACACGCTGCAGGGCTGTCTGCGGGCTTTCGGAAACCGACGGTACGACCACCGCGCGCTCGATGCCGCCAAGCGCCACAAGCTGCGCCTCGATGTCGATCAAATGGTCGATCGGCGATTTGATCTTGATCTCGACAAGGCCGAGTTGATGGCCGCGCTTGATGAGCCGATTGACCGTGGCATGCGAGATGCCAAGTTCTTTGGCGATCTCTGCCTGGGTCTTGCCCTCGACATAATGCAGGACAAGCGCCTGGTGCATCTGGCGGACCGTCGAGATGTCGTCGCGTGTGTTGGGGGGGGCCATGATCTCGTTTTGATGCGCTTCTTGAATTCAGGATTTCTTGCGATGCAGGAAGTGGTCGATCGACACTGCTGCAAGCAGGATGCACCCCTTGATCATGTCCTGCCAGTAGACGGACACATCGAGCAGGATCAGCGAACTCGTTACGACGGAGAGAAGCGCCATACCGAGGATCGCGCCGAAGATGGTGCCCGAACCGCCATTCAGCGACGCGCCGCCGATCACCGCCGCAGCGATGATGTTGAGCTCCATACCAGCGCCGAAGGTTGGCGTCGCGGCTCCAAAGCGGGCCATGTAGATGACGCCTGCGAGACCGGCGAGGGTCGAGCACAGCACCGTGACCCAGAACTTCACCTGTCTGGTCTTGATGCCGGAGAACTGAGCCGCCTTCTCGTTGGAGCCGGTGTAGAAAACCTTGCGAAAGGTCGTGGCGCGGCGCAGCAGGAAATCGAAAATCGCCACGACCACGACGAAGATCATGATCACGTAAGGAATGTTGTTGAAGCTGCCCTGGCCGATTGCCTTGAACGCCGGCGGTAACGTGAACAGCGACAACGGCGTGCCCTTGGTGATGACCAGGCACATGCCGCGCACGATGACCATGGCCGCAAGAGAGGTGATGAAGTGGTTCAACCCGACGACGGTGACGAAGAAGCCCATGGCAGCACCAATCAGCGCACTGACGCCGATGCCGATCAGGCTCGCCGTCCACGGGTCGAGCCCGGCCAGGAACAGCGCGCCTGAAACTACCATCGAAAAACAGACGACCGAGCCGACCGACAGGTCGATGCCGCCAACGATAAGCAGGATGGTCATGCCGACGACAACGATGCCTTCGATGGAGAAGCTCATCAGCATCGCGCGGAAGTTGCCCCATGTCAGGAAGTGGGGGGAGGCAAAACTCATGGCGATGCACAGCGCCAGGATGATAACGATCAGCCCGGCCTCACGCATCGATGCCAGACGGGCAAAGTCGATGCGCCGCGTTTCGCTGGGTGCCTTGATATCAGCGTGCATGAAGGTTTCTCCAGCTTCCCTAGGCGACATTCCGGGCCTGCTTTTGTTGATTTGAACTGTTCTGGACGCCCGAGGCGAGCATGATGATGGCTTCTTCGTCCAGCTCGTTGGCGGCGAGCTCCCCGGCGATCTTGCCTTCACGCACGACTACGACGCGGTCGCACAGGCCGATCAGTTCCGGCAGCTCCGACGAGATGACGACGATGCCGACGCCCTTGCCGGCCAGCTGGCGCAGCAACCGGTGGATTTCGACCTTGGCGCCGACGTCGATGCCACGCGTTGGTTCGTCCATGATGATGACCTTGGGCTCGATCGACAGTTGCTTGGCTATGGCCACCTTCTGCTGGTTGCCGCCGCTGAGCGTCGATACTGCGGCCCGAATGCCGGCCATGCGCACGCCGAGACGCCTGGTCAGATCGGTCGCCTGACGGTCCTCTGCCTTGCGGTCGAGCAGCCCCATTGTCCCGGTCAGCTTGCCGAGGTCGAGAGCCGAGATGTTTGCCGCGATCGGCATGTCGAGAAACACGCCGGAACCTTTGCGGTCCTCGGAGAGGTAGACAAGGCCCGCTTTGACGGCATCGCTGTAGTTGCGGATACGCAAGCCTTGGCCGTCGAGCGCAACAGTTCCCGAGGTTGCCGGCCTCAGGCCGCAGATGGTCTGTGCTATCTCGCTGCGGCCGGCGCCGATGAGGCCGCCGATGCCGAGAATTTCACCCGCACGGAGCTGCAGGTTCACGTCACGGAAACGGACACCGTCGGAAAGGCCTTCGACAGACAATAGCAGGCGTCCGGGTTCCTTCGGAGCCAGCTTGTCGGGATAGAGCTGGGTGATCTCGCGGCCAACCATCTTGCGGACCACGTCGTCGGGCGACACGGACGCGATAGGGTCGGTCGCAACGTATTGGCCATCGCGGAAGACGGTGACGCGGTCGCACAGCGAAAAAATCTCTGCCATGCGATGGCTGATATAGATGACCGAGATGCCGCGTTCTTTCAGCCCGCGCACGATCGAGAACAGTCGTTGCGCCTCGCTTTCGGTCAGTGCCGCGGTCGGTTCATCGAGCATCAGCACCTTGCAGTCGAGCGTCAGCGCCTTGGCGATCTCGACGAGCTGCTGATTGGAAATGGAAAGGTCGGCGACTTTTGTGCGTACTGGAATGGGAGCGAGAAGGTCCATTACCTTCTGTGCATCGGCGTAGAGTTTTTGAAAATTCATCAGCGGCATGCGACGGGCGTTGATCGCGGCCATGTAGATATTTTCGGCAACCGTCGCATCCTGGCACAGCGCGATCTCCTGATGGACGAGCGCTATGCCGAGACGTTGGGCTGCCGCCGGCGAGGCGATCGAGACGCGCTCTGCGTCGATCAGGATTTCGCCTTCGTCGGGTTGCAGGACGCCGGCGATCATGTTCATCAGCGTAGACTTGCCCGCACCATTTTCGCCGCAAAGCGCATGGATTTCCCCGCGCCGCAGCTCGAACTGCACGTCGTTCAGCGCCTTGATTGGGCCAAACGCCTTGGACAGACCGTGGATTTCAAGAATGGGCGCTTCGGTCACGCCATGCTCCTGCGATGGGCGCGTTGGGAAGAAGGGGGCTTAACCCCCTTCCGACTTTATCCGCCCCGACATTCTATCCGCCGGGGCGAAGGCTATCGTGCCTATTCCTCAATGCCCTTGGTGCCGCGACGCTTGAGATACTTGTCCCAATAGAAATCGTCGGCGTTGTCTGCGGTGACGATCGAGAAACCGTTGTCGACGAAGGGCACGCTCATGGCGTTGGAGCCCGAACGTCTTGCGTCGTTCATCGGATCGATCAGATCGGGATGCTTGGCCATCCACAACAGCATGAAGCCCATATAGCCCTGCATGCCCTGGTTCGGATTGACCGAGCCGAAGATTTCGCCGGCCTTGATCATGTCGAGAATCTTGGCGTTGACGTCGGCGAGCATCACCTTGATCTTTCCGCCGCCTTCCTTGGCTGCCTGGGCGGCGCCGATGGCCGAGTTGGCTTCCGGCATGAACACCGCACCGAGATCGGGATGCGCCTGCGCCAGGCTGAGAACGGCCTGATAGGCCTTGGTCGGGTCCTGGTTCGAAGCGGCACGGCCGACGAGCTTCATGTCGGGCCATTTCGCTTCCATGCGGGCGACGAAGGCGTTTACGCGCTTGTCGTGGTTGTCCTGGCCTGGGTTTTCCAGCACGGCATATTCGCCCTTGCCGTCCATCGCCTTGGCAACGGCGTCGGCGGCATAGGTGCCCTCGGCGACATTGTCGGAGGTGATGTAGGAGACGCGCTTGGAATTGGGCGAGTCGGCGGCGAAAGTCACTACCGCCGTGCCCTGCTCGATAGCGCGGTTGATCGGCTCGATGAATGGGTCGGAGTTCATCGGATGCACCAGTATGCCCGCCGGCTTCTGCGCCAGGGCCTGATCGAAGGTCGCGATCTGCTTGTTGACGTCATATTCGGGCGTGCCGGTATAGGCGGTCTCGCAACCGAACTGCTGGCCGGCCTGCTTGAACATTTCATAGACCGGGAACCAGTATTCGACGCCCGAGACCATGACGTTCATGACGTATTTTTCACCCGGCTCGCATTTGAACGGGTTGGGGGTTTCGGCGAATGCCTGCACCGAACCCAGACAGGTCGATGCAGCCGCCGCTATTGCGAGCGTGCTCAGAAATTTGCGCAAGTTTCCTCCCTTGGCCGAAGCCATCCTCAATGACCGTCGCGAGCGCTCCAGAAGCGCCGCCGTGTGGATTGATTAATGCCGAACTTCCTCCCGAAGCCCGACTTCGGCTACATTGCAGTCCCTTCAGCATATGTCAATAAAATTCATATGCTGAAATATATTTCACATCTGAATGGGGCGACCGGTTGTTTCGGTTGTGGTTTTGCTTGCTGGTGCGGTAGCCTTGCGCGGGGATTCTTGTGCTATGCAACAAGAATCTCATCGCTCGTCTCGGTGCTTATCCAGTTCCGTCAAGCCTTGCATCGAGATAGTCCTTGCGCCGCTTTGTGCGCTCAAGACGGGCGAGGGCGCCATTCGCTTCTTCCGGTGCGTCAAAGGTCTCCATCATCGATTGGCCATTGGTGCCGATGCGGCCCCAATGGCGTATGAGCGATGAGCCGCCGAACAGTGTCGGCTGGAGAGTGAGCGTATAGAAGCGGCGCATGTTCCGGGTCGGGTCGACGCGGCGTAGATGAAGCGGTCCGGCTTGTTCTTTCGACATGGACGGATTTTCGCGTTTCGCGAAAGCGGCGTCCAACGAGTTCCATGAATCGATCCGCTCGGATCGATTCATGCTGCTGATGCGTCATGTCTTCGGCCAACAGGGCCGACTAACGTCCGATTTTCAAATGCGAGGCGACCAGTTCGGCAACTTTGGCGAATGGTATGACCCCGAGTTCCGCTCCTTCAGTGCCGGGTCCAGTGACCAGCACCGGCACGCGCTCGCGCGTATGGTCGGTGCCATGCCAGGTCGGGTCGTTGCCGTGGTCTGCGGTGATGATGAGAAGATCGCCGTCACGCAGACGGCCTGTCAGCTCAGGCAGTCGTGCATCGAAGGTTTCGAGCGCACGGGCATAACCCGAAACATTGCGCCGATGGCCCCAGAGGCTGTCGAACTCGACGAAGTTTGCGAAAACCAGATCGCCTGATGCGGCACGGTCGCACCAGGAAAGCATATGGTCGAAGAGCGCCATGTCATCCTTGCCCTTGGAAACATCGGTGATGCTCTTGTAGGCAAAGATATCCCCGATCTTGCCCACTGCATGGACTGCGCCGCCGGCCGCAACGACCCGGTCGCAGATCGTACCGTCGGGCGGAGCGATCGCGTAGTCCTTGCGGTTCGCGGTGCGGACAAACGCTCCCGGCGCTTCGCCGACGAACGGACGCGCAATGATGCGCCCGACATTCAAGGGGTGAAAGATTTCCGCGGCAATCCGGCAGACGGCGAGCAAGCGTTCGAGCCCGAAATGTTCCTCATGCGCTGCGATCTGCACGACACTATCGGCGGAAGTGTAGACGATCGGCTTGCCGGTTGCGATGTGCTCAGCGCCGAACTGGTCGAGCACTTCCGTACCCGAGGCGTGGCAATTGGCAAGTGTGCCCGGAATGGCCGAACGGGCAATCAGTTCCGCCATCAAGTCGTCAGGGAAAGCCGGAACGGTGCGCGGGAAATAATGCCAGTCGCTGGTCACCGGCACGCCGGCGAGCTCCCAATGACCGGACTGTGTATCCTTGCCGGCGGAGATTTCCTCGGCTGCTCCCCAAGAGCCGGTTGGCACGGCGCCGAGGCCCGGAGCTGCCTTGCCGGATGCAAGTCGTATCGCAGCACCCAGCCCCAACGCATCGAGATTGGGAACCTTCAGCGGCCCGCTTCGTCCTTCCTCGGCTTTGCCGGCAGCACAGGCTTCGGCGATGTGGAGCAGGGTGTTCGACCCTTCGTCGCCGTAGCGCGCCGCATCCGGCGCGCCGCCGCATCCGACGGAGTCGAGGACACAGAGGAAAACGCGCGCCATTGTCACCGGCTCAAGAGAGTTGGAAGCGGCCGAGCGATCGGCGGCGGATCAATTCGATAATCTCATAAAAAGCCCAACCGATCAAAGAGAGCAACAGGACCATACCGATGACCACGGCGGTATCGCTGTTCTCCTGGCCGGAAGACAGGAGATAGCCGATGCCCTCATTGGCGCCCATCAGTTCGCCGATGACCGCGGCGGTCATGGCAAGCGTGGTGGCGACCGCCATGCCGGCGAGCACCGCCGGCAGTGCCGAAGGCAGTTCGATATGCCAGAAACTCTGCCAGGGGCTGAGCTTAAGGACGGCTGCGAGATCGCGGAAACTGCCTTCCCCGTAGCGCAGTCCGGTGACCATGCCGGACATCACGGGGAAGAAGGTGACGATCGCGATCAGCACGATCTTGGGCGTCGGCCCGATCCCCAGCCACAAGAGCAGCAAGGGCGCGATCGCGATCTTCGGCGCGGTCTGCAACAGCAGGATCAGCGGCGTGGCAAAGCGTTCGACGCGCGGCAAGCGTGCGAAAACGACACCGGCAAGAATGCCGATCACCGTTCCGAGCACGAAGCCCGCGACGATCTCCGTGAGCGTCACGCCAATATGCCGGAGCAGCTTGGCGTTCTCGAATAGGAAGACGAGACGATTGAGCACTTCCATCGGCCCCGGCAACAGAAAGGCCGGAACCTGGAAAATGAAAACAATCGCTGTCCACAGGACGAGGGTCGCGATGAGACCCGCTATGCCACGCAGGATCATGTCTTACTGACCGATCGTGGACGGATCGACGACGAAGTCTTCCGCCTTGGGCGCATCATCGATGACCTTGTATTCGGCCAGGATGTCGGCGTTCTTCTGCCAGCCGGCGAAATCAGCCGCGCCCAGACCCTTCTCCTTGGTGAGCGGGCTCTGCCAGACGGTTGGTACGAAGGTCTGTTCGAAGGCGGTCGTCAGAATGCCTTTCTGATCCTTCGGCCAGGTTGGCGCGTATTTATCGAGCGCGATATCCAGCGCTTCGTTGACATGGCCGTCGATGACCCATTCATAGGACTGCGTGACGGCGGTGGTGAAGCGCTTCACCAGATCCGGGTTCTCCGAGAGCTTGGCGGCGTTGGTGACGACGACGTTGCCGAAGGACGGCAGGAAGTCGTTGGAGAGAACCATCGTGACCTTGGTGCCGTCGGCTTCGAGATTATATTTACGAAGCTCGGAGAAGACGATCGCGTCGACCTGGCCGGCCTGCAGCGACTGGACGATAGCGCCCGTCTGGACGACCTCGACGCTGACATCGTCGAGCGATAGGCCGGCCAGCTTGAGGCCCACCTGGAGCTGGAGATAGTTCGGGCTGGCGAGGCTGGTGACGGCGATCTTCTTGCCCTTCAGGTCCTTGTAGCCGGTAATGCCGCTGTCAGCCTTGGCAAGCAGCGCGCCGATGCCGCGCTGATAGGTCGTGTGGACGACCTTGACCGGCAGGCCGTTGGCAGCGGCGGCAACCACGGCGTCACCATTCGGGAAACCGAAATCGACGTTGCCGGCAGCGATGTTGGTAAGGATGTCAGCGGCAGCGGCATAGATGAATTCGACCTCGATGCCATTCTTTTCGAAGATGCCGTTTTCGACACCGGCATAAAGCGGTGCGTAGAAGGGAGCGGCCGCGCCGTCGATCTGCATCACGACCTTGTCGGCCGCGTCGGCGAGGGATACGAAAAATGGCGAAGTGAGCAAGGCGAGCAGGCTTGCCGCGGTCGTTACGCGAAACTGGATCATGGTTGGCTCCTGAGTTCCCAATCTGTGGAGGAAAATGCCCTTCCTGCAATGCGCAGAAGGTTTCGCTGGGTTGCCTCATAGTCGTCGAGCCATTCGTCGGTGGCGCGATTTCCATGGACACCAAGTAAGCAGCCGGTCTGGAGGCCGATCGCCCCGCCGACGGTCAAGATGATCTCGCTCTCCATCTCGACGCCAACGGCGCCCTGAGCCTGGAAGCGGTCGATGAAATTGCCAAAGGCATCGTCGCTGTCTTCGACCGAACGAAAGCGACGGTCCTGGCCGAAATAATAGCTGTCGGTCGAGGCGACCATGCCCGGACGGCAGGCGAGGCCAAGCTCGGCCGCTGCATTCACGAGGCCCTGGGTTATCTGCGGCGAGGCCTTAGCCTTGCCGCCGGCAGCGCGGTAGGTCAGGGCGGTTCCCGTGTCGCCTATGGCGCTGTCGACGGCGATGAAGGTGCCGACCGAATAGTCCGCGACGAGCGACGACATGCCGCCGATGCGCACGACCCGCTTCGCGCCGAGCATGGCGAGTTCCACCAGCGCGATTTCCGTCGACGGACCGCCGATGCCGGTCGAACAGATGGTCAGCCGCTTGCCCTCATAGGTGCCGGTGATGACGGCGAATTCGCGCTTGCGGCCGTAATCCCTCACATCTTCCATCATGTCGGCCAGCAGCCGCACACGATCCGGGTCCCCCGGTGTCAGGACGTTTTCGGCAATGTCGCCGGGGCCGCACGGCAGATGCGGCGGTCGGCCGTTCTTCCAGGGAAAGGCAGCGCTGGTCTTAGCCATTGGCCGTTCCCTTCCAGGACAGCAGCCGGCGTTCGAGCATGGTCAGCGCAACATGCAGGAGAAGACCAAGGACCACGGTCAGGAGCACGGCGGCAAACAGAAGAGGCGTCTTGTAGGTGGCCGACGCGAAGGTCATCAGGTAGCCAAGACCGACCTTGCCGGACATCCATTCGGCAAGTACTGCGCCGACCAGTGCCTGCACCGCGCCGATCTTCAGGCCGACGAATATTTCCGGCATGGCTGCGGGCAGTTCGATCTGCCGGAACCGCTGTATGGAGCTGAGGCCGAGAAGCTTCGAAAGATCCTTCATCTTCGGATCGAGTGCCCGGAAGCCAGCGACCGCGCCGACGAAGACCGGGAAGAAGACGAGCGAGAAGATCAGGACGATCTTCGACAGGACGCCGAAGCCGAACCAGACGATGAAAAGCGGCGCGAGCGCGATCTTCGGGGCCGTTTGCAGGATCACCAGCGGGCCGTCGAGCCAGACCGCAAGCTTGGGAAACCGCGTCATGACATAGGCGATCGCAATGCCGGCGATGCAGCCGAGGATGAGGCCGAGCACGATATTCTGCAACGTAAAGCCGAGATGCCGCCAGAGCTCGCCGGTGAGCGCAATCGTCACAAGCGCATTCCAGGTCCGGAGAGGCGACGGCAGGAGGTAGGTCGGCAGCCCCATCGGCCCGGTCGCGAACCACCAGGCAAACAGAAGTACGGCAAGCGCCAGCGTATAATCGATCGCTGCGGAAAAACGCCCGCTCATCAATGCGCCTCACCGGCAGGCGTTCTCAGGTCACGGCGAAGCTGGGCGACGAGAGCGTGATAGGCCGGGTCGAGCTTGGTCTCCTCGCCACGCGGGCGGGCAAGCTCGACATCATGGATGCATTTCAGCTTCCCCGGACGCGCCGTCATGACCATGACGCGGTCGGCGAGGTAGGCGGCCTCTTCAACGCTGTGCGTGACGAGCAGGATCGTCTTGCCGGTCGACTGCCAGATGCGCAGCAGCTCGTCGTTCAGATTGTCGCGGGTGAGCAGGTCGACGGCCGAAAACGGTTCGTCCATCAGCAGGATCGGTGGATCGTCGGAGAGTGCGCGGGCGATCGCTGCGCGCTGGCGCATGCCGCCGGAAAGCTGGCGCGGCAATGCCTTCTCGAAGCCGGCGAGGCCGACCATCTTGATAAGGTCAAGCGCGGTCTTGTCGCCCTGAGCGCGGCTGACGCCCGAGGTGTCGAGCGGGAAGCGGACGTTGTCGATGATGGTCTTCCAGGGCAGCAAAACCGGCTCCTGGAACACGAAGCCGACAGGGCGCTTGCGGCCGGCAACATCGAGCTTGATGGAACCGCCGCTCGCCTGGTCAAGACCGGAGATCAGCCTGAGAAGCGTGGATTTTCCGCAGCCGGAAGGACCGACGATCGAGATGAACTCGCCTTCCCTTATGGTGATGCTGACCGGCTCAAGCGCGGTTACCGTTCCATGGTCAGCCACGAATGTCTTGTGGACACCCGCGATATCGATCATCCGCTCCGATTGCGACACCAAAAACTCCATGCCTTACCAGCGGGGAGCAATTGGTCATCGAGAGGACAATATCCTCTTCGATTACCCGTCCAACCCCGGAAAGGGGCCAAGCTTTCATAAAACTTTCACGGACGCAACCAAAATCTCAAAGATGAGATTTGTATCAAAATTGTTTCGGCATTCGAATTTCGCGTTCTGAAGGCCGTCAGGCCGCGACCCGCTTCTTGAGCACCGTCTTTTCGATGAAGTCGGCCGCCTGTTCGCCCTTAAGGCTTTTCCGCCAGAGCCTGTCGGTCATGCCGCCGTAAAGCTGCACAGCCTCTGCCGCCGCAGTGATGGTCGCAACACCGACGCGGATATTGGCAAACGATCCAAGGCGGAAGGGGCTGACGGCAACCTGCGCCTTGTCGGCCCGCTTGAAGATCTGGAAGCTCGCACCCGGCATGGAATCGATCATCACGCCGATCTGCACGCCGATCGGTTGCTCGCGCAGCATATGCACGATGTTCTCGATCTCATCGCGGGCGGCTTTCTGGCGTTCTGCCAGATTGACCGCCGGATGATTGTGCGCGCCGACGAAGCCGACGCGGCCGAATTCGTCAAGCTCCGCGGCCGAAACCAGGCTGACGATGCTGGGCGTGCGCCGCCGGAAGGTCTCCTTGCGGGTTTTAAGGATTTCCATGAGGGCTCCGATCTCGCGGATCGCGGCCTTCCGGTCGCCGACATCCTCAGGAATGCTCTCGTCCAGGACCTTCGGCAGCAGCGCGTCGTAACGATCCGTGGTGAGCAGATAGGAGATCGGCCCGAACATCACTGTGATCTGGTCGACATCCTCTTCCAACTGGCGCATGCGTTCGAAGAAGCTTACAGCCGAAGCGACGTATTCGATGCCGACGCCGAGCAGCGTGGGCAGCGAAACGCCGAGCAGGTCGGCGATCTTGCCCAGCGTATCGACCTTTGGCGGCTTGCCGGATTCGTAGCGATAGATGGCGGCGCGTGAGACGCCGGCCTTGGCGGCGAGCTCCTCGGGGGTAAGCCCAGCGCCCATGCGGAATGCACGAAGGCGGCGCCCGACATCCGCTGTGGAACTCATTAAGTCCAAGGCGATTCCTCCCCGTCATTCTGTTGCTAAATCTTCGACTCAATAAACAAAAAATGGAAAAATCGCAATGAAGATAATTTTCATGCGAAAAATCTCATTTTTGAGAATCGTCTTGACAGCTTTGACGTTTCCACAATAGGCTCTGTTTTTGGACCCCGAATGCAGGGAGCACCCTATGACGTCCGACCGCCACTCTCTCCGACGCTGACCTCAAGCGAACGGCGCCGCGCGACGGCCCGGGCAATGTGCTGAAGCCCGAAGTCGCCATCCATCGACAAATTCTCGTCTGTCCGGCGGTCAAGTCCGCTGACGGACCTATTTTTTCCTGATTCTGGAAACCGTCATGCCAGCAAGCCCTTGCGCCGTTCCCGATTCCGTTCCCCTCTCGTATTCCATCCATGAGGTCGAATGCAGGGTCAAAGCCCACGACCGCGTGAATGGCGAATACCGACGGCTTGTCCTGTCGGCGCCGCGTTCCGTTCTCGATTGCGAGCCGGGACAGTTCTTCCATCTCCTTTGCCCTCAGACGGAGGGCTTCCAGCCTTATCTGCGCCGGCCGATGAGCATCTACTCCTATGACCGCATCCGGGGAGAACTCTCTTTTCTCTACAAGGTCGCGGGTACCGGCACCGGAGCGCTGGCAAGTCTCCAGCCGGGCGAATTCCTGAACGTCGTCGGCCCGCTCGGACAGGGTTTCGAGATAAGACGCGAATGGCGGCGGCCACTTCTCGTTGCCCGCGGCGTCGGGCTCGCGACGCTGGCGCCGCTTGCGAGCGAATGCGCCCGTCTCGGCCGGCCGCTGACGGCCATCTGCAGCGCACGTTCGCCCGATCTGGTTATGTCGACCGATCTCTTCCGCTCCTTCGGCGCCGAAGTCATCACTGTCACGGATGCCGAGGGCAATTCGGATGTCGAAAGCCTGACGTCGCTGATCGAGGAACTGATCCGCACGCGGGGCATCGATGCGTTCTTCACCTGCGGCTCCACGCGTCTCCTGCGCATGTTGCAGGAGATCGGCAGACGTCGCGGCATCGGCGGGCAGGTGGCGGTTGAGCAGCATATGGCCTGCGGCATCGGCATGTGCCAGGCCTGCGTGCGGCCCCTTCTGCGCGATGGCGGCACGGTCAATCTCCGGGTCTGCCGCGAAGGCCCGGTCTTCGATCTCCACGAGGTGCTGTGATGGCGGACCTCAGGACGACCATTGGCGGCCTCACGCTCAAGAACCCGATCATGCCGGCTTCCGGTACATTTTCGGAGGAACTGGCCGAAGCCTTCAACCTCGATTGTCTCGGTGCGCATGTCACCAAGACCATCACAAGGGGAAAACGATCCGGCAACCCCGTGCCGCGCGTCTGCGAGGTCAACGGCGCAATGCTGAATTCGATCGGCATTCCCAGCAAGGGTGCCGCATCGTTCCTTCAGAGCACCCTGCCGTTCTACCGCGATTACGCAGCACCGCTGGTCGTCAGCATTTCAGCCAATACGGCCGATGAATTCGCTCAGCTCGCCAAGGAAGTCAGCGTGCCGGGCGTGGCGGCGATCGAAGTGAATATCTCCTGCCCGAACATCGAGGACGACGGAAAGGCCTTCGCCATGAAGCCCGGCGCAACCGGCGACGTCATCCGCCGCATCCGCTCAGCCACCGGCCTTCCGCTCTGGGCCAAATTGTCGCCCAACACCGGTGAGGTGGTGGAGGTGGCGCTTGCGGCAGAGGAGGCCGGGGCCGACGCGCTCGTCACCGCCAACACCATGCTCGCCATGGCGATCGACAGCCGCACCGGCCAGGCCCGGCTCGGCAACATCATGGGCGGACTTTCCGGCCCCGCGCTCAAGCCGATAACGCTGCGCATGACCTATCAATGCGCCCGTGCCGTCTCCATTCCGGTGATCGGCTGTGGCGGCATTTCGACCGTAGACGACGTGATTGAATATCTGTTCGCAGGCGCCCGCGCCGTTCAGGTCGGCACCGCCACCTTCATCAGCCCGTCCGTGATGCCGCGTCTCATCCGGGAACTCGACGAAGCGCTCGATGCGCGTGGCCTCCCATCCGTTGACGCGCTGATCGGTACGGTCGACGTCACCGACGAGGCCGTTGCAGTCGCGGAATATGCGTGATGGGTGCAATGTTGCTCGATAGACCCTCATCCTCCGACCTCGGCGCGCTTGCGGCGCGGCTTTTCAAAGAGGTTGCGGTGCGAACTGCCGACGTCGAAGGCGTCAGCCGTCCGGCCTTCTCGGCGGTCGAGACCGAGACTCTCCGGTTTCTACTCGACTTCGCCCGTTCGGAAGGGCTTGCCGCGGACTGGGATGCCGGCCGCAATGTCGTCTTTTCGCTGCCAGAGCATGAGTGTGCGGAAAACTACATCCTTGTCGGCTCCCATGTGGACAGTGTGCCGCGCGGTGGCAATTTCGACGGTCTCGCAGGCGTTCTGGCCGGGCTCCAGTGTCTGGTTAGGGCCAAGCGGGAAGGCGTGCGTTTTGCGCAGTCCGTAAAGGTCATCGCCATGCGCGGCGAAGAGAGCGCATGGTTCGGGCCTTGCTATATCGGGTCGAAGGCACTGCTTGGCGTCCTTTCCGAAAGTGAGCTTATGACCCGGCATAAGGAAGACGGCAGGACCCTCGACGCTCATATGGAAGCCGTCGGCATCGATATGGCGAGAGTCCGAGCCTCCAGGCCGCTTCTGGATCGAAGGGCTGTCACCGCCTATCTCGAGGTGCATATAGAACAAGGACCGGTGCTGATCGAGCGGAACCTGCCTGTCGCCATGGTTTCGGGCATTCGCGGTAACTTCCGCTACAAGAAGATCGCCTGCTTCGGCGAAGCCGGCCACTCCGGTGCTGTGCCGCTCGCCTATCGTCATGATCCCGTACTCGCCATGGCGGAGCTCCTGAATGGTCTCGATGTTGCCTGGCACGACCATGTCGCGCGCGGGGAGGATCTGGTTGTCACCAGCGGCATGGTCTCCACCGACCGGGAGAAACATGCGCTCTCCCGTATTCCCGAGAGCGTCGAGTTCAGCCTTGATATCCGCAGCCAGGATGCCGGGATGCTGCGGAACATGCATGACATGGTGCGCCGGCATGCAGAGCGCATCGAGCGTGAACGCAATGTACGGTTCGATTTCGGGGATGTACTTTGGACGAAGCCTGCACTTTGCAGCGCGCCGCTCATCACTGAGTTGACCCGCTCAGCGAAGGCGCTCGGCCTTGAGCCCGCGGTGGTTGCTTCCGGCGGCGGGCACGATGCGGCGGTCTTCTCGCAGGTCGGGATTCCCACCGGAATGATCTTCATCCGCAACCGCAACGGCTCGCATAACCCGCACGAGGCGATGGAGATCGCCGACTTCGAGATCGCCACCTCCGTACTCTACGAATTCCTCATCACGCCGCAGAAGAGCGGGCCCAATAAGCAAAGGAAACCGGTCTCATGTTAGCAGCGATCACCAACATCATCCGCGACAAGGGCAATGCAATTCCAGGCTATCGCGAGGCAGCCAGGACTGCCCGGCAGCAGGCGACGAAAGATATGGAGCGGTCTGTCGGCTATTTCCTGCTCGGCAAGGCCGCCCAGGAATTTGCCGATGCCTACTGTGAAGAACCCCTGCACGCAGACACTGCCGAGCGGGAGCTCGCTAAACTGGAGGGTTTTGCCTCCGTGCTCGATGAAGCTTTTGAAGCTGCGGACCTTCAACGCCGCCTGGAAGCGCTTTCCTATGTAGCGCGGGCGATGAGCGGGGAGTGCTCGACAACCGCAACCTGGCAAGCCGAGTAGCCAGCTTCCTGAGCTATCGCCGGTGATGCTTTCTCGTCTTGGGGGCGAGTTCAACCCTTGCTCAAAAGTAATACTATATGATAGTAACACTTTTGACTGTCGCCGGGAGGAGCCCGCGACTGTTCCCAAGGGAGGAAGTTGAAATGAAATTCGTGACACGTTTGCTCATCGGAACCGCGTTCGGAATGGTGCTCGCCGGTTCTGCAAATGCAGCCGGACTTACGGTTGGCTTTTCTCAGATCGGATCGGAATCGGGCTGGCGCGCGGCTGAAACCAGCGTGACGAAGCAGCAGGCTGAAAAGCGCGGCATCGACCTTAAATTCGCCGACGCGCAGCAGAAGCAGGAAAACCAGATCAAGGCGATCCGCGGGTTCATCGCGCAGGGCGTCGATGCCATCCTCGTCGCGCCCGTCGTGGCCACCGGCTGGGAAGCCGTGCTCGGCGAAGCCAAGGATGCCGACATTCCGGTCATCCTGCTCGATCGTGGCATCGACGGTTCACCCGACCTTTACATGACCATGGTCGCTTCCGATCAGGTGCTGGAAGGCAAGGTTGCCGGCGAATGGCTGGTCAAGGACATCGGCGACAAGCCTTGCAACGTGGTCGAGCTGCAGGGCACCACCGGTTCTTCGCCCGCCATCAACCGCAAGAAGGGTTTTGAAGAAGCCATTGCCGGCGCCTCCAACGTCAAGATCACCCGCAGCCAGACCGGCGACTTCACCCGCGCCAAGGGCAAGGAAGTTATGGAAGGGTTCCTGAAGGCAGAAAACGGCGGCAAGAACATCTGCGCGCTTTACGCCCACAATGACGACATGGCTGTTGGTGCCATACAGGCCATCAAGGAAGCCGGCCTGAAGCCGGGCACGGACATCAAGGTGGTGTCGATCGACGCGGTTCCGGATATCTTCAAGGCGATGGCCGACGGCGAGGCGAATGCGACCGTCGAACTGACGCCGAATATGGCAGGCCCAGCCTTCGACGCCCTCGAAGCCTTCAAGAAGGACGGCACCGTTCCGGCAAAGCAGATCATCACGGAATCGAAACTCTATACGCCAGCCGATGACCCGATGAAGGTCTACGAAGAAAAGAAGGGCCTCGGCTACTGATCCTCCCAAGCCGGCGGGATGGCTTCGCCCAATGGGCGCGGCAAATCCCGCTGGATGATTTACAGTATCGAACCGCGCCTTGCGCGCGGTTCGATGGCGAAGGCGGAGGCAGCGCATGAATACCACCGACGAGTTGGTCAGCGCGCGCGATATCAAGAAAGCGTTTCTCGGTTATACGGTTCTGGACGGAGTGGATTTCTCCATCCGGCCGGGCGAGATTCATGCCCTGCTCGGCGAGAATGGCGCCGGGAAGTCGACCCTGATCAAGATCTTGACGGGCGTCCATCGTCCGGATTCTGGAACGATCCGCGTCGGCGGCGAGACAGTCACCGTGCGCGATACGCTTCATGCTCAGCAGCTCGGGATCGGCACGGTCTATCAGGAAGTCAATTTGCTGCCCAATCTGACGGTGGCGGAAAACCTGTTCATCGGCCGTCAGCCGAGACGATTTGGTTTGGTGGACCGCAAGACGATGGGTGAGCGCGCGAAGACGCTGCTTGCGCAATACGACATCCACATCGACGTGGCCGCGGACCTGTCCCGCTACTCGGTGGCCATCCAGCAGCTCGTCGCGATCGCGCGCGCCGTCGACCTCTCCGGTTCGGTGCTCATCCTGGACGAGCCGACCGCCAGTCTGGATCGTCATGAAGTCGATCTTCTTTTCGGCGTCATGCGCAAGCTGCGCGACCGTGGTCTCGGCATCGTCTTCATCACGCATTTTCTCGACCAGGTCTACGAGGTCAGCGACCGCATCACCGTGCTGCGCAACGGGCGGCTGATGGGAACGTCGGTAACCGCGACCCTGAAGAAGGTCGATCTCGTCTCGATGATGCTCGGCCGCACGCTGGCCGCTTCGACCGAGCGCGAAAACCGGCAGCAGACAGAACGTGGCAAGCCGCTGGTCTCATTTTCCAATTATGGCCGTAGCCGCTCGATCGCACCGTTCGATCTCGATATCGCGGCCGGCGAGGTGGTCGGCGTCGCCGGCCTGCTTGGGTCGGGCCGCACCGAAACGGCGCGCCTTCTGTTCGGCGTCGATCTGCCTGAAAAGGGCACCGCCACCATGAATGGGAAACCTGTCCGGATTGCCTCGCCGGGCGAGGCCATTCGGCTTGGCTTCGGCCTCTGCCCGGAGGATCGCAAGGCCGATGGCATCATAGGCGATCTCTCGGTGCGGGAAAACATCGCGCTCGCGCTGCAGGCGCGTCGCGGCTGGCTGAGGCGAATGCCGAGTCGCGAGCAGTCCGAACTGGCGGACCGGTTCGTCAAGGCGCTCGACATTCGCACCACCGATATCGAAAAGCCGGTCAAGCTTCTGTCCGGCGGCAATCAGCAGAAGGTGATCCTGGCGCGGTGGCTGGCAACCGGCCCCCGGTTCCTGATCCTCGATGAGCCCACACGCGGCATCGATGTCGGCGCGCATGCCGAGATCATCGAGTTGATCAAGCGGCTCTGCAACGAGGGCATGGCGCTGCTGGTAATTTCATCCGAGCTGGAGGAAATCGTGGCCTATTCCACGCGCGTGCGGGTTTTGCGCGACCGCGTGCATTGCCAGGACCTGACCGGCGACGAAATCTCGACCGACGGCATCATGCGCGCCATTGCCGCCGAAACGGAGGCGCGGATATGAGTTCCAACCTTGCCGCCGGTTTTCGCAAGGCCGCGCCGCAGCTGATTTCGCTGGCGACCATCCTGTTTTTCAACTGGCTGGCCTTTCCGGGCTTCTTCGACCTTCGCATTCAGGACGGCCGCCTGTTCGGCAGTCTGATCGACGTGCTCAATCGCGGCGCTCCGGTCATGATCCTGGCTATCGGCATGACGGCCGTCATCGCCAGTAAGGGCGTCGACCTTTCGGTCGGCGCCGTCATGGCTATGGCGGGCGCGGTGGCGGCGACAATGACCGTGGAAGGCTATCCGCTGACGGCCGTGATACTGGCCGCACTTGCGGTTGGCATTGCCTGCGGCCTGCTCAACGGATTTCTGGTGGCGGTCCTCGACCTGCAGCCGATCGTCGCCACGCTCATCCTCATGGTGGCCGGGCGCGGTATCGCGCAGCTCATCACGGAAGGCGTGATCGTCACCTTCAACGATCCCGGCCTGATCTTCTTCGGTACGGGCTCCTTCATCGGCCTGCCGATGCCGGTCATCATCGCAGCCTTGCTTGCCGTCGCGGTCATATTGCTGATGCGCCGCACAGCGCTCGGGCTGCTGATCGAGGCAGTCGGCGTCAACCGCAGCGCCAGCAGCTATGCCGGCATCAACAGCAGGCTGCTCCTGATCTTCGTCTACACGCTGTCGGGTTTTTGCGCCGCACTTGCAGGCATTATCGCTGCCGCAGACATTCGCGGCGCCGACGCCAACAATGCGGGCCTGTGGCTGGAGCTCGATGCGATCCTGGCCGTCGTCATCGGCGGTACTTCGCTGCTCGGCGGCCGCTTCTCCGTCCTGATGTCGGTGCTGGGTGCAATCATCATTCAGGCGATGAACACCGGCATCCTGATCTCGGGCTTCCCGCCGGAGTATAATCTCATCGTCAAGGCGGCGGTCATCATCATGATCCTGCTTGCCCAGTCGGCGCCATTCACAGGCATCGGCAGCCTGTTCAGGCAAGGGTCAGCGACCGGAAAGAAGGTGGACGCCTCATGAGCAACCGCCTCCTGCCTTTCTATGCGACACTGGTCATCTGCGTGCTGGCCTACGCGATCTGCGTGCTTCAGTTTCCGAACATGCTCTCGACGCGCGTCCTCGGCAATCTGCTCACCGACAACGCCTTTCTCGGCATCGCCGCCGTCGGCATGACCTTCGTCATCCTCTCAGGCGGCATCGACCTGTCGGTCGGCTCGGTGATTGCCTTCACCGGGGTGCTCATCGCGGTTCTGGTCGGCTGGTACGGCGTTCATCCCCTGATCGCCTTCGTCATCGCATTGACGATCGCCACGGCGTTCGGCGCCGGCATGGGCGCGATCATCCACTATCTGGACGTACCGGCCTTCATCGTGACTCTGGCGGGAATGTTCCTGGCGCGGGGCATGTCCTTCGTCATCACCACGGAATCGATACCCATCAACCACGAGTTTTATACCGCACTGCAGGGGCTCTACTACCGCATGCCTGGCGGCGGACGGTTGAATTTCGTCGGGGGCGTGATGGTGCTGGTGTTCCTTGCGGGCATCGTGGTCGCGCATTTCACGAAATTCGGCTCGTATGTCTATGCCATCGGCGGAAACCGCACGTCGGCGGAGCTGATGGGCGTTCCCGTCGGCCGCACGACCATCGCCATCTATGCCCTGTCCGGGTTCCTTTCCGGCCTCTCCGGCATCGTGTTTTCGCTCTACACCTCGGCGGGATATTCGCTGTCCGCGGTGGGCGTCGAACTGGACACCATTGCAGCCGTGGTGATCGGCGGGACATTGCTGACCGGCGGCGTCGGCCTTGTCGCCGGCACCTTCGTCGGCGTCATAATCCAGGGGATCATCCAGACCTACATCGTCTTCGACGGCACCCTGTCCTCATGGTGGACAAAGATCGTCGTCGGCTTTCTGCTCTTCGCCTTTATCGCCCTGCAGCGACTTCTTGTGTACTTGTCGAGTCGCAAGGCTTTGGCAGGGGGGCACTGAATGTCGTCGAACAAGAAAACCATCCCGCGGATGATCAACACGCCGGTACCCCGGACGCATCATGGCCATGTCATCCGGGATCTCGGCATGGGCATCGTCAGCGGCCGCTATCCCGAAAACACGATTCTGCCCGGCGATGCCGAGTTGCAGCAGCAGTACGGGGTTTCACGCACCGTCTTGCGTGAGGCCTTCAAGACCCTGGCTGCGAAGGGCGTGGTGCAGCCTAAAGCGAAGATCGGCACGCGCGTTCTGGAACGGCGCAGTTGGAACATGTTCGACCCGGACATCCTCCATTGGTATGTCGAGACAGGCGTCGACAGCGCATTCCTGATGTCGCTGCAGGAGATGCGGCTGGCGCTCGAACCGGAAGCTGCGCGGCTGGCCGCCCAGCGCCGGACAAAGGATCAGATCGAAAGGCTCCATCACTGGGTGGACCAGATGGCGGATACGGTCGCCGCCTCGTTCGTCGAGAGCGATCTTCAGTTTCACATAACGGTTGCCGAGGCTTCGGCAAATCCGTTCATGCGCTCGATCAGCACGCTTGTAGAGGTCGCGCTGGCGACGACGTTCACGATCAGCTCGCCGATACCGAATTCCGAAAGTCACGCCCGGACGGTGGATCGACATCGCCAGATCGCACTCGCTATCGAGAATTCGCAGGAAGAGGCCGCGAGCGCTGCCATGCGCGTTGTCATCAATGAAGGCATCGAGCGCATTCGCATCGTCATCGGCAAAGAAAAGCGTTCGCACGACGGCGTGGAGCGGGTCGATTGACCGGCATGCCGCCTCTCCGGTTGGCAGATGCGGCGAGCGGAAGTTAGTTGGTTGTTGGAAATGAGACGGTAATGACATTCAAAAAGGCCGAATGGCCCCGCAGGCTGCGCTCGCAGGAATGGTTCGGCGGCACAGGCAAGAACGCGATCATGCATCGCTCCTGGATGAAGAACCAGGGCCTGCCGGCCGACACGTTCGACGGTCGGCCGATCATCGGCATCTGCAACACCTGGTCAGAGCTGACGCCCTGCAACGCGCATCTGCGCGATATTGCCGAGCGGGTGAAGCGCGGCGTCTATGAGGCCGGCGGCTTCCCCGTCGAGTTCCCGGTTTTCTCCTGCGGCGAGAGCACGCTGCGTCCGACCGCCATGATGTTCCGCAATCTCGGCGCGATGGACGCCGAGGAGGCCATACGCGGCAATCCGATCGACGGCGTGGTGCTGCTCGCCGGCTGCGACAAGACCACGCCTTCGCTGATGATGGGTGCCGCAAGCGTCGACATTCCGGCAATCGTGGTATCCGGCGGCCCGATGCTGAACGGCAAGTGGCGCGGCAAGGATGTCGGCTCCGGCACCGCCATCTGGCAGTTCTCGGAAATGGTGAAGTCCGGTGAGATGACGCTGGAGGAATTCATGGATGCCGAGCAGGGCATGGCGCGCTCCGCCGGTAGCTGTATGACCATGGGAACTGCATCGACGATGGCGTCGATGGCCGAAGCGCTCGGCATGACCCTGCCGGGCAATGCCGCCATTCCTGCTGTGGACGCGCGCCGTCGCGTGCTGGCGCAGATGTCAGGCAGGCGCATCGTCGACATGGTCAAGGACGACCTCAAGCCTTCGGATATCCTGACACGCGAAGCCTTCGAGAACGCCATCCGCGTCAACGGCGCAATCGGCGGTTCCACCAATGCGGTGCTTCATCTGCTTGCGCTGGCTGGGCGCATCGGGATCGATCTTTCGCTCGACGACTGGGACAGGCTCGGCCGCGACGTGCCGACCATCGTCAACCTGCAACCTTCCGGCAAGTTCCTGATGGAAGAGTTCTACTACGCCGGCGGCCTGCCGGCGGTTATGCGCGCGGTCGGCGAGCTCGGGCTGCTGCATAAGAACGCGCTCGCAGTAACCGGCGAGGCGATTTGGGATGGTGTGAAGGCGGTCGAGAACTACGATCACGACGTCATCCTGCCGGTGGAGAGGGCATTGACGCGTTCCGGCGGTATTGCGGTGTTGCGTGGCAATCTCGCGCCCGGCGGCGCAGTCCTGAAGCCGTCAGCGGCCTCGGAACATCTCATGCGCCATCGCGGCCGCGCGGTCGTCTTCGAGAGCATCGAGGACTACCACGCCCGCATCAACGACGATGCGCTCGACATAGACGAGAACTGCATAATGGTTCTCAAATATTGCGGACCAAAGGGCTATCCTGGCATGGCCGAGGTCGGAAACATGGGGCTTCCAGCCAAGGTACTGAAGAAAGGCGTGACCGACATGATCCGCATTTCCGATGCCCGCATGTCGGGCACTGCCTATGGCACCGTCATCCTGCATACCGCTCCCGAAGCTGCCGCCGGCGGGCCGCTCGCCATCGTGCGCGACGGCGATATGATCGCGGTGGATGTGCCGGCTAGGACTTTGCATCTCGACATTTCGGACGCGGAGATCGCGGCTCGGCTTGCAGTATGGAGCCCGCCCTTCGACAAGCCGGAGTCGGGTTACGCCATGCTCTATGTCGACCGGGTGATGCAGGCAGATACCGGAGCCGACTTCGACTTCCTGCGCGGAAATCGTGGATCGCATGTTGAGCGCGACTCGCACTGATGAAGGTGGATAATTGAGTTGATCGTCATCAGATTGACTGGCCTTGCTTTAAATCAATTACGGCCGATGCGCAGGTCAAATGACCTTGCCGGGGTTCATGATGCCTGCCGGATCCATCACAGCCTTTAATCGCCGCATGAGATCGATCGCGACCGGTGGGGCGGTCTCGATTAGCTCCTGACGCTTCATGCGGCCGATGCCGTGCTCGGCCGAGATCGATCCGGAAAGCGAGCGAACGACATCGTGAACCGCCTTGTTCATGGCCGGGTAGAGATCGAGGAAAGAAGCGTCGAACGCGCCGGCGGGCTGGGTTGCGTTGTAGTGCAGATTGCCGTCGCCCATATGACCGAAACAGACCACGCGCGCCGGCGGACAAACCGAGGCGACCGCGCGGCCTGCCTCCTCGATGAAGCGTGGAATATCCGCGACAGGCACAGAGATGTCATGCTTTATCGAGGCGCCTTCGGGCCGCTGCGCTTCGGTCATGCTCTCACGCATCCGCCAGAATTCGGCTGTCTGGGCGAGGCTTTCCGCCATCGTGCCGTCGAGGATGAGGCCCCGCTCGAAACCGGCGGCAACGATTTCCTCGGCAAGCCCGCGCGCGTCATCGGCCGACCTGCCGGAGGATATCTCGATCAGGATGTGCCATGGAGCCGCCGACGCAAGCGGCGCACGGTGGCCAGGCATATGCTTGATGACGAAATCGACGACGCATTCCTGCATCAGCTCGAAACCGGTGAGCGCGCCGGCAGCGGCGGAGGACGCTATCTCGAACAGTGCGAGCGCATCCTCCGGGGAGGCGACACCGAGCCAGATGGTTTCTCGCCCGCGGGGCTTGGGAAACAGTTTTAGAACCGCAGCGGTGATGACGCCGAGCGTTCCTTCGGCGCCGACAAAGAGGTTCTTCAAATCATATCCGGTGTTGTCCTTGCGCAGTTTGCGCAAATCGTTAAACACCTCGCCGGTCGGCAGCACGACCTCAAGGCCAAGGCAGAGATCGCGCGCGTTTCCGTAAGCGAGAACGGAGGTGCCGCCGGCATTGGAGGACAGGTTGCCGCCGATCTGGCAGGAGCCCTGTGAGCCAAGCGAAAGCGGGAAAAGCTTGTCCTGCGTATCGGCAATGTCGCGCAGCCGCTGCAGGATTACGCCGGCCTCGGCGATGACGACGCCGGAGCGCAGGTCGATCTCGCGGATGCGATCGAGCCGGCCCAGCGACAGGACGATTTCGGTTTCGCCCGCATCGGGATGCTGCCCGCCGACGAGCCCGGTATTGCCGCCCTGCGGAACGATGGCGGTTTTCGTCTCGGTCGCGAGGCGCAGGATGCGGGAGACTTCCTCGACACTGCCGGGCCGCAGCACCAGCGGCGCGCGCCCGGAAAACAGGCCGCGCGGGTCGGTCACATAGGGCGCGACGGCACCCGGCTCACGCAGGGCGTAGGCCGGCCCGACGATCGCAGCGAAAGCGTCGAGCACGGCCTGCGAAGGACGCACCGGCATTCTCCCTCCCTCAACCTTTATGGCTATGTCTGCCGCGTCAGCCTTTCACGTCGCGCTTCTCGCGCTCGGCGACGGGATGACCGGACTTCTTCCATTCAGAAAAGCCGCCGCGCATGCTCATGCTCTTCAGGCCCATCTCCTGCGCGACTTTGGCCGCCAGCAGCGATCGCCAGCCCGAAGCGCAGAAGAACACGAAGGTCTTGTCCTCGGCGAAAGCGGGTTTGTGATAGGGGCTTTCCGGATCGATCCAGAACTCGAGCATCCCGCGCGGCGCATGCATCGAGCCCGGGATCGTGCCGTCGCGCTCAAGCTCGCGCACGTCGCGGATATCGACCAGCGTGTATTTCGGATCGCCGGCAAGCGGCGCCATGTCGCCAGTGCTTACGGATTGAACCACAGCATCCGCTTCCGCCAGCATGTCCTTGTAACCTTTGGTCATAGTCTCAACGCCCCATAGCGTAGAATTCGTCGTTGGGGCGCATGCTCGTCACATTGGCGAGCCGGTTCGACATGCCGAAGAACGCGGAAATCGCGGTGATGTCCCAGGCGTCTTCCTCGGTGAAGCCGTGTTCCTTCAAGGTCTCCACGTCTGCATCGCCGACCTCATAGGCGCGCGTCGAAACCTTCATGGCGAAATCGAGCATCGCCATCTGGCGCGGGGTGATATCGGCCTTGCGGTAGTTGACCGCGACCTGATCGGCAATCAGCGGGTTCTTCGCCCGGATGCGCAGGATGGCCCCGTGGGCGACGACGCAATACTGGCACTGGTTGGCATTGCTCGTCGCCACGACAATCATCTCGCGCTCGGCCTTGGTGATCGGGCCGGGCTTGTCCATCAGCGCATCATGATAGGCGAAGAATGCGCGGAATTCGTCGGGCCGGTGGGCGAGCGTCAGAAAGACATTCGGGACGAAGCCGGATTTCTCCTGAACCGCGAGGATGCGGTCGCGGATGTCTTCCGGCAGATTCTTGATCTCCGGAACGGGGAAGCGGCTGATGGCAAGTGCGTTCATGGTTTCCTCCAAATTTCGATTTAAACTGCGGCAAGCGCTTCGAGCGCGTTCTGATAGGTGCGGTGCGCATCTTCCGCGTCGCCGCCATAAGGCTCGACGTGAACCAGACAGGTATGGGCCGAGCAGCCCTGGCCGAAGCTCGATGTCGGAACGTCGAGCGTCAGCACGTTCGGATTGCCGGCGATATCGAGACCGCTATTGCCGACCGGTGTGAGCCACGCACCGGTTGGAAGAACGACGACGCCGGCCATGACCGTGTCGGTCAGCGTGGCCGTAGCCAGACAGGCTCCTCGTTCGTTCCAGAGGCGGATCGTCTGGCCGTCAGCAATGCCGAGCCGGCCGGCATCCTGCGAATTCAGCTTGGCCTGCTCGCGTCCGTTGCGCTTGTGTGCACGGCTCGCAATGCCGGTCTCGAGCTGGCTGTGCAGGCGGCCTTCCGGCTGGTGCGAGACGAGATGCAGCTCGTCGGGAGTCGCCTTTCCAAGCCACTCGGCCGGTTCGATCCAGGCGGGATGGCTGAGGCAGTCGTCATAGCCAAGCTTCGCCAGCGTCTCGCTGCCGAGCACGATGCGGCCGCTTTCCGTGGCCAGCGCGTTAGCGCCAGGATCGTCGCGATATTCGGCAAGATAGGTGTGATGCGCCTTCACCGGAACGCGCGCATAGCCGGCTTCCCAGAAGGTCTCGAAATCCGGCATGTCGAAGCCGAAGCGCTCGGCTGCATCGTCGCGGCTTGCGTCATAGAGATAGCGCAGCCAGCCCATCTCGTCGCGGCCTTCGCTGTATTGGTGGCCGACGCCCAGTTCGCGTGCAATGCCGTGGAAAATGTCGAAGTCGGAGCGCGCCTCGCCCAGCGGCTCGATGGCCTTGTGCATGGCGAGGATGAAGTCAGAGCGGCGGTTTCCGGCGAGATCGTTGCGCTCGATCGACGTGCTCGCCGGCAGGACGATATCGGCGCGCTGCGCGGTCGCCGTCCACATCGGATCCTGCACGATGATCGTTTCGGGCCGTGTCCACGCGTCCGAAAGGCGGTTGATGTCCTGATGATGGTGATAGGGATTGCCGCCGGCCCAGTAGACGAGGCGGATATCCGGGTAGTTTCGCGTCTCGCCCTGATAGGTGAAGGGCTTGCCCGGATTGAGCAGCATGTCGGTGATGCGCGCGACCGGGATAAAACTGTCGATCGGCTTCTGAAGCTGTGAGATCGCCGGCGACTTGCCGATATTGTAGGGCGCGCCGACACCGCCCAGAGAGCCGTAGCCGTAGCCGACGCCGCCGCCCGGCAGGCCGATCTGGCCCATCACCGCCGCCAGTCCGAGTGCTGCCCAGAACGGCTGCTCGCCATGATGCGCGCGCTGGAGGCTCCAGCTCACGGTGATCATGCTGCGTGTTTCGATGAGTGTCCGCGAGAGTTCAGCAATCTTGCCGGCATCCAGCCCCGATATCTTGGCGGCCCAGGCCGAATCCTTCGGCGCGCCGTCGTTCTCACCCTTCAGATAGCCGAGGAACTGGTCGGAGCCGCTGCAGCATCGCGCCAGGAAGTCCGCATCGTGCCTGCCGGCCTTTACGATCTCACCGGCTAGGCCGAGCATCAGGGCGGTGTCAGTGTTGGGTCGTATCGGCCACCATTCGGCGCCAACCCATTCCGGCAAATCGTCCTTCAGCGGCGACACGAGAATCACCCGCACCTTGCGCTCGACGATGCGCCGCAGATGCGTTTCGAGCGAATGAGCGCCGATGCCGCCCGCCTCGGTCTGGGCGGTCCTCGGCGAGAGCGCGCCGAAGACGACGAGCGTTTCGGTGTGTTCGGCGATCGAGTCCAGCGTATTGGCCTGACCGCCGCAGGCAGCCTCGCTGCCGAGCGTATGCCGCAGGATCACCGGACCAGCCGCGATGCTGTAGGTGTCGACATGCCCGGTGAAGCCGCCGACGAGATTGAGGGTTCGCTTGAGCAGCGAAGATGCATGATGGAACCGGCCGCAGCTCGTCCAGCCATAGGACCCCGCGAAGATCGAGGCATTGCCGTATGTCTGGCTCACCCGGCTTATTTCCCCGGCGACGAGAGAAAATGCCTCCTCCCAGCTGACGGCTACGAATTTTTCATTTCCCCGTCCGTGCCCGTCGCTGGCCTCGCGCTTTTCCAGCCAGCCGGAGCGCACCATCGGCTGCAGCACGCGCCGCTCGGGATTTGCCCATTCGGCCACCGAATGAATGATCGGAGACGGCGCCGGGTCGTGTTCGAACGGCTCCGCACCGACGATCCGGTTTCCATCGACGAGGATGGTATAGGCACCCCAATGACTGCAATGCGGGACGCGTCGAATTGTGGTCATTTCACCCTCTTTGATGGTGAGCCGCGATTCAAAGGACTGCCTCGATCAGGAAAGGACCACGCTTCGCGCAGGCCGCCTTCAGGAGGTCGGCGAAGGCTTCGGCCGTATCAGCGCGTGCAGCTTCGACACCCATGCCCCCGGCCATCTTTACCCAGTCGATATGCGGGTCGTCGAGGTCCAGCATGCGGCTGGCGTTTCGTCCTGGCGCACCCGCGCCGACCTGGCGCAGCTCACCGTGCAGGATCGCGTAGCGGCGATTGGCGAAGACGATGGTGAGCGTATCCAGCCGTTCCCGCGCCTGCGTCCACAGCGCCTGCACCGTGTACATGCCGCTGCCGTCCGCCTGAAGCGTGATCACCTTGCGGTCTGGGCAGGCGATTGCCGCGCCTGTCGCAAGCGGAAGCCCGATGCCGATCGCGCCGCCGGTGAGTTGCAGGAAATCGTGCGGCTCGGCGCCATGGGTACTGCGGAAGAAATCCCTTCCGGACGAAACGGACTCGTCGCAGATGATCGCGTTTGCCGGCATATGGTGCGCCAGTGCAACGGCGATCGCCTCGGGCGTGAGCTTGCCGCGAACGGGTTCCGGCTTCCAGCGTTGCGCCAGCCGCGCTTCGATGCCTGCACCGACCCCGGTTTCGTCGGCAAGGGCATCGATTGCGGCAACGATGTCCGCGCCCTGCTCCGCAAGATCGATCACCTGGCAGTCGTCCGGCAGCATGCTGCTCGGCTTTCCCGGATAGGCGAAGAAGCCGACCGGTGCCTTGGCGCCGACCAGCACGACGAGATCGGTTTCAGCGAACGCAGCGACAGCCTGCTCAACCACATAGGGCACGCGATCGACCTGTACCCTACCCGCGCCGCGCTCCATGCGGCCGTTGGATTGCTGCGCCATCAGCCGCGCATTCGTCTTCTGCGCGATGCGGTCGAGTGCGCGGAGTGGCGCGTCCCGCAGGGCGGCTCCGGTTATGAGAATGGTCGGGTTGCGTGCCTTGCGCAGAGCTTCCGCAGCAGTCCGGATTTGCGCCTGATCGAGAGACTGAGAGTCTTCCGGCATGATTGCGTCAGGTATGCTCGCAGACTTCGTATCGGTCCAGGCGGCGTCGGCGGGCAGGATCATCGTCGCAATACCGCCGGGAAGCTTGCGGGACGCACGGATGGCGTCCTCGGTCACCTTGCCGACCGAGTCGGCGTCCGTGGCGCGTCCGACCCAGTGCGACATCGGCCGCGCCAGCGACTCGATGTCGGAGGTCAGCGGCGCATCGTATTTCAGGTGATAGGTGGCATGTTCGCCGACCACATTGACCATCGGCGTGCGCGCCCGCTTCGCGTTGTGCAGATTGGCAAGCCCGTTGGCGAGGCCCGGCCCGAGATGGAGCAGCGTCGCCGCGGGCTTGTCGGCCATGCGCGCATAGCCGTCGGCAGCACCGGTGACCACGCCTTCGAAAAGGCCGAGCACGCAGCGCATCTTCGGCTGCCTGTCGAGGGCCGCCACGAAGTGCATCTCCGACGTGCCCGGATTGGCGAAGCAGACATCGATGTCGTTTGCGAGCAGCGTCTCGCACAGAAGATCGGCACCGTTCATCAGGCATTTCCCTTTCGAAGTTCCGCAGCCCGGTCGCCGAGAGCGCTCAGGTCTTCCCACAGCGGAGACACGGCATCGACAAGCCGCGAAAAGATGTCGAATTTTTGCGCCGCATAATCGGCGACCGGCCCGCTCTCCTGCTCGATCCGCGCGTCGGGCGCACCGATCCAGTGGGTTGCCAGTTCATCGGCACTCGCCCAGCCAAGCGTCTTTGCTGCAATCGCTGCGAGGCCGCGCAGGCCGGCATGTGCACCTGCGATCGACTGCACGGGAGCCTTCATGGTCGTGGCCAGAAATCTGCCGAAGTCCGGGTCGGCGGCAAGCCCCCCGGCCAGCGCCAGTTCACCGTCCGCATGTCCCATCATGTCGTGGCTCTTGCGCGCAACGAAGGCAAGCGCTTCCCGCGCGGCCCACGTCAATTCCTCCGGGCGCGTGGCAGCGGAGAGGCCGAATGCCGCGCCGCTTGCATGCGGCGACGTGTAGGGCGCGCGTTCGCCGCCGGGCTCGAAGAAAGGGTGAAGCACCACGTTCGAATAGACCGGCTTGCTGCCAACGCTATCCTGTCCGGCAAGGCCTGCCACATGGCGAAAGAGCGTCGCGCCGTTGAAGCTCGGGTGGAAGCATAGAAACCCTTCGCCGATCACGAACTTCTGCACCATCGCGCCGGCCGGCTTTTCCGGCATCGTTAGCGGGTCCAGCAGGTGACGCGCGTGGATCGCGCTCGTGCCGAAGATCGAAGCACGCGTAACGCCAGGGCGTGTGCCGAGACCAAGGCCGATCAGCGTTGCCTGCACGTCGCCGGGGCCGAGCAGCACCGGCATGCCGGCAGGCAGCCCCAATGCAGCGGCGGCATCACTGGTAAGGCCTGCAGAGCATTTGCCGACCTCTTCAAGCTCTGGAAGCAGCTCGATGCTGCGCTCGAGCCCGAGCGCATCTTGCGCTGTAAGAGTAAGTTTGCCCGTCCGCCAGTCTCCCCAGACCGGCAGGACCGCACTCGGCTCGGCCTTGAGGGCTCCGGTAAGGCAAAGGAAGAGCCATTCCTTGAGGCGCAGCACATGGCTTATGCGGCGCAGCCTGTCGGGATCGTTCTGCTGCAGCCACAGAAGGTGCAGGCTCTGCGAGGCGGCGGTCGGCTGCGAGAAAGTGACGGCTTCGATTGCGTCGAGGCTGCCGTCGCGCCGGCGCTCGGATGCCAGCGAACGGGCGCGGCCGTCGAGCCAGGTGATGGCGTTTCCGACCGGAAGCCCACCGGCGTCGATTGGCCAGAGACCGTCGCCCTGCCCGGTAAGGATGAGCACCTCGACCTTGCCGCCGGCCTTTGCGGCGCACTCCGAGATCGCGGCAAACGCATCCTCGCGCGTTGCGAGCATGTCCTGCTCGACGCGGCTGCCGTCGCGGCGGAGCGCGGAATTGTCGCGCTGCACCGTCGCGACAAGACGTCCTTCCCGGTCGAAGGCGCCAGCCTTGACCGCGGTCGTTCCGGAATCGAGACAGATCAGCACGATGGTCCTCGAATCGCTTGCTCTATCCTCGCTTAGGAGGCGTGACGCAGTCCCTCAAGCGCTTTCGTGCTTTGCTGGCCATATGTCTTGAACTTCTCCAGCACGTCCGCGATCTCCGCATCGGACAAGACCGGCGGCTCGCCGAGAGGCAGGCAGAGCAGATATTCTTGCGCCAGTTGCTCGACGGTTACCGCCAGCGCAAGGGCGCGAGCGATGGAGACATGCGCGGTGATCACCCCATGATGCGCCATCAGGCAGGCCCTGCGGCCTTCGAGCGCCTTCACGACCTGATCGGCCAGTTCCTGAGAGCCGAAGATCTCATATGGCGCGCATCGGATCGTCGGGCCGCCGGCCGCTGCGATGGAATAGTGGATGGCCGGGATGTCCTTGCGCAGGATGGAGACGCTGGTCGCATAGACGGAATGCGTGTGAACGACCGCATTCAGGTCCGGCCGTGCTTTCAGGATATCGCGGTGAAATCGCCATTCGCTCGACGGCAGCACGTCACCCTCATAGGTCGCATCCCAGTTCATGGCGACGACGTGATCGGGCGTCAGCTTCTCATAGGGAATGCCGGTCGGCGAGATCAGGAAGCCGTTTCCGTGGCGCACGCTGATATTGCCGGCGGTGCCTTTGTTGATACCCAGACGATTCATGCTGCGGCAGGCTTCGATCAGCTCGGTGCGCAGGGCAAGTTCTTCACTCATGGCTTCGCTCACTTGGTCGGATAGAGGGGAAGTTCGCCGTCAAGAATGCGGCCGATATCCTCGGCAATCATGTCGGCGGCCTTGATGATGGAATAGCGGGACGCGCCCGCGATGTGCGGCGACAGTGTCACATTCGGCAATTTCAGCAGCGGCCAGTCGGCGGGCGGCGGCTCGGGATCGAAGGTGTCGAGTGCTGCGCCCTTGAGATGACCGGAGACGAGGGCGTCGTAAAGCGCGGCGTAATCGAGCACCTGCCCGCGCGTCGTGTTGACGATATAGGAACCGGGCTTCATCGCCTCGATACGCGCCCGCCCGATCATGCCCTTCGTCTCGGGCGTAACGCGCGGGTGAAGCGTGACGACATCGGCGCTGCGCAGCAGATCGTCGAGCTCGACCTTTTCTATGCCTGCCACACGATCTTCGTCGGTAAGCTGCTTGAACGGGTCTGCGACAAGTATCCGGCAGCCAAACGGGCGAAGCAGGCGGGCAACGCGTGTGCCGATGTCACCATAGCCGACGATGCCGACAGTAAGCTCGCAGAGCTCCGGGCCGGTATGGTCGAAATGATAGAAGTCGCGCTTGAACTCGCCGCTCGCCACCGACAGATGACCGCGAATGATATTGCGCGTTTCGGCAAGCAGCGATGCGACGGTGAACTCGGCAACGGCGGAAGCGTTGCGGCCGGGCGTGTTGACGACAGTGACGCCGCGTTCGCGTGCCGCCGGCATCTCGATGTTGACCGGCCCACCGCGCGACACAGCGATGATCTTCAGCCGCGGCGCGTGGCACAGGCTTTCCGACGTGATCGGGGCCAGATGGGTCACCAGAATATCGAGGTCGGAGAGGAACTCGAAGTAATGCTCCGGACGACCCACGAACTCAGCGACCGGCAGTACCGGATCGCGCTTCGTCGACTGCACCTTGAGCGGCCAGTCGAGGATCATGCTCTTGTAATTGACGGGCCGGCCGGACAGCCGCCGCCGCAGCGCCTCCTCGAAGAAGGCAGGCTGCATGAAGCCGTCGCCGATCGTGCCGATATTCAGGGTTTCGCTCGACATCTCTTCTCCCTCAAGCACTCTTGACACGAGCCGGCACGACCGGATCATTGCCCGGAAGCACGTCCTGATAGCTATCCCGGTCGATGGCAAGTGCATCGAGAATCTCGTCGGTGTGCTCGGCAAAGCGCGGCGGCGCCATGCGGTAGCTCGCGGGCGTGCGCGAAAGCTTGATCGGGCTGCCGGTGCCGCGATAGGCGCCGATGTCGACCACCATTTCGCGATGCTTCGTATGCGGGTCGGCGACGACCTGATCGATGGTTCGCACGGCGCCGCAGGGCACGCCCGCCTTGATCAGCGTGTCGGCCAGCACGCCGCACTCATGCGCCGCGAGAGCCTTTTCCAGCTCGATCTTGAGCGCGTCGCGATTGATGTTGCGCGAGCTGTTCGAGGCAAATCGGGAATCTTCCGGCAGGTCTTCACGGCCGATGGTTCGGCACAGGGTTGTAAACTGCCGGTTGTTGCCGACGGCGAGGAAGAGCGGGTCGGTGCCGGTCGCGAAAGTATCATAGGGGCAGATGTTGGGATGCGCGTTGCCGGAAGGCCCCGCGGCCTTGCCCGACAGATAGTAATTCGGCAGATGGGGATGCAGCAGCGACACGCCGCAGTCGTAAAGCGTCGTCTCCACGAATTGCCCCTTGCCGCTGGTCGCCCGCTCGTTCAGCGCCATCATGATGCCGATGACGGCATTCAGGCCCGTCACCATGTCCACAACCGGCAGGCCGACGCGAAGCGGGCTGCCGCCGAGTTCGCCGTTGACGCTCATGATGCCGCAGGAAGCCTGGATGGCCGCATCATAGCCCGGCATTCCGCCGAGCGGACCGTCGGCGCCGAATCCTGAAACCCGGCAGTGCACGAGGCGCGGAAAACAGCGCTCGATCTCCTCGCGGCCTAGACCCCAGCGTTCCAGCGTGCCGGTCTTGAAGTTCTCGATGAACACATCGGCACCTTCGAGCATGCGCTTCAGCAGTTCGAGACCTGCCGGCTGCGACATGTCGAGCGCCATGCCGCGCTTGTTGCGGTTCAGGCCGAGGAAATAGCTTGCCGTCTCGTCGAGAAAGGGCGGTCCCCAGCCGCGCGTCTCGTCGCCCGCCGGCGGTTCGATCTTGATGACGTCGGCGCCATGGTCGGCCAGTACCTGCCCGGCATAGGGACCACCCAGCACGCGGCTGGCGTCGATCACCTTGAGATTGGCTAGTGAACCATGGTTGGGCATCATATGCATTCCAGTCATCAGGCAGTGGTGGTCCTGGCCGAGATTTCGCGGCGCATCTGTGCGGCGAAATCCGGATAGGTTTCGTGAAGCTCGTCTAGGACGCGGCCGCGCAGCAGTTTTAGCGTAGTGGCGTCCGGGGTAGGGGTGATCGAGGGATCGATGTCGTGGGTAAAGCCGAACCCGGTTGCTTCCTTGATCTCCGGAAGCGAATGGCCGGGATGGACACTCTCCAGACGGAATCCGGGACGTGTGCGGTCGAAACTGAACAGCCCTTTGCCCGTTAGGAGAGCATAGGGCCCGCCGGTACGATAGACGCCGGGCTCACTGATGCCGGGTGCACTAATGAAGTCGACGCGATCGACGAAAACGCGGGGCGTATGCTCTTCACGAAACAGGATCACGCGCGGCACCACGAAGTAGAGATAGGCAGAACCGAAGGAGCCGGGCCAACGCACGCTCGACCGGGGATAGTCGCCGACGCCGACGAGGTTGATGTTACCCATCCCGTCGATCTGCCCACCGCCAAGGAAAAAGGCGTCGATGCGACCCTGCCCCGCGCAGTCGAAAAGTTCTGCTGAGCCGTTGGTGAAGAAATTATGCTCGACCGAACCCAGGATCGAGACGCGGACTTTTTCGGCGCGCATCTCGTCCTTGAGGGCGCGAAGGAGCATCGCGCCAGCGGCAGGGATCGGGGAGGATGCGCCGACCGCGACGTGCCGGCTGCCGTCCAGCAATTTGGCGATCGAGCAGATCAGGATTTCGCGCGAGGAAACGGGTGCAGTCATTGCGCAGGCTCCGCAACGGCACCGCTCATATAGGCCGCAAACCCTTCGGCAGTGCGCGCGGCCTTGGCATAGCGCAGGAGTTCAGCCGTATCGGTCTGGTATTCGCCCCACAGGCCGTAGGGCCAGGCTCCACGTGGTGCGACGGCGATCTCGCTCACATAAAGTGCCGGAAGCGTGCCGGCAGCAGTCATTTCGCTGGCGAGCAGGCTGTCTTCAACGATACGCTCCACGGTCACGAAAGTCATGCGCGAGGCATAGGCCATCGCGGCCAGTTCGCGGCGCCTGCCGATCCAGACATTTCCGAAACGATCGGCCATCGGCGCGTGAAAGATGGCGACGTCGGGGTGGATCGCCGGGATCAGCACGATCGGGTCGCCGCTTTCCGCGAAAGGATTGTCGATGACGCGCCAGTCGTCGCGGTTCTTGAGCACATCCGTACCGATCAGCCCACGCATTGCTGCAAACGGACTGCCTTTCTGCGCTGCCATCAGGCCGGCATGAATGGCAGGGCAGGTCGCATCGCGCAGGCCGATTGAACCGTCCTTCACGGCCTGATTGAAACGCGGCGCGCCGCCGGCCTCACCGAGAGAAACCGCGCTTGTCTCCACCGAACGTACCAAGCCAGCGCCGACCAGCATATCGACCTGCAGGCCGCCCGTCGGCACGCAGACGATATCGAGATCGCCCGCGCCGTGTTCGATCATTGGCCCGGTCATCGCCATCGAGACGCCGGCATAATCCACCGGCAGTGCAACGCGCATTCCAGGCTCGATCTGCCTGGCCAAAGCCCCCAGGTCAGTTTGCACAATTTCCTCCCGGGCCTCGAAGGCCCTCAATAGCCCATCCGGGCCTACCATCAAATTCGTTCTACAATATAGAACACAATTCTGAAAATGAGCATAGCCGTAGCATTTGCTTTCTGTCAATCGGACAAACGGAGCCGTAAACACGGTCATCGATGGAGCCACGATGAATGCCGTTGTTTAAATTCAGAAATTCCGCGGATTTCGATGGATTGCAGACCACGCTTGACAAGCTGTCCGTCCGAACCGAAGATAAATGCGGAACTGTGTTCTATATTATAGAACACTGGGAGGAGAAAAGATGACGGACGGATTGGCAGGGCGCGCGGAGCGCCGGCAGCATATTGCCGCACACGCTGGCAACACTTCTGAACGTGCTTTCCAGGCGATCGGCAGCAGCATCGAAGTTGCGAACGTCACCAAACGCTACGGGCCTTTCTGTGCCGCCGACGACATCAGCCTGACCATTCAGCCTGGCGAATTCATCACCCTTCTAGGCCCCAGCGGCAGCGGCAAGACCACGCTGCTGAACCTGATCGCCGGTTTCCAGAAACTTGACACCGGTGAGATCCTGGTCGACGGCAAGCCGATCCATCACGTGCCGACCCACAAGCGCGGTTTCGGAATGGTGTTCCAGAGCTACGCTCTGTTTCCCAATATGACCGTGTCGCAGAATGTTGGCTTCCCGCTGCGCATGGCGGGCGTCGACCGCGAGACTTCCGACCGCCGCGTCGCCGAGACGCTGGAGATCATGCGTCTTTCGGAACATGCGCTGAAGACGCCCTCGCAGATGAGCGGCGGCCAGCAGCAGCGCGTCGCTATTGCACGCGCCATCGTGATGCGTCCCAAAGTCGTGCTTATGGACGAGCCGCTCAGCGCGCTCGACCGGCGCCTGCGCGAATCCATCCAGATCGAAATCCGCGAACTCCACCAGACGATCGGCAGCACCATTCTCTTCGTCACCCACGACCAGGGCGAGGCGCTGACCATGAGTGACCGCATCGCGGTACTCGATGCCGGCAGGATCATACAGGTTGCAACTCCGGTTGAACTCTACCGTCATCCTGAAACGCGGTTCGTCGCTTCCTTCGTCGGCGAATCGAACCTGATCGAAGCCGACATCGTGCAGAAGCGCGGCTCGACGATGACGCTCAAGAACAAGTCCGGCTATGTCTTCAGCGCGGAAAGCCGCAATGCGATCGATGTCGGCCGCGCCACGGTGCTGGTCCGGCCGGAACGGATCGCCATCTCGAACGAGCCCGCGTCCAACACCGCGCAGGCGACCGTCACCTCGGCAATCTTCCTCGGCGAGATCCTTCGCATCGAAGCGAAACTTGAAAGCGGCGAGACATTGCTCATTCGTTGCACGGACATTGCAGGCCGCTCGTTGCCCTCGCCGGGCGACACCATTCACGTCAGCTGGGGCGCCGAAGACTGCTGGGTGCTGGCATGAACACGGCGGTCGCGGCTTCGTCGCGCGGCGCAGGCATCGCCTCCTTTTCGGAGAATTTCAAGAAGCCGGTATGGCTCCTTGTGCCGGCCGCCTGCTTCCTGTCGTTCATTTACCTGCTTCCGCTCATCGACCTCGTTCGCATCAGCATCAGCGGGCCGAGCTGGGCGACGCATTTCGAGCGCGTCTTCGCAATCTCGCTTTATTGGGACTCGCTCGTCCGCACGATCAAGATATCGGCGACGGTCGCCTTCCTGTGCCTTGTCTTCGGATACCCCACGGCCCTGCTGATCCATAGAAGCAAGGGCATCGTGCAGGTACTGATCGCAACGGCGATCGTGCTTCCCTATTTCATCGCCATCCTCATCCGCACCTATGCCTGGATGGTGCTGCTCGGCCGCAACGGCCCGATCAACAAGCTCGCGGTCTGGCTCGGTATTTTCGATGAGCCGGCGCAACTCCTGTTCAACCGCGGAAGCGTTCTTCTCGGCATGACCGCGGTCCTGCTGCCGCTGATGGTGCTCAGCATCTATTCGAGCGTCTCGCGCCTCGATCCGGGCCTTAAGCGGGCAGCCCTTGCCAGTGGTGCCGGCCCGCTGGCGGTATTCTGGCGCGTGCTGTTGCCGCTGACGCTTCCCGGCATCGGCGCGGGCGTGCTCATCGTCTTCGTCACCGCACTCGGCTTCTTCATCACGCCGACCCTTCTCGGCGGTCCTGCGGATCAGATGTTTGCCATGCACATCACGCAGCAGGCCGACTTCGCCACGAGCGAAGGGTTTCTGCAGGCGCTCGCCGTCGTGCTTCTCACGATCACGCTCGTCGTCGTGGCGGTTGCCGGAAAATTCCTCGGCTACGAGTTCATATGGGGAGGCGGCAAGCTGGTCGAGGCGGCACAAGCACCGTCCGGAACCAAGACACGCGACGGGGCCTCACGCCGCCGCTCCATCGGCACGTTCTTCGCCGATGCGATCGGCTGGCCGCTGCTGCGCCTGGTCGGCAGGCTTCCGGAGAGCTTCGGCACATGGACGGTGTGCCTGATGGGCGGCTTCGTCGTGCTGGCGCTGACGTTGCCCATCGTCGTCGTCATGATCATCTCCTTCAGCAAGGCGAGTTTTCTTACCTTTCCGCCACCCGGCTTTTCCCTGCGCTGGTACGAGAAATTCTTCTCGGATTCCGAATGGATGGCGGCGTTCTTCAACTCGTTGACTATTGCGCTGATGTCTTCCGCTCTTGCCGTGACGCTCGGCACGGCAGCCGCGATGGGCGTCGTTCGCGGCACCTTCAAGGGCAAGACGCTCGTCATGCTGCTTCTGGTCAGCCCGGTGATCGTGCCGCCTGTGGTGCTCGGCCTGTCGCTCTACAGCCTGTTCCTGCGCTTCGATCTGGTCGGCACCACATGGGGTCTGGCCGCCGCTCACGCGATTGGAGGCATTCCGCTCGTCGTCGTGATCATTGCCGCATCACTGCAAAGCGTCGACACCAGGCTTGAGCAGGCAGCCGCGGTACATGGCGCTTCGCCATGGCGCGTGTTCCGAACCGTCACCTTGCCGGCAATTGCGCCCGGCGTGGCAGCAGGCGCCTTCTTTGCGTTTCTGCATTCGTTCGACGAACTCGTGCTCTCGCTCTTCCTGTCGAGCGCGCAGCTCAAGACGTTGCCGCTCAGGCTCTGGGCGGATGTGAATTACCAGCTCAACCCGGTTCTGGCTGTCGTCTCGACACTCGAAGTGTTGCTGGTGGTGGGAGGGATCGCACTGGCGCGACCCGTGCTGGCACGGTCTCGCGGGGCGATCTGAGAGAATAGATTTCAATCGGAGGGAAATGAAGCATGACTTTTACAAGCAGATGGAAGCGCCTCGCATCCGGCATTGCCGGCACTGCGCTTTTGACCATGGCAGCTGGTGCTGCCTTCGCGCAGGACAATGTCGTCATCATGCAGGACCCCGGCGGAGCTTATGGCGAAGCACTGCGCGAGGTCATGTACAACCCGTTCGAGAAGGAAACCGGCATCAAGGTCGTCACCGTTCAGGAAGCCCGCAGCGGTCCGCGCATCAAGGCGCAGGTCGACGCAGGCAAGACCGAATGGGATCTGACCTTCATCTTCGACCAGGAGACGAAGCTGCTTGGCGACTGCTGCCTGGCAGATATCGACTATTCCAAGCTTTCCGAGGGCGCGCAAAAGACGCTCGCCTCGATGCCTGACAATCTGAAGCGCCCGAAGGGCGTCGCCCTTCAGGTCATCGGCGTCACGCTGGCCTACCAGACTGAAAAATACTCGGGCGAGACGCCGCAGAACTGGGCCGACTTCTGGAACGTAGAGAAGTTCCCCGGCAAGCGCTGCCTGCCGGCATGGCCGCGTTTCGTGTTCGAGGCGGCTCTGATGGCCGATGGCGTCGAGAAGGAAAAGCTCTATCCGATCGACATGGAACGCGCGCTGAAGAAGATCGCCGAGATCAAGCCGCATGTCTCGAAGTGGTGGACCACCGCCGCCCAGGCACCGCAGCTTCTGCTAGATGGCGAGGCCGACATGTGCATGGCCTATGCCGGGCGCATCAACAACCTCATCGTCGTCGAAGGCGCTCCGGTCAACATGACCTGGAACGAAGGCTTCGTTTATTACGACTTCTTCTCGATCCCGAAGGGCTCGCCGCATTACGACAATGCGCTGAAGCTGCTGTCCTACCGTCTCGATGCGGAACGCGCCGCCGAACTCACCACACAATACCCGGTGGCCGTTCCTTCGCCGCTCGTGTTTGAAGCCGCAGATCCGAAAGTCAGCCTCTACTGGGCCAACAATCCGGAAAACGTCGCCAAGGCCATCGAATGGAGCCCGGACTATTGGGGCGCTCCGTCGCCCGACGGCAAGTCGACCAATGAGGAATACGGCCAGGAAAAGCTGAACGAACTTCTTGCCCAGTAAGACCTGAAAACCGGTGGCCGCAGCGAGAACATTGCTGCGGCCGCTGCGGTTGGAACCATTCGACCACCGTGATAGAGCGAAGCGGGAAGAGTCACTCAACGGTTGCGGAATGGACAAAGCCTTCATCAAGGGACTGCGCCTGCTGGAGACCCTTGCGGTCAGCGAGGCACCTCGCGGCGTGACCGATCTCGCGACTGAACTCAAATTCACCAAAAGCAACGTCCACCGCCTGCTCGTGACGCTTCAGCAGCAGGGCTATGTGCGTCAGCTCCCGCCTTACAGCACCTACGAGCCGACGACGAAGCTTTGGGAACTGGGCAGTCACGTTATTCGCCGCATGGACCTGACCAAGGTCGCACGGCCGGCGATGACCAGGCTCGCCGAGATCACCGGCGAGACTGTGCACCTGTCGGTGCTGGAAGATACCGACGTGATCTATCTCGACAAGATCGAGAGCGCCCATCATGTCCGCGCCCACACCAGTGTCGGGTCGCGCGCGCCGGCCTTTACGGTGGCCACCGGCAAGGCGATGCTCGCCCAGATGCCCGACAGTTATCTCGATCGTTTCCAGCCGCATCTGAAGCACTATACGGACACGACCCGCACGACGATTGAAGAGCTGAAGCAAGACATCGAGCTGGTCCGCCAGCAAGGCTATGCAGCGGTTCTGCACGGCGAATGGCGCGACGGCATCGCAGCCGTGGCATGTGCCATTCTCGGCCGCTCAGGCGAACTCGTCGGCGCGATCGGCATGTCCGGACCCGACTCCCGCATCAGGCGCAAACAGCTCAAGCAGTTTTCCGTCGACGTGATGGAGGCTGCCCGTACCATAGGCATTGCTCTCGGCTACAGCGACCATCGTTGAACATCCAGCCGCTGAGCCAGGGAACAGGCGACGATTACCTATCGTTGTGTCGACCAGCCGTAGCGGTCGTCAAGCGCGTCATAGGCCGAAAGTCCGGTCAGGTCGCTGAACTGCGCGTAGGTAACCATGTCGCTTTGACGGTTCTTGGGCGTGCCGTCGCGTTTCATGGCGGCAAGCGTGTCTTCCACGGCTTTGACGGCGCTGAACAGGGCCGACAGGGCGTAAAAGACAACGTTGAAGCCCATTTCCTGCAGATCGGCAGCGGTGAGCGCGATGGTTTCGTTGCCGTCGACGATGCTGACGACCTTCGGGCCGGAAACATGCTTTGCGACAGCCTCGACGTCGGCGATCTTCTTGATGCCGTCGACAAAGACGAGATCCGCGCCGGCATCCTGGTAGAGCTTGGCGCGGCGGATGGCCTCGTCTATGCCTTCGCTCTGGATCGCGTCGGTGCGGGCGATGATCAGAAGCGGGTTCTGCTTTCGCGATTCGACGGCGCACTGAAGCCGGCGGACATTCTCCTCGGCCGAAATGACGCGAACGCCGGCGCGCTGGCCGCAGCGCTTGGGAAGCTGCTGGTCCTCGAGATGGATCGCGGCGACACCGGCCTGGATGTATTCCTCGACCGTGCGCATGATGTTTGCGGGGCCGCCATAGCCGGTGTCAGCGTCGGCGATGATCGGAATGTCGACCGCACGCGCCATGTCGCGCGCATGGGTGGTCATCTCCGTCTGGCTGAGCAGGCCGATATCCGGCAATCCGAGCCGCGCAGCAGTGGCGCCGAAGCCGGTCATGTAGACGGCAGGGAAACCGGCGCGCTGCACCAGGCGGGCAACGAGCGAGTCGGGGGCGCCCGGAGCCTGGATGATGGTGCCGCTGTTGATCAGTGCCTTGAGTTCGAGAGCTTTGCTCATAATCGGTTCTCTCCCTTGAATGTTCTTTATCGACCGCCTGAAACGTCCAACACCACACCGGTGATGTAGGCAGCGGCATCCGACAGGAGCCAGACCGCCGCGTCTGCCACCTCGTCCGCGGTTCCAAGCCGTTTCAACGGAATGAGATTGGCCATGGCCTCGATGCTGGCCGAATCTGCGAACACGTCCTTCTGGATTTCCGTGTTGATGACGCCCGGCGCGAGCGCGTTGACGCGGACATGGGGGGCAAGTTCCTTTGCCAGCGCATAGGTAAAGGACGCTGCCGCTCCCTTGGTCGTCGCATAGGCGATGTTGCCGACCATGCCGCCCGTGCGGGCTGCGATCGACGACAGATTGACGATCGAACGGCCGGATTCTGCACCCGATGCGCGGACAAAGGCGCTGGAAACGTAGAACATGCTCTTGAGGTTGACCGCAAGAACGCGGTCGAGCTCGTCGCCGTCGAAATCCTGGACGGTCATGCGCTGGCCAATGATTCCGGCATTGTTCAGCAAATGATCAACGCCGCCCCATGTCTCGGTGAGTTCGTCCATGGCTTTCGAGACGGCAGCCTTGTCGGAAACATTGACTGAGCGCGTCAAAACACGATCGCCATAGCGTTCCTGGCATTCGTCGAGGCGTTCTTTCTGGATGTCCCAGATCGCGACTTTGGCGCCCAGGCCGACAAGTTTGTCGGCGACCGCCCGTCCAATGCCCGACGCGCCGCCGGTCACCAACGCCACGCGATCTGTAAAGAATGCGGACTGCACTGCATGCGGCTGCAAATGCTGCATTGGCTTCTCCCTATGTGAATTTGGCCGCACCAAACGTCACCGCCGGCCAAATGTCAACTAGGGTTCTAGTTTATGTACCCCACTTGTGCATTTCAGTTTTTGGACTTATAGCGTGCACCGGGAGAGGTCTGCCGAGGCAGGCCCGGTTGTTTTTTCAAGGGAGGTTGCCAATGGCCGATGCCATTCACGCCGCAAGCGCGTCAAGCGAGACGAGTCTTCGCGATCGCACCATCAAGAAGCTGAACCTTCGGATCGTGCTGTTCTGTTTCATATGCTTCATCATCAACTATCTCGATCGCGTGAATATCGGCTTTGCCGCCCTTCACATGAACGCGGATATCGGGCTGACGCCCTATATGTTCGGTCTTGGCGCAGGCATTTTCTTCATCGGCTACATGGCCTTTGAAATTCCCAGCAACATGATCCTGCACAAGGTTGGGCCCCGCATCTGGATTGCCCGCATCATGGTGACATGGGGCATCGTTTCCTGCGCCATGGCCTTCGTTCAGGGGCCGACCTCCTTCTACATCCTGCGGTTTCTGCTCGGTGTCGCCGAGGCGGGTTTTGCGCCTGGCGTGCTGCTCTATCTGACCTATTGGTATCCGGCGAAGGAGAGGGGACGCGCAACAGCGCTTTTCATGGCGGCCACGGTGCTTTCCATCGTCATCGGCGCGCCGATTTCGGGTTGGCTGATCGAGGCCGGCGAGGGGCTTTTCGGTCTTCACGGCTGGCAGGCGATGTTCATCCTTGAGGGCCTGCCTGCGGTGCTGCTTGGCATCGTCACCTTCTTTTATCTGGTCGATTCTCCGCAAAAAGACAAAAAATGGCTGGCTGAAGACGAGAAGGCCTGGCTGTTGCGCGAACTCGCGGCCGATCAAAAGAATGCGCCGGCAGACACGCGTCACAGCTTGCGCGAGATTTTCAGCGACTACCGCGTCTGGCTGCTGACCATCGTCTATATGTTCAACGGCATCGCCGTGTATGGCGTGATCATGTGGCTGCCGCAGATCGTCAAGAGCATCGGCGATCTGACCACCACCCAGGCCGGTTTCGTCTCGGCGATCCCGTTCGTGTTCGCGGCCCTTGGCCTCGTCGTCATCTCGCGGAATTCTGACCGGACCGGCGAACGCAAGATACATACCGCGATCGCGGGTCTCTTCGGCGGCCTGTTCCTGGCGGCTTCCGCGCTGGCGCCGAATGCCTATGTCGGCCTGCTTCTGCTTTGCGCCTGCGCGTTTTTCCTGTGGTCTTATCTCGGTGTCTTCTGGACGCTGCCGACCCAGTTCCTGAGCGGCGCAGCGGCAGCAGGCGGGCTGGCTGCGATCAACGGCTTCGCGCAGATCGGCGGCTTCACCGGCCCGTACATCGTCGGCTGGGTGAAGACGTCGACCGACAGCTTCTCCCTGGCGCTGCTGACGCTGGCGGTATTCCCGATCATCGGCTTCTTCGTCTGCATGAGCCTGAAAGCGCGGCGGGACTAGACGATCGTTGGTGCCAGCGGCTACGACAGGCTGCTGGCACAACTCTTTTGAACAAGCGATCGAGCGGGAGCGGAATGCGAAGACCGACTGCAAAATCCGAACCGGGCCTGGCGGTCACGATTGCCGGCAAGATCCGCACGGCTATCGTCGACGCGGAATTCGAGTTCGGCGAGAACCTGTCGGAGGACACGCTGGCCACTGCATTCGAGGTAAGCCGCACCCCGGTTCGCGAAGCGCTCAACCTGCTGCAGATCGAAGGCCTCGTGAATATCGTTCCGAAGTCCGGAACTTACGTTTTCACGCCGACACTGGAGGATATTGCCGAGCTTTGCGACTACCGTACCGGACTGGAGCAGCAGGCCATCGGCCTGACCCCGGCGGCGGACATTGCGGAGACAATCATCCATTTGCAAAAACAGCTGGCGATGATGACCGATGCGGTGTCCTCAGAGGATATGCAGGCATACGGTCGCGCCGATACCGAATTCCACCTCGCTTTTTTTCACAGCTGCGGCAACCGCTATCTGCAACAGGCTTACAATATGATTCTGGGACGCGTCGCAGCACTTCGGACGCATCTGGCCATCAGGGCGGAAGGCGAACCCGACCGCTCGTTCAAGGATCATGCTACCATGATCGAACTGCTGGCGGATGAACGGCGCGATGAACTCGCTACCATGCTGAAGGCGCATATCCTGCGAACGAAGGACAATTATATCAATGCCTTCGTGCAGTTCGCCGCAGACCGAGGCAATGGCCGCATGTCGCGGCTCCGGCGGCGGTTAGCAATCGCCAACTGACGCCGCAGTCCGGTCTTTGGTCAAGCGTCGTCGACGCCCATTTCGCGCAAGGCATTCTCATAGGCCGATGCCGCACGCAATATGTGTTGCCTGAGCGTCTTGTTCATCTGGGCAAGCTTTCCCTCCGAGAAAGCCTCGACCATCTGCAGATGCTCTTCAAATGAGGTCGCCTGCTCATTGGCATGGGACGCCGAGAGATGTGCGCGCAGGGCCGCGATTCGGCCAGAAACCGTATGGTAGGCGTTCGCCAGGTAAGCGTTGTTGCAATTGGCGAAAAAGCTCTCATGGAATTCGGTGTCGGCACGCGCATAGGCTTTCCCGTCTCCGGCCGATCGCGCGGCGCGCATCGCCTCCACTGTCGCCTTCATGGATCGCACCGTGGCTTGCGGGGCATGTGTATGACAACGGCGTACGGCTTCCATCTCCAGCGTCAGGCGAAATGAGGCGAGCTGTTCGGCGTCCGCAAGCGTAGGCTTGAAGACGAAGGTGCCCTTCTTCGGCACGATGACCACTAGTCCCTGCGTTTGCAGGCGCGTCAGCGCCTCGCGCATCGGTGTCCGGCTGACTCCCATCGACAGGCCCATGCTGTCTTCCGGCAAAGCCTGCCCGAAAGCGAGCTCGGCATTGATGATGGCGTTGCGAATGCGGTCCTCGACGATCGAGGACAGCGATTTCGGGAGATCGATCTGAAGATCGGGGAGCATGCTGCGGCAACCTGATTGTGTTCGGTAAAATTGTGCTCCCCATGCGATTCGACCGCGAAGGGAACGTCCATCATCCAATTCCACCTACAAGAAAACCGGCGCTTTGACCAAGGCAAATTATTTTAGCGCATTCAGTATACGGTATCCAAGGCACAGTGTATTGCGTCATGCTGGATTTGCTGCTAGTTGAACCGCAGCTTGCGGCGATCGATCGGTATCGATGCCGTATGGGAGGAC
>VFQQ010000772.1_pt1 | contig 55239 bp, 84 predicted proteins | sample 3512341 | NCBI WGS metagenome assembly VFQQ01 (sample SAMN10412373, study PRJNA504923) | tailings metagenome | isolation source: Relicate 2 Philex TSF1 revegetated site | place: Philippines: Tuba, Benguet | collected 2017-08-29 | reverse complement strand
ATTCAAGCCAATGAATACAAAAAAAAACAAATCAGAGCACACCTGGTACTTCGCAACTCCTCCAGCGAGCCGGTAGGTTCCAAGGCAGAAAGGCTGCCATGCAGACTTGACGGCTAACATCATCAATCAATGCCAACGGATAAACATCACAGCACATTTGGTACTCCCCAATCTCTCCCAGCGAGCCGGTAGGTTCCAAAAATGAAAGAAATCAAATCGACGCCAGATGATAACAGTCAGCACACCTGGTACTCCCCAACCTCCTCCAGCGAGCCGGTGCCGGGGAAGAAGGGCTGGCCGCCCCACTCCTGCTTGAGGTGGAAGCTCACGCACATCACGCTGTGAAAGGAGGACAGGGGGCCTTTGGATTGGTGAGGTGGAGAGATGCATAAAGCATGTGGAAGCTCACGCACATCACGCTGCAGGGAGAAGATGGGCAAACACGTCAGCGACACGTGAGTTGCTCATGTGTCTGTCACTACTGAACAGCCTGCAAGACCCACGCAGTGTGGCGCAAAACGCTTCCTGCATTCCCGCCATACATGCAGCGCTAGGATTTGTCACATCATTTCAGAGGCCAATGTTGCATAGGCCGCACCGGTCGGTGGTGTAGAACGCCTCCTCGACGCCATCGCCGTGGTGGATGTCAATGTCGATATACAGCACCCTGCAGCAGCAAGTATTGGTTGGTTCTGCTGAGTGCGGGTGCACCGCGGGCGAGAGGCATGCATGCACGTTGGGATATGGCCTGCCGATCCGCTGCGCTGTCGATGCGCGGGAGGGCAATTTGTGATTCTGTCGCACATACGCCCTGCCCACGCACCGTGGGTGGTGCTTCAGCAGCTCCAGGATGCCCAGCACGCAGTCGTTCACGTAGCAGAAGCCTGCAGAGGCAGCACAGTGCCAAGCTTAAGCTAAGCTTGTGTGTGAGCTCGAGAGAAATGTGCTCGGCAAAGAAAAGGATGGAGGTGCACAGGCTGGGCGTCGCTTTGCCAGGCTTACCACACTCACATCAACGTGTCCAATGGCAAACTAGCCACCCCGCTGCAGCTGAACCGCCCCTCACCTGACGCCTCGGCCTTCTTGGCGTGGTGCAGGCCACCCGCCCAGTTGATGGCGATGTCGGCATGCCCGTGGTTGAGCTTCTTTGCGCCGTCTGCAAGTGCAGGGGTTAGAGCAGCAGCAGCAGGCCAATGGGGCAGTGCAGCAGCAGTAGCAGCAGCAGCAGGCCAATGGGGCAGTGCAGCAGCAGTAGCAGCAGCAGCAGCAGCAGCAGCAAGGGTGAGCAGAGAGGCCAGAGACCGGGCAGCGTGCTCGCGGCAAATGCCAGCTGCAAGCGATGCAGCGGCGCCAGCGAGCAAGTGCTTGGGGAGTCCAATCGGCAAACCGAGCAGGTCTGAGCAGCGGCCAACACTACCTGCCGCCATGGCACACGAAGCTGCCTAGCACCAACCCCAGTGATCTTTGCAAGTGAACTCACCGATGCTGGCCGCTGCGTACTGCCGGCAGAACTTGAAGAGGCCGTGGAAGATGGGGCAGTCATACTCGATGCCCCACTTCAGGTAGTTGTCCCACTTGGCTTTCTGCAGGGTGGGGTAACATAAGAGATGTGTCCTCTCTTACGCTGCTTGCAGCCTTCAACCATCAAAAGCACATACTCTGCAGAACAGCAGCAGCTGCCAGCACGGCTTTCCTGCATCTCTGGAGTCGTGTCGCGCAGCATGAGTGTAAAACGCAAGCACACCACAGTTGCCTTGCCTGCATCTCCGGGGTCGTGCCGCGCAGCATGTCGATAAACTTCCGCCTGGACCATACAGCTGAAAGCGCTGCTGACCAGCAGCGAGATTAAAAGATCTGCCTTGCCTGCATCTCCGGAGTTGTGTCGCGCAGCATGTCGATAAACTCCTCGCTGTGGAAGGCGGTCAGCTCCTCGTACTGCGCCAGCCGCGGCCGCTGCATGAAGAGAGTTGGGCAGGTGTTGCAAGCAGGTCAAGGCTAGCAGCATGGTCGAACAATGAGCAGAATGAGCATGGCTGTGGAAGGCGGTCAGCTCCTTGTACTGTGCCAGCCGCGGCCGCTGCACAAAGCCAGCAAGGGAGATGCGGAGGCAGGTTGGCATTTGAGGCATGGAAGACAGGGGGAGGCGGGCGAGGACAGCAACGAGCAGCATGCATGCGGAGTGCATCGGCGGCGGCATTTTAGCCTCAAATCACGTGGCTGTCAATTAAACAGTAAGTACGCACATAGACGTCCAGGTGCTTGTGCAGGCCGTAACCCAGCACCAGCTGGTGCACCATAGCAGTTTGCACACGGACAAACGAACGCACAGCAATCCCATCCCACTCACATAGACATGCAGGTGCTTGTGCAGGCCGTAGCCCAGCAGTTACAGCATGACCAAGCATTGGTAAACAGAAGCAAAAACCCGGCAGCTCACATAAACGTCCAGGTGCTTGTGCAGGCCGTAGCCCAGCACCAGCTGGTGCGTCATGGCCATGCGCTGCGGCTTCATGGGGTGGTCGGGACCGTAGTAGTACCCAGTGTAGTCATCTTGCGGAAGGCAAGAAGGAGGAGATGCTTGGAAAGAGGTAGGTAGGGTGGGGCAGAGCCGAGGGGAGCAGCGGCAGTGCTCGACGCAAAGCACATGGGCTGCACTGGATGGTCCAGTTCAAGCCCGGCATTCCCGCCCCCGGCTCACTGTCGTAGAAGTAGGCGATCTTGTTCTTGCGACCGCTCATCCTGGCGGCAAGTCACGGGGCCCAGGTGCCGAGAGCAGGCTGGGCGACGCTCGCCGCCCGCTTGCCGCCGCTGGCGACAACCCTGGGGGGCGGCCCAGCGGCCCCCGCGCTGATTGCTAAAGCTTTAAAGGCCAGAAAGAGCTCAGCTACAGCTGCGGTGCCGCCTCTGCAGGCCCCAGGGGCGCTGGGGCTGTGCTGGTGGTCGCGCGGAGCGGGCGAGCCTGGCGCTTACTGCTAAAGCAAGGACGCAGACTGCTGATCGCAAATCACAGCCTCTGGCGCCCTCAGGGGCCGCGAACCGGCCTCATGAAGGCCTGCTGCGAGTGACAAGCTTGCGAGCAGGGTGGCCAAACGGCCCGCTAAGGTTCCCAGGCGCCGTCTGGTGTCGACGACACTTGTCAGCAGTGCTCGCAGGCGCCGAACGGCGAGGGACGCGAAGAAGCCGACCCAAAAGCCCTCCAGCTTGAACTTGGCCGGCCCGCGGGCGCCCAGAACGATCGACAGAGGCCTCATGTGCAACTATCGGCCGCCGTCGGGCGCCTAGGGCGCCGTCGCGGAAAAGACAGAGCGGAGCGAATGGTGAGCCGCTTGGGCCTCCAGCAGGCTCTTGAGGGGATGCTGGAACCGTAGGCGGGTGGCCGCCGGCCGCTGACGCAACCCGGGCAGGGCGGGGCGGTGGCGGGAGCGGCGCCGTTGCGGGCGACGCTCACCCGTGGTTTCCGGCCAGCTCTGTTGACCTGCGTGCGGTCTTCGGCTACCCTTGTACTGCTGCAGGACAGGGGCCCCGACCAGGGAGGCGGCGGCTACCGCGACCGCGACCGTGGGTTCAAGGTGCGCCCGCTGCTGCCCGCCCTCCTGCCTGTGTGTTTCTTGCCGAGGCACCTGCGCTCTGCGCGGGCTCCTTCCGCCTGGCTGCGCCAACTGTGCCCCTGCCTGCTGTCGCCCTGTGCAGCGGGAGCGGTCCGGCGGGCCGCCGCCCGATTTTGGGCCCGGCCGGGACGGGCGGGAGCGTGAGCGGGAGCCAGCCTGGGACCCGCCGCCACCCTTTGGCGGGGCAGGCAAGCGTGGCCGGTACGACGATCGCGGCTCCCCGCGCTTTGGGCCTCCTGGCTTCCAGCCGCCGCCTGGGCGCTACGACGGTGCGCCCCGGCGCGGCGGACCCGGCGGCTTTGGCCGAGGTGAGGCCGGGAGCCTCGGCCCCTGGGGCGTTTCGGCTGGCTTGGCAATGCTGTGTGCATGGTTGTGCATGCGCGGCAATGCTTGCCGCAACTGTGGTCCTTTGTTGGCAGCATCTGCAGCACGCTCGATGTGCACCTCATCATCTCATCTGCCTGCCACCACTGCTGTTGCAGGTGGCTTTGGGCGCAGCGATGCGGGCAGCCGGCCGCCCCCAGATTTCAGGGGCCCTCCCGGCTTTGACTCCCTGCTGGGGCGGCCCGGCAGCGGCAAGGAGCGTGGTGCGCCGCCGCCAGCGCGCCACCGCAGCGCCAGCCCGCCCCGCCCCCGCAGCGGCAGCGGGCGGGACGAGCGAGAGCGGGAGCGCCGCGGTGGCAGCGGTGGCAGCGGGCGCAGCAGGCCCAGCAGCCCGGCCCGGGAGCGGGAGCGGGAGCGGGGCGGCTCTCGCAGCGTGGGTAACAGCCCTCGGCCGCGTGACAAGGAGGGAGATGGGGAGAAGGAGCGGGACAGGCAGAAGCAGAAGCAGCGGCAGGGCGCAGACGGCAGCCGGCGGCCGGGGGGCAGGCGCAGCTCCAGCCCTGCCAGGGATGGCAAGCAGGGCAAGCAGCGGCGCAGCAGCTCCCCTGGAGGAGCAGCGGACGCACGCAGGCTGCAGGCGCTGCCCAGCGGCATTCCAGCTGTCAAGGCAGGCAGCTCTGGCGCCCCAGCGGCCGGCTCGCTGCCCACTGCTGCGGCAGCCCCCGCAGCAGCAGACGGTCCAGCAGAGCAGCCGCCAATGTCTCCGATGTCGCCGCTCTCCCCCGCGGCTGCCGGCAATGGGCTGCCCGAACTAGCTGCAGCAGAGGCCGGTCAGCAGGCAGCTGCCAAGGCCGGTTCCGTGTCCCCGCCCCTCTCGCCCATGTCTTCTGGCATGCCAGCTGGCGCAGAAGGCGCAGCAGGCGCAGCCGGCATAGCAGGCGCAGCAGATGACGCTGCATCGCCGCAGGAGCAGCCAGCAGGGTCACCCGACAGCCGGCGCGCTGTGGCAGCCAAGGCGGCTGCTGCGGCAGTTGCAGCGGCACTGGCGGCTGCAGAGCAGGCTGCTGCGCCTTTTGCAGCGGAGCTGCTCCCTGAGGTGAAGCAGGAGGCTGCAGAGCAGCCGCCGCAGCCGGAGCTGCAGGAGCTGCAGCAGCCGCAGCCTGTGGCCAACGGCCCGAGCTCCCTGGAGGCCGATGCAGCGGCTGCGCCAGCAGCAGCAGCAGCAGCAACTGAGCCTGCAGCACCGGCACCAGCCGAGCCAGCGGCAGCAGCTGGGCCAGTGGCGGTAGCAGAGGCTGAACCAATGGCAGTGGAGCCTGCTGCCAAAGCAGAGCCCGCGGAGCCAGCCGCAAAGCCAGAGCCGCCTGCCGCCTCCTCAGCAGGGGCGGCAGCGGAGCAGCCGCAGCCGCCGCCGCAGGAGCAGGAGCAGCAGGCAGTGTGTCCCAAGGCAGAGGAAGCTCCCGCTGAGCCTGCTGGTGACAAGCCTGCTGCCACAGCTGCCGACAAGGCTGCTGGAGAGAAGGCCAGCGGTGATAAGGCGGGCGGCGCCGGCGCTGCAAAGCTGTCGATCCTTGGCGTGATCGAGTCGTTGGATCACGACTTGGCGGAAGTGCAGGGGCAGCTGCAGAGCAGCCGTGCGGATGCGGGCCGCCTGCAGCAGCGGGAGGCACACATTGCCAAGGTGGGCAGGCTCCCCTTCAAATGTGTTGTTTGGGTTGGGGGGCAGTCGGTCTGGTTGGGCTGGCATCCATTCGCCGCGGGCGCACTGGGGCAGGATGCAAACAGAGATGCTGGTAGCCAGAGATCGCAAGTGTGCTGTACTGTTTGCCACTCTCTGAAGACACAAGCAGTCACCTGAACGCCCGCCCGCCTGTGCTCCGCCCCCGCCTCCCTTGCAGGCGCTTGAGCGTCTCGAGTCCAAGCCGCCCAAGCTGCCCGCCACAGCCGCCGACAGCGGCAGCGACGTCTCCGATGTCGAGCTTTCTGAGAGCGAAGAGAGCGAGGCAGAGGCGGCTCCGGCGCGCGGCGGCCGCCGCCGCGGCGCCGCTGGTGCCGCCGCCGCTGCCGGCGGGCAGGAGGTGCAGTCAGCTGGCGGGCGGGACGTGGTGATGGCTGATGCGCCGGCCGCAGCTGATGGCGTGCTGGCGGCGTGGGGCGTCCAGGTGGAGGCGGCTGCTCCCTCGGCCTCCGCCTCAACTGCGCTGGCAGTTGAGGAGTGGGAGGTGTGGGAGCCTGCAGCGGAGGACTCTGGGGAGGAGTGGGGCGGCAGCCGGCGCGGCAAGGGGCGGCGCGGCAAGCGCGGCAGCCGCAAGAAAGAGCGGGCAGAGGCAGCAGAGGCGGAGAAGCGTGCGGCACGGCACGCGCTGCCGCCACGTCAGCGCCTGGCGCTGCGTGCGCTAGGCTTCGCTGCCAGCGGCGTTGCGGCGGAGGCCACGGTTGCCGATGTGCTGCGCCAGGCGCAGCGGCAGGCGGCAGAGGCTCATGCTTCGTTTGCGGCGGCAGTGCCAGATGCCCTGCTGGTGCCGGCTGGCACGCCAGATGCTCCAGAGGTTGGGGTGGCCGGCGGTGCGGCCGGCCGCCTCACCACAGCTGCCGCCGGCGGCAGCAGCGGCAAGGGCGGCGGTGCAGCAGGCAGCGGCAAGATTGCGGCTCTGCTGGCGGGGCGGCCTGCTAAGGTTGCAGACTTGCTTGTGCCCAGCACAGCTCCCGCCTTTGAGCAGCTGACAGACCTGCCTCAGTACCGCCGAAACCTGGAGTCGCACTGCGAGTGAGTGGCGGGAGGGCAGGAGGCTGCTTGTGGGGCGGGCTTGGGTGTGCAAGCAGTCTGCTGCCTGGTCCTGTGCTGCGCCCGTATGCCGCAGGTATGTGCCTGCCCGTTTTTGCTCCCTCCTTGCAGAGATGCTGCGTCAGAGCTGCTGAGCCGCCATCCCCTTTTCCTCTTCCCTGTAGGGCACGGATGGGGGTGCAGAAGGTGCTGCGCCGCGAGTTTGCCGCCCTGCTGCGCACACACGTGGAGCTGGCGGTACAGGTCAGCTGCAGCTTGTTTGCGACCTGGGATTGGGTGCTGCAGCCTGTCAGTCATGAGGTACTAAGCTGTGCACAGCTAGGTGTGTAGCAGCCTGTTGGCGGACCCACTGCCCGAGAAACCGTGCCTGCTGATCATTTTTATGCACCGCCTCACCATGTCCTGGCCCGGCAGTACCGCGTGCGCTACGAAGCGTACAGAGCACGCGAAGCGGAGCGTGCCGCCGCGCTGCGCGAGCAGCTGGCAGCGGTGGAGCGAGGTGCGAGGAGCTGAGCAGTGGTTGTTCGCATGGCACTGCTGTGCCCGCTGCTTGCTGCAGACTGGCCCTTGTGTACATGCTTGCCCAGCTCCCCTCTCCTTGTCCATGCCCTCTGGCCTGACCCTTGCAACCACCGCCTTTCCTGCCCATGCAGCTGCAGCAGCGGTGGGCCTTGCGGGCCAGGGCCGACAGCAGTCGGGCGGGTTCAACTCCCAGCAGCCGCTGTCTCCCACCCATGCACGCACCACCAGCAGGGGGCGCAGGTGGGCAGGCAGGGGGCTGTAGGGGAGGGGTTGCAATGGGGCAGGAGAAGGGATGGGGCACTTTGCAGCTGAATCTGCTGCCCCGCCTGCCTGTCGCCTGTCACCTTTCCACTGTTCACTCAGCTGTCTGCCTTTCCTTCTGGCGCATTGGTTGCTGCAGCGGCGACTACATCCGCAGCAGCCTCGCTGCCTGTCTCACCCTCTCAACAACTGCTCTCTGTTGCCTGTCCATCTCATCCTGCAGCGGCGACTACATCTGCAGCCGTCTCCTGCTTCTGATTGTTGCCTGTGCATTAAAATAGCTGCCTGCATTTTTTCCGTGTGCAGTGGCGACTACATCCGAAGCGACTGGGAGGAGAAGCAGGCGATTGCCACGCTGCAGGCCATCGAGCTGGTCAAGCACTGCTGCGAGGTGCGGCCTGGATGCTTGCAGCCAAGAGGCGCTGCCCTGCATGTGTGAACAAGCTGGCTGAGCCATCGTGCAGCCTCCATGCATGCATATCCTGCCAGTGTGCAAGCTGGCATTGCCCATGCGCTCAACCAACTTGCATGTGCACCTGCCCATTATTCCATGTGCAGCTGCCACGCATGGAGATCCTGCCGCCGCGTGTCGCACGCTGGGAGGCATATGAAGACCGCAACCGCTTGATCAGGTGAGCGCGGCTTGCAAGGCCTCCAATCCCATGCAACCTAGGCCGTTAGCATGTTGCCGGGCACTGCCATGAGGCGGGCGCACTGGCTTAAGGGGAGAGGCGGAGAGGATGTGCAGCACGATTCACTGTAAATGCGCTCTGTCTGCCTCTGCTGCAGCGACCCCGAGGCGGACGAGGAGGCGAGCTGGTACGTGCGGCCATGGACCGAAGAGGAGCGCAAGGTCTTTGCCGACAAGTTCCTGCTGCACCACAAGGCGAGTTTGTTGGGTGTTGGTTTGATGCCTGATGATGGTGGAAGCTGCCATGCATGCCTCCGGCTTGCTGGCCAGCCTGCCTGTTTGCGGCTGCATCGTGGGCTTCAGTTGGGCTCAGCTTCTGGCTGACTGTCACCTAGCAGTGTCTAATGTGCCCTTCCACCTGCCCACCGCTGTGCAGGACTTCCCCAAGATCGCCACCTTCCTGCCGGGGCGCACGGTGCAGGAGGTGATTCGCCTGTACTACGCGATTCAGGTGGGCTGCTGCACCGTTGTGCAACTGGTTTGGGAGGCACTGTGGCAGAGATGATTTGTGTATGGCGTAGCAGCTGGTGTGCCTGCACTATGCGATCCCAGGTGGGCTGCTGGGAAAGGAAGATGGTTTGAGCGGACTATCGTTCTGTCAAAATGCCAAAATGCAGGCGCACTGCAACTCCTGTGCTGTCCAGGATTGATGCACTGCTTCATGAGCATGCCTGGCTATTGCAATTCCTTAGATATTACTCCATTTCGTTCACTGTTTGCAGCGCACCGACGAGTTCAGCCAGACGCGGCGCAAGTACCTGCTGCGCAAGCGGCGCGAGCAGACCGAGTCCAACAAGAGCCTGCGCTCCTTTGGCAACTTCATGGGTGGTGCGTGGAGCTGATTGGCATGTATCAGCAGCGTCAAACGTTGTTGCCTGTGTTAGGCATGCTGCGCTGTGCTTCCTTGCAGGACTCGCAAGCTGACCTAGATGTCTCCTTTCCGCCACTGCAGGCTTCGGCACCCTGACGGCGGATCTGGAGATGGCGCAGCAGCGGGGCGCAGAGGAGCAGCAGCGTGGCGGCGGGCTGGGCCGCAGCAACAGCCGTGGCAGCGGACTCAATGGCGGCGTGGAGGTGCGTTGCTGTTTGCTGTTTGATTTTAATCTGCGTTGCAGTCTGCAGCCAGGCAGGACAGGCTTTCGCCACGGTGCTGGACAGATACACATTGTGCTGGGCTGCGAAATGCATTGCAAGTGTGAGTCACTGGCTGCTGTGCGCTGCGTGCCCTGCTTCACCCCTGCCCCTGACTGCCCGCACTGCCCCTCTTCCCGTGTGCTGCCGCAGCGCGCCGGGCGCAGCCGCAGCCGCCCCGTGCTGCTGGACGCCACTGGCCCTTTGGCCGCTGCTCCAATCGAGTTCTTTGCGGGGGCGCCGCCGCCAGAGCCGCTGCCTGCCATGCCGTCCTTCCCAGACGCAGCCGCACTGGGTGCAGGGTGCGCACAAGGGCAGAGGGGGAGCGGGGCTTGAGAGTAAGCAGCGCGCTGCTCTGGCTGTCTAGCCTCTGGCAGGAGGGCGTGCGTGCCCTGCTGCATCCAGCTCTAGCTGTGGCACACCTCCTACGCTTCACAAGGCGCCCGCCCACTGACACGCCTCGCTTGCTTGCTGTGCAGCACTGGGCGGCGCGGCGGCCGCGGGCGCGCGGCTGTGGACTACTCCGAGCTCAGCGGCATGGGTGAGTGGCTCTAAGCTAAGCTGCCTGTGCTGGGAGGCACCTGAGCGGCTCTGCCACAGCCGCCTGTGCTGGGAGGCACGGTGGAATGCGTAGCTTCATGCATGAACGGTTGCCAGCTGTGTGCAGCCTGCCGCCTTGCTCGCTATTGTCTCCTGCGCCCACCTCTCACCTTCCCTTCTCACCCACTCTGTTCATTCACACCGCAGGCGAGGAGGGCGCTCCCGGCGCCGCTGGGCTGGCCATGCGGCGCAGCCGCACCGCCCCCACTGCTCTGGGCGGTGCAGCCGCACTATCTGCCGCTTCACTCCCGGCCGGCTTGGACCAGCTGCCCGTGGATCTGACCGCCGGCTTTGCCTCGCTGCCGCCCCTGCCTCTGGGCACAGCCGCCACTGGCTTGCTGCCGGTCGGCGGCGCGCCTCTGGGCCTCGCCGGTCTCTCGGCCCCCCTGCCGGGCACCACAATCTCTGCTTCGCTCATCGGCGGCTCAGCGGGCGCAGCGGCGGCAGCCGCCATGCTGGCGGCGGCGGACAATGCGGCGGCGGCGGCCGCTGGCGTGCCGGGCGGCGGTGCGCCAGCACTGTCTGGTGATGCGGCGGCCCCGGCCGCCATCACACCAACCGCCACGCCAGCTGTGACTCCTACAGCCGCGGGCGCGGCGGCGGCGGGTGCCGGTTTTGCGGCTCCCTTTGGCGCCGCCGCGCTGCCGCAGCTGCCGGCGGCGGGCGCTGGGGCGGAGCTTGCTGGCATGGGGCAGCCCAAGCGCAGCACGGCGGATGCTGACTTGGATGGCCGCTTCTGCCAGGCTGTCCGCCTCTTTGGTCGGGACCTCAAGGTGCGTGGCAGCCGGATGCACTGCAGCTGCAGAGGCACATTTTCCTTAAGGCATGTGCAGTGTGTGGCTGGCTATTTGCGCAAGTTGCCGACCAGCTGCCGGTGCCTTCCTACTGCCAATCAATTGCCACCGCTTCAATACTGCCTGCTGCCAACAGCTCCTCATCGCACCGCTCCCACCTCTCCCCCTCAACAGGCGGTGTCCCACTTCCTTGGCAACAAGACTGTGGCTGCCACCCGACTGTACTGGAGCCGGCACCGCGAGCGGCTTGCCCTTGATGCCATTATGGCGGAGCGGGCGGCAGCTGGCTTGGGTCCCGAAGACCATGCACCCGGGGCAGCCACGGCTGTGCCCATTGCCCCCGCAGCGGCTGCAGCGGCGGGGCTGCCAGACCTGCAGCAGGCTTGGGCGCCGCTGCTCGACCATTTCCAGCGGCAGGCGGCTGCAGGGGAGGCGCCCGCCAACCCGGCGGCAGCAGCAGAGGCAGCAGGTGCCCAGCCAGGTGGCGCAGCGGCAGGGGCCGAGCCTGCGGCCGCCGCTGCACAGGCTGACGCAGCAGGGCCAGGTGTCGAGCCTACTGCCATGCAGGTGGATGCGCCCGCAGCGGCTGCAGCTGTCAAGCCTGAGCCTGTTGCGGCAGCCGGCCCAGCAGCGCCAGCCGCAGCTGCAGAAGGGGCGGAGCAGCCAGCGGCAGATGAGGGCGCCGCACAGCCAGGTGCGACGCTACCGGTCGGCGAGCCGACGGCGGCAGGCGGCGAGGCGGCGGCTTTTCCCATGCCCTCGGCGGCCGAAGCGGCCAGCTTGCTGCCACGAGAGGAGCTCACAAAGCTGCAGACCCTGCTGGAGCCAGGTCAGCTGAATCAGGGTGTGCTTGTGCTGCTCTAAGGGCACAGATCGATCGATGCCCTTGCTGCTCCATTGCTGGCGTCGCTTTGCACTGCTTGCAGCTGCCCCATGCATACAATCCACGCTGATCCCGCCCTGTTACCGCCCACTTACCCTCTCCCCTGCGCCCAGGTGGCATCCTGTTTGAGTTTGCGGGCGGTGCTGAGGCCGCGGCGGAGCTGCGGGAGCTGCTTCGCCAGCCGGAGCAGCTGGTGCAGCACCCCGGCCACATGCAGCAGCTGATTGGCATGGTTGACACCGCCCGGAAGCTGCTCACAGCACAGCCTGCTGGGGCTGAAGCGGCGGCGGGCGCTGCTGCGCATGCCATGGTTGCGCCGGCTGGGATGGCACATGAGGCGGCTGCTGCAGCAGCAGAGGGAGCCCACCTGGCAGGCAGCGCCTTCCACCTGCCAGCGGTGCAGCCGCCCAAGAACCGCAGCGGCGGCCGCAAGCGCAAGGGTGAGTGGGCGTGCGGTTTGGGGCAGCACCGCTGTCTGGCTGAGGTCACTTGGGACACCATGTGCAAAGGCAATGCTGCTTCTTTCTGCCGCTGCGTCTTGTTGCACACCAGGCTGTCACACGCAGCTGATGTCGTGCACGTACTCTCTCTCTCTCTGTAGGCGAGGGCGATGGCGCGCCACGCGTGCGCAGCATCAAGCACACTGCCAGCGGTCCGGCGCCGGCGGCAAACCTGTCCCCGCAGCTGGGGCTGTTTGGCCTGCCGCAGCTGGCTGGCCAGTCGCAGGCGGCGGCGCAGGCTGCGCAGCAGCAGCAGTATGTTGCCGCAGCTGTGGAGTGGATGCAGCGGTATCAGCAGCAGGTGGCGCACATGGCAGCCGCTGACCAGGCACAACAGGCACAGCAGGCACAGCAGCAGATGGCGGCAGTCTATGGCATGTTTGGCCTCCCGCTGCCGGGCGCTGCTGGCGGTGGCCTGGAGCAGGCTGCAGCCGCAGCGGCGGCGGCTGGGCCCGCTGGCATGGCGGCGGCGCTGCTGCAGGCGCAGCAGGCGCAGCAGCGGGCTGCTGCCACTGGAGCCGCGGCCGGAGCGATGGAGCAGCTTCAGCGGCTGATCCAGCAGCAGCAGCAGCCGGCACTGGCTGCCTTGGGGCAGCGCAGCCCGGCGGCCACCCTCCAGCTGCAGGCACTGCTGCTGCAGCAGCAGTACCAGCAGGCGCAGGCGCAGAACTCCCTGCCCGCTGCGGCGCTGTTGCAGGGGTTGCAGCAGAACGTGCAGCGCGCCACCACTGCAGCAGCCAACCCTGCGGCCCTGCTGCAGCAGCAGGCGGCAGCAGCAGCGGCGGCGGCGGCTGCCAGCGCGGCCGCGTTCCCTGGCACAGCGGCGCTGCTTCAGATGATTCAGCAGCAGGCGGCGGCAGCAGCTGCGCTTGGGGCGGGCGCCTCACCCGCCCTGAACGGCTTGCTTGCGCAGCAGGTTGGGTCGCCCTCAGCAGCCCTGTCCCCAGCCTCCTCCCCCAAGGCTCGCATGGCCGCAGAGGCAGCAGCAGCGCCGCCTGCTGCAGCCGCAGCAGCCCATGCAGCCCATGCAGCCCCGGCAGAGCAGCCCCCGGCTGAGGCTCAGGAGCCAGTGGGGGAGAAGCCGCCAGACCAGCAGGCAGCAGAAGCAGCACCTGCGGCTGCACCTGCCGAGCCTGCTCAGCCTGCTGAGCCTGCTGACATGGCACAGCAGCAGCAGGAGCAGCAGCAGCAGGAGCACCAGCACGAGCAGGGCGGCTCAGGCAGCCCAGTTGCTCGGCTGGCTCGGGAGCTCAAGCAGCAGGACGCGCAGCAGCCAGCCGGCGCCGAGCAGCAGCCGCTGCCATCGTCGATTGACGCGCAGCGGCGCTTGCTGGCGGTTCAGAGCCCTGCTGCCAGCCTGGCGGCTGAGCTGCAGCACAAGGCAGCTGAGCAGCAGGAGCAGCAAGCTGCAGCAGAGGCCGCACAGCCGCCCGCTGACCAGCAGGCGGAGCAAGCGCCTGCACCAGAGCCTGCTGGTGCCGAGGCAGCAGCTGCTGCACCTGTGCCTGAGCCTGGTCCTGCGCAGCAGCAGCAGCAGGCGTCTGCTGAGGCGCAGGTAGCAGCGCCGTCAGAGCCGGCTGAGCAGGCAGCCGCTGAGCAGCAGCAGGCAGCCGCAACAGCAGCAGCAGCAGCAGCAGCAGCAGAGCCTGTGCCGGAGGCTGCTGCTGCAGGCCAGGCTGCTCCAGCGGAAGCAGCTCCGCAGGTGGCAGCAGCGGAGGAGGCTGCCGATGCGGCCATGCCTGACGCACCACCCCAGGAGGCGCCTCCGGCTGCTGCTGTGCCAGAGCCGGCTCCCGCAGCAGACCCGCCAGCTCAACAGACAGCAGCTGAGGCAGCTGCCACGCCTGGTGCCACCGCCGATGAGGCAGCGGCGGAAGCTGGGGAGACCACGGCTGCCCCTGGGGCCCCAGCAGCCGAGGTGCCGGTGGCAGCAGCAGCCGAAGCGGCACCAGCGGAAGACGCAGGGGCGGCGGCAGCTGTGGCCCCAGCCCCTGACGCAGCCCAGGCGATGGATGTGGATGGTTCCTAAGCCTGGAGCTGCAGCACTGACCTGACATACCAGACCGACTCACAACAGCCTGCTGCGACAGCGCAGGCCCGACTCTCGACTCTTACACCTTTTCCGCAGCACACCTGTAACTGCCCACCCATGCTTGCGTGCTGTTTTGCTTGTGCATCCCCTGTTCCGACCATGATTTGTTACCTGCTGGGCCGCACAGGCCCTGCTGCACCTGACCCACCCACTTTGATTTACCTTGTGTCGCTCTCCACCCGGGGCATTTGGTTGTTTTTTCGCAGCGCCTCTCCCGCCCTGTGCTTGCCAATAAACATGTCCCTTGTACCGCTGGCTAGCGCACCCACGAATGAAGCAGCATGACCGCCTGTAATCAACGGGTCCCTCTGGATTGATATGGCATTGGCTGGTCCGAGGAGGGCGGTAGCAGGGCGGCACATGGGAGGGCGGTGGCTGCTCAGCAGCATTGTGCAAGCAGGAAGCCCAGGAAGCATGGCTGCAGTTGCAGCAGCGTACCATGTATGGAAGAGGTGCAATGGGGAGGTCGAGCGCGGACGAGCAGACCAGCAATCAGATTGAAGTGGTGGCAGCGCAGCTGCTGGGGGCCGGAATGACGCGGGCGGCTGTGGTTGAGCTATTCAACAGCCAGCCAAACATTCTTTCCTTGGATCCATCGACCCTGGCGCCCAAACTGGCCAGCGGTCGTGCGTTCCTAAAGGATGAGACTCAGCACTTGGCTTCGGCCTGGCAAGATAGGAATTTCCAACTGCCAATGAGCAGCAGATGGCATACTGTGTAGTGCTGAGCGCCCCTGTCGACTCATCGTTGCATCATTACAAACGTCGGCATGCAGGTGTCAAGCGCAGGAGGGCCTCCTCCCTCAACAAGATGTGCACTGGCGCAGCATGTGCAGCCCTCGCGCATCGCAGCGACGCATCCTATGAAGCCAGCTGCGCTGCATTCTCTGAGTTGTGCGCAGCTGCCGCAGGCAGCCCCAGTGTGACTGTTGAACAGATGATGGAACTTGTGGGCCAGAGTGCACTGGTGGACCTTTTCAGCCAGGCAGACGGCACAGAACTGCAGGCTGTGTTCAGTGCCCTGCAGAGCCACATGGGCTGGTGCCCGCAGCAGGCGGCGGCGGCATTGCTAGATCTGGAGCTGCAGCCGGTACATCCCTCCTCTGATGCCGCGCTGGAAGAAATAGCCGACGCTGCATTTGAATTGAGCCTTGAGCCTGAGGAGGAAGTGCTGAAGGAGCGAGCGGCAAGGCTTGCCCTGCTGCGTACGACTGCGCAGCACGTTGAGGCTGTTGCCGAGCTGCTGAGGTGAGCTCAAGCGGTTGGATACTTACCGCAAGTGCTGTTGCATGCTCATCTTCGTATACCAAGCACAGAACCTTCGTTTACTGAGCCTCAGTAAAGTGACGGTCATCTTCCGGTGCTGTACTTTGATGCAGGGAGCACGGCTTGCAGGGCAGCCAACTGGCATCCTTCACTCAGCTGCACATCGGCCACTGGGTAGCCACCAGCACAGATGACGCTCAGACCGCCCTGCAAGCCCTGGAGGGCGCCCGGCTGTCGCCTCGCTTGGCCGCCATGCTGTGGCTGTGCTGCGGTCACGCCGCGAGAGAACCGGCCTTTTTGGACACCTGGTCACAGATGAGAGAGGCAGGTGTCCCGCCACAACAGCTGGAGCATTTTGGTGCCGCCCTTGCGTCAGCGGTCCGAGATGGGTGCACGGCAGTGTTTGTTGGCAGCATGGCGTGCCTGCACGCTCTGCTGGGCGACGACTGGCAGGCAGTTGCAGATGCGGTAGCAGCGCAGCCTCGCCTGCTGCAGTTTGCCCACCGCGACTGTTTCCCCCTGCTGGGTGCCTGCCGGCAGCTGGCTGGGACGGGCATCGATCCAGAGTCGCTACAAGAACTGGTCAGAGAGGTTAAGACGCGCCCATGGCTGCCCTGGCAGACAGTCTTCGCCAGCTTGGAGATGCTGAGTCAGCTCCTGGGCAGCTGGCAAGCAGCAGCGGAGGCTGCACTCGCAGACGATAAGCTGTTCAAACTGCCTGAAACAGCAGTGATGAGAGCGTGGTTGCCGGCCTCAGCACAGCAGGGCTGGAGCGCTGGCAGCTGCTGCTCCTGGCCAGCGGCGCTGCACGGTACCACAACCATGCGGCCACGCTGGCAGATGTTGCAGAGCAGCTGTACGGCGGCGACTGGCGGGCTGCGGCGCTGAAGTGTCTGCAGGAGCCAGACTTGTTGCGCTGACCTGCACGTGACAGGCTGCGACGGGCACTACACACTCTGCAGCAGATGGGGATGCAAGTGGCAAACGAGTGCGGCCGCGAACGGGTGCTCCGATTTGTGAGGGGCAAGATGCTGGATGCTGCACAGGCCTGGCGCATTACTGTGCCAGCAGGCACACCGGCAGAGGAGTGGCGGGCAGCGGCCGTGGCGATGCTGGAGGCAGAAGGGTTCAGGGCTGTCGGCGGCAGGGCCCAGCAGGCTGTTAACCAGCTGGCGCAGGTAGGGGCTGGGCGATGCAGAAAGCACTGTTCCACGATAACCATAGTGCATGTGGGCCGACACTAGATTGGGCTTTGAACAACCCATTCACTCACCGTGTGCAGGGCGCGATCTCTGGCTTTCGCATCTCGACCGCGGATTTTGAGCTGGCGACGTGGGTGTGAAGCAGTGTGCGGCGGTCCGGCGCAAGCACAGCTGCACAGCACAAGCCAGAAATGCAGCAGCAGCAAGTACGGGCATGCGTCTCATGGGTACTTACTCGCCCACTCATGGATGAGGATGAAGCAAATTTTGGCAGAGATCAGCGGCGGCGGCGAGCCTTGCGGCGGTGGCGACTGCGCCTGCCCTTGACTTCTACTGTCCTACTTGATTGTCTGGTATCGTTGCATGGAATAAAATGTTGTAGATGCTCCCCAGGCCCACGCCATGCTCCATTGATGCGGGCGAACGGCAGACAGCACCACTCGGTGGTGCCACTCGGTGCGTCCAGCGGGGCATTGCATGCGCCCAATCCAGGACGCTCAGGCACGGGCCTTTGTCTACCGAGGGTGTTGCTGGGCATTCTCCAGATCATTTCAGGGGCGAGGCGCCCGCAAGAGTTTCGCAATGCTGCGGGAGGTCCGCGAAGCCGCCCGGCTGCGCCTGCGGGAGGGGCGCGACTTCCCGCTCGAGCTGCTAGTCTGCCCGCTGCTCGTGCTGCTGTACTCGAGCCGCTACCCACGCTACGCGGCCGAGCGCGGCTGCTGGCTGTGCAGCCGCTGTGGAGGGCCGATCCAGGGCGGCAAGCACATGGCGCTGCACACCTGCAGGAAGCCCAACCGGCCGGTGCGTTGCCGCGGCGTTGCATCTCGGTCGCCGCCGCTGCCGCCGCCGCGCCCTGCTGCAGCTGCCTGGCCCCTGTGCCAGCATGACCTCACCCCTCCCTTCCCTGTGTGCAGCGCTGGCTCAAGGCCGACATGCAGCAGCAGGGCGCGCTGGACGACCGCGGCCGCTGCAAGCTGTGCGCCAAGCCCGTCGGGGAGCGGCCGCACGTGTGCAGCTCCCCGCTGGTGTGCTCCTTTGTCGCCGACTTTTCGGCGCTGTACGAGCCGTGGCACGGGCTTGGGCAGGAGGAGTTTGCGGGCCTGCGCCGGCTGCAGGGCCAGGTGGTGGTGGTCATGCCAGAGGCGGCACACTTTGAGCAGCCGGCAGAGGCGCTGCAGAGCGGCGAGCTCATGCTCTTCCAGGTGCCCAGCTGTTTGGTTTGGTTTTGTGTGCATGTGTTCATTGCACACTTGCAATGCTGGGGATGCAGCTGGCTGCCTGGCGGACCAGGGGTGCCTTTGCACGGTGCCTGCGCAAGTGCACTGATTGCTGTTGTAGTAACTGCAACGCTCGGGTTGACTTGAACCCCACCCCACCGTACCCCACCCAATCCCACCACCCGCTGTGCAGGGCTTGGTCGTGATGTCCCACGTGGTGGCGGCAGCGCAGCAGCTTGAGGAGGGGGCAGCGCAGCTGCTGCAGCTCAGCGGCGGTGATGATGAGGACGATGCGGGCAGCGAGCCGCTGCAAGGCCGCGGCCTGGGGCTGTACACACTGCTGCCGCTGCAGGCAGAGGATGCGCTGCCAGCGAGCTACGAGCGGCGCGCCGGCCACCCCCGTGCGCAGCAGACGTGGGTGTGCCCGTACAGCGGCTGGCTGGGAGAGGGCGGCGATGAAGCAGGTACGCGGCACGCGCATGGCTGCGTTTTTTGTGTGACCCGAGCCGCCTTTTCTAGCAGGTTGCATACAGCCACAACGCACCCCTGGACGGTGCCTGCGCGGGCCAGCCGGCAGCATCACCTACCTGCCCTGAATGTTGCCGCCTCCCTCGGTTTGTCGTGCAGAGGCTGCCCTGTCCACCATGGCGGTGCGCCGCTGGCGGTGGAGCTGCCCCAAGGCGGCAGCTGTGCAGCCGGCGAGCGAGGGCGGCGTGGCGGTGCTGGTGAACTGCGCGCACGGCGAGCGTGCAAATTCCGACACCATCACCGTGTGGCGCCGCGACCTGGGATACCGCATCCCGTACATCCAGGCAGTGCGCGATGCCCCGGCTGGCAGCGAGGTGCTGTATGACTACCGGGCAGTGACCTCTGACGCTGCAGAGTACAACAGCCTGCGCCTCAACCCGGCCTGCGGCTGCGGCTGTGGCGGCCGCCTGCTTGCGTTCAAGCAGTCGTAGTCACCAGTGCTTAACCGATGGCTTGTGGTCGCATTTCTGAGAACGCTCACAGTGAAGTCATGCAAAGAACTGTGGGTTATAAAAAGCGATCAGCAACAGCAATGGGTGCAGTGCATGGTGCCCATGGCAGGTCCGAGGAGGGTGGCGCCAGCTCGGAAGCATTGTGCAGAGCCGCTCACAGCAGACGAGGTTTTGATGCTTGCTCCCCGCCCAGATTGCCCTCGTTGGCAGTCAGTGGAAGCTCGACAGGCACTGCCCACACTAAAAGCATGGCGCACCTCGCCGCCTGCTGCACCCGCGCCCTGTGCGCCTCACCTCTACATGCACAGCGCAACACCGTCTTGGCGCGTCGAGGCTGCGTGCGAGGGCTGGCCGCCGCTGCCCGCCCGCCGCCGCCAGCTGACGGTGGCGGCGCCAGTGGCGGCGGTGCCTCTCGCCCACCCTCCGCTCGTGAGCTGGCCCGTCAGCTGCGTGTGCGACTGCAGGCGGAAGAAGCACGGCTGGAGGTGCAGAGGCGTGCCAGTTATGGCAGAGCACCACCCGGGCTAAGTGCGGACGAGCAGACCAGCCGGCAGATTGAAGCAGCAGCAGTGCAGTTGTTAGGGGCTGGCATGACGAGGGCAGGTGTCGTCGACCTACTCCTGAGCCGGCCAAACATTGTGTCCTTGGAGCCATAAGGCCTGGCACCCAAGCTGGCCAGTGTGCATGCGTTCCTGCGGGGTGAGTGACAAGCTCGAGACGTTTTCGCTTCCGTATTTGTATGAAGGATCACCCGCAAGCAGCAGCAGTTGACTGGCTTGGGCAGAGGAATTACTCTGCTGGCTTGGGCAGAGGAATTTACTCTGCACAAGTATCTACACGAACCTTTCTGATCAGACTTGTCTAAAACCGCCTGTGAGCTTGTCAACCCGCCTTGTTACGCAGGTGTCAAGCGCAGGAGGGCCTCTGCCGCTAACAAGTTGTGCACAGCTGCAGCAAATGCAGCCCTTGCACAGCGCAGCGACGCAGCATTTGAGGCCAGCTGCGCTGTGCTTGCCGAACTCTGCGCAGCTGCCACGGGCAGCCCCGGCGTGACAGCTGACAGCAAAGCAGTGGCGATTCATCTGACCAGCGCATCCACACTTAACCGCCTTTTGTGCGAGGAGGAAGCAGCCCACATTCAGGAAGTGTTCAGCGCCGTGAAGGCACGCATGAGCTGGAGCCCTCAGCATGCAGCTGTGGCACTGCTGGGTTTGGGGCTGCAGCGTGCACAGCACTCCTCCGGTACCGCGGCAGAAGAGACAGCCAGTGCTGCACTGCAGCTGAGTGCTGAGCCCAGGGCAGCAGTGCTGAAGGAGCCGAAGGCCAGAGCTGCCCTGCTGCGCACGACCGGGCAGCAGGTTGAAGCGGTGGGCAGGTTGCTGAGGTAAGCAGCCATGGAATTCGTACCAGCTAGTGCCATCTGCATTTGTCCTGATGGGGTGCCGGAAGCCCATTGGTGACTTGTAGTCATTACGCTGTGCCGACTGCCTGCACTTCTATTGCCGCCATGCCAACTGCTGGACTGCGCCGTTGCTGCAGGGGGATCGGAATGGATGACGAGCAGCTGGCGCATCTCACTCAGCTGCACTGCGTCCACTGGCCAGCGACCAGCATTGCGGACGCCCAAGCTGCCCAGCAAGCCCTCCAAACTGCCAGGCTGCCGCCCCGGCTGGCAGCTGTACTGTGGCTGACACGCTGCCACAGTGCAACTGACCCAGCCTTCCTGCGCAGTTGGGAACAGATGGTTGAGGCAGGCGTCCCGGCAGAGCGGCTGGAGCAGCTCGATGCATGGCTCACTGCAGAACCTGTCCTCACAACGGCCAGCCCGCGGAACTTTGCTGCCAGCATCACAGCCTTGCACGTGCTGCTGGACGGCGACTGGTGCGCGGCTGCAGCTGCTGCAGTCAAGCACCCTCGCCTGCTGCAGCTGGCCAACCCATACAAGCCAGACTCAAGCGCTGAGCTTCTGGCGGCCTGCCAGCAGCTGGTGCGTGTGGGCCTGGGCCTGGAGATGCGGTTGGCGCTCGTGCGCGCGGCTCTGCCTAAGCTCCCAAACCACAACTGGCACAGGGTGCACTGGCATAGAGTCATTGCCAGCCTGGACACCCTCACAACACTGTTGGGCAGCTGGCAAGCTGCAGGCGAGGCCGCCCTTACCAACAGCAACCCCTACGGCAGCCTGCTGCACCTGCCCGACAGCGACTTGACGCGGCATATGGCCGCTCGCCTCAGCGCAGCAGGGCTGGACAGGAGCCAGCTGCAGGCCCTCGCTGAGCGCTGTCTGGTGTCTTCGCAGCTTACAGAGCGGCTTGCAGCCTTGGCAGACGTGCTACATGGCGGCGACCTGCGGGCTGCGGCGCAGGACTGGCTGCAGCAGCCGGCCGTGCTACAGTCGGACAGGCTGTGGTGGACGCTGCGCAGGTTAGAGGATATGGGGCTACAGGTGGCCAACGAGCGCGGCCGCGAGCGAGTCATGCTGTATGTTACGGGCGACCCAGCTGGGGCACAGCCGGGCGGGCGAATCACTGTGCCAGCGGGCACACCTGCGACGTTTTCAGAGCGGCGGGCGGCTGTGATGGCGGCACTGGAGGCAGAAGGGTTCAGAGCTGTGGACGGCCAGGCTGAGCTGGTTGTGAACAAGCTGGCGCAGGTGAGCTGCGGCAGAGCAGCATGGGTAGAGCTGGCGGGCGATTTAGGGCCAGCCAGGCTGGACTGCTACCGGCTGGACTGCTAGTTGTGTGGGCAGGCAAATCCCTGAACACATGGTCAACATGCATTGTGCTTGTGACACTGCCCAATCCTTTGGTTAACCGTTCTGTGCAGGGCCTGGTCTCTGGCTTCCAGATGCTGAGCCTCGACAGGTACACATTCAGATCCTGGTGCTAAGCTGGTGTGGGCAGCCTGCCCTCTGAGCTCACAATGTGCTGAAGATGCAGCCCGCCGCTGTGCCGACCAAGAGCTGGCCTTGGGTGGCGGCGGCGGCAGCAGCATGCACTTTGCATGCCCAATACTCCTTGATTACATTGCCTGCTCTTCATATGCTGCCATGTCGCACAACTCAGATATTTGTTATGTACAGCCACAAGCAACAAAGTCAGGCACGGGTTTTGCAGCGCACCGCCACATCATCAAAGTGTGGATCAAAAATAAATATGGGTCAAGGCTGTGTGGAGGTGGTGGAGGGGGAGGTTTTGGAAGAACCAGGGGAGGCCGCTACCAAATGTAAGGGGATTGAGGCCCGATCGCAGTACGTGCAGTGCGGTAGTACTCGCTTTTCTGTTGCAGCAACGGACTGCCCACCCGCAGAGGTGGCTGTATGTGGGTCGTTATTCACACCTCAGCTGCAGCTTACGCCAGCAGGGCAGCGGCCAGCAGGGCGGCCGCCGGCACCAGGGCCGCCATGCTGCGGGCCACCGCAGAGGAAACAGGTGCCACCTCAACGGGAGCAGGCGCCTCCACCGGACCCTCCTGCTGCTCCTCGGCGCTGCTCAGCAGCTCGGCAGGGGCCAGCACCCGGTCAACAATGTTGATGGCTGCGCAGAAGAGGAGGGAAGGTTGTGGTAATGTGAGTGGCAATGGCAGCATGGTGACAGCAGAGGGGGAGGGCTGGGAGGCGAGCGGGCCGCCGGCGGAGCAAAAGCACACAACTCATTGCACGCGCACACCCAGTGCAGCAGCCCAACAGTGCCGCTGCATGCACTGCCAAAGCGCACACGTAGCGTGCCAGCCCTCTTTCTGCGCACCCGAGTTGCTGATCTGCAGGTCGTTGGACACAGTGGCACGCACGCCCTGCTCATCAGTCACCCGCACGCGGCCGTCCCGCTTGCGCACGTCCATCTGCGCAAAGGAAGGTGCCAAGCGCATGCCGGAGTGTGGCAGGGACCAGTGTGGTAGCACGGTAGCAAGGCCGTGAACAGAGGCGGCGGCAGCAGGGTGCAATGGAGCATACTCTGCCATGGCCGCCGCTCAGCTGCTATGTCTCGAAGGCCACAGCAGGCACAGCAGGCACGGCGGGCATGGCAGGCGCAGCAGCAGCTCACGGTCAGTGCGGTGCCGGCCATGGTGGTCAGCTCCTGGCCGTCCTCAAAGTCGTTGGCAAACAGGGCGGTGTCGTTCACAAGGTGGGCCAGCTGCGGAGCGCAGTAGGGGAGGGGTGTGGTCGCGGTGGGCGAATGGGCAGCAGCTGAGGCACAGCCGCAGGTACCGTGTCCTGCAGAGCATGGGAGGCATGTGCTCCAAGAAAATAGCATCCGAGTCTGCCTTGTCTCAATCACTACTCAGTAAGGGCCGAGCTACAGAACGCACCAGCACGGAGCGGATGTCGATGGGCTGGGGAGCGGCCTTGGGGGGCAGGGCGCTCAGCCATGCATCAATCGCGGCGTTGGTGGGCGCGACTGCATGGCGGTTGCAGGGGGCGTGTGTTCGGTGCGTTGTGCAGGCAGGCGGGGAGCGGAAGGGAGAGGCAGTGGGCAGGGCACGGGTGCCACAGCATCAGGCCACAGCTGAGCGCGGCAGGCAGGCAGTCCGTGCTTGGCGGCTAGCCCCATACAGGCTGTGCTTGGCAAGCTAGGAACTCCTACTAACTCAATACACGAGGTACTCACACAGGGTGCCGGCAAACTCGCCGGAGAGCAGCAGCTCGGTGATTTCGGGCACCTCCTGTTGCAGCACAGCGGGGTGGGGCAGGCAGGCACAGCGGGGTGTCAAGACAGCAGGGCGGGCACAATCACCACGGTGGGCACATACAGGGCGGCACAATCACCACGGCGCAGCGACCTCTGTGAAGACCGCTGTGCTCAGGCATTCGCTGACCCAGCAATACAGTATACCGGAAGCTCACATCTAGCCAGGTGACCAAGGAGGTAAGGTTGGCCTCAAAGAGGGCGGCGAAAGCGGTGTCCAGCAGGTCACCGGTGATGGGGCCTGCCGGGCAAGTGGACAGGATTATTTGAGGATGGGCGAGCTGCTGTTCGCAGCAATGCAGAAACAGCAACAGCTTACAATGCAGAAAGCAGCAGGCCGGCTGGAATGCCCAGGGAATGCGCAGACACGCCAGCATACTTTCAGCGGCGGCGGCAAGCATAAAACTGGAGCAGGCACGCCCCCAGCTTGGACCCCTCACCCGACAGCAGGCTGCCGTCGGCGCCCAGGTTCAGGCCTGCATCAGTGCCAGCCGTCACAGAAGCGGCATCCACACCGGCGCCTGCAGTGGAGCCAGTGGCGGCACCGGCTGCGCCAGCGGTGGTCCCACTGGTGGTGCCTGCTGCGCCGGTGCCCACGGTGGGTTCGGGGATGGCCTTGCTCTCCTTCACCAGGCCCTGCAGGGTGCGGATGCGGCAGAGGTACGATGGTGCACTTGGGCTGCCACAGCCGGCATGTTCATCTGCTGCAGCCCACCCTACGCAACTACTCTGGTGGTATCGGCAGCACAGCCAATATGGCGCACCAGGCGCAGTGTGCACACCGGCCCACCTTGGCTGTCAGCTTCTGGCCCTTGAACAGCTGGGTGGGCAGCAGCACAGTGTCGATCACGTGCATGACCTGCCAAGGGAGGATTGCGGACTGTGGGTGGCCAGCGCGCTGCTCCTGTGCTTGCAGCGACATAAGTAGGAGCATGCCACAACTCCCTCAGGCAGGCACGAAGGTGGCAGCAACAACTGCCGCCTCTCTCACTCACCGCATTGCCGGCGCCGATGTCCAGGTTGCGGGACACATCGGCGATGCCTGCCACCGAGCCCTCGCCCACAAACAGAGGCTTGCCGTCCACGCTGCGGCAAGGGGGAGAGGAGAGAGGAAGACAGCCGTTGGTATGCTGTTGCACAGCTTCGCAGGCTGCAAGCCACTGCTTCATTACCCTGCATGCATAACTCACTATTTGATCTCAATCGGGGTGCCCTGGTTGGTAGGCGCGCTGACGCCATCTGCCAGGTCCGCCAGCTTGTAAGAGGTCGGCAGGACATGGTACAGCTGCAGCCAGGTGAGGTGACAGGCCGCTGGTGTGCAGGGGCAGCCAAGGCGGGTTGGGAAGCATGGCGCCAGGTCGCCACAGCTTCACTACAACCCACCCTGCATACGGCACGGCAGGTAATGTGCAGTCATGTACTGCATGCGCCCATTGATGGCCAGGTGCCCTCTGCCTCACCAGGGTCTGCAGAGTGGTTGTGGCGTCCAGCTTCACTCCCTCCTCCTTGGCGGCAGCCCGCAGGGCCTTGAAAGCCTGCAACACTCGGCATGGGCAAGGGCTGGCAGTGAGCGCACGCAGACGTGCTGCAATAGCTGCCCACTGGTGTGCATGCCCACCCAGCGCTTATCACCGTGGCAGCGACAGCGCGAAGGTCGCCTGCTCTGGCTAGCTGTTTGCAGCTGTTCCCAGCTGCCGGCACAGCGGTAGCTGGCGCCTTGCTGCCGGAGCCTTGCCTGGTTGGTGGGCGCCAGCAGCGTGCCAGAGAAGCCCTCGCCCACATATGCACCGGGGTTCTGCAGTGGGATTGAAACCGGTGGGCGGTGCAGGGCTGAAAAGGCTGGCGGCAGCGAGCAAGGTGGTGGGTGACTCGGCGACAGCCGCCCCGGCGGCACGGCGCCGGCGGCACGGCGCAACCACCTGGCTGTGCGGCCTGGCGCCCCTCTCAGGAAATGCGCGCACCTTCTCCAGAAGCCCCGCGAGTTCGGACAGGTCAGGGAGCGCCTTGAGCGCCTCAGGCAGGGTGGCTGCCGCCGACACGCTGGCGGCGCCCGCCAGGAGCACCACCAGCAGCGCGCTCTTGAGGAGCGCCATCGCAGTCGCCCTGTGTAGATGTGTCTGGGGGAGGCACCAAGCACGGGGCTGGTTTTGCAGGGCGACAGCTGCATTTGGTCCGCGCTCGCGACCCCCGCACCTCGCGCTGCGGCAGTCACAAAGCCCCTCGGAGCTTACTAGTGATCTGTGCACGCTCTTTGGCAGCACACTCTGCTGTGCCGCGGCCTGCTGTTAAACTTGCCGTACCGGACCCACTGCTGGACCAGTATTCGCACCTCGTGCAACTCCCGCCGAGCTCCCTGGGACTGCCTGGATCCCTGTGTGAAGTGCGGCCGAGCGCTGGGTGCGCGGGCTGACCTGCAGCACAACGTCGCGCTGCGCCTGCCGAGCGGCGGCGGTTGCTGCCGGAGGCTGATGCGTGCCTCCTGGGCACAAGCCTGTGCCACAATTACGGCTGGCTTGGCCTGTCTAAGGCCTCTGGGATTACACAAACTGTAAATTTGAATGGGTGGGCTGGTGTCAGCGCAGCTCGGCATCTGCTCTGCCTCACAGCAGCGCTGCCGCGGCTAATCCGGTTAGCGCGGCTGTGGCGGTTGCTGACACTGCATTGACCATGTTGTTATCTAGGATTGGGAAGCCGCTGATGGGGGACACATCTGGCCCTGGGCGGCCGGTGATCTTGCCTGCAGCAGCGGGTGCAGACGATGGGGCTGGTGGAGGGTGGCATTGAGCGCGCGTTGAGCCAGCCGAGCTCACTCGCACTTGCATTGTGAGTGCAACGAGCAGCGAAACATCGCTCTCGGCTTCCCGCTTAAGCTCAAAGCAAGCGTGCAACATGGCAGCGCCAAGCCGCACCAGCGGAGGGGTGGGGGGCCTATTTGGCACAACCGCTTGCCACAAGTCTTGCAAGGTGTACTGCTGCAAACTCAGGACACACGGGCCCCCCTCAGCCCACCTGTCACACGGTTGTAGCCAGTGAACTGAATTGAGGCTCCCAGCAACGAGTCAATCAGCGACCCAATGAAGCCGCCCGCCAGCCCAAGAGCCACAGGCTGCCAGCGGCGCAGCGCGGCAGCTGGCCCGCCGCCCAGGGGGCTGCACAACGCGAGGTGGCAGGGGCATGTGAACGAATCAGCACGCACGCAGTGCAGGGCTAGTGTGCAGCAGGTGACCCCCCCGGCTCACCCATGCACTGCAGTGCACAGCCTGTGCAGTAGCACTAATGTCCTCCCATCACCCGGCTCACACCCCAACCAAAGTTGCTTAGTCTACCCACCTAATGAGGCTTGCCAGCCAGAAAGTGAGACCCATGAACAGCCCGCCAGCCAGCGCGGCTCCAAAGCCCAGCAGCGTCACGCCGCCGTTGGTGCCCTTGCGCACGGGCCGACCCGTAGTGATAAGTCGGGGCTCTTCTGGGCTGCGAAGCACAAGGGATGCAGGCCAGGAAAGGTGCAGCAGTTGGTGTGCCGGTCGGCCTGTGGTGATGCCGCGGCTCCTCGGGGCTGCAGAAAAAGGGAACAAAGTGGGTGCAGTCTCCTGTAACCGGGATTCACAAGACTGACAATGCCAAGAGCCATCCCGCTGTGCGCAGCGCTGCAGCGGGACGGAAAATGCCGAGAGCCGCCGAGCAAACTGTGTCCAGGAAGCCACAAACTTCATCACCCAGCCTGGGCGCACCTCAGCTGCCCCAGCTCTGAGCTCCAGGTGTCGCCACAGCAGCCGGCATAGTATCCCAGGAAAGCGGCGTTCAGCGCCGTCAGCAGCTGCGTGGCGGCGGCATCCAGTCCGGCAGGCGCTAAGCCTAGGGCTGGGTCTGTTCGGCCGCCTGACACCCAAGCAGCTGCAAGGGCAAGGCCCGTGGGCACAAGCGCGTTGCAGAACACCTGCGGGGCAGGAAGTGGGTGCCAGGGGATGGTTGGATCAAACAGCTTGAATCTGGCACTGGCTGTTTTGAATTGCGCGAAGCGGCAGCAGCAGCACATGCAGCAGCAGCGGCAGCCAGCGGTAGCAGCAGCACCAGGGGCAGCAGCCAGCCAGCCCACAGGGCGTGCCTGCCGCCAGTCGCGCTGCCCGCCCTTCTTGTGGTCTTCATCAACATCCTTCTGATCCTCTCCAAACTGCAGGTGGATTGGGGGCAGCCCAACCAGCTCAGCCAGCTGCTGCACCTCATCAAGACTGCAAAACAGCCGCACTGGTCCGGCCACCTGCACTGCGCGGCCATGCATGCATAGGGCCAGCGCTGCTGTAGGCGCTGCACATTTCGTCACATGTTGATTTCATTACCCACGGCTCAGGCCATCCAAAGAGCAGCGGCAAGCCCTGCGCACCTGTGTGATCTTGCTGGATGCGAAGAAGAACGCAAGCAGCAGCAGGCCGCCGCGGCAGGATGCCGCCAGAGTGCCTGCGCCCAGTAGCAGCGCCTGCAGCAGAGGCCGGAAGCAGGCAAGAGAAGCTGGTTGGCGGCCAGGAGCTGCTCGTCCCTCAGCCTGCTGCCACCCAGCTCGTGCCTGCTGCTGCCCAGCACCGCTTGCACACAAGGCAGCTATGCCACACAAGGCACGCAGTTCAGGCCCGCAAGCCAGCATTCTCCTCTCCCAGGCGCATTTCACCTCTAGGCTACAGCACACTCATGCCCTGCTGTCACTCACCGACACGGCGCCAGACCGATCCAACGAATCTCGCCACAGGCCCCAGCCCGCCGCCACCAGCCCCACCGCAATGCTGCCAGCCACGCTGACCGCACGGCCAAAGGAGTGCACCGCCGCACAGACGGCAAACAGCGCGGCAAACTGGGCGGCGGGGCGCAGCAGGACGGCCCATCGGGAGGGCAGCCGTGCAGACGGCAGCTGGTCGATGCGCTGCACAGCAGTGTGGGTTGGACGGAAGGAGCAATGAGGCAGACGCAGCTCTAGGCAGGGAAGGCAGTGGACAGGGAGGCGGGCACAGAGCAGCAGCTGCAACACAGGGGTGAGGCTCATGTTCAGCTGAGAGCCCTAACGCACACGACACCAGAGGTCTGCCCGGCAGCGCCCTCCCGCCCACCTGCAGATTGCTCTCCGCGTCCGCCATAGCTGCCTGCACCCGCTTCAGCGCCTCTGCCACCTCGGGATTCAGGCCGTCCTGTGGCAGCCCCACCGGACGATCATACGTCACATCAATCAGTGGCTCCCTGCCCCCTTCGCTGCCGCCGCCGCTGGCGCCGCTGCTCGCAGCGCCGCCTGCCGCCGAGGCTGGCCGCACGGCAGGGCGTGAGCGCTGCGCACGCCTGCTGACGGTGCAGCTGGTGGGCCGCCATGCCTGTGCATGGAGGCGACAAGGGCGAACGTGTGGCAGCAGGCGAGCAGGCGGCGGCGTTGGCGGCAGCGGCGGCAGCAGCAGAAGCGAGCGGACTGAGCGGTTGGCCATCGAGCAGCTGGCAAGACGCAGATCTTACCCCTGCTGCCGCTCTCGACGATGGCTGCACCGGCAGCGGGCGAGCCATTGTCGTGGCGCGCTCGAGAGCTCTGAGGCCATGCGATCCCGCCTGTGGAGTAGTTGTGCTCGCCGACTATGCGATCAGGGTGCCTAAAGGCGCCTGCGTTTCGCTTTCTCGCGGGTCATCCGAGGTGGCGTTGCATGGCAACTGGGGCAGCCGCAAACGGTCGATCGCGGTGCCATCGCGAGCCATCGTGACCCAATTGTACCATCTGCAACGCGCCAGCTGCCCCAGCCGCCCTTCACCCAGCACTCGCCCTCGCAGCGGCAGCACGATGCAGGCCTGCGCGTCCCTGCGCGGGCTTGCGCCCCTGGCGGCGCGGCCAGTGCGCCGGCAAGCGGCGGCAGCGGTGCCAGCCCTGCCCACCAGGTTGGGGCTTCTTGGTGTCGCTCATTGCGCCTCTGCTGCTGCCTGTCGGCCTCCCACAGTGCTAAACATCCATCCTAATTGCATGCGCCGCCATGCAGGGAGGCCCTGGCCCCGCTGCGGCCTGCGGCGCCGCTGCTCCGCCGCCGCTGCCGGCCAGCCCCCGCGGCCGCCACGCCCGTGCTTGCAGCAGCCACTGGTGCAGCCATCCCCACACCGCCACCCGCAGCGCCCGCATGGCCGGTGGGTACGGAGCAGAAAAGCAGGGCTGGATGGTCCTGCAGGGCAGCATTGCGATGCCAGCCCTGCACACAACTGTTGTCACTGCTGCGCTGCCGCAATTGCCTCATATCGCACCCTGCTGCCCTCCTCCGGCAGGGAGCCAAGCCGATTCCCTTCCTTGCATCCGTTGGCATTGGCCTGGCGCTGCGTTTCCTGGTACCCGTGCCAGCTGGCATCACCATGCAGGTGGGCTGGCTGTTGTGCAGCCTGTCTGAGATGGGTTTGGGCGCTGTGTGGGTGTCGGTGGTAGGGGGTTCAGTGCATCACGCAGGCAGGTGGGCTGCAGGCTGAGCAGCAGCACCTGCTGATGCCGGCCTAAGAGCGCTGCCCTGCGCCGCAGTTGCTCGGGTGCATGCCTCTTCTGTGATGCTTGCGGCAGCCTGCAGAATGACGAGACGCCACAAACTGCCCGCCCGGCTGCAGGCATGGACGCTGCTGTCCATCTTTGTGAGCACCATTGCAGGTGCGCCATGTGCTGCCAGCTGTGCCTTTGCATTCAAACAACAACTTCCTGCCCGCTGCTGTGAGCGCGATGCAGCGCCATGTAGCAGCAGTGGTTGACAGCTGTGGCTCGCTGCTGCCGCTGCCGCAGCCGCTGTGCAGTCCCAGGAGAGCTTGTCAATCATACGTGTGTGCCTTCTCAACTGCAGGCCTGGTGCTGGAGCCGCTGCCCGTGGGCGCCTGGGCCATGCTGGCGGTCACCACAGCGGTGGCCACCAAGACGCTCACGTTCGCACAGGTAGGAGCAGGCAGCAGATTGCTTGCTGTGGGCTCGTCTTCTGTCTGCCGCAGGCTGGCTATGGGTGGGGCGGCTGCGCTCTGCTGGCGGTCGTCAGGCCGCTGCGATTTGCCGCCCTGGATGCCTGCAGTTGATGTTCATTTGCTGCAACACCTCCCCCTGTCGCAGGCGTTCTCCGCCTTCACCAATGACGTGATCTGGCTGATTGTGGTCTCCTTCTTCTTCGCTCGGGTGAGCAGAGAACAGGCCTGTGCACTACATTGTCCAGCTGCGCTGCGACAGCATGCGTGCAGCGGGGGCAGGCTGCAAAAGGCGCATGCTGTGGCTCGGCCTGCTGCAACACAGCTGCTGCAATGGCTGGGGCACATCTGTTGATACTGGAAGAACACACATGTGCATCCCTGTGTCACATGTGCAGGGCTTTAAGAAGACCGGGCTGAGCGCGGCCACCCTTTGTTGTTGCCTCTGCTGTTTCTGCTTGACCATGCCAAAATCACTGTGTCTATTCAATCTGCAGGCCTTTGAGAAGACTGGTCTGGTTGAGCACCTGACCACCCTGTTTGTCCCTGTTTATCACAAACACTGTGGGCATTCCTTGTTGTGCCTGCAGGGCTTTGAGAAGACGGGGCTGGGCGAGCGCGTGGCCACCCTGTTTGTCAAGGTGTTTGGCAAGTCCACGCTGGGCCTGGCCTACGGCCTCTCAGGTGCGGCGTGCAACTGAATGGTGTGCACATCACTGAATGGTGTGCAACTGAATGGTGTGCTGAATGGTGCGCACATCACTTGCAGACTGCAGCTATGCACAGCTTGCAACCAAGTACGAGAATGTTAGGAGCCCCGCATGCCCTCCTGCACAGCCCAGTTATCAGACTATGGCATTGCCCTGCCCTTTGCCTTGCAGTGGCTGAGGCGCTCATCGCCCCCGCCATGCCTTCCACCACCGCTCGCGCCGGCGGCATCTTCATGCCCATCATCAACTCCCTCAGCCTGAACGCCGGCAGCAAGCCCAGTGAGTCTTCCAGGCTTCGTTACTGTTTCTGGTACTGTTTCTGGTACTGCTGTCCGGTGGTCCTTGCTGTGTCCCATCATCAACTCCCTCAGCCTGTACGCAGCAAGCCCAGTGAGTGCGAGGTTGACTGTTGTTGCAGCAGGCTGCTGCTGCTGCTGATCGCAGCATCAACTCTCACATCTGCACATTGCCAGCAAGCCAGCTCCCTGGTGCGCCGCCAGCTGTTTGCAATCCTCGTTTTTCAAGCTGTCCCTGCTCCGTTCGCCCTGCAGACGACCCCAGCCGCAAGAAGCTGGGCAAGTGCATGCAAGTACCAGTTAGAAAACCTTTCTAACGCTGGCACACTGCCCTTGTTATTGCCTTGCAGACGACCCCAGCCGCAAGAAGCTGGGCGCGTTCCTGGTGCAGACGCAGCTGCAGGGCAGCGTCAACAGCAGCGCCATGTTCCTCACCGCGGCGGCGCAGGTGGGCTGGTAGTGGGCGCATAGATACCTGCTCTGGACCGGCTGCACACCCCCCACGTTTGTTGGCGCTGCTATGGCTAGGGACCCTGCACTGTGCAACTCGTTATGGCCCAAAAGCCCACCACCACCTGCCCAAAATCACCTCAATTCTGTTTGATCCCCTGCGCCCCGCAGAACCTGCTGTGCATGAAGCTTGCAGCGGAGATGGGCGTGCTGGTGGCCAGCCCCTGGGTCACTTGGGTGAAGGTCCGTAGTGAGGGGTGGTTGGCCTTCAGAGCAGCCTGCTGGTGCATAGAGCTGGCCTAGCATGCCCAAGTCAAATTGAAACCAGCATTCCAGTAAACTGTGGCCCCGCCCCGCCCCCAACAGGCCTCCATTGTGCCTGCCGCCGCCGGCCTGCTGCTCACGCCGCTGCTCATGTACAAGCTGTTCGCACCAGAGATCAAGGACACCCCTGAGGCGCCAAAGGTACGTTGCTCAATGTTCGAAACTGGCGTAGACCTGCTTACCTCCTTCTTTTTGATTGGGTCGTGATGCGATGCATCACCTGCTGCCTGCTTCCAGCACAGCAGCTGAAGGCTCTGTCGCACCATGCTGCCTCTCACATTTGCCCACTACAGCTGGCTGCGGAGCGGCTGGAGAAGATGGGCCCCATGAGCCGGGACGAGAAGATCATGCCTTGCAACAGCTAACATTCCGCTGCACTTTCCGTCCCACATTACACAGCTGGCTGCTGAGCGCCTGGAAAAGATGGGCCCCATGAGCCGGGATGAGAAGATCATGCTGGCAACCATGGGCGCCGCGGTGTGCCTGTGGGTGGCCGGCGACTCGCTCGGCATCTCGGCAGGTGGGTCCACATTGAGGCATGTGTAGGCCTGTGTTCAGTGCCTGTGGGTGGCCGGCGTCTTGCTTGGCATCTCGGCACGTGGGTTTGTGGCTGTGCAATCTGCGGTTGTGCGGTCATGCGCCTGTGGGTTGTCAGCGACTCGCTCGGCATCTCGGCAGGTGGGCTGCTGATGCTTGGGTCGCAGAGGTGCTACGTCATGGGCTCAGTGTTGCCGTGCCTGCTTCTCCACTCCAATCACTCTCTCAACCGATTTGCCTCGCTCCTGCGGCCACCCTGTGCTGCAGTCACCTCTGCCATGAAAGCCCTCTGCCTGCTGCTCAGCCCCCCACTCTGGTTCACTGAAGCAGTGCTTCACTGCCCCTCGTTTGCTACCTCCTCTTGCAGTCACCACCGCCATGATGGGCCTGTGCCTGCTGCTCAGCACCGGCGTGCTGCACTGGCGCGAGTGCCTGACCTACCCCGCTGCCTGGGACACGCTCTTCTGGTGAGCGCTCCTTTGTTGCAATGCATTGGTTTGAAGGGGAATAGGCGCAGAAGTCAGCAAGCGTGCTGCCTGGGACACGCTGTTCTGGTGAGCTTCATGCCAACTCAATGGTTGCTGTCTGCCATTGTGTCGATTGCCTTGCCGTTGTGCCGCGGCGAGCGCCAGCCTGGCACACCCAGCTTCAGCTGCGCTGCCCCCGCTGCCTCGATCCTTGGCTGAGGTTCGCCTCATCCCCCACCTGGGTCTGCCCCCTGAACCAATCCAACTCGCAGGTTTGCGGTGCTGGTGGGCATGTCCGGCCAGCTGAACAGCATGGGCGTGATCAACCACTTCGCCAGCCGTGAGTGCTGGCTGCATATTACTCTGCCTGGGTAACTTTCTGGCTGGGTTAGGGTGGCATCAGGACCCTGGCACAATCAATCGCCTCGCCAGCCCTGAGTGGCCTGCTGTATGCATCAGTACAGAATGCTTGAGGTTATGCTCAGCAGCGTGGAAGCATCTTCACCATTGCCACTCTTCCATCATGCGCAGCCAGCATGAGGTGAAGGCCAACCTGGGCTGGCCCTTGCACTCACAACCCCAACTGTTTCCTTCCTCTCGTTTTTCCATTCGCAGAGGTGGGCAACCAGCTGGTCAAGGCCAACCTGGGCTGGCCCGCCGTCTTTGGCCTGCTCAACGTCGCCTACTACGTGCTGCACTACATGTTTGCCAGCCAGGTGGGTTTGTGTGTGCCGGAAAACGCAAGTAGCTGCATGACATGGCACTGCCCCTGTGTCTCCCGAATGCCTGGCCTGTGCCGTGGCGTCCCGTGAACGTGGAATTACGCGACCTGCCAAATATCATCTGCCTGCTGTCCTTCCGTGACTGCAGACTGCGCACGTGGGCGCCCTCTACTCGGCCTTCCTCGCCATGATGATCACCACGGGGGTGCCGCCCGTCATTGCAGCCCTGTCGCTGGGTGAGCTGAGTGGAACGCCATTGACCAATGTTCTCCTACGCTGGGTGTGCGGGCTGCCTTCTGTAGTGTGGGTGTGCTGCACGTCATTGCAGTGCTGTCTCTGGGTGAGAGCCTGCAGCTCGATGTGTTGCACTCCAGCGCTGCAATTGGCTGGCTGGACGCGGCTCCTGTTTGAGCTGGCTGCCTGCTGTTGGCATGCCCAAATCGGTGAACGCCTTCCCCATCTTGATGGACTTGATTGCCAGTGAATGTGGCAGCTGAACCTTCACCCAAACGCAAACGACTCCCTTGTGCTATGCCTGCCGCAGGCTTCATGTCCCACCTGTATGACTCCGTCACACTTTCTGTCAGCTTGATTCCCACTGGCTGTGACTTCTTACTCCTGACACAACCAACCTGCCGCAGGCTTCATGTCTAACCTCTTTGGCTCCCTCTCACTTTCTGTCAGCTTGATTCCCACTGTGACACAACCAACTTGCCGCAGGCTTCATGTCCAACCTGTTTGGCTCCATCACACACTTCGGCTCCGGCCAGGCGGCGGTGTACTATGGCGCTGGTGCGTGGGGCCTTGAGGGAACCCAAGCTGTGGGGCGGGCTAGGGCTTGCTTTGGCTCGAGGGCTGCTCAACTAAGCAGGCCCCTGGGCAGCCGTCCGTGCGCTTGGGTCAGCCGGCGGCGAATCGGAATGGGCAGAAGGCTGAAGGGGCAGAGCTGGCCACAGAGGAGGCTGTTGCCTCTTACATACGCTGCGCTGTTCGATGGGGTGCCTTGCTCTCTGCCTGGCTGCGGGAGCGTGAGTGCTGGTCTCGCTTGCCTGTCCCCTTCCAATGCACCACGCAGGCTACCTGACCCTGAACGACGTGTTCTCGTACGGCGCACTGATGAGCTTTAACCAATGGCCAAGTCCGTTGCTTCTCCACTGCATCCCCTTGCACTGCAGGCTACCTGACCCTGAGCGAGGTGTTCACGTACGGCGCCCTCATGAGCGTGGTGAACCTGTCGCTCTGGGGCCTGGTGGGCGGCGCCTGGTGGGCCTTCCTGGGCTTCTTCTGAGCCTGAAACAGCCCTCAGAGCAGCACGATCGAGCAGCCGCTAATGTTGGCGTCAAGCAGGCGCAGAACGACCCCTCAGCTGCCCACTCTGCGGCGCCCGGTGGGCTCTTTTGGCCCCCGCTACTGCCCTTCGTTCTGCTGCTAGCAGCTGCTGGCAGCCATCCCTGCTGAGCAGGAAGGCAGGCCGCCTGTTGTGCTCCTCACTTGCTCTGCTTCTATGCTTCTGCCACCCTGGCAGACAGCACAGCAAACCCTCCCCTTTTACCTGACCCAGCGGGCGTGCACTGTTGCAGCATTCTGCTGCACCCGCGGCCCGCCACCCATTCCATTCAGAGAGACTACTTGTGCCGTCCACCCTCACTGCCTTCTGAACCCCACATTCTTTCCACCGCACTGCACCTCCGCGTCACACACCCCACACCACGCACATTGCTGTTGTGGCATGCCAACCTGCCGTTGAGCGAACCCATGTGTGCGAGCATTGCCCTGTAAGCGCAATTGGCGAGTGAGCGGCAAGTTACAGTGAGACAGGTTTCTCCTTGCGTGCTCATTTGGCTAGCAGTGCAAGCTGCCGCAGTCCTTGATTGGGTGGTAGATCCTGCAGGAGGACGGAGAGCAACAACAGGACGGCTGAGCGGTGGCCTTGCATTCGCTGCATGCTGCGCTGCACGGTGCCACGCTGCCTTCTTGCATACACAGCACTGCCGCCGCCGCCATGACTGTAACGGTGCTGGCCCTGACCGCCACACACCTGTTGTCTGCGCAGGGCGCAGCGAACCGCTTGTCGAGCTCGGCGTCTGGCAGGTGGTATCCCGTGGTCATGTACGCGATCGCAGACTCAGGGATGACATCTATGCTCAGGTTGCGAGCCACTGCCAGCGTGCCGTACAGCAGCTGGAGGGCAGCGGGTGGGGAGGGGAGCAGACCAGGGGTAATTACCCCCGTGAGAGCAGGTGGCACCGGCGTGCGAGGCAGGTGCACGCGAGGAAGCGTGCAGGCAGGCTGGCAGGCAGGCACCGTCACAGTCACAGGCAGGCTGCGTCACCACACAGGCAGGGTTACACCGCCATTGCTGCCAGCCCACAGCCAAGCAGCTGCCCTTCCCCGCACCTCCATGTACCCAGCGCTGCGCCCCATCTCCTGGCTGATCTTCCGCATGGCCCGCCGCGACAGGCGCAGCAGGGGCGCGAAGCAGCTGCGCCGCTGGGCGGCAGGCACTTTGTTTAGCCTGCCCGCCAGGCGATCCCACTTGTCCCACTCCGGCTGCTACTGCTGCGACCAGCTCCAAGTGCACAGCACGTCCTGCGGCTGCGCTGCCGTGCTGGCCAGGCACTCGGCAAAGTGCCCCTTGCACCGCACGTCGCCCTGCCGGCAGGGGAAGGAATGGAACCAGCAGGGGTGAGAGGCAACTTGCAAGTTGCTGCCGGTGGGGGGATGTGTCAATGCCATGCCATGCTGTGCTGTGCGCACCTGCTGTGCAGTGCCCAGCAAGCACCCGCCATCCATGCTGCTTTTGCACAATAACGTTTTTTCCCCGCCCTTCCTTCTATCCACCCGCCTACCCACAAACGTCTGCCCACCTCGATGCGCCACACATGGTCAAATGTCACCTGCCCCTCCAGGTAGCGGTACAGCAGCGAGATGGCTGGGGCCTCGTAGTAGTTCTGCCCGCCCTTGCCCGCCAGCCGCCCAGCCACCGCATCCGCCTCGCTGCGGTTGAACAGCAGCACCAGTGGCAGCGCCTCCTGCGGCACAGCAGGCCGCCGCCGTGCTGTCAGCCGCTGCGCCGGCGTGAGTGTCCATCGCTCATTTGTGTCGTCAAACATGAGGAACACGCGGTGGGGACCTAGGTCCCGCTGCATGTGGCGCAGCTGCACCAGCGTGCCGGGCGTGCTGGTGCTGGCCAGCAGTGTGAAGAGCGTGCTGCTGTTGAGCAGCTGCTGCGCGCCGGCGCTTAGCGGCGCACACGGGGCTGCGCTGTGCACCGTGCATGGTGCCACGCCGGCCCGGCGGGGGCACAGCACCATTGCATGAAGGTGCAAGTGAGTGCTAACGGCTGCACCAGCGCCGAAGGCTGCACAGGCTGCCAGGGCCGCAATGCTGAGCAGCGTTGCTAGCTGTAGCGCGGGTTTCCAAATGCCTTGCCCCAGACAGCTACCACCGCTGCTGGCACTGCCGCGGTTGATTACCGTCAAGTCCTGCAGGCCAGTAATAGTGGTCCATTGCAGTGGGTGCAGGCCAGTCAGAGGCCGCATGCTGCGGCGGCGATGCGCAGTGGCATGGCGCCGGCGGCACAAGGCGGCGGTGCCGCCGGTGAAGGTCCCCCCACCTCAGCTGCCATTCGCCGGCGTTGAAAGAAAACGTTGTCCAGCGCTAGCAGAGATGCCACAACGCTCCAAAGGCTCCAAAAGCGGGAGCTTCGGGTGTCCTGAACAGGTCTACACCATCTCCACACCGTGCGTCGACGCACTGCGCAGCCGAGGAAACGTGAGATGATGCAGGACGGCAGAACAGTGCCGGGCAGGCTGTTGATGCAGGCTAAGCATGCACTACAGGTCGCTTGGCCATGCCGCCCCGATGTAGTGTGATCGGATGCATCACAGGGGCGAAATGAGACAAGACAAGAGATAAGGCCTCCGCAACGCGGCTGTTTTAGCCGCCGCCCTTGCCGCCGCCCCATTGTTTGCCGCCACTGCCGCACTGCTGCCGCTGCTGCCTACAAGCATGGGCCGCCAGCAGCATCCGATTTGCATCCCTACACAGCTACATGGAGTGGTGAAGAATACAGTTTCAAACTTCACATCACAGCATCACGTCCAGCGCCGCACGTTCCTGCTTCTGCTCGCTGCGCTGTGCTGCCGCTGCCACCTGGCCCGGGCGGCAGAGGAAGGCAGGCGCCTCAGGGAGCCTTCCTAGATGCCTTCCCTCCGTGTTCTGTTCATCATCGATCTCCAGAGCCGCCGAGCAGTAGTTCTTACTCTCCTCAGCCCACCATGCCGCTCGCCAAGGCTTCCATAATTGCGGCTGCCGCCGCTCTGCTCCTGCTCGCCGCCGGCGCTGCCGCCGACACCTGCTACCGTGCCGACCAGCAAGTGGTGCGTTTGATGCTACGCTAGCCATCCTAGGTTGGGCGTGAGGGAGGCAAGCGGCTCGCAACGCTCTTGCCACCGCAGCCGCCACTGCCGGCGCCGCCCGCCGCTCTCCCCAACCCACCCGCCCGCTCGCTGCCGCTGCCGCCGCCCAGCGGGCACCCTGCATTCAGTCCAGCGGTGCGTCCGCCCTGCCCCACAGTGCCCACAAATTGCTAATTCGTTTTCCGCAATGTTGCCGCCCCCCTGCCGCAGAACCTACGCGCGAAGGCCGACATCTGCTCCTCCAGCAAGGGCAGCATCGAGCAGGGCGATGTGGTGAGCTGGCTCAGCCATTTTATCTGCTCAGCTGGCCAGCAGCCTCTGCCAAACAGCTCTGTGCCTGTGCATGCGCCAGCCCGTCCTTCAGAGTGAGCGGGCTGCAGGCAGGCAGCATGCACGATGGCATTCCGGTCCCGCCGCTCCTTCAGCCATCGTGCCAGCGCTCCACCTCACTTCCTCTCCTCCCTCCCCCTCCCTTATCGATCTGCTCTCGTTCTCCACCAACACACCTTCGCTGCCAACGAACCTTCGCTTCCAACGTTCCTTCCTGTCCACTCCACTGTCCGCCACCCTGCGCAGATCCGTGTGACGGGCGGCAGCCCCCAGCGCAGCTGCTACAACTGGGCTGAGGCCGAAGTGGTGTCCGGTGGGCTGGGCGGCGCTGAGGGCTACGTCAACCTGGTGGGTTCAGGTTATAAGTCCAATAGAGGGAGCTGCTGATTAGAGGAATGGCCACTGCCCCATCCACAGTGCAGCCCAGGGGGTGAGTATGCTGTGAGTGTGGCTGAAGATTTTGCACTGCCTTCTGAATGGCCAGATAAATTCGGCACCAAGCCTGCCGCTCAATCTAACTGAATACGTGCCTTCTGAGCACCATGATGCAGGATGCGCTGACTCAGACCTCCTGCCCTGGCGTGTCCGCGCCGCCCCCGCCCAACGCACCCTGCAAGAACCCCGGTACGTGCTGGGCGTCAGCAGCCTGCCACGCTGGCCCGGTGCTGCTGAGCGGCAGCAGCCTGCAGTGTGCACTGGACTTGTGCTGCTTGCTTGTCATCTTGATGCAGCTTGCAGTTGCAACTGCCCAAGTTGCCATATGAATGCACCTGCCTGGCGCCAACTGCTGCCCGTGCATGCTCTTGTCCTGCTGCAGGCGAGCAGTGCTATTCGGCCTCCGAGTGAGTGCTGCGGTACTGCTTGCTGCCCAAGTGCTGCCCTGCTTCACCCATCTGGTATACCGGCAGCGTGTTGTGCCGTGAACATGCCTACCGCTGATGCTGTACGTTCAGCGGAATGCTTGCGTTGCTTCACACACTGATCCACGCCCCACCGCTCTGCCTTCCCGCGCAGGTGCTGCCAGGGTAAGCCGCCGGTCACCACCCAACATCCTGCCGATCTGACCCCATGGTTCGGCTGTTGCATGTGTGATAGAGGTGGCAGAGCATCAGCGCAGCGCATGCTGGTGTGCACAGGCAGCCTCTTGCTAAATGCACCCACCCGCTGCCCACCCGCCTCCCTCCCCACCCGCTGACCGTAGGTGGCAGCGGCCCGTCTGTGCGTTGCGAGGCTCCCGACCAGCGTGGCTCCCCCAAGGTCTGCTCTGGCGGCGCCGTGGCGTCCAGTGTTGTTGCCTCAGCCCCAACCGACACAGCCGTCGGCGGCCGTTGAGAAGTTCTGCTCAATCTGCTGCCGGACAGCGCAGCCCTACTGCGGGCGGCAGTGACTTGCCCGCACAGCCCTTCAGCTTGGCAGTCCTTTGCGGCAGCGAAGCGTGGATATACAACAGCAGACCGTTCAGCAGCAGCATTGTGATGCAGCGTGTACACACGAAATCGGATCAAGTGCCCTCTTGATTTTGCCTTTGCCCCCGCCCACCTCTAGCGCTCACGCCCCCTGCTTGTGAAGCCTGAGCATGCCGCTACCAGCGATTGTAACAGTGCCTGATTGAACGGACTCCGTCGCGATCAGATCAACGTTGGGGTGACTCAATGGCTTGCATTTGCAAGGGCAGTGTGGCCAACTGCACAGGCTGTGTGAGCACGCTACGCTTCTGCTAAATAAAAGGCCACAATCTGGCTTCTAGGGCTGTGCTGCCGTTCAGCATGCACGACTAAGCTGCCCTCCCAAACGTTTCGACGTGTGGTGAGCCTGTGATTTGTCTCTGCATCACGGAAGAAGAAAGAATTACAAGGACAGCGAGCAGCAGGCGCCGGCATCGAGCGGGCAACCGTGCCACTTGCTGTGAATTTTCGACTGTAGTGTTTGCAGTGAGAGTGATCAAGAGGTTCCAAACAATACGGCCTGGCTTGAAAAGTTGCAATGGGATGGGAGAGAAAAATGGCAGACGAGGCGCTCGCAATGGAAGGGAATGCGGCTGGGTGCTCTCAGCAGTGCTGTCTGGCAGAGGCGGGTCGTGAAAAAGTGCAATGCAAAACTGCTGTGCGGGCTGGGGGTCAAGAGGCACGTCATACCGGAATGAAAGGGCAGGCCGGCGAATGCAGTGTGGAGGGGTGGGCAGGCAAAATTGCAGGGCAGCAGGCGGGGCGATGCTGTACAAAATTGGGACACCATTAGGTGCCGGGTATCACGCTGCTGATTGGGCGCGGCACCAGCAAGGCCTTGGGGTGCATCTAGCGCTGTTGCTTGCTGGCTGATGCAGCGCGCGCAACGCCGCGCTGGGAGTGCTGGTCACTAATAGGTGGCCTGGAAGTGCGGGCTTGCCAGGTGCGAAGCGATGCCCTTGTTCAGCTCTGCGGCAAAGGGGGAATAGGGAGGGGAGCAGGGCGGAGGTTACATACCGGCCAAGCGCAGAGGCCGGGGCATGCTTGGCACCCTGGCTAATGCGTGGCTTGCACATTGCGTTCGTGTGGCACAGTTCGAGCTAATCAACTCTGCAAGCATCTCACCGTGGTGGCTGTGGCGGAAGCCTGGGTGAGCGGACGCGATGGGCTTGCAGGGCGAGGCGGCGGCCACGTTGCGGGCGTAGCGCGGTCCGCGCGGCAGCCCAAAGTCCAGGCGGCGCAGCCTGCGAGTGGTAAGAGGGTGTGCAGGGCAGCTGGCTGTAAAGCTGGGTGGCCGGCAGCAGGTGGATCTGAATCCGAGTCCGAGCGGCAACCGCAAGGCGCCGGCGGCGAGCGGCGGGAGGTGTGCGGCGTGCCCGGCGGCAGGCGGCGCTGGCCCTGGAGGCCCACCTGTCGCTCCACTCGGTGGCATCGACACTGGCGCGCCGGCCCTGGCCCGGCTTGGCCAGGAAGGGCGTGATGGAGAACGCGTCCTTGCTCTTCTGCTTGTGGGCGGGCCTGTGGTGCTGCTGGGCGGCCACAGCGGCCTCGTGCATTGCTGCTGCAGTCGAGGCTGCGGCCACGCGCTGCAGGAGGAGCGGCGCCGAGCACAGGGCCGCACGGCCCAGGCCCGCCAGGCCGGGCTGCAGGCTGAGCGTGGTGAGCATGTGTGTGGTAGAGCGCTGGAAGTGGTTGCAAGTTCCGGAAGAATGCCGTGTCGAGGCCGCCGCTCCGACACTTGGGGCGCGTGAGCATGAAGCCTGCAGGGAAGGATGACGGCTCCTTCAGCCAACCGCAGCGCTCGCACATGCCGTACGTCAAGGAGGGTGCGGGGAGGCGCGCAACGGTGCGGGCTGGGCTGGCCGCCGCGCCGCCGCCAGCAGCGTGAACGGGCGCATGGGGCGGTGGGCCCTCTGAGCTTTACCCACCTTCTGGATGGCTGGATGCTCGTGCAGCCTGCGATCGCGAGCCAGCAACACAACACTGTCACCACGACCAATTCGATTCCCTCTTCTCTCCTGCTATTCGCTGCCTCCTGCGGGCAGCTGGCTCTGCAGCACTGTGTCGCTGCCTGCTACGATGCTCTCGAGGCCTGGTGCTGCCCTGTAGGCTGGAATTTGTATGGAATTACACAGTATCGTCACCTGAAAGGTGCTGCACAAGCAGCGCGCAGCACTGGTCAATGCTACTCACAACCGAAACCGCTGGCGGCATGGAATGCCATTGCGGCGGCCACAGCTTGGCTGCCTCCGCAAGTGCCAACGTAGCTGCAACTTAGGTGCTGGTGAAGATTATAAAACTTCTGTTGACTTAAGGCAAAGAAGAGGGCTTTGTATGCCAGGAGTACGGCTCGCCGAATGTGGCGAGGCATGCGAACCCACATGCCACGCATGCTGCGGTGCAGGGCCTTTCAAAGCTGAATAGCCTTGCCGCCTGTTCGTGCTTTCGCACGCCATCCGCGGCATGTCGGGCGATCAGGTCGACGCCCCTCCTGCCTCTGCGGAGCTGCACGAAGCCGTGCGCGCTGGAGACGTGCGCGCCGTGAAAGCTCTGGCGGCCAATGCAGCGCTGCTGAACCAGAGGATTCGCGACGACGCCTGGGAAGGACTCACCCAACTTGAGGTGGCAGTCAAGCGGGCGGTGAGGCCCGTCAGTGAGGGCGACATGCGTTAGCCCTCTGCCCGGTATTCAGGCATGATATGCGGCAGTGCTTACATCGTGAACTCGCCATAATATTGCAGGATTTTGAGTGCTTTGGGCAGCATGAATGGGTGGCGGTGGTCGAGGCCCTCCTTGATGCTGGCGCCGACCTGGCCGCCGACGAGACCGACGGCATTTCCTGTCTCCACCTCGCTGCCTACAACTGGATCAGAAGTACGCCAGAGCTTCACGCCCTTGCTGGGAGGCTGTGCGCGGCAGCAGGGCCAGCTCTGCTCAATGGCATAGATTGGGGCGGGCGCACCCCTCTGCATGACGCAGCCGAGAGACGGAGCTGGTTTGGTCTGGCGCTGGTGGAGGCCGGCGCATCTTGCAGGCAAGCTGTGCTCATGCACATCAACTCTTCTATTCACTGCAGACTGCACACCCTTAACCTTGCAGCGCATAGCTTTGTTCCACTTGCCTTCTTTCGTTCTGTTGCTGCAGCATTCGAGACAACGGCGGCTTCTCCCCAGCTGAGCGAGCTGCGGCGTTTGGCCACTCTGAGCTGCTGTGCTCACTGCCAGACAAGACTGCTGACAGCCTGCAACCCTGGGAGATCTACCGCCTGCTGGAGTGTGCCATTCTCCAGGTGCGGGCATCCACTGGATGTGCACCAGTGCACCAATGTATCGGTGTGCACCACCTGGCAGTGAACACACCTGGCTCAAGCAGGCAATTGCAGCCGGCGCCAGCAATTGTTCTAGCAGCCAATCCATTTGACACAACATACCTGCAGGGCATGCAGACAGGTGCGGGTGGCGCTGCGGAGGACCGCGAGCTTGACGTGCTGGAACACTTTATTCAGCCGGCAGTTCATCCGCCAAGCAGCACAGACGACCGACGGCCGCGGCCGGACCTTCCTGTTCTACATGGCTGCCTGCGGGCATGCGGCGCGCCCCTACGTGTTTGACTGTTTGCTAGAAACTGCAAGCGAGCTGGGACTGGACATCAACCATCAGGTGCGGGGAGCTACAACCGCAACAGGGCATCAAGCGCACAACCAAATGAATACACAGCAAAAAGGCGCACACATCAGCCGTGCTGGACCGCGATATAACGTTTCAGCTTGCCTGTTAACCGTGGCGGAAATTCTGCTTTGCCCTGCTTGGTTGCAGGACAGGGACGGAGGCGCCGTCCTGCACGCGGCAATGCCAGCTGTGGCACGTCAACCAAATGATGACAGTGGGGAGTTTGTGCAACGCTGGATGCAGGCAGGCGCCAGGCCCAGGCAAGCAGCAACACTTCTGCTGACTGTTCTAGGCGGTGCTGCATGCGTCATATCAAGCCCAGGTCATCTAAGACGCCCCTGCATCTTGTGCTGCAGCATCCAGGACAACAGCGGGCTTCGCCCTTTTGATGTGCTTCAGAATGAGCGAGCGCGGCTGAAGTGCAGCTGGAGCTTGAGGGCCCTGCACAAGGCGGAAATGGCGGAAGCCAGTGGCCCAAAGGAGAGCCGTGGACAGCGCTACCTGCGGCGCAGCGCGGGTGAGCCGGACAGCGCTCCCACTGGCTGGGCTATGGGGTCACACTCAGCGCTTTATTGCACAGCTAATCTGCATGTTGTGGCGCTGCAAAAGCACCCACAGCAGATATCTTCTCCCTTGCCGATCCTGCAGGGCGTGGTGTGCCGCCAGCTGGCAACTCCAGCAGCGGCGCAGAAGCAGCAGCAGCAGCAGCAGCAGGCGCAAGGCGCCGTGGCCGGGAACTTGACACCATGGGTGCAGCGGCAATTGAACTCATGCCGCCGCTGCTGCCCAAGCGGCAGAGGCAGCAGCTGCCACCTGCAGCCCCAGCAGCGCCGCCGGTGCAGCGTCCAGCCACATGCAGCCGTTGCTGAGCTGGGTGCACGGGAGCATGCACTGCCTGCCATGCCCCCTGTGCGGCCGCCTGCTGCGCCGCATGTGCAGCCGGCTGCAGCGGCTGCAGCGCTGGCCTTGCAGCCGCACATCGAGCCTGCTGCGCCTCAGTTGCCGCCAGCGCCAAATGTGCTGCTGTCTCCTCCTGCGGCCATGCCGCCTGCGCCACCGCCAGCAGCCTTAGCAGCAACGGCTGTGCAGCAGCAGCAGCAGCAGCAGGAGCAGCAGGAGCAGCAGCAGCAGCAGCAGCAGCAGCCTGTGGCCCCTGCCCAGCCGGCCGCCACTCCCGCAGCGCCAACGGCGCAGCGGCCTGCAGCCCCTGCAGCGCCGCCTGAGCAGCCACCATCCCAGCCGCCTGCTGCCCCTGCTGCTCCTCCTGTTGTGCCGCCTGGGCAGCAGCCTGCACTGCCACCCGCAGCCCCTGCAGCTCCGGCTGTGCAGCTGCCCCTCCCGCCTGCTGCGCATCATGCTGCGTCGGCTGGCGTGCTGGCCCAGCAGCTGGCCCCTCCGCCTGTCGAGCCACCTGCGCCACCACCAGCAGCTCCTGCAGCGCCGGCCGCGCAACCGCCGCCTCCGCCTGCCGCGCCTGAGCAGCCGGATGCCAACCCGCGGCAGGCCCTGGCACACTTGCTCCAGCGCTGCATCCAGGGCGGTGCGCTGGACAGGAGGTCGGAGCTGATGTATCGCTTCCAGTTTGGGCGCATGCCAGCCGGGCGGCAGGCGGACGAGCTGGCTATCCTTTCTGAGTTGGAGGCAGAGGGCAGCCTGGACGATGTGGCGGAGTGCGTTCGCATGGCTGTTGCGGCGGCGGCCCAGCAGGCTGAGTTGGTGCATGTGCCGCCAGCAGCTTATTGTGACCTTTTAAAAAAGGCAACTTGTAGCTTTGTTTGTTTGGTATATTATCGCGCTTTACGACTGCACGGTGTGCTCTGCTTCTGTGTGGCCTGAGGCAAAAGTTGCCCATTTGTGTCTGAACTGCTTGGATTTGTTTATCAACTTTTTTGTTACTCGATGTTGTTCTATGTAATCAAACGAACGTCATTTGCACATCAGAATACGGAGCTGGTGGCGACACTTTTCTCGCTGAACTCAGCTTGAGCGACGGCGGCAGCACAGCGGCGGCATGTGAGGCAGCACGTGATGGCGGCAGCTGATCGGCGTCCCTCCCGTGTGTGAGCGGTCGCCGCCAATCACAATGACGCTGCACCCAGGCCTGTGAGCGCACTCGGCTATGGGTTCAGAAAAAGAGCTCTGCCAGCCGCTGCTGGCTGACCCTGCGGGCTCTGGCGTTGCGGAACATGTCGTTCCACATGCCGAGCGGCCTCCGCCGCCAGCCGACAAACGCCCCGCAGTCCCTGCCGCCGCCGCCGCCGCTTCGGCAGCCACAGCTCAAGCGGCACAGTTGCTTGGCCCTCTCGGCTCGCCAAACCCGCTGTCGGCGGCCGCCTTCTCCTGGGTGTCACCCCTGCTGCGCCGCGGCAGCACTCAGGAGCAGCTGCACCAGCGGGACCTGTTTGACCTGCCGCCGCACCTGCTGCCGGCAGCTTGTGGCCGGCGGCTGCTGGGCAAGTGGCGCCAGGTAAGCTGCTGCTGGGTAGTGAAGCTTTTGAAAAGCATCGTGTGCATGCTTGGCAATGCCTAGTTCCGGTACCTAGGTTTCTGCAGACATGCCTGCCTTCCTCCCCTCAACCCCCGCAGGAGCAGGAGCGAGCGCTGCGGGCAGGCAGCGGCACGCAGCCCTCCCTGCTGCGAGCCATTGTGGCCGCCTACGGCCGGCCTTACTTCTGGCTTGGTCTGCTGAAGTTGGCGGGCGATGCCCTCAACTTTGCTGGGCCCCTGCTGCTCAACCTGCTGCTACGCCACTTGGCAGCAGCACCAGCGCAGCACACCAACAGCCCCTCGTTCAGTGACGCCAACAGAAGCGGCAGCAGCGGCGGCGGCAGCAGCATTCTGAGCCTGCTGGGCTGGCATGCTGATGTGGCGGAGCCGGGCTTTGGCTATGCCTGCGCCGCCGCACTGGCGGGCAGCCTGGTTCTGAAGGTGGGCTGGCATGCTGGGCATGGCTTGTCGCTGGTCTTTGCGCGCAACGCACATGGTCTCAAATGCTGCTGCAGGCTGCGCATGTTTGCCTTTGCATGCTGATCTTCCCATGCGTCAATTTACTGCCAGCACATCACCACCTGCCCTCTGCTCTCCCCTGCTCGGCAGGCCTTTCTAGGCGCCTACTTTGGCTACCGCCAAGCGCTGATCGCCAGCCAGCTGCGCTCCTCGGTGACGGCGGCCGTGTTCCGAAAGGCGCTGGCCGTCAATGCCGCCACGCTGGCGGCCACGGGCAGCGGGCGGGTGCAGGTGGGCGACGCTTTGAGATGGGTTGAACAGTGGTGCACAAGCTGCGCGCGGCAATTGTTGCATGGTGCACATGCCTGCATGCCTAACCACCATAACTCCATCCATGTGTGTTCTGATGGATGTCTGTATGTGTGCCTCTTCCCTCCTGCACAGACGCTCATGTCGGTGGACGCGGATCGCCTCGTCAACCTGTGCATCTCCTTCCACGACCTGTGGAGCCTGCCCGCACAGATCGGCATCGCGCTGTGGCTGCTGTATACCCAGGTGCATGTGTTGCACGGTGTACCTGTGTTTTGTATCGGTAGCCTTTGGTTTGGCGTCGCGCTGTGGCCGCTGTACACCCAGGTGCCCACAGTCACATGTGGCTGAGCTAGTTTAGTGGCGTTCTGCTTGCCGCGCTCTCTCCCTAGCTAAGCAGCAGAGAATGCGGGTCCCTAGCGTCACTCTACCTCCCTGCTTGCTGTGCAGGTCCAGTTTGCCTTCCTGGCTGGGCTGTCCCGGTTGTTGCTACTGCTCATCCCTGCTGTTGTAGCTCATTCTGATCGCCGCTCCACTGCTCTGCTACGTGCCTGTGCAGGTCCAATTCGTCTTCCTGGCTGGGCTGGCCCTGGTGCTGCTGCGCATCCCCACCATTGCAGCTGACTTCACACACCGCTCCTCTGTCGCTTGCCTGTGCAGGTCCAGTTTGCCTTTGTGGCTGGGCTGGCCCTGGTGCTGCTGCTCATCCCAGTGAACCGGGTGCTGGCCAACCGCATCCAGGCGGCCTCGCTGAAAATGATGGGAGCCAAGGACAGGTGCTGATGGGCTGGACTGCCGGTGGCAATGCGTTTGTCTGCTGGGGTGGCCAGCCAACCACATCCGGGCAGCCGCTTTGCAGGTGCAACCCCTTGGCGCGCTCACAAATGCGGGATAGTGTTATGCCGCATGCTGCAGGCGCGTGCGAGTGATGATGGAGGTGCTCTGCGGCATCCGCCAAATAAAGTGCTACGCCTGGGAGGCCGTGTTTGCCGGCAAGGCAAGGAGTGGAATGTTTTTTTTGTTTTTATGGTTCCGCTTGCATTTTTTTCTTTCCTACGAGCTTAGCTGCTCTTCAGGTCGTTGCCTCACGTGCTTGTAATATCTGCTTGCTGAACGCAGGTGCAGCAGGAGCGGAGCGCTGAGCTGGAGGCGCTGGCGGTGCGAAAGTACCTCGATGCTCTCTGTGTCTACTTCTGGTGAGGTTGCGCTGACTCCAGCTTCAGTTCTAGCTCACTTTCAGGCTTCGTGAAGTGTTCGCTCAGTTTCAGCATGCCTCTGCGCTGCCTAGGTCTTGTGCGGCCCAAAACTGCTGCCCTCCCATTGCGTTTCCTGCCTTTGCTGCCCGCACAGGGCCGCCACGAGCCTGCTGTTCAGCATCACCACCTTTGGGCTGTACGCGCTGATGGGGCGCCCCCTCACTGCACAGGTGGGCCAAGGCCGCGCTACTGAGGGAGCAGCTGATATGGTGCTGAGGCAGCAGTCCTGCTGATGCTTCACACCCCCCCCTAAACGCAGACTCCTAGCATGCAAGCTGTCCTGTACACTTCACGCGCCAGCTGGTGCTCCTGTTCTGCCTGCAGGTCGTGTTCACCTCGCTCGCGCTCTTCAACGTGCTTCTGGCCCCCATCAACTCCTTCCCGTGTAAGTGCGGGGTCTGCTGTTGTGCCTGCCATTGCTGTTGCTGGTGCTGCTGTAGGCAAGGGTGGCTGGCCCACTATCCACCTACTGAAAAGGTTGAATTTGCACCATACGGGCCTACTCACATTCTGCGCGCCATCCTGCCTCTCACACACATGCAGGGGTGCTGAACGGGTGCGAAGAGGCTGCAGCCTGGCGTTGAGCTTGCATGCAGCCTGGCTGCTGTGGTTTGCTTGAACTGGTTGTTGGACTGCCGTTATGCGGCACACATGTTCAGCCTGCATGCACTGCTCAATTGCCTCGATACCACCCCTCTCGACCCTTCTGCCCCCTGTGCAGTGTGGTTGAAGCGCTTGTGTCTGTTCGGCGGGTGGCCGAGTTTCTGCGCTGCACGGAAACGGGCGGCCCCTGCGGCGAATTTACGAGCAGCAGTTGCGGCAGCGGCAGAGACACTGCCGCATCGGCACCGCCGGCAGTTAGACTGGAGGGGAGCTACACATGGGGGAGCAGCAACGGCGGCCACAGCGGCAGTGGTGACAGCAGTGGCAGCAATGCCAGCGGCAACGGCAATGGCGGTGCTACCAACAGCAGGCGTGGTGCGTCTGCTGCTGGGCGCTCGGCTGGAGCCGAACCTGAGCAGCCGGGCCCGGTGCTTCGGGACATTCAGCTGGAGGTGCCAGCTGGCACACTGGTCGCTCTCACAGGCACCGTCGGCAGCGGCAAGAGCAGCCTGCTGGCCGCCATGCTCGGCGAACTGCTGTCCTTTGACAGCACCCCTGGCAAGCCGGCCGGCAGGCCCAAAGCAGGCCCAACAGCAGGAGCATTCCAGCGAGGCCAGCCTGTTGGCACAGTTGCTTCTGCCGGCGGCTGCATTGCGCCAGGCAGCAGTGTGGCGTACGCACCCCAAGACGCCTTTATCCTGCACGGCACGCTGAGGTGAGGCTTGGTCGGAATCATCATTGGTGCACACAGCCTCGCTAAGCGCCTCCCGCTGAACGCAAACCTAGAGCCTGCTTGCAAGGAAGCAGGGTTCTACTGCAGCTGCTTCGCAATCTTGCTCACATCTCTTCTGCCCGTTGTACGCTGCCCCAATCCAGGGACAACATCTTGTTCGGCTCCCCGCTGGATCCCCGCCGCTACCAAGCAGTGCTGCATGCCTGCGCCCTGCTGCCCGACCTGGCTGCCCTGCCAGCCGGCGACCAAACGCTGGTGGGCGGGGCGGGGGCCACGCTGAGCGGCGGGCAGCGCGCACGCCTGGCGCTGGCGCGAGCGCTGTACCGGGTATGCGGACTGACATGGTTTGCTTTGGCATAGCCTGTTGTGGTCATGCTGACAGGGAAGAGGATGGCACATCAAGAGAAGTGTCTGCGAATGGCTGCCTGCTTGCATTGCGCCTGCGGCCAATCGGCTGTTGCTAGCTTGGCATGCTCCGTCTATGAAACGTCTCCATCCTCCTGGCTGCACCCTCTTACCCTCACAGGACGCGGACGTTTTGCTGCTGGACGATTGCCTGGCCGCTGTGGATGCCAAGGTGGCTGCCTGGATTCTGAGGCACGCCCTGCTGGGCCCGCTGCTGTGGGCACCGCCAGCAGGGGCCGCAACAGCTAAGCAGCAGCAGCAGCAGCCGCCGGCGCAGCATCAGCAGGAATCACGCCAACGAACAGTGATCGTGGCTACCCACTCCCCCGAGCTTCTGGCCGCTGCCGATCTGGTGGTGGAAATGCAGGGCGGGGCGGTGGCAGCGTTGCGGCAGCAGCCGGGGGCCGCGCAGCGCAGGGCGCAGGCTGCTGCCGAGACAGCAGCGGCGGCCACAGCTGAGGGCGGTGAGGGGGCACCGCCCTCACAAGCTGCTGCTGGTGTGGAGCAGACAGCGTCAGGCAGTGGCACTCAGCCTGGCGACGCTCAGCACCCACCGCAGCAGGCGCAGCTGGCTGAGGAGGAGCGGCAGACAGGCCATGTGCGGTGGGCAGTGTACCGGCGATATGCTGCGGCCACTGGCTGGGGTTGGGTGGCCCTCATTCTGGGGTCCCTGCTGCTCATGCAGGTGAGCAGGGATATAGCTGAGAGCTGGGGGTTGGTCAAGGTGCAGAGTTGTGGCTGGGGTGAACAGCAGGGCTGCCATAGGCAGCATGCTTTTGCACAAGTCAAGCTGTGTGGCAGCACGATGAGAATGATTGTATGCGCTCAGCACTGCTCTGAGAGCAAGGCGTTGCTTGGCATTGCTGGGATGATCGCTCGCCTTTTTTTTGCACCCTTGCTGCAGGCCACTCGCAACGGCAACGACCTGTGGCTGAGCCGCTGGGTGTCGCACACCCCCAGTGCCGCCCCTCCAGCAGCCATGCATCAGCAGCAGGGCCGACAGCAGTGGGAGCAGCAGCGGTGGTGGCGGCAGCGCCAGTGGCAGCCAGCTGAGCAGCTACACTTGGAGCCAACAGCGGGAGCCAGAATGCCAGCTGTCACCAGCTGGTGGTGTGGGGCGACCTTGAGACCCGGCGTCCCACTGCCCGCCTGCGCTGTTAGTGCTGCTGGCAGCAGCGGCTGGGAAGCGGCCGGCAATGCCAGCCGCAGCGACGGGGTGCTGGCACCTGGACAACGCCGCCGCAGCAGCCCTAGCACAGGCGGCGGCAGGAGGCGCTCGTCAGGTGGCAGCGACGGCACGGGCAGCACCAGGATCGGCCGGCAGCCTCTGGACCCTACAGTGCGCTTCTACCTGACTGGCCTGCTGATCATTGCTGGCGCCAACTCGGTCATCACTTTGATCCGGGCCTTCTCCTTTGCCAAGGGAGGCTTGGTGGCTGCCCAGGTGCGCTGCTGGTGGGTGGTATCCGCTTGCAGGCAGTTCGGGGACGGCTGCTGGCTGCAGCGCTGCGCATGCAATGTAGCAGCTGATGTGTGTTATTCTGCCACGATTGCCCTGTCAACGTCCAATCATCATTCACTGCTACAGAGAGTGCACAACCATCTGCTGGCTTCAGTGCTGGGCCTGCCGCTGGCATTTTTCGATGCCACGCCTTCCGGGCGCATCCTCAACCGGTTTTCCTCCGACACAGGTGTGCTGCCGCTTCAGGTGCCATTGTTCCTGCTGTGCGTCCTCGCTTGCTTTGCGACCTGATGCACTTCTGTTGGCAGGAAACATGCTGCTCTTGCTAAACTGCTCGCATGCTACGCAATGGCATGTCATCTGGTCGCTATTGCCACACCCGTTGCATTCTCTTTGTGTGCAGCCACGGTGGATGATTCATTGCCCTTCATCCTCAACATCCTGCTGGCCTACTGCGCCAGCCTGGCGGGTATAGCCACCGTGCTGTGCCTCACACAGGCAAGCAGGTTTACTTCAGTACTGGCATGGAAGTCAAAGACGCTTGGTGGGCGTAACGGTACCGAACTGCGGTCTGGCTTGTGCGCACCCCCTTGCACAGTTGTGGCAGTGGCGCGCTGCTCAGCTGCTGTGCTGTGTGCCGTCCACCTCGACCTGGCTTTGACGTTCACTCCATACTCCACTCGCCTGCTCGCTCGCAGCCGCTGGTGCTGGCGCTGCTGCCGCCACTCGGGTTCGCCTACCGCCGGCTGCAGCGCTACTACAGGTGGGGTCTGTTGTCTGCACTGCAAATATGCTCTCTGCTGTTGGTAAGGCAGGGTGCCTGAGGCAAAGTACGCAAGTGCGCACTGTCCTGTCCCTTTCTATACAGCTAGCTGGCGGCCCACCCTAAATTGAATTCAAGTGGCTGGGCAGGATTTACACTGTTGTTTGAGATTGCGCATCCCTTTGCTTTGGTTGCAGGGCAACCAGCCGGGAGCTTCGGCGGCTCGACTCTGTCGCCAAGTCACCCGTTTACACCGCATTCTTAGGCGCGTGCTGGCGTTGGCTGGCCTGGCTGTTGCGCTTGCGGTGCTGCTTCAACTGCATATCGCTGCTTCGACTGTATACCGCTGCTGGCTGGCCTGGCATGCTGGCCACACGTGCCCTTTTTATTGAAGCCAGCATTCATGTGCTCCCACATTCCATAACCCCCATGTGCAGAGGCGCTGGCCGGAGGCCCCGTCATACGAGCCTTTGGTGCCCAGCCGCACTTTCTGTCCGCGGCAGAAGCAGCAGTGGCGGCCCAGCAGCGTGCTTCAGTGACCAGCGCCGCGGCGGGCAGCTGGCTGGGACTGCGCCTGCAGCTCATGGCAGCTGCCCTGGCTGCGGCTGTGGCCATGGCAGCGGTTGCAGAACATGCGGGGTCACTTCCCTGGGCTCAGGCGGGCGGCCCTGAGTTTGGCGAGGCAGCAGGGGATGCGGGAGCAGCAGCAGGAGCAGCTGGGGGCGGCTCTTCGTCAGGCCACAGCATGGCGGCAGGGCTGGTGGGCCTGAGCCTGAGCTACGTCCTGCCCATCACAGGGCTGCTCAGCGGCCTGCTGTCTGCCTCGGCTGAGACAGGTGCGAAGCACATCCGGGCGCGGGCAGATAGGAGCAGCACGCATGCACGACAGCTTGTGCGCTGGCTTGCAGAGGCGGCTTGCGCAGCACAGCCAACGTAGTGTGTCACATCAATGATCTGGGGCTGCTCTTTCCCACCTCCCTCCGGCTTACAGAGCAAGAGATGGTGGCCTCTGAGCGAGTGTTTCAATATGTGCAGCTGGGAGGGGGCGGTTTAGCGGCAGACAGTCGGCCTGCTGGGCTGCCACAACTGCCGCGGCTTAGCGAGCAGTCCAGTAGCCGAGCCGCTCGCAAAGCTGAGCAGCCGGGCAGCCCCGGGCAGGACAGCTTGTTGCCGCCGCTGCTGCCGGCGCCGGCCCTAGCTGGCAGCAAGGGCAGCAGCGGCTGGCTGCAAGCGGGCCATCTGCGCTTTGAGGGTGTGTGGCTCCGCTATGAGCCCTGGCAAGGCACGGCCAGCAGCGGTGGGCTTGCCAGCACAGCTTGCGGGGCAGTGGGCTCGTCTGCTGCGGCAGCAGCAGCTGCAAATGGTGGTGGCGGTGACGGCAGCGGCAGGAATGGCAGCAATAGCAGCGGCGGCAGCAGCAGCAGCAGCCCCTGGGTGCTGCGTGGAGTCAGCCTGGACATCCAGCCAGGCAAGCTGCCATCTGCTGCCTTGCGAGTGCTTGGCCACCCTCCAGTCAGCCAGTCTAGCATGCATGCCTCTGAGCCTTGCGGGCATGCCGACCGCCGCACAGCAGGGTCTGACTTGCCATTTAGTCAGCTGCCACTACAGAACTGCATTACCCCAACCTTGCATTGCTACTGCTTCACCTGCAGGCAGCCACGTGGGCATTTGCGGCCGCACCGGCGCCGGCAAGTCCAGCCTGCTGGCCGCCCTGCTGCGCCTCACCCCCATTGCCTCCGGGCGCATCACCATCGACGGCACAGACGTTGCTGCGTTGCCACCCAAGACGCTGCGCCGCGCGATTGGTGAGTGCATGGGGAAGTGAGCGCAGGTGGCGCTGTGCAGCACAGCAGCGGCATTCTGGTACAAGTGCAGGCAGCTAGCCCGCTGCCGCCTGCAGCCCACCACTGCCTGCTGCTACAAGTGCAGGCAGCTAATGACCGGCTGTGCGCGATCACCTCTTGCCCACTGCCCCCTTGCAACAGGTGTGGTGCCGCAGCACCCCTTCCTGTTTGAGGGTACGGTACGGGAGAACCTGGACCCGCTGGGCCAGCACAGCGTGGCTGAGCTGGCGACAGCGCTGCACAGCGTGTGCCTGTGGCAGCCGCTGCTGGCACAGCTGCCCGGCAGGACGGCGGCCGAGGCGGCGGCCGAGGCAGAAGCAGGCTTGGGTCGCAGTGGAGCAGCTCAAGCAGGCAGCGCTGCAGCCCCAAGGACCACAGCAGCAGCAGCAGCAGCAGGAAATGCAGCAGCCGTGCCCACAGCAGCAGGCGCCTGCCCCGACCTAGAGCGCGGCGAGCGAACAGCAACAGAGCAGGAGGGCGAGGAGGCAGCTGTGCTGTCTCTGCGCCTGGGAGAGGGCGCAGCAGCGCTGTCCCAGGGGCAGCAGCAGCTGCTGGCGCTGGCACGGGTGCTGCTGCGTGCGCCGCACCTGCTGCTGCTGGACGAAGCCACGTCATCAGTGGACCCCGCAACAGCCGATCTGATGCACGAGGTGCGGTTGCTGGGGATGCTGGGATGGCGGTTTGAGTTGGATGGTGTCCTGGCCGGTTTGGCTGGTGTTTGTGACTGGACCAATGCAACCCGCGAGGCACACTGGCGCTGCTGAGCAGAGCTGCCGGACTCCGGTTGCTCAATCAGCGCAACTTGTCGTCGTCAACATTCCCTGCAGGTCATCCGGCGCGAGCTTCCGGGGGCAACCATCATGGAGGTGGCTCACCGGCAGGCCACCATTGCCAGCTGCGGCCGAGGTGGGCTGGGGCCATTTTCAGCAGTTGGCGCTGTCTGTTCACACTTCTGCTGGTGTTGCACTCGGGCATGGGAAGGGTTGCAGCCAAGTGTGGCAGCCAGCTGGCTGTGCAGGGAATGCGGCAAGAGCACAGTCTTGTGGATCCACTGCCGCCTCATCGCCCCATCTTA
>VFQQ010000771.1_pt1 | contig 55297 bp, 88 predicted proteins | sample 3512341 | NCBI WGS metagenome assembly VFQQ01 (sample SAMN10412373, study PRJNA504923) | tailings metagenome | isolation source: Relicate 2 Philex TSF1 revegetated site | place: Philippines: Tuba, Benguet | collected 2017-08-29 | reverse complement strand
GCCACCGCAGGCGCGCCGGCCGGCCGGCCCTCTGGCGGCGGCGCCCGGTAAAGCGGGCAGCCTAGCTCGAACTGGCTTGTGCCGAGTGAGACCAAGCTGGCATCCGCTTGTCAGCGCCCGTGGCTCCTCTCGGTCCACAGCTTGGACAGCGGGCGCCCGCTGCACCAGCCGCTGCTGACTGGGCCGCCGTGAAGCCGCTGTGCCACCGGTGCTGCGCCGCCGGCTGCCTCAATTCGCCAGCGGCCCCGCCGGCCGCCTCCGCCGGCCTACCAGCTTTCTCCCTCCCCAGTCCCTGTGCCCGCCCTGCATGTGCCAACGTGTTGTGCTGTGATATTGATACACTGCGCCGGTCAGTCTGTATTACTATGCCCCTGCCCTCCCATGCACTCCATGGGAGCGGGTGGCTTGCTCAGCAGGCAGCGCCTGCCTCTACAAGAGGTCTAGGCCTGCCTCCTCAGTGCGTACTAAACAAACCAGCACCTTTCGTTTGCGCCTTTCATTCCGCTCCCGTCCTCCCTGCCTATCTGGTCTGCCTCGCGTGCTGGGCCGCAGCACCCTTTGCTGCCCCAGCGTCTGTCTGCCTCTGCCTCCCTGTGCTTTCATGCAGCTTATGCAGCATCGTTGCGGCTGTCCCGCTGTTCACCCCTTTGCCTCACCTCCCTGCCCTCTTTGCTAGCTCCTTCCCCTCCCCACAAATGAACCCAACAGCTGGCCTCGCTCGGCTGTGAACCAGCCCCTACCCTTGCCAGAACAATTTGTTGCGCGCTTGCACCCTTCCCACTGCCCCGCTGCCGACCCTCCTTTCCTTCCTGCCTGCACACCAAAACACCCTGCTGCACACGTCCCTGCCACTCGCCCGGCGATTGATCCCGGGAGGGTTGAACCCTCCAGCCCGCTGCGCGTTTTTTCCCCTTCAATTTTTGCAGTTGTAACATGTGGCAGCGCCCGATTGCATCAAAGGCAGCAGGAATGGCCACTCAGGATGCTGCCTGACCGCCACTATCTCCGCGGTTGCTGCCATCTGTGCCGCCGCTGCTGCTGGGTGTGCCGCCGTCTGCTGTTTGGCTGCCCGCTGTGGCCGCCTGCAGGGAGCTGCGTGCCAGCAGCCCTGCCTTGGATAGCTTGCCCTTCCTGTACTGCATCATGCTCAGCCGCTGCGCACGCTGCGCCAGCCCAGCAGCGGCGTCGCCCTCGCCATCTGCAACGGCGCTGGACTGCTGCTGTGGCTGCTGCTGCTGAGCAGCCGGCAGCGACGCCTGTTCTGCTGCTGTAGCACCATCCAGTGGCTGCGGGCCGTTGCTGCCGGCATGCTGCTGCACAGGTGCCTCCTGCCGTTCTGCATGCACTGCCTGCTGCTGCTGCCCCTGCTGCCGCCGGCCCTGAACCTGCTGCTGCCCTTGGCGCCACGGTCGCCGCGTGTCAAGCCCCTGCGCTGCCTGCCTAGTGCTGCTGCCCTCTGCCTGCAGCTCTGCAAATCCATTGCTACCTCCCAGCTGCAGCCCCGCTTCAGTCAGCTTGCGCCGCATGTAAGGGCCGCGCTGGGCGGGTGCCAGGCGCCACCAGTCGTAGAAGGGAACCGCCACTGCCTGCCAGCCCAGGCGCTGCGGCAGGCAGCGAGGGAAGGGGCAGTAGGCAGCAGGTGTGGAGGTGGGGGCAGTGATGCAGGCAGGGTGCGCCCTGCGAAACAAACCCAAGGCAGCTGCGCACACAACTGCACAGGCAAGTCGCAGTTCAGCCACACCTGCAGCAGGCGGCGCTTGAGTGCGGTTCCGCCCATCAGGTGGCGCGAGTTGGTGGCAAAGTGCACCGGGCCGTCCACCTCCACTGCAATAGAGGAGAGTACGAGGAGGGAAGCGGTAACGCAATAACAACAGCGCTGCGGATGCCGCAGCGCTTCATATCAACTCCCCCACTAAACGCATCCAAGCGGGAGGGAATGCAGAACTGAGCGCAGCCCCCCGTGCTTTGTGAGTCTAACCTCACCACCCACCCGCAATCTTGTGGGACGGGATGGCCACATCAATTGAGTATTCTCCCGCCTGGCTGTGCTCCAGCACGCACGGCACGCCCAGCGCACACACCGCCTCGTGCACCTGTGGTGCGCGGTGGGGCATGATGCGACAGTTGCATACAAGCAAGGTACATACAAGCAAGGTGGCGTGGCAGGCTGACCAAAATGTGGGCATGGTGGGGAGACGACTGGGGACAGGTGCGTATGAGTAGGGTGGCGTGGCAAGCGGACCAGACTGGCAAGGCAGGTGGCCAAACTGCTCGCACATCAACGTGCATCCGTCTTTCACTCCGTTGAATCCTCCCCACCCACCTGCCGCTGGAAGTCGGTCACTGAGCGCGGGCCGCCCGCCTGGTTAGCCGCCCAGCCCGCCCCCGCAAATGCGCGCAGCCGGCCCGCGCGATACAGCGAGTCGAAGAACGACTGCGCTTCGGCTGGGGCCTCCAGGCCTGGTTGAGGAAGAGAAGGGCAGTTCATGTGAGAAGGTTGCAGGCAGGCAATACAGCGAGTCGAAGAAGGACTGTGCTTCGGCTAGGGCCTCCTGGCCTGTAAGGAGGGCGAGCCGGGTTGTGGGAAGGAGGTTGGCTGTGCAAAGCGAGCATTTCGCAGGTGCTCCACCGCACAAACTGCACCCAACTGCTTTACTACTTGAAACTACCCATACCTATCTCCGGCGCCTCCAGCCGCAGCGCCACTTCCACCAGGTGCAGCTGGTTGAGCTCCGCAGGCCCAAACTGCACCGCCCGTCCGCCCGCCAGCGTGCGCCAGCGCCGCATCAGCTGCAGGCCAGAGTGGGGTGACTTGGTCACTACGCACCTTATTGAGACGGCAGAGCATGCGGCAGTCCAGCGCTGTACAGCACTCCATATGCCAGATTGATCTACAAGGCCTATTTGCAGCAGGGCAGGCAGGACCCATGACCCATACCTTGGGTGGGTAGCAGGCGGCCACAGTGAGGCCCCATGCCAAGTTGGCCAGCCCCTGCGGCGTAAACTGCTCCAGCACTTCGTCTGCCCGCTCAGCCAGCAGCCCATACATCTGCAGAGCAGTGGCAAAGGAAGCAGAGTGGAGAGGTGCGTCAGCTGGACGCATTGGCAAGTCCCCGCATCCGCTAGTTCAGCCAGCAGTCCATACATCTGCAGTGCAGAAGGAAGGGCAGTCACGTTTGTGTGCCGAAACTAACACGGCAGGAATGTTGGGCTCCTTGCACTGCCCCGGCACCGCCCTGCTCACCACCCCTGTGGCCTCACCTCCCGTTGGCTGGGGCTGTCGCAGCGGTTGGCGGATGCAAAGCTGAACACCAGCACGCTGACGGCCTGCGCGCTGAAGTCGGCTCTGCTGCAGCCTGGAGCAGCGCCGCCGCCAGCACCTCTGCCAATCCCGGCACTGCTGCGCCCGTCATTGCTGCGTCCGCTGTTGCTGCTGATGTGGTTGGGACGGGGGCCCGGCGTGCGCAGCATGACCACAGCGGCCGAAGCGAGCGTGTCGAACAGCTGGGGGTGATCGCACTGGAGAGTGCTGAAGGCCCAGGCCAGGCTGGCCACGCCCTGCCAGAAGGGTGTGGTGGAACTGTAATCAAGACCGGCCAAGCACACCGGCAGCCATTCCCAAGTTTCAACCACCACTCAACGTGCAGGCACTATCTCTGGTGCAAGGCGTGAGCAGGCACCCACCTGCACATCCAGGCGCCCCTGCTGCCCCAGGGCGATGGCCCGCTCTGCAAATGCGTCCAGCAGCTCCGGCCGGCAGGTGCCTATCGATGCAAAGGCCTGTGCCAGGGCTGCAGGTGGGGCGCAGGAAAAGCAGGGGGACGGCAGGGGCTGTTATGTCATATGCAGAGCAATTGTGTGAGCACCGGCATATGGAAAGCTGGCTGCAGTATTGGCAGGCACAATGGGTAGCGATGCAGCCACAAGAGGCTAGCAGGCGCACCTGACAGCGCCTGCACCCGCAGCCGCGGCGCCAGCTCGCCCGAGCGCTGCTGCAGTAGGCGCAGCGCGGCACGCCGGAGCGGAGAGGCCTCCACATGCCGCCGGACGGCACTGGCCAGCTTGAGGCGGTTGTCTGTAGTGCAGAGAAACACGTTTGGGCAGGGGTACAGTGATAAGAGGGATACAAGTAGGCAGGACGCAGCGGCCACGCGGTGGCAGCAAAGTGCATACCACATGACTGTGCTGTGAGGGCTCCCACCTGTGGCCGCGCCGCTGGCCGCCGCCGCCTCCTGCCAGGCTGCCGCAAACGAGCGGGCCAGCACCGAGCAGTCCTGCTCATTCAGGTTGAACGGCCTGGGGGGCCGCTGGCCCTGCTGGCCCTGCTGTGCGCGCTTTGCACGGCGCGCCAGCTCAGACGTCACGGCGTCCATGAAGGCCTGGTCCCAGCGGAAGCGCTGCTGCCACCGCTGCTGCGCACGCTGTGCCCCGCTCAGCACGGGCGCACCCCACGGCTGCTGCCCCCCCTCCTCCTCCTGCCCCTGCTGACCGGCTGCCGCCGCCAGCCGCTGCGCCGCCAGCAGCACGTGCGCCATGCTTTGCATGCTGAGGCGCCCCAGGCCGCGGCGGCGGCACAGCGCCGCCATGCTGTGCCGGAGCAGCGCAGGCGGGCAAGCCTCTAGCTCAGCCAGGCTCCACAGCAGCAGGCACAGCCCCCGGGGGTCGCAGGCTGCAAGGCTGATGCCTGGCAAGACTTGCGAATCTGCGCCGCCACTGCCGCCTGGCTGCCTCCTATCGCTGTCGCTGCCGCTAACACCGGCACTGCGCTGCTCTCTCGCCTCTCTCGCCTCTGCTGCCGCCTCCTCATATTCCGCTGAATCCAGTGGCTCCCAGCCCGCCGCCTGCCCTTCCAGCTGCAGAGCCGCCTCCTCAGCTGCCTCCTCAGCAGCCTCAGCCTCTGCCTGCAGCACCGCCGCCAGGCGGCCCACGCAGGCCGGCGGCGGCCGCCCCAGCTTGGCAAGCGCATAGAGCAGGTTGGTGGCTGCACTCATGTTCGACAACACCAGCGGTTCTGCAGGGGCAGGCCCGCTGCTGCTGCTGCTGCTGGCTCCATTGCTAGAGCTGCCACTGGCACCGCCATCGTCGCTGCTGCCGCTGCTGCTGCTGGCACTGCTGCTGCTGCCGCCTGCTGTCGCCACCTCAGCTGTTTCGAGGCGGTCGTACAGCGCGGTGACCAGAGCGGGTGAAGCATGGCCCAGGTGGGCGTGCGCCCACAGCAGCTGGGAGATCTGCAGAGCAATGAGGGTTAAGGGGATCGAGCGGGCGGTGTTGTGAGTGGCTCATCATTTTGTCCGCCCCACAGTCACACCCATGCGTTGCAGTGGTAGCCCACCCGCAGATCAGCCAGCAGCCATCACACAAGCTCAGGAGGTCAGGAGCACCGGTGTCCAGCACCCCGCAAGCAGCGGCACTGCAACCAGCAAACCCAGCCACCCACATGCAGGTCAGAGAAGGACGGAACAGCCGGCTCCAGCACTGACACGAGCTGGCGGACGGTTGGGTGCGACCGCAGCATGCCCTGCTCGCGGCCAGACAGGCCCTGGGCAGCCTGCGGGGGGCGGGATGGTGGAGACATAGGAGGCAGCAGTGAGTACCTGGTAGGAGAGTGACTTACTGAAATGGGCGGGCGGTGGCTGGATGCGTGCAGGGGAAAGGATGCACCCATCCACCGCTATGAGGATGAGGCCGCCGCAGCGCTGCACCCACCTTGGCGATGCGGTGGAAGGCGGTCACTGCATTGGTTACGTTGAACGCATGCATCTCCTGTCTCACAAGCCCGAGCAGCTGCTCCAAGGACTCTGCCGCACACAGCTGGGAGTTGAGCGCTTTGTGGGCTGCAGTGGCGCCGCAGTCGAGCGCTCCAGGCAGTGGCGCCTGCGCACGAGGCCGCGGCCGGCTACCGCCAGATCGTGCTGCCTGTGGTGGGCTCGCTGCATCTGAAGCTGCTGCATGTGTGGCTGCATGATGGCTGCGCTGGCGTGGCGGCCTGCTGGGGGCCAGCCTCGCTGCAGGAGTCTGTCGGCCTGCTGCCCAGGCAGCGGCGGCGGCGGCGCCGGGCAGATGACCGGCCAGGAGGCTGCTCGCCATGCGATGGCTTCAGACCTCAGTCATGAATGAGACAGTATGGTCTGTGGCGCTGACAGAGCTCGGGCTGGGCAAGCAGCCGAGGGTTTGTGTCGAGGGAGGCCGCGCAGAGCCACCTAGGTCTGGCAACCGTTAGTGTGGGAACTGGAAGAGCGACCCAAGTGGGCAGAAGGCAAGTTGAGGCAGGCCGCCGAGCTGGCAAAATGCCATTCACAGGACGAGCGCCAAACCACAATGCAGCATTGCGCCTGTAATTTGGCAGCTTTCATCGTTTGTGTGGCAGCGCGCCGTCTGCCCACGTGCAGCAGTGCGTGAAGTTGACTCCGCCGCCGCTCACCCAGGCCCTCCCACTCCCTTCCAGCCTCACCAGCCGATCAGCAGCTCGGAGCAATTGGGCGCATCGCCATGGAAGGCGCCAGCCCGCCCGCCTGGCATGCCCTCGCCGCCGGCGCGTCCTCCGCCGTTGTCAGCCGCCTGTTCACATGTGAGCGTCTTGCCTCCTAATGGTTGCCTCGCACTGCCTCGTCAGCCACCATGTAGCATCTGTTTGTGTGGCAGCAGGCTGTTGTGCCTGCTTGTGGGATGCAGGCAGCTCCTGCAGCCCCTCCTCTCGCCAAACATGCTCCAGCCCTGCTGTGCACTCCCGCTCCGCAAACGTCGCCAGGCCTGCCAGTTCATACATCCACCATGCCGCTGTCCACTCCTTTTGCAGACCCACCAGACACAGTGAAGGCGCGGCTGCAGGTGCAGGGCGCGGGCGGCGCAAGCGTGCTGTATCGTGGCACGCTCGACGCCTTTGCCAAGATTGCGGCCCGCGAGGTGCGCTGGCCGGTGTGACTTTGTTGTTCAGCGGTGCATGCTGCTGCTGCTTGATTCGCATGCTAATGCTGATCGCTGCATGAGGGGCATGCAGGCAGCAAGCAAGCATCCAGGGCGGCAGCATTGCACAGCGGCGGCACTCTTTGCTTGCCACCTCGCTGTTGGCCACCATTTATACTGGGTCCTGTTCACATCCCATTTCCCACAGGGCGTGCCCGGCTTCTACCGCGGCTTTGGCGGCATCCTGCTCACCGTCATCCCAGCCAACTGCTGCTACTTCAGGTGGGCACAGAAGGTATAGTGTAGTTCACAGGTGTGCAATGCTGCTCGCATTGGTGTGCTACTTCAGGTGAGCTTCTTGTGGGGGTGCTGCTGTCACCTTGCAGCTGCTGCCGCTTCATGTGGGGGCATGGGTGTTCGGTGCGCTGCATTGGTGCACCCATGCAGCCAGGCCCATCATCAGGCTGGTGTGTCAGCTGGGATCTCCAGCACACCGACTGCTCGGCACACCTCTGCTTGTCCCTAACATCTGCAGCGGCTATGAGTTTGGGAAGCGCATCGCCCCCGCCGCCCCCGGCCTGGCAGCGGACCTGACCGCGGCGCTTGTGGCACAGGCAAGCACAGCAGAGTCCCGCGGGTCGAGTGCATACCTTCCAGAAATGTGCACCAAACGTGACTGTCCCTGCATGCGGGACAGGCGAACATATGCCCTGCGCTGCCTCTGCCGATACGCCACTATATGCTCGTTCTGCCGCCTGCTGCTGTGCAGACAATTGCGGGTGTGGCCTTCTGCCCCATCGATATTGTGAAGCAGCGGGTGCAGACGCAGCAGGTATGCGTACTGTTGCTGCCTGTCGAAGCCCGCACCTCCCCCTTTCTGCCTGCTGCCCCTCACCACAAGTGTGTGTTCAATCCAGTGTCTGTCACGTCTGTTGGTAGTTTGCTTGCTCCCTCACTTCCTGGCATCTCGCCAAGCCAGTGTCTTCAAGCAATGCAAAATATGTGCTCGCCCCACGGCCCCTCCCACAACCACACAGGTGCTGTCCCCAGGGGTGCGCACCAGCCCGCTGGTGGCCATGCGGCAGGTGTATGCAGCGGCCGGCGTGCCGGGTGAGTTGATGTCCTGGGTTGAGGCTGGGTTGTTGCGTTGGCCAGCTGCTGCGTGCGCCGCACGTGACGCCTCAACCCTGGACTACTCCTGTGCGGGTTTGTGCTGACAACGCGCCTACCCAGCTTGCGCACACACACGATTGATTGCGGGGGTGGCAACCCTGTTGTTCCTGCCAATCTGCTGTTGCTGCAGGCTTCTTCAAGGGCTTCCTGGCCATGAACGCGCTCTGGCTGCCCTGGAACCTGGCCTACATCTCGCTGTACGAAGGTGAGTGAATGCTATGGGTGCGGTGTTTCGTTCTTGGTACGAATATATGCAACTGCCCACCCCGGAACCTGCATCTCGCTGTACAAAGGCAAGCGAAATGTTTGGATGTCGGGTTACATATTGGATCAGCTATCTTGCAGCTTGATTGATTGCCACTGGGCTGCCCTGCAACCTGGCTAATATCTTATTATCTCGCTGTTGATGTATGACGATTTCCACGTGCACGTGGTTCACTTAAAACCGTTTGCATTCTGGCCACCGGAGCAGGCCACAGCTTCGAGCACGCGCATTACCGCTGCAACCCACCACCCTCCCCTTCCGCAGGCGCCAAGCGGCGGCTCTACCGCTGGCAGCTGAGCCAGCGGCACCTCGCGGGGGAGCAGTGGCAGGTGGGCCGGCTGATGAATGTTCTTTGTGGTGTGCTCCGTGCATGCTTGCCATGCACGCAGAGCACCTGCCGATGGCAAACTGGCGCTCACTTGCCTTTGCTCCCCCTCCTCCCCACCCAACTGCATGTATCTCCACAGACCACCGACGGCGTGCAAGTACTGGCCGACCCGCCCATGCACCAGGTGCTGCCGCTGTGGACCTACCCGGTCTGCTCCTCGCTCTGTTCGGCCACCGCTTCGATTGTCACCCACCCCATCGACGTCGTCAAGACGCGGCTGCAAGTGCTGTCCAACCGTGCCGGCAGCGAAGGTGCAGGCGGCGGCGGCGCCGGGCAGCGGATGACGGCGTGGCAGGTGGGCTAGGTGCAAGCTGCCGGAGTTGGGTGGGTTGCTGCCTGCTTCTCACCCAGCCTGCGCCGTACATGCACCATGTTGGGCCGACCACCTTGCGTTTTACTCTTGCTGGTTTGCCAGTCGTGCTCATGTTGACGAGGCAGTATTATCACAGAATCAGCCCTCCCCTTTCACGTGACTCCCCTTTGGCTTCGCAGGTCTGCCGCCAGCTGCACGCGCAGGAGGGGCTGCGGGGCTTTGCCCGCGGCATCGGCGCACGGTGCGTGGCTGGCTGACATCCTTACTGCACTGAGTCAGCGGCTACAGGGCACTGGTCAGAGCTCAGTTGCTCATGGTCCCGCGCGTGTGGCCGCGGGTTGCTCGAGTTGCAGGTCAAACTGGGTTTTGTACCTCCTTCCGCTTGCCTCCGTGCAGCGTCGCCACCATGTCCACCGGCAGCGCAGTCACCTGGATGACGTACGAATCAGTCAAGCGCTGGCTGGCCCAGCACCCAGGCGGCGGGCTGGATATCGAGGTGCACGGCAAGGTGGCGGCGCCGGCGCTGGGCCGGCACGCGGCGGCGACCCCGCCCGAGTGATTGGGCGGCCGAGCGAGGCACCCGAATGTGGCGGTTGGTGCATTTACCAAGGGAGCAGCCATGACTGCTCCTGGCGCCTGCAGCCAACAAAAGATTGAGTCTCGCACCTGCCTGCTCCTGCTCTAAGGCCCTCAGGCTTCAGGTCTACGGGCGCCCTTTGACCTCATTTCATTCCATCGTTGCTACCCTGTCCAAGCCTGTCCTACCCCCTTTTGTACCTGCCACCCCGTGTACCCTCCCGTTTTGGTTCTGTAGCTCCTCTTCACTGCGTCAGAAACAAAGGAAAGGCAAGAAGTAGCACGGTTAGGGAGCTTGACAGCCTCAACATGCATGTGCAGGGCAGCGCGGGGCGGCGGCGCCGACTCGCCGCCGCCACCTGGCAGGGACACCCCTGCGGGGACAAAACGTGGCGTCCAGCAAGCCGAGGGCTTCCACAAGTTGCTGAACCACTTCCTGCGAGCAAAGCGTGCCCTGATGGCTGCCCTATCCGCTTGAACCCCACCGGCCGCACTCGTCGCGCGCTTGCAGCAGGGTCGGCGGGCCGAGAGCAGCGCAGCTAGTGCCGCCTGTATCGGGCGTGCGCGTCATGGCAGTCGCGGCCGATGAAGAGGGTGGCGGCGCCGCCGCCGCAGAGCGGGCGGCCCTCCTGAAGAGCGCGGAGCGCAAGCTCTCCAAGCGCATCCTCCCCTGCCTGTCGCTGCTGTCCATCATCTGGTGGGTGTAAAGTTTTTTCAACAGGTGCAGGGCAGGGTGCAGCACCCCAGCCGGGTTGTGCGAGGGAATGTCGGCAGTGGCATGCAAGGGTGGCAGGAGCCACCGCCTGCGCATGTGGCTGCTGTGCAGACAGGACACGCTACAACCCTCACTCAGGCCATTGCCCCAACCGCGCGTTCCTACCTGTCTCATGCAGCTACCTGGACCGCGCAAACCTGGCGTTTGCCTCGAGTGAGCGCCTCGCGGCTGGCGTGCCTTGTGGCTGCTGCCGGCCCGCCTGCATGCTACAAATGGCATTTGCACACGAGGTGCACATGAGTTACAAGCGGGTGGAGTCCATATTTTCTTATGTTCAATGGTTGCATTGAGTGTTTCACACCCCTCTTTCGACTTGATCCGCTGCAGGCGCAATGAATGCCGACCTTGGCTTCTCGACTGCAACATGTAAGTGGATGCCTGTGGCTGCTCGTTAGCAAATTGCGCAGCAGGCGTGTTACTCAATATCGCAATGCTGCATGGGTTGTGCCCTGGTGTGCCATGCTGCAGCCACAACAGCCTGCACAGTGACTCCCTTGCACCATTGGCCTTTCCGGCCGCACTACTGAACCCGCTCTGTCTGCACCCCTGGCCCTCTTGTCTGCAGATGGGCTGGGATCGTGAGTGGCTGGGGGCTGGCACATGAGCAGACCGAACAGGCAGAAGTAGCTTGCTATGATTGTCCACTGAGAGAGGGATCCCAGACAAGGGCATGGCTGACGGTTAACCTCTGCCTCTGCCGCTGCAAATCGCCTGTCGTGCAGGGGCCTCTTCTTCATTGGCTACGCGCTGTTCCAAGGTGCGGGAGCGGCTGGCAGCAGATTGGAGCTACGCCTTGCACTGATGCTTGCAGCATCCGCCATGCAGTGCAGCCACGAAGCAGAGGCAGGCGCCCCACAGCTTGCAGGCTGCAAACCTGCCTCACCAACTGGCCCTGGTTTGCCCCGCAGTGCCGTCCAACATGGTCATGGCACGGCTGGGCGGCCCGCTCTGGCTCTCCGCAATCTGCATTGCCTGGGGCACCGTGGCCGCCTGCTTTGCCGCCATCAACAGGTGCGCTGCCCAGCTTGCATGGGAGAAAGGATGCATGGATGAAGGTGGTTTGGTGGTATGTTTGTGGCCGCCTCCTTGGTGCCATCAACTGGCTGTGGCTGTCGGCAGCTGGCTTGATCGTGATCTGTCCCTTCCACGCCCCTCTGCTGCAGCCGGGGCTCCTTCCTGGCCCTGCGCATGCTGCTGGGTATTGCAGAGGTGAGAGGGAGGCTACCCGCCTCATGAGAATGCCCCGCATCTGGTTGCACACCAGGTGCGCAGGCTCATATGCAAATGTGCTGCCTTACCTCTTACGTGTCTTCCCGCTATGCATGCCTTGAGCACTGCAGGCGGGCGCCCTGCCGGGCATGTGGCTGTATACCAGGTGAGGCGACCGCTTAACACATTTTCGGGGGGCATTTAAAGCATTCGGGTGGTTTGGGGGGCAGAACTGTCAGGAACTGTAGCTGGCGGGGGCTTTGCACCAAATCCTCTGCCTCATGTTGAGTTGATTGATAGCCTCCAAACTCTCGGCGCAGCCAGTTCTACCTGCCACACCGCCTCACCATCCCAATGGTTCCTGGGTGTGGTCAACGACTCAGACGGGTGCGGGTTGCATTGGGTTGGAGGGTGTGGGAGGAGAAGTCGGCTGCAATTGGCAGCAAGAGCAAGATACAAGATAAGGCAGGGTCACTGCAGGGCAGTGTAGAACAGGTACGAATGGGTGCGCCAGGGAGAGAGCATGGGTGCGTTGGAGACGAGGGGCTGCAATTGGCAGCCACGACAGGATACAGGATAAGAGAGGGTGCTGTTCCAGCAACCCAGAGTGGGTACAGGGGGCGGCAGTGCAGAGGCGACAGGATACAGGATAAGAGAGGGTGCTGTTCCAGCAACCCAGAGTGGGTACAGGGGGCGGCAGTGCAGAGGCTTGGGGCACAGGGGGTACAGGCGCCGACGGGGTTGGATGCGCCCGCAGCCGGGCATTCGGCGGGAAAGAATCAGGACGCGGGGTACCGTGGTTGGTACAAAGTAGTGCTGCCACCGGCAGCAGCAGCAGCAGCTGGGCCGGCTTCACTACATGGCTTTCTTGAAGAAGGCAGCCACGGACGGCTGGCCCGCCTTGAATTTCTTGGGCAGCGGCGGCCTGCCGGTGGCCGCCGGCTCGAGCGGGGGAAGCTCCTGCGGCGCCGGCAGCGGGCCAGCGGCGGCCAGCACTGCGGCGGCGGGCCCGCCCGCCTGCTGCTGCTGCTGCCGCTGTGGCGAGCGCAGCGGGGGCGCAGCCGGTGCAGCTAGCAGCTGCTGCGGCGGCTGCTGCGGCGGCGGCGAGCGCAGCGGGGGCGCAGCCGGTGCGGCGCCCAGCTGCTGCTGCTGCTGCTGCTGCTGCTGCGGCGGCGGCGGCAGCGCATACGCCTCAAACACCACACCCAGCGTGTAGGCCAGGTCGGCGGGCAGCGAGCCCAGGCCATCCTTGCCCACCGCGCGCTGCAGCATCTCCACCGCAGCCCACGCCGAGGACTTGGCCTGCTTCTTCTCCCGCTCCCGGGCCTGCAGGGCGGAGGGCGTGGGCATAGGCATGGCGGGTCAGTTGCCCGTACACCTAGCAAGTGTTTGACTCGCACATGGCACTTGCTTGTGCGCGCTTGGCTGGCGATCGAATGCGCACCGACTGCTCCCAACCGCACCCAACCGCCCGCCCCATACGCCTGGCTGCGCCCAGGCGCACCTTGGAGGCAAGCTCCGCCTTGGTGAGGTCGCGGCGGGGGCGGCGGGGGTTCTCGTCATCGGTGCCCAGCATGGCGGAGACGCTGGACGGCGGGCGACCCAGCTTCTTGCCGATCTTTTCAAAGGACATGCCCTCATCGATGCGCAGCGCGCCAGCGCGCATGATCTCCTCGCGCGTCCTGCGCAACGGGGATGGCGAGGAGTGGAAGGCTGAGGGAGGTGGAGGGGCACATGCAGTCAGCCAGCGAGGCATGGGCGCACAGGCTAACACTCGGCGGGACGAGAGGGCGAGAGCGCGGCCGCCACCGCCGCACGCGTCCGCCCCCACCAAGCCACAGCCACACCCACTGCCCACTCACCACTGCACTGGTGCCTTGCGCGGTGCCGTGCTCGCCGTCTTCTGCGCCGGCTTGCCAGCGGCCGCGGCCGCGGCGGAGCCGGAAGGGGCACTGCCGGAGCTGGAGCTGCCGCTGGCCGAGCGGGACCGCTTCAGGCTGGCCTTGGCCGCCATCGCCGGCTGCACCAGCGTGGCCAGCGCGCGGGCCGCCGCCGTGCTGGCTGCGCAGTAGGAGGTGACGTCCGCCGGCGCCAGCTCTGCCGGCTGCGCGTGAAAGGCTGCCACCAGCAGGCGGCTGCGGCATGGGAGGAGCAGGCACCAGGGGAGGGTCAGCCGGATCACTTGCAGGACAGCAAACGCAACAGTGCTCAACAGGGCAGGCACTGGCCAGCGCGCTGCGAGCACATGCAAGGCGCATACAGCCCCGCCAAGGCCCCCCCAGCCCAGCCCACCGCTGCAGCTCCTCCTCGTTGGCATCGTACCACTCGCGCAGCTCGGGGATGCTGCACCAGCAGAGGGCGTGGGAAGGAGGCTTCAGGCAGGCGGGGGCCACTCAGAATGAATCCGTTCAGCGGCATGCGCCACAGAACGCTCCCGATGGTCAGGCACACCGTGCAGCACACCGGGGGCCACACCTGCGCAGCTCCCGGTGGGCCTTGCGCTGGGCAGGCGAGCCGCTGGCGGGCAGGCCCCGCGGGTCCAGCCAGATGGCATAGAAGTCCACCAGCTGGTCGTGCAGGAAGCGCTCCACAGTGGCCTTGGCGGGGCCGTTCTTGAGAGCCGGGGCGTTCTTGCCCGCGCTGCGGGGCGGGGGAGGGCAAGGCAGGCGAGGGTGTGACTGTGAAACACTGGCGCTGGGTGGGAGGAGCAGGGGAGCGGGACAGGCCACCTGGCAGCACCCACGTGCCCGCGCCGCCCGCCAGCCAGCTCCCACACATCCCACATCCACAGGCCAGCCCAGCGCGTGCGCCCTGCGCCCACCTTATCTCTATGTGGCGGGGCAGGGGCTTGGCAGCCGAGTCAAAGGACGCCGGCCCCCCCTCGTACTTGTACGACAGAGCAGAGTCCTCGGCGCTGTTGAGCTGGTGCGTCACCAGCAGCCCCTGGGGGGGGAAGAGGCTCTGCAGGGGCAAAACGCGGGGGAAAAGGGGAGTGGGTGCCAGGTGGGGAGCGGGCGGGACAGGGCTGAGCATGCGCGGCGGCAGCCCGCAGCCAACGCCTTGCGTGCACAAGGCCACACGAGCCAGCACCCACCCACCCACCCCCTACGGGCCATCTCACCAGCAGCAGGCGCTCCAGCTGCGTGAGGCTGTTGCTGGCCATCAGCTGGCCTGGGCGAAAGCCGTGGTGGAACACGATGGGCTCAGCGCTGCTGCCGCCGTCGCTGGCGCTGGCCGCTGCCGCCGCCGCTGCCCCGCCCGCCGCCTCAGCTGGCCGCGCGAGCAGGGCGCTGCGCTGAGCGGCCAGGTCGCTCTGCATCAGCGCCAGGCCCGCAGGCGCCAGCACGGTCAGCCCTCCGCCGTCCGCCAGCGCGAGCTCCCGCACCACCTTGGCGTTGCTGTTCGCCTTGAAGCCCAGGGCAGCCGCCGCATCGCCCACCCTGCGCGGCAGCCCGCTGCTGGCGCGTGGAGCACTGTAACGACTGAAGTGCGGGAAAAGCTCGGAATAGGAGGCAAGGTGTACAGGGATTGGTTCATTCAGCCCCATACTGCCCCCCTGATGCGGAAGAAACAGTATAGGAGCGGCCTGGCTTGGCAAATTGGCCGCAGCAGCAGCGCGCTGCAGCGCCAGCCAAGCGCACCCATGCAGCACCCATGCACCTACACGCTCGTCATGGGGCAGGTAACGGACCGGCGTGCTTGTCAAGGCCAGCTTGCTGACCAGCCGGGGCAGTCGTCAGGGCCTGCGGCAGCTGTGCATGCCATACATGCGCCAAGCTGTGCGGTTTGATGCAATGCTGCTGCCTGGACGTCAGCGCACTGCATATGTCTCCACACTTGCTTTGTTCTACGTGAACACTGTGCCTCCTGCAGGCATCACGGTGGCGCAAGTGCTGGGGGCGCCGCTGGCCACCGGCTTCCTCGCCATGCACGTGCGGTTGCTTGCTTCTCAAGCCGTGCTGCTGCTATTCATCTGCGCCATGTTGTACCGCCATGCATGTGCGGGCTCCAGCTGCCACCGCCGGCGTTGCTGCTGCAGCTGCTGAGGGGTGTAGCCTCCGCTTTGCCGAGTTGCGCACCTGGCTGATCCACCTCCCCCCGCTGAATGAATGGAGTGCTTGACACGCAACTGAGCTGTTCACGTATTTGGCTGCAGGGAGCGGGCGGGCTGGCGGGCTGGCGCTGGCTGTTTCTACTTGAGGGCATCCCGAGTGTCCTGCTGGGGCTGAACTTGTGGTGAGCAGGCTGCTCTCCCATAGGCGGGGTGGGCTGCACCAGAGGTGCTGCGGCACACCACCGGTACCGCCCACTCTCATCCACTCTCATTGTAGTTCGGACGTGCAGCGCCCGGACGTGCAGCTGCCTGCCCTGCCGCGCAACCCACGTACACTGGTGCAACCCACTGCTAACATCACACGTCCTGGCTGCTGTGCTTGTCAACACCACAGGTGGCTGCTGCCGGGCAGCATCGCAAGCGCGCGCTGCCTCTCAGCGGATGAGCGGCAGGCGTTGGAGGAAGAAATGGCCAAGCACCAGCCGCAGCTGCGGCCGGAGGCCAATGAAACCAGTACTGCCAGCGGCAAGGAGGTCAGCACACCGACCGAGCCCGAGAAGAATGCTACAGGCGGCTGCTGGGGGCGGTGCAAATGCTACACACCGCAGCGTGCGCAGCGGCGCAGCCTGGCAGATGACTGGGCAGCCATGAAGGTCGCGCTGCGCTGCCCCATTGTCTACTGCTCCGGCGTGTGGCGCTGCCTGTATGCCATGGCGGTGTATGGCCTGCAGGTGGGCGGCTATGGGCGGGGCCCATGATGGCTATGAAGGGGATAGGACTGTGGTCTGTTTTACTGAGTGACCGGGTGTTGGGCGCATCTCGACCTTGCACCGCGAACTGCAACTTGCGCTTTTATCGCTATCATTCTTTGTTCCCCAAAATGGCTGCAGTACTTCACGCCGCTGATCATCAAGGACATGCTGGGCCAGGTGCGAGCTTCATGAGATCAGTGCATGAGGTCCGGGCAGCAAAGGCGCCACGGCAAGGTGCCCTGTGATTGCCCAGCAGCCGAGGCTGCATGCAGCCCATGTGCTTAGCTGCTGGCACTTGCAACTGAGGGCGTTTCCACCGAATCTGAAGGGTGCAGCGCTTCTGTTGTTGCCTTTTCCTTTCAGAGCGCATCCACCACCGAAGTCACGCTGCTGAGCGCCATCCCCTACGGAGCCGCCGCCGTGTTCCACATTGCCAACGCGCTGCACTCGCAGGTGGGTGTGGGGGTGAATAAACACCTGCTACTTGCTCTGCCTCACCACATGCGTGCAAGTGTAGCAAGTGTGCCTGCTTGGTGTGTGCACCCCATACTACAACCCCAACCCAACCCCTACCCCAACCCCCACCCCAACCCCATCTCTCCAACGGGCCCCACAGTACACGGGGGAGCGGCGGTGGCACATCCTGCCCCAACTCAGTGTCTGGTGCTCCGCGCTGCAGTCTCGCCCATAAAACCAGCCTTGGATTCCTCCCACCCGCCCCTGCAGTACACGGGGGAGCGACGGTGGCACATCGCGCTGCCCTGGCTGGTGGGCGGCATCTTCATGGCTGTGCTGCCCACAGTGACCGACAGCGGCAAGCACGTGAGCTATTCAAGCTAGCTCAACTGCACTCAATTGAGGGCCGCTGCTGGGCCTGCATACAGCGCTGTGCAGATGCCATGCGGCTTTCAGGCGGGCTGCCGGCCAGCCGAATGTGGCCGACGTCGCTCCTGCCGCAGCGACGGCTCATGCATATACTGCGTAGGCTGGGTGCCTACCTGCCACGGTTACCCCTCCCTTTCACGTTCCACGCGCAGGCGGCGGCCATGGCCATCCTGACGCTGGCGTCCATTGGCGTCAACGGGGCAGATGGTCCCGATGTCGCCTGGATCACCACCCTGCAGACGGCAGAGGTAAGTTTATCACCCACAGCTGCTGCTGAGGCGCAGTGCTGTTGTCAAGCGATGCTAAAAGGAGCTGTGTTGATGCCAACCCGTTTCCCCCTTGCAGGAGCGGCTGCTGGGCCTGCCCACCATCAACATGATTGCCAACGTGGGCGGCTTTGTGGGTGAGCCGGCACAACCTGTTTTTCTGTCGCTGGCCCTGCCGTGGCTGTGCTGTGGTTTGACCTTCACGCATGCATGCTGTATGTCGCTGCCGGGTCTGGCAGCAACTGCTTGCCTGTCCAACCTGGCGGCTGCCATTGGCCCATGCGGGCAAATGAACCTAGCACGCTTATACGGGCTGTGCTGGCGCCTGCAGGTCCGTACATCATTGGCGCCCTCAACACCGCCTCGGGCAACTACAACGCCTCGGTCAGTGCATGCCTTGCCTCGTGAACGCCGCGCTTGCTACGTGGGCCCGCCACTGGTGCCTGGCAGCTGGCTACAAGCATCCCAGCTGGATGATCTACTGAAGCTGCCTGCCCCTGCCCATGCGCGCATTTGGCAGGAGCGGGTGATGGCTTTTGTCTCAAATGCCCGCTGATCACTTGTTTCTTTAGCTGTTCTTCTCTGTCCCTTGCAGGAGTGGGTGATGGCGGGCTGCATCCTGGCCGCCTCCCTCATGGTCATGGCCTTCCCGCTGCGCTGGGCCAGCGTGCAACCACAGCAGGCGCAGCAGCTGCAGGCCGAGCAGGCCGCGGCAGCAGAGGAGGGCGAAGCAGCACGTGCGCAGGAGGGCGGCAGTGAGCACCCAGCGCGGCTGTTTAGCAGGAGCACGTCTCGGCTGTGGGCGGCCGCCATGTGCGTGGCAGGCGGAGAGCAGATGCTGATGTGCCCCGAGGCGATCAGGTGGGGATGGCAAGCGCTGCCGCGGGCTGGTCTGGTCTGGTCATAAAGTTAAGCACAGCAGCAGGTCGTGGCCTGTGGGCTGGACTTGCCACACTGCTGCGCTCTGCATTGAGCCATCAACCGGCTGCCTGCTTTGCAGCATGCCGCCCAGCAAATGCTGCTCCCCACTTTTCTCGACACCGCTACCTTTCATTCTATTTCTGCCGATTCTCAAACACGCAGGTCCCAGGTGCTGCCCGAGCTGGAACCGTCTCCCTCCCAGCTGCGCCCCCACCTGCGTGCCCACTCCATGGGCAGTGTTCTGCGGCAGCGCGTGCTGGCGGGCAGCGGCGGCGGCAGCAGCAGCATGGAGTTGCAGCGCGCCGGCACCGCTGCTTTCTGAGCGCTCTGCATGCCAGCATGCAACTGATTCAGCGCCGCCGGCCACCTGATGCATGTGACGGCAGTTGGGCATTCGGTGAGCGGCATGCCGTAGAGCTCCCAGCAACTGATTGGTATGACAACCCTGGGAGGGATCTCGGCACTTGTGAACCGATCTCGGCATTGAACCGCAAGCCCAGAACGGGCGACAGCATACCACTCGGCTGTTCGGGCGGCAGCGTGCCCGCTGGGCGGCGGCGGCCAGCAGCAGCACGTGCAGCAGCGGGAGAGGCACATTGCGCACGGTAACCCGAACCTGCTGGGCCTGCACCGTTGCAGCAGCGGCGCGCCATGCTCGCCGGCTTGGCCAGGGCGCTGGGCAGCGCCCCGCTGAGCGCAGCGGCGGCTGGCGGGGCCCTGCGCGCGGCAGCAGCATGCAGTATGCTCACACAACACGTGGAAAGCGGCAGGAGCGCGTGGGAGCAGCCTTGCAGTCGACCGCTGTCAACGCTGGCGACCGCTGCTCCCTCCGACCCCTCGCTGATTAGGAATTTCGCCATCATAGGTAAACTGGAGGTGCAGGGGCAGCCTCAGGAACCGCTGCGCCAAGGGTGGGCCGCCGCCATGCATGTGCCGCCGCCGCCGCCTGCCGCCGCTGCCGCCTGCCGCCTGCCGCCTGCCGCCTGCCGCCTGCTCAAGCCCTCAACCGTTGCTGCATCTGCGTGCAACTCTACGCAGCCCATGTGGACCACGGCAAAACGACGCTGATGGACCGGCTGTTGAACCACACGGGAGCCACACTGACGTGAGCGTGTGTCAAGTTGCCGCTGCTGCACGTGTGCCCTGCAGACTGCACAGCTTGCCGTTGCTGCTGCTGCTGCTGCTGCTGCTGCTTCGGCTGCCCAGCTGCTGGTCGTCTGGCCACCTGCCTGATCGGCTGAACCATGTCGCTTGAGCAACTTAAGCATGTTCAACTGGTGTTTCTTGTTGCAGTGAGGAGCGTGTGATGGACAGCAACACCCCAGTTGCAACACTCTGCAGTTGAATCTGCAGCTAACACACTGTTTCACATGTCATTGCTTCGCAGCGAGGAGCGGGTGATGGACAGCAATGAGTTTGAGAAGGAGCGCGGCATCACCATCTCATCCAAGTACACCTCCTTCCAGGTGCGCCTTGCTGGCAGCAGCGATTGACGGGTAGTAGCATGTGAGCCCTGGGGTGGATGCCTCTCGCCTGGCCATGGCAGACTCAGCGTCACCAGCCGGCTGCCCTTCGTACTTGTGCCTGCCTGCTTGCCAGCAGTTGCTGTGGATACACAGCAGGCTGGTGTCCAAATCACATTGACGCCGTGTTGCCTATCCCACTGCTGCAGTACAAGGGGCACACGATAAATGCGGTGGACACTCCCGGGCACGCCGACTTTGGAGGGGAGGTGGAGCGGTGAGGCGGTTTGATTCTGGTTCCGGGAACAGCGGCTTTGGGGCCCAGTGGGGAGCTTCTGCAGGTGCTGCCGCTGCCGCTGCTGCCGCTGGTGCTGGCTGCCACTCCTGCTGCTGCCCCTGCCGCCGCCGCATAATTTTACCTGCTTATCGTCCAACTTTTTTTGCAGGGTGCTGGGTATGGTGGACGGCGCGGTGCTGCTGGTTGATGCCAACGAGGGCCCGCTCTCGCAGACCAAGTTTGTGGTCGAAAAGGCGCTGAAGCGGGGGCTGCGGTGAGAGGGGGTTTCACGATTCGGTCGGTAGACACGTTTCTTGCCACAGACTGTTGGATGCCTGGAACAGCTGCTGCAGCATTGATCCGAGGGCTTGCCTTACATATTTGTTTCATGCGCCCTGCAGGCCCGTGGTGGTGCTGAACAAGGTGGACCGGCCGGGGGCCACGGAGCAGCGCTGCGGCGAGGTGGAATCTTGTGAGTTGAACAGTAGCAGTCTAGCTGCTGAGGGTGCCTGCTGCTGAGCTGCTGCTGCGCTGCTGCTGCCTATCGAGCCTGCTGCTGGGACATGCAAGCATCCAGCCTCGCGCCCGCGATCAATAATCACACCCTTTCTTCCGCCTGAGTGCAGCTGCGTTTGATGTGTTTGCGCACCTGGGCGCCTCTAAATTGTTCTGACTTCTCTCCCTGCTATTGCTTACCTGCAGCCGTGTTCGACGTGTTTGCCCACCTGGGCGCCTGTGACGAGCAGCTCGACTTCCCCGTGCTCTACGCCTCGGCGCGAGAGGTGATCACCATTTCAACTATGGTGCCTACTGCTGCTGTGCAACCCCTGCGCATGCTGCTGTTGATCTGTTTCGTGCAGCAAGTGCACTAACTTGCGGTCCCCCCACTTCCCCTCAATCAACACCTGCAGGGCTGGGCCAGCCGCAGCCTGCCGCCGCCGGGCCAGGCGCCGGCAGACGCCTCCATGGCCCCACTGCTCGACACGCTGCTGCAGCACGTGCCGCCGCCGCCGACGCAGCACCTGGACGGTGCGCGGATGCGTGGGTTGATTCTGGTTTGGGCCAGTGATGTTGCGTACACCTCCTGAGCCCCTGCCTCTGCTGCAGCCCTCTGGTTCTGTTGCTCTGTTCCTGGCTGCCTCCTGCTGCTGATGTTCAGGGTAGCTCCCTTCTGCCTCCGTTTGCAGAGCCGTTTTCCTTCCTGGTTGTGATGACGGAGCGGCACCCGTTCCTGGGCAAAATCGTGACGGGGCGCATCCACAGCGGCAGCGTGGCGGTCGGCGACCGCCTCAAAGTGCTGTGGAAGGACGGTGCGTTTGGGAAGGGCCAGCTTATTTCATCTAATTGTGTTTTGCAATGGATGTGTGGTGCATCCACAGCGGCAGCGTGGCCGTTGGCGACCGCCTGAAAGTGCTGTGGAAGGACGGTGAGGATGGTGAGCCTGCGCAGGTGGTGCGCCTGGAAAATCCGTTCACATTTACAGGCACTGAGGGCGCCGGCACCCAAAGGCACATGCTCACTATCGTTTTCTCTGCTACTCACATGTGCAGGCGGGGAGGACCTGGGTTTCAAGGTCACCAAGCTGATGAAGCGCAGCGGCACCGGCACAGGTGCGCCTGCTAGTTGGGGTTTGAGCAAGACAATGTGTTGTGCGAGAAACTGTTGTTACGCGCTGTTGCTCTGGCTTACGTTGCCTTCGCTGCCGCTGTTGCTTGCGCCTGCCTGCACTTCTCACTGATGTTGCCGATTGCGTGCACCCAAATGCAGTGGAGCTGGATCGAGCGGTTGCCGGCGACATTGTTTCCATTGCGGGCGTGGCGGCGGCGGGCATCGCCGACACTGTGGCTGCTCTTGAAGTGGAGGCCGCGCTGCCGCCTGGTGAGAAGGAATTTTGTTAATGGCTGCACAGGACAGCAATTGACACCATCCAAGGTCGTCGCCAGAGGTTGCACAAGCGCTGCCGCTTTGTCAGAGCCTGATGGTGATTGTGTTGCTCTCATGTCCTGTCTGGCAAGACAGATCCATCCCGCTGCCTGCCATTGCCACCACGCCAAACTGCGTCAGAGCATTCAAAGCCGGCGAGCGCTGCCTTCCTCCTGCCTGCTGCAGGCCAGATCGACCCGCCCACACTCGCCATGGTGTTTGGTCCGAACACCTCGCCGCTTGCGGGCCGTGAGGGCTCGCAGCTGACGGGCACCAAGATCGGTGACCGGCTGCAGGTCAGATATGCGTGCTCTTCTTCGTGCAGGTTGCCTGCTGCGTTGTGGGTGCAGGCTGGCCGTACGCAATCGGAAGACAATCAAAGTGAGGGCTGGCAGCTCATCGTTCGGTTGCCCCCTGGTCGCAGGCGGAGGCGGAGACCAACGTGTCGCTGCGGGTTCTGCCGGTCGAGGGCAGCGGCGGGGAGAGCTTCGAGGTGCAGGCGCGCGGCGAGCTGCAGCTGGGCCTGCTCATAGGTGGGTGGGTGGGACGGGCATCTTGGTTGGGGCGGGCAGGGCTTCCTGGCTAGCGGCTTGCAGGTGCTGCCACCGCCAAGCGGGGCCCAAGGTCTCATAGGTGGGTGGGGCGGCCCGGTTGATCCTCGCTCCCAACCAAGTATTTCTGCCAGCCGTGCCGCTCCTTGTGCTGCTGCTCTGTTGCAATGACGGTGTGGCGCAAGGCGCAAGCTCGCGAGAGGGCTCGCAGCTGCAAGCACCATTGCCAACGCGCCCTGTGTTGCATTTCACCACGGTGCCGAGAACATGCGGCGCGAGGGCTTTGAGCTGACTCTGCGCTCAGACTGGCCTACTGTTGCGTTGATCATCGGATCTCCCTCAGTATTAATCTCTGTGTTGCAGAGAACATGCGGCGCGAGGGCTTTGAGCTGTCGGTGTCGCCGCCCCGGGTGGTGCTGCGGGAAGAGGAGGGTGAGCAATGTTCACTGTTGTCCAATTGCAAGAAGAGACCTCTTTGTTTGCTGACGTGTTCAACGCAAACCGGTTGCTGCGGGTGATACCTATTGTGCCTGCGCATGCTCTGCCTGTAGCTGCAATGGCCAAATATTGCCAGCTCTTTACTCCTGCTGCAGGCAAGAAGCTGGAGCCGCTTGAAGAAGTGGTGTGCGAAGTGGAGGACCCGCACGCGGGAGAAGTGATTGAGGCGGTCACCCTGCGCAAGGGAGAGGTGAGGTGCTGCTGCATTGTAGTGCTGGGCAGCCCCATTTGTTGATCATGCGGCTTACGCGATGGAGATGTGATCCAGGTACCCACCCTGTGCAAGGGAGAGGTGAGCAGCCCGCCAGTGAAAGGCATCGAACCTTGACTGGCGGAATTGATCAGGTGGTGAGGGCTTGTGAGCACTGTGAGCACTGAATGTGGCGCAATCAGTTGCGAAATTCTGCCACCCCACCTGCACTCGCATCCTGCCTGCCCCGCAGCTCCAAGAGATGCTGCCACTGGAGACGGAGGGCAAGCAGCGGCTGGGTGAGTTTACACGTGAAACGAATGGTAGATAGCAAAATGCCGCTGCACACACTCCCTGGCTGGGTGGGAGCAAAGCAGCTGAGGCAACGCAGCGCTGCAGGCGGAGCAGCCGGCGTCGCGGTGCTGCTCTGTCTGCTGCTGCAGGCCAGTGAGTACTGCTCCCAGTGTGCGTAAAGCTCACCCAACTCTCCGTCGCTTCCCTTCCCCTGCAGTCTTTGAGTGCCCGTCCCGAGGCCTGATCGGCTTCCGCTCGCAGTTTGCCACCATCACGCGCGGCACAGGCGTGCTGCACCGCGCCTTTGCACGGTGCGCTTGGTGCAGAGTCGACACCTTTCTGGCATGTAACCCACGCAAAGTCAAAGTCAGACCTTTCTGGCGCTGTTGCAATATCAACTGGTTGTCTGTTCTGGAGGGGATGCTCAGGGTGTATTCATTTCACCTGCCTTGCACTCCGCAGGTACGGCCCCTTCCGCGGCGGCTTGGACCGGGTGCGCAAGGGCGCGCTCATCGCCGTGTCAGGTGGGCGGCTCTCTCTGTTGTGTACTGAGCGTAGTGGCTGCGGTGCGCAACAAAACTGCTTGGCTGTGTGCACAGCGCACCTGCCCTGGTCACACCTGCTTGACCCGGCACCAGCCAGCCGTCACAGGCCCCCGTCCATCCAGTGCCGCCGGCGCATCACCAAACTCCTTCCGTTCGCAGGCCGCAAGAGCACGACGTACGCCCTGGGCGGCTTGAAGCCATCTACAAGTTTCACGTGCCCATTGAGGGAAACACCCCTGTCCCTGTTGCAGGCGGCAAGAGCACCACCGATGCCCTGGCGGCCTGGAGCCAGCCATGTGCAGCTCGCTGTAGTTGAATAGCTTCTAACCTAGCTAAAGCGTAACTTCTTGCATTTGCAGGCGGCAAGAGCACAACCTATGCGCTGGGCGGCCTGGAGCCGCGGGGCGTGCTGTTTGTGGAGCCGGGCGCTGAGGTCTATGAAGGCATGATTGTGGGGGAGCACAGCAGGTGCGCTGCGCGTGCTGGGCGCGCTGTGGTTGCCATGATGTGTGCACTGTTTTGTGGAGCCGGGTGCTGAGGTGCACGAGGGCATGACTGTGGGGGAGCACAGCAGGTGCGCTGCGCATGCTGTGGTTGGCATGCTGTGTGTTGCAGGAAGCCTTCCAGTGCTGTGCCTGTGACATGGAGTGGCGCGCTCACCTTAGGTTTTTTTGTGTAAACCGCTCTTGCTTTTTTGTTGCAGGGAGACTGATCTGGAGGTGAACCCGGTGCGGGAAAAGAAGCTGACCAACGTGCGGGCGGCGGGCGCAGATGATAAGGTGTTCCTGGCGCCGCCCCGGCTCATGACGCTGGAAGACGCCATCGGGTGAGCAAAGACTGCCGGTTTGGTTAGGTTTGATGTGCAGCGAGGGGGCTCAACAGGCATACTGGTTGAGCAAGAGCTGTGTTTGAGTCGCCGCCCTGGCTCATGAAGCTGGAGGACGCCATGGGGTGGGTAGGGCGGTATCTAGGTGGGGTGGGACAGTCCAGAGGCTGTGCTGCACAACCTCAGCACCGCCGCGCATTCTGCTGAGCGAGTTGCCTCCCGGCGTGTCACACACTCTTGCCGCTCGCGTCCTTCCTTCCATCTCCGCGCAGCTACGTGGCCGCTGATGAGCTGATCGAGGTGCGCCGTCTCAGCCTGCATGGCTGTGTTCATGCTGTTGCTTACGGAGCAGTTGCTGCTTGGCGCATGGCAGGCCCTAGCTGGCTAACACTTGCTGCCCTGCTGAAGCAGCGGCAGCGGCGAGATACATGTGCATGTGGGGAGCTGCCGCCGCAGCTGGGCCCCTTTCAGAGCACCCTGCTTCATATACTACGGAGCCCCTTCACCCAGCGCTCACAGTGCACCCGCCCCTCCCTGCCTGCCCTGCCAGGTCACCCCCACCAAGCTGCGCCTGCGCAAGCGTACACTGGAGAGCGGCATGCGGCGGCAGCAGAAGCGCAAGGAAGACGCCATGGCGGCCACCGCCTGAGAGTGACTGGCTGCCAATCTTGCAACCGTTGCTGCAACCAGACAGGCCCTGCAGGTCGCCACACCAGCGGCTATACGGAGCTCCAGCCGCAAGGTGCCGGTGCCCCAGCGGCAGCCAGCTGCGGTGCTGCGGCGCACCCCCAACCAACGGCTATTCTGTCTTGTGACCTGCATTCATTCATGCTGATATCAGCCCATTCCTTACTCTGCTCCTACTCGACTGAATGAACCCTGGTAAAGCTCTGAACGGATTGGCAAGCACCGGAGGGACCCTGCCCGCGCAGCTCCCCAGCGGGCGGCGGCGGCATGGGCCACCAGTGTGAACCTCGTCAGCCCGCCGCCCGCTCCACACCGCTCTTTAAGATCTGATCAACAGTGTCAGGCAGAGAGCAGGCTCAGCGCGCTGTTCAAAGCCACCCCACCGCGCCTCAGCCTCTGTTCAGCCGCCCCAGCGGACGCTGCGGCCCCACGAACCAAGCGGCGCTGCTTCAGAGCAGGCAGGTGCGGAACGCCCCGCCTCGGCAGTTGGCTCGCCGCCGCCGCCGCTTGCCGCCGCCGCCGCTCAAGCGTGCCCCCTGCTGCCACCCAGTGCTGGTATGGCCTGGCTTTACCAGGAACCACCCACCACCCAGCCACCCTCCCGCAGGCGCCATGTCCTACCCTCCCTGGTATGGCCTGCCACCCGCCAAAGCGGTGCACATGGCCGCCGGCATCAGCGGCGGCCTAGCGCGGATGGTGTCCGTTTGCGGGCCGGACAGCGTTGACGAAGCAGGCGCAGACGGTTGGACAGCCCTGCATGTCAGCGCAGCAGCAGGGGACGTGCAGCGTGTGAGGCGGCTGCTGGCACACGGCGCTGAAGTGGCAGCACCCACGTCGACCGGCGATACGCCGCTGGCTCTGGCGCTGGCTGGTGGGCACACCGCCTGCATCCACGAGATGGTACGGGCCGGCGCAGCCAAACAGCTCAGCCGCAGCGGTGTGAATGCGCTGCATGCGGCAATTCGCAGCGGTCACACAGCGGGTGTGCGGGCCCTGTTGGACGCAGCGGAGGAGCAGGGCGAGGCGGTACTGGACAGCCTGGCCTGCAACTTAACTGGGACGACAGGGCAGCAGCCACAGTTGCCGCCTGCCTGCGTGGCCATGGAGGCTGGCCAAACCGACATTTTAGCCATGCTGCTGGAAGCGGCACCCTGTGCTGCTTGCGCTCGCTCGTCTGATCTCAAGTACCCGCTGCACTGGGCGGTGGAGCGGCGGCAGCCGGCCGCGGTGCGCCTGCTGCTGCAAGCCGCGCCATGGGTTGCATACCGGCGAAGCCATTTGAGCCAGCTGGTCGGGGGTGCCTATGCCCTCCCAATTCACATGGCTGCTCTAAGAGGTGAGCTGGGCTGCAGTGCCGAGGACCATGCCTGAGCTCCGCTGGTTTGTCGCTATAGCATTTGATGTGCAGTGAGGTGAAGATTGAGCTGGAGCTGACATGCTGCATGTGTCGTTCTATGTCATTCCATGCCGCAAGCACTCTAGCGGCAGCGTCCTGACACCTGCGTTGCCCGCCGCGCCGCTGCCACAGGCGATGCTGCTTCAATTGCCGAGCTGCTGGCCGCTGCGCCCGGCACAGCTGCAGAGCGTGCAGCAGAACTCTGCCCGCTGCACTTGGCAGCCCAGAACGGCCACGATGAGGCGGTGGCTGTGCTGCTGCAGGCAGCACCAGCAATGGCAGCAGTAGACAGCCCTTACACTCCGCTCCATGCTGCCGCGGAGCACGGGCATGTGCAGGTGGTCTGCCGCCTGCTGCAAGCCGCGCCTGATGCTGCGCTGCAGCCGGCCGAAGACTTTCCGCGTCAGCTGCCGCTGCATGTGGCAGTGGCAGGCGGGCATGTGCAGGCAGTCAGCGTGCTTGCAGCGGCAGAGCCCACTTCTGTGGAGGACCCGGACATCAATGGCCACACGCCTGTCAGCGTTGCGCTGCTCAGCGACAACCTGCCCAGCCAGACTCGACACGCGCTGTTGCAGACGTTGCTGGCTGCATTCTCTGGTGCCGGGGATGCAGATGAAGATGTGCAGGACCTGCTGCTGAGTGAAATGGAGAACTGCCTGGCGGCCGATAACCTGGCAGCAGTGCAGCTGCTGCTGCCCTGCATGCGCTGCTCGCTGGCCCTGCTGGACCTGCTCAGTGAGTGCGATGTCGGCACCTGCGTGGAGCGCAGCCTGTTTGCGGACCTAGTGGAGCGCCAGCCTCTCAGCGATGAGCAGTGGAAGGCGGTTCCAAGCCCCTGCCCCGGCCTCGGCGCCGCCCTGCCCGCCGTGCTGGACCGCTCAGAGGCAGAGGCGGGGCGGCTGGTGGCCCATTTGGGCTACACACAGCGGCAGCGCCTGCGCACCGCGGCGCTGTGCCTGCACCGTGCCAGCCGGCGGCAGCTGCCTGTGGCGCTCAGCAGCCACATCCTCTGTGAAGTGATTGCCGGTGAGGTGGAAAGAAGGGTGGCTACGCAGGCAGTTGGGTGGTTTCGAGATTGAGAGGTGGAACACGGGTAAAAAGGCAGTTAGTTGATGTTTGTGCAGCGATCGGTTGCAATGCCTGCTGATGGCATCAACCGCCGACTATGGATGCTGGTCTGGTTTGCTTGTGTTTGCAATATTTGCACAGTCAAGCTGGCAGTGAGGGCACGTGGCATGCTTGCACATGCGACCCTCCTTCACCGCTACCTCTGTGCACCCCTATTACTTACCTGCCCTTGCAGGCCCCTACACCGATGAGGAGGAGCGGCGGCGGGAGGAGAAGTGGCTGGCTGAGCGGCTGCGTGCTATTTACGCCTCCCCTGTCGACCCAGCCATGGTTGGCGGGCCAGGCGGCATTAGGGGCCCCGGCTGGAGCGGCAGCGACAGCGATCCAGAGGATTGGGAGGACGATTGGGAGGATGGTTCGGAGCTTGATGACTCAGATGATGGCAGCGGCAGCGAGCAGCAGCAGCAGCAGGAGCAGCAGCAGCAGCAGCAGGAGGGAGTGGAGGAGGAGGAAGAAAGGGATGAGAAATGAGGCAGATGGAAGAGGTGCACACGCATTGCTGCTTGCGCACAGGCGCAACGCTGCCTCCCTGCTGCTCTGTTGCACCACGCATGCATACTGTGCCCTGAGTCTGTTTGCGCGTTTGACGCTTGACGTCCAGATTTTCAACCCTTGCTGCCCTACTCGTCTGTGCTGTTCTTGGCCTTTGTTCCCAGGGTTCCCTGCCTACTGCGTTGCGCCCCTTGTCGCTCTCCCTGCCATAGCATGCATGGCGGCGCCACGTGCATTTTACTTGCCCTTGCGATGCCCTTGCTACTGTGCAGCTCTGTGAATGCCATGCAGAACAGGCGCAGGCGACACTCTGAGTGGCCTGCTGGTGCATATTTGCTGCTTACAGCCAAACTGGGGGCAGCAGTGCTGCATGCAAAAACCGCAGCACAGTGCAGGAAAACCCAAAAAATGCCACAGCACAGAGCGAGCGTCAATCATGGCCGTCCCACAGACTTGCTATCACACCGTGAACCAGTGCAATGGTCAATCATTGCTGCTGCTGCTCTCTCACTGGGCGTGCTGCGCGTGCCGTGCCTGCTATGCCATGCTCAGTTGATGCCCAGCAGCTCAACATCGAACACTGTGGAAGGGGAGGGTGTGCAGGAAGCAGCGCTTTTTAGTGCAAGCTGGGCTGGCATGCCCAACGGGCACGCAGCACAATGCCAGCCGCCGCAGCGCCACTTCCAGCCTTAAACCCTTGGCTAGCACGCTGTCGTCTCACCCAGGGTGGCATTGGGAGGGATCACGCCGCCCGCGCCGCTGCAGGTAGCCAAAGGGGCACAATCGACAGTAGCAGACGGTCAGCAGCAGCTGATGATCAGAGGTCGCAAGTGGGATCGGCTGCCAGAGCACACCAGCGGTCCATGGCAACGGGCGGCGGCTGTCAACTAAAGCCAGACGTCCAGCATCCGCACAGACGCCGCTGCCGTGCCCCGCAGCGAGCTGCTGCTGAGCCAGGCAGCATCAGAAGCAAGCAGGAGATGCCAGCAGCGGCACGCCCGTGTGCCGCATGCAGGCAACAGCTGAGCCAGAGGCATTGAGAGCACGCAGAAGAGCAACAATTTGTGGACATCGATGCGATCAGCAACGGCACTCACCGCGCGCCGTAGGCGTAGTCAGGAGGGCAGGTCAGCTTGCAGCGCTCGCCAATCTTCATGGTCATCACGCCTGCAAGGGAAATTGGATGCAAACAACAAACTGTATTGTAAACAACAAACACCAAACCGGCCAGCTTGCAGCGCTCGAAGATCTTCATGGTCAACACGCCTGCAGGAGGGACCAGGATGTGCTGTCAACTGGTCACAACTGACACACGAACTGCCAGATTCCAGTGCATGCCCACCTGCATGCAATAGAGGAGCAGCTGCAAATTAACAGCGCGAGTGCACAGCCAGCCGGCACAGACGACAGCAGCACACGCAGCAGCAGCGCCACAGACGACCAGCAATGAGCATCGCACCCTCATCCCAGCCGCGGATGACCTGGCCCATGCCGATGTTGAACACAAACGGCTGCAGGGAGGGCAGGAGGGTTCAAGGTGGGAGCGATGAGTGCAGAGCTGCGGCCAAACCGGGTGAGGCTGCATGCAGCTGGTAGCTCGCCTTTCTCTGCCCCCTTCTTGTCCCCCTTTCTTTCCTGCCCGCGGTCACGGCTGCTGTCGAATTTGCGGCCATCGGGGAAGGTGCCTGCGGCGGGCGAGCGCAGCAGACCGCAAGCACAGTTGCCTACAGTTGAAAGCATGGCTCGCATCAGCCAGAGGACCGCATTGAGCTGTTCAGCGCACGATCTCACGCATGGCGCTCGGCATGCAGTACACGTGCCCCTTCCTGCTGCGCCAGAACCTGGCCACGACCGGCAGACCCGCCGGCCGTGTGCAGCGGCTGCGGGCTGGCCTCACCCGTGTAGTGCACAGTCCTGCGCAGGGTGCAAGGCCATCCAAATTGGGGGTCATTTGCAAACAGGCCGCGGGAGCAGCGCTGGGTCGGCGGGCCGAGGTTGGCGTGACCACGCCGCTGCGCCTCCTGCCCCGGCACTCACACTTTGTCGCCCTGCTTGGGGCTGGCACCGCTGCCCTCCTGGGTGATCTCCTTTTGCAGGCCAGACTGCGCGGAGGCGGACGAGAAGAAGCAGCGCCGGGCGGTCTGGGCCCGCTTGGGGCGCTGCAGCAGCGCTGCGGCTGCTGCGGCACGCTGGGGCGCCACGCGAGGGGCGCGGGCCGCCAGGCGGGGCGCAACAGCGGCGAGGGTGCACAGGGCGCCGATGGAACCCACCATGGTGAATCGAGAGTGTATGGGGCCCAGAGAGTCCGATGGCAGGGGTGATCGGGGCGATGGCGGGGGTTTGACGGGCGGGGCGCGCCATGCTGCCCATGCAGGGTGCCGAGTGCAGGCTTGACGGCTGGACCGTGAGCGCCCAGCATCTCGACACGCGTTGCAACCATGTCGGACCGCCAGGAGCCGCGCAGGGAGCGGCTGGAAGTTCCGGGCACCTCGGCTCTGGGTGAGCGCCGCTGCTAGCACATGCAAAGTGTGCACATGATCCTGCGCACATTGAGATGCAGGGGTGCCCGCGCCGCGCCCTGCACCCCGCCGCCACTGCCGCTGCCAGTCACTCCCTCCCCTGCTCCTGCCCGCCCTCCCACCGCCCCACAGAGCGCCGCCTGTTGGTGGGCGACGCAGCACCGCGCCCTCCCCGCAACAAACCCGCCATCAAGCCGGTGGCGCCCAGCGGGCTGCTGGGCCGCCTGCAGGCCTTCCTGCCGGCGCTCGAGGCCGCAAACGCCGACCTGCAGCAGCAGCTGGAGCAGCAGCCGGCGTCAGAGGTGGCCATGGAGCGCGGCAGGTGGGTGCTGGGGGCTGATGTGGAGCGATTGCAGCACCCCGGTGCAGCCGCAGCGGCGGTGGTGCCAGTTGCAAGTGCGTCCTGTCGAGCGCTGCCGTCTCCTTTGCGGCCCCCTCCCTCCAGCCTTGCTGCAGCTCCCTCACTCATGCTCGCCCTCCCCCACCACCCTCTTTCACGCAGCGACGACGAGCGGGAAGGCCCGGTGGTGGAGCTGGACCTAGCCTGCGGCCTGTTTGACTTGAAAGATGAGACGGCAGTGGCAGCAGCAGAGCGCGCCATGCTGGCACAGGGCGTGGCGATAGACCGGTTTGAGGGGGCCAGCACCGATGATAGCAGCGAGGAGGATAGCAGCAGCGGCAGCGAGGACGAAGGGGAAGGGCAGGAGCAGGGCGGCATGCGCCGGCAGGGCCCGGCAGCAGCGACAGCGGCAGCAGCAGCAGGAGCGGGAGCAGAGGATTTAGATGCCATGCAAGAGGACGAGCCAGACGGCAGTGCAGGCACCGTGGAAGCAGCAGCAGCGGCGGCGGCAGCAGGAGGCGGGCAGCAGCTAGAAGGTGCAGCGCCGGGGCGGCGGCGCAAAGGCAAGCAGCGCGGCAGCAGGCGGCACGCCGGCATACAAGAGCTGTCGTGACGCATTTACTCTCTCGACCTGTTGCTCTTCCCGACTGCTTCGCTCTGACTGCTTACGATCATCATCAACCAACTTCTGCCCTCGACCTGGTGCCATGATACTGCACCGGGCAGCTGTGAAACGTTACACAGCATCTTCGCAAGCTACAGCTGGCAGGCCGCAGGGAAACGGAGGCAGGCAAACAAGGTGGCATTTCACTGCTGTGCGGCTGAGGCGCCAGTCTGCCCTTGCTCCACAGCGGCAGCCGCTGTGGGGCCGGCCTCTGGGGCCGCAGCTGCCGCCGCCTCGCCTGCTGCTGCTGCCGCCGCCTCGCCTGCTGCTGCTGCCGCCCCCTCTGCATCTCCGCTCGCTGCGCCCTCTGCCCCGCCGCCGGCCGCTTCTGCACGTGAGGCTGCACGCTCCGCTGCCCGCTCTGCTTTGCGCTGCTGCCGGTCCTCTTCCGCCTGCAGCCGCTCCTCCTCCTCCCGCTGCAGCTGCTCCTCCAGCCAGCCAGGGAAGTCTGGGTGGTCCTGCTCAAAGGCCGAGCGGTGCGCCATCACAACGTCCAGCAAGCTGCGCCGCGCCGCCGCAGCACCCACCGACTCTCCAAGGAACTGCAGGCGCAGCAGCTGCCAGCGGCGCGCATCCAGCAGGCGCGCCAGCTGGCGAGCTCGCAACCGGTCGCTGTCGGCCCACGGCCGCTGCTGCGTGCCAAAGGCGCCGCGCGCCGCCGCCGCCGCCTCGCCGGCTGCGTCTTGGTGGAACCAAGCGGGTGCTGCCTCTGCCTCTGCCTGTGCCTTTCCTTCTGCCCCTGCCTCTGCCCCGCCCCCGGTGCTGGCCATTCCGCTGCTGGCTGCATCCTGGCTGCTGCTCACGGGCTCAATGCTGCTGCCGCTGCCGCCGCCGCCCGGCAGGCTGGCCAGCATGTCCGCGAGCCACTGCTCCGCCTCACTTGGCTGCTGCTCTCCCTCGCCCTGGCTGCCCCTGTCTGCTTCCGCCTCCGCCGCATCAGCAGCGTTGCTCGCTGCCTGCTGCGCCTGCTGTGCCTGCTGCGCCGCCGCAGGGGGCGCTGACATGGCCGCCAGCTCATCCTGCCAGCCTGGCACGCTGGCGGCTGCCGCGCTCAGCAGCCGCCACTGCGCAACCACCTCTGCTGGCTTCTTCAGCAGCAGCGTGGGCTGCTGGCTGACTAGCAGCTGCAGGTCCAGAGCAGCCAGCTCAGGCGCCTCGCGAGCCAGCTGGCGCTGCAGGCCCCGCAGCCGCCGCTCCAGCGGAGTGGACAGCAGGTATGGGAAGCGCTGCAGCAGCGTGTTGTATGGGCGCAGTGGCAGCAGCGTGCCCAGGAACCTGCGAGAAGGGGGGGCAGGGGTTGGCGGAGTTTAAGGTGCTAGGGAGGGATGGGAGAGCCCTGCTTCTGTGCAAAGGCAGCTCCGAGCAGCACGGCAGGTGGGTCAGCCATGGCATCAGCAATTGCTGCACACCACTCCAGCTGCCGCTGCTATGTGATCAGACCACTCCCTGCCGCCTCACCTCGCATTGTCTGTCAGCTGCAACTCGCTACAGCCCAACAGGGTGGGGGCAGGCCCAACAGCTTTGTTCAAACCACTCTCCACTGTCTCACCTCGCATTGTCCGCCAGCTGCGACTCGCCGGAGCCCAGCAGGGTGGGGTACTGCGCCACCAAATTGGCCGCGTCCCGCAGGTTGCCATGCGTGAGCAGGGCAAGGACCTCCAGGCGGCGCTTGACCTGCAGGGGTGGTGAGGCCCAGCAGCAAGTGAGCCAAAGCAGGTGATAAGAGAGCAGGGCCAGGACCTGCAGGCGGCGCTTCACCTCGCACAAGTGTACCAGGCAGGGCAACTCATTCCATTGGCAGGCAGGCAGCGCTGGGGCGTGCGGGCCGTGAATCCATAGTTTGCAATCAGTAAAGGCAGCATTTAGGCCCGGTACGGCCGCCCCAAAAACATCAACTGGTCAAACCCATCAGCAGGATGTGGGGATTGTGCTGCTTGCAGGTCGGACAACAACCTTGCAGCATAACCAGTGTGACACATTTAGCCCACACACCTTGTCAACACCCATCAACAGGATGCCGGGGCTGCGCAGCACGGCAGCCCCAAGCTCCGTCGGCCCGCCGAACAGCTCCTGCAAAATGGTTGTGGGCACAGCTTGTGAGCCATTCCTGCAACAAATCTGATTGATCAGGCAGTGCGCCTGCAGGCCGGCACCTGCATGCCACCTGCACGGGTGCTGCAGGAACACACAGAGGACAGCTTGCTACACACAAACCGGCAGCAAAGAAACCAGGCCCCTCAGCGCACCTGCAGCGCCTGCAGCGTCTCCGGCGGCGGCAGCCGTCCCAGCAGCGCGGGGCAGCGCTCAAGCACGCCGGGCACATGGCCGCCCCGGATGCCCAGCTGTGTTGCCAGCAGTGCGACGGCGTCCTCCAGGCCGAGTTGTGCCAGCAGCTTGGAGGGCTGGCGCTCGCTGGCTGCGGGTGGGGTGTGGGGAGGCAGGAGGGCGGAGACAGGCGAGTTGGGCAGGAGGTTGGATGGAGAGGCAGCTCTGGAAATGGGCTGCAGCGCCGCCCCTCCAGCGGCACACCCGCAACGCCAGCCAAGCTTGCCATCCCCTTGCGCCCCATCCTAGCCTCGCCGCCCTCCCGGCACCACCACCCGCCCTCCACATGCAAGGTTTTTCTTGCTGGCTCACGCTGCAGCAGGTGGGTGCGCTTGGTGCGGAACAGCCAGATCACCAGCTCCTCCACGACTGCGGCCTGCCGAGCGGGGTAGTTGCGCCCAGCCTGCTGCGCCAGGGTGGCGGCGGTGGCGGCGCGAAAAGCGGCCACCCCCTCCTCGTTTGCCTTCAGCCAGGCCTCGAAGACCTGCCACAAGTTGAGTTTGGAATCAAATGAGGCAATCAGGAGATGCCGACAAATGGCCAGTGTGGTCAATGGAAGGCAGCAGCAGACAGCATGAGTAATCAGGCGAGGCAAGGCACTGCAGACTGCCTACTCCATACAGCATGCCCTGTGCAGCAGGTGCAACTGCTCCAGGCGACCCACCCTACTGCTCCCGCCGCTTCTGAGTCACCTCTTTAGGCCTTCACACGACACCCATGCAGACCTGGCCAAGCTCCCTCTCAAAATCGAGGACTCACCTTGATGCTGCCGCCGGCGCCGCCCAGCAGCTGCTTGAGCCGCTTCTCCCGCTTCCAGACGATGGTTGGGTCCACTTCCGCAAGTAATGCCTCGGCTTCCGCTGCTGCTGCCGCTGCTGCCTCTGCTTCCTCTGCAGCCGCTGCATCGCCTGCCTGTGCTGCTGCTGGGTCTTGCTGCTGCTGAACTGCGCCGCCTGCCTGCTCCTGCCGCTCTGTCGCCTCTGCTGCCTCGTCGGCTGGCAGGGCATCCAGGTCGGCTGCAAACATCTGCTTCACAAAGTCCTCCATGCCGGGCCTGAACTGCTCCACCTTGGTGCGCGGCTTGAGGGTGGCAGCGCCGCTGGCGCCGCCGCCTGCCGCCGCTGGCTGGGCGGGTGTGGCGCCTGGGCGGGACGCGCTGTCCGAAGATTGCGGGCAGGCCGAGGATGCCAGGCAGCGGTGCGGTGAGGCAAGCGGCGCTCCTTGGCTCTGCAGCATGGCGGCGCATGTCGCCAGGGCGCTCCGTTCAAGCGCATCAGCGCCTGGTGTCGCTGCTAGCCGCACTGCAGCAGCCAGGATGGACCGGGCGGGGCGCATGGCTATGGGTCGGCGACGGTCGGTGCGCGCTCGGCGGGATGTGGAGCGTTTAGGGGCTGTCCTGTGTTGCTTTGCATCCCATGCAAGTTGAAGATCGTTTGGGTCACGCTTGCAGGGGAGCAAATGCACGCTTCCCTGCGCATGTGGGCGCAGCAGCGACAGCAGCCGACCAAAGCCCCAGTTGCATTGCTGATCGGTGCTCTCACCGCACCCAGGCGCTCTCTGCATCCTTTCCAGTCGGTCCTGGGACCGCCCTCCGAAAGCGGTTGGGAGGCACCCCCGCGCAGCTCCGGTCGCCGCTCCGACAGCGCACACGACACCTGGGAGGGGCAGCGCAATCATCGACAGCTGTTGCGGGCGGCGGAACAGCTCGGCAGGGGAACCATGGGCTGCACGGCCTCGACGCTGCGGCACAGCCCCGCCCCGCCCCACGACAAGGGTGAGCGATATCTCATGTGTTCGGGCCGACGGCCAGCAGCCCCTCCCGCGCACCCACACCCGCTCACCGGCGCCGCCCGCCCTTGCCCCCGCCTGCAGACGATGCCGCACCGCAGGGCCCCAAAGTGTTTGTGCTGGACGTGGACGCCACGCTTTCCAAAGTGGAGACGTGGCACGCAGCCGTGGCAGCGCGGGAGGACCGCATAGCCGCCTTGCAGGTGTGCCCTGCGCCCGCCGCTGCGCCAGCTGTTCCCAGCTGCCGCCGCCTGCTGCGCTCGCCACAAGCTGTCCCCACTGCTGGGCTGGCCTGCTGGTGGGCCAGAGAGCTTGCTGGGGCTTGCTTGGAGCGCTGCCTCCACCACCTTCAACTTTTGCGCATCCCCTGCCCACCTGGTGCCCTTCCCTCCCCTGCTTGCAGTCGCTGGCGGCGACGGATGGAGAGGAGCACCCACAGCAGCATGGCGAGCCCAGCGCTGTGCAGCAGGCGCGCCCGCCACGGCCCACCACTGCAGCAGCCAGCGGCGGCAGCAGCAAAGCCGCCAGCACTCGCGTCCGCCGGCTGTCGCTGCCAGGAGAGCCAAAGGCGGCCGGCACCAGCGGCAGCGGTCAGGCAGCGTCCCAGGCGCCGGCAGCCTCTGCCACCGGCAGCAGCGCCGGGGGTGCTTCGGTGGCCGCCGCCAGCAGCGCCAGCAGCAGCGCCAGCGGTCCGGCGGCGCCGCCGGCGGCGCTGAGCGCGCAGCCTGAGCTGCCAGAGGCGCACCCGCTGCCGCAGCGCCGTGTGCGCTTCGACGACTCGCCGGTCAAAACGCACAAGCTGCCGGAAGAGGAGGCGGAGGAGGAGGCGGAGGCGGCTGCCACGCCGCATGCACAGCCCCACCTGGCGCCCATACGCACCGCAGCCGAGCCGGCGCCGGCGCTGTCTGTGGCGCAGCCGCCGCTGCAGCAGCCGGCGCCGCAGCGGGCGCGCTCTCCGTCCAAGGCCATCTTCAACGCTGCGCTGGCCGCCCGCAACGGCCTGCCCACGCTGGCGGCGGCTGCAGCGGCGGCGTCGGGGTCCCCTCGCAAGTCGGCTGCTGCGCTGGCGGTGCCCATGAGCGATTTGATCCACTCTGTGGCCAGCCTGTCACGGGCAGGCAAGGAGCCCACCCACCGCAAGACCAACCAGGTGGGGCCAGGGGATGGAGCCAGGGAGGTGGCCAAGGGTGCAGCGCCTGTTGCCCGCCATTTGGAGACAGCTGGTGTGCATGGTGGCTGCTGCACAAGGCAGGAGAACGATGGCCAAATGAGCAGCTCTCCTTTCATCCGCCCGCAACCTCAAGCGAAGGCAGCCCACAAACAAGCCACAGTGCGAGTGCAAGTCACACCCGCTCAACACACTTCGCTGCCTGCCATCTGTCCCGCTCCGCAGGACTCGTGCTGCGCCTTCTCGCAGTACTGCCGCCCCACCCAGGCCCTGCTGGCAGCGCTGGACGGGCATGGCCCCCAGGGGCATGTGGTCAGCGGCTTTTTGAAGGACCGCCTGCCCCAGGCGCTGGCCGAGGCACTGGGGGAGGGTGCAGCGGCATGCGCAGCAGCCGGTGGCGGCGGCGATGGCGCTGGCGGCAACCCTGCTAATGCCAGCTTCAGCAGCACCGCCCGCTCCTCCACCGGCGGCCAGCAGCAGCGGGGCAGCCCCAGCAAGGCGGCAGGGCGCATGCCACGCAGGAGCAGCAGCAGCAGCAGCGGCGGCGGCGGCGCGGCAGATGCGCCAAGTGTAGCAACGGCACTGGCCTCCACTTTCCTGCGGCTGGATACTGACCTGCGCCGAGAGATGGGCGCGAATGCCAACTACAGCGGCAGCACTGCGGCGGTGTGCATGCTGCAGGTGCGGGGTCGGGCGCGCCGGTTTGCTGGGTGTTGGCGTGAGCTGCCAGGCACTGCATGGGTGCAAGCACAAACTTACAATTGGTGGCTGATTCTTATTGACTGAGCCCCCTTACCGCAGGGCCGGCGGCTGACGACAGCGTGGGTGGGCGACAGCAAGGCGGTACTGGCTCGGCAGGTGCGCTGTGCGTGTGCTCTCATGCTTGCATTCCAGGCACTCTAACACTGCGGCAGCAAGCTGCTCGGGGCTGATGCTGCTGCGCCAGTATCTGTGCCTGAGCAGCTATGCCGCCATTGCCAAGGCTGCAACCTACATGCATGATTGTCCTGCTGTTCTGATAGTCCTGTGCCGCCTGCCGCTCATTTGCCATGGGTCGCCTGTCACCTCCAGGACCCGCGCGGCCTGCGCGCCATCCCGCTGACCCGCGACCACAAGCCAAACCACCCCGATGAGAAGGCGCGCATCCTGGGCGCGGGAGGGCGCGTGCAGCGGTGAGTTGTGTCCCTTTAGAGCGGAGGAACACGTCTTGCCCTGGTATCAGAGTAGTTGCTGCTGTGGTTGAGGCGTGATACGCCTCCCTGCGCCTGCTGAGCCGCGCTGACCAGGCCCCCTGATGCACAGGCAGGCGCATTCTTGGGCACTCAGCAACACATGCCCTCAACACCCACTGCCAAGCATGCTCCTGCCTTCACTTCACCACCCCTGCAGGCTGTCGGACGCTCGGGGGCAGCCGGTGGGCCCCAACCGCGTGTGGCTGGCCGACGCCTGGGTGCCGGGCCTGGCCATGAGCCGAGCCATCGGCGACATTGTGGCCCACACTGTGGGCGTGTCCTCAGGTGCGGCTGGCTGCTGGGGGCCAGGCAGTATTGTTTCTGTGGCCCCTGCTCCTTGCGGTGGGGTTTGTTGCATCATCCTGAACAGCTAGCATTCTTGAGGCCAGGATCTGGGGGCGATGCCAGGCAATGCGCCGCAGCCCGATTACCAATCAACTTGCATTTCTGCACTCACTTTCTACCCCTGCCGCACTGCAGAGCCGGAGACGTCTGCGGTGGAGCTGTGCCCGCAGGATAAGTGGCTGATTCTGGCCACGGACGGGGTGTGGGAGTTCATTGACCCTCAGGTGCGCGGTGGCTGGAGGTGTGGAATGATCTGCCACCCTGAAAGTGTGCACACTCTAAACTTGTTGCTGCAGAAACGCACAGAAGGAGGCGGGAGATGGGGCTGGGCCCAGCGACTCATTCCCAGCGAGGACCATGGCTGCACAACAACAGTCGCTCCCCTGCCGCCTGCGCCCAACGCAGGCCGCGATTGATATTGTGGGCGGCTGCAAGGATGCAGAGGAGGCGTGCCGCACGGTGCGTGGATGATTGGGCTGGGTTGGTTGGGTTGCCTCTAACCAGGCTCTGTGTGGAGGGAGGCAGAGCATCCGTCAGTGCATGCCTGTCCCCTGCGGTGTGTATGCTTGAGCCAACGGCTGTGTGGTGCATGAGCCCACCGCCTCTCTCCACGGTGCCGACAAGTGCGCCTGTGCCACATGCCACCCCCACACTGCATCTGATGTGGCCTACCCGTCCCGAAGCAGCAATCTTCTTCCCACCCAACCCTCCCCTTCCTCCCTGCACAACTGCACCTGCTCCACAACCCTTCCTGTGCCTTACCTTGTTCCCTGCTCCGCAGCTGGTGGACTGCGCGTGGGCCAAGTGGCTGCAGGAGGAGGAGGGCGTGGTGGATGACATCACCGTGATCGCAGTCAAGCTCAACCCTGTGTGATAGCCCCTGCGCTGGTGGCATGCCGGGCCCTGGTGTGGCAGGCAGGGCAGCCTGGCCGGTCAGGTGCCGCCGCTGGATGCAGGCGATGGCACGGCTGGCCCGCTGGCTGCAGCCCCAGGCTGCCATTGCCAAATACGTTTCACACTCACCCGCCCCAACCACCACAATTCTGCCATGCTTTGACCTGACTGACCTTGGTACTGACTTCTTGCGGCGGCAGCTGCAACAGCCGACGCACCGCTGTCCCTATTCTCGGATGCGTGGCGCTGGCGTGCTGGCCGCCGCTATGCCAGACCTTCTGGACCAACCCCGCTCTGTAGTTTTGCGTACCCTTATTCAAACCGCGCTCCCTGGCTTTACCCCTCTTCTGTACATCCCCCATCCCTGGCCGGCTGCGCTCCATTCCAGCGCGCCGCCCCTCTCCGCTTCCTTCCCCGGCTGTCCGTAGCGGCTGTGCCCTCCTCAATGAAGGGCATCAACGCGTCCCTGTGTGCAAGTTACCCTTGCATCAGGGCTCAGAGAGCACACAAGGAAAGGGCTGCCTTGTGCGCCAGGCACGGGAATGCGTGCGCTACGCGTTTGCATGATGGCAGCGCAGCGGGGTGGGTGGCTCAGGCGGGCCAGGGAGCTGGCAGCCTGTTGTGCTCTGATCACCATTTGAGCTTCATTGTGCACAATTGAGCGCTTGTGACAGGCCTCAGGCTGCCTGCCAGAGTGCGCTTGCTCGAAGCAACTTGACTGCCAAGCGCAGCCCCTCACAGCCGCCTTGCAACCCTCGTCAAAGCGCTGCAAATTCAATTGCACGCGTTTCGGGCGTTCCAGGACGCTTGCCGCGTCGCCTGACTGGCTCCCGCCTGTCGTCCCACCGCGTGCACGAGCGCGTCTGGCTCATTTCGGCCCACCCGCCTCAATTCAGCCCCTGCTAGCGTTCAGCGTCGAGTAGCCTTGCACGCCCCCTGCCAAGCTGCCGCAGCGGCTACCAGCAAAGCCAGCCACAGCAGCTGCCACAGAAGTGTGCCCCCCGCCGCCGCCCCCCCCCCTGACCGCGGCCGTGCATCCAGCAGCCTGCTAGCCATACCTGCCCCTGCCAGTGAGAGCTGAGAGACCTGTAGGCCCCAAGAGCTGCAGCCTTGCTGCACAGGTGAGCCGCGGGGCAGGGGCCTGCTGACCGGCGGGGGGGACGCATGGCGCTTGCCGCTTTTGCGCTGCCCACGCTGTGCTTTGCAATACCCCCTGCTCGACCCCTCAGGACAGCCCCCTCCCCCTACTCCTTGCAGCCTTCCCCAACCCATCAGGAGTCCTGCGGCATGATGCAGCTGTGTGAACTTCCCCCCGCCCAGCTGCCACAGCAGCAGGCAGCTCTAGCAGCGGGCGCCGGCTTGTTCCAATTGCCTGCGCCGCAGATGAGCGCAGGCTGCCGGCAGGAGCCACGCGCCGCGGCAGCACCGCCTGCAGCACCGCCTGTGAGCCCCAGCTGCCAGCAGCCCACCACTCCCGCCCCCGCCCCGCGCCAGCCGACCCACTCCTGCCCCTCTCCCAGCAGCGGCCCCTCGGCTGCAGCAGCTGCAGCAGCCGTAGCTTCCGCCCAGGGCGGCACCTGCGCAGCGCACTCAGCACGCGGCGCCAGCACGCAGCGCGCGCTTCGTGCGGCCCAGTGGCGCAGCCTCCACTCCTTCATCAACTGCATCTGCCGCTCGCCGCTGCTCAAGTCGGCGCTGCTCTCGGTTGAGCTGGGCGGCAGGCACCCGGGAGCCGACTGTGCTGCAGCAGCGGCACGCGGCGGTGCGCTGGGCTGGACGCTTGCGCAGCTGCTGGCGCTGCACGTCCGGGCAAGGCTGACAAATGGTGAGCAGGGGAGCGTCCGGCGGTGGTGGTTCGGGCCAGGCAGTGGCGGTTGCTAGGTTGTTGGCCGCATGTTCCTCCACAATCAATCGACCGGCCTGCCAACTGTGTGCGTCTTCTTCCTCTTTCCCCCTGCCTACCCCCAAGCAGGAGCCGAGCCCTCCATCTTAGCCTTTCCCTGGCTTGCCACCACCTCAGTTGTGCTCACTCCCGTTTGCTGCCCCCTCGCTTGTGCAGCCTCCGAGTCCTCCATCCTCGCCTCCCTCTGGCTGCTCGAGTCGCTGCACGACTCGGAGCGGTCGCCTGCCACCTCGGCGCTCACCGCCTACCTGGAGCGCCTGGGCGCCTTCTGCCCCCTGGTGGGTGTAACGCGCGTACTCTCAGAGGTGTCAGTGCTTAGTGAGCAGCATTGCGCACAACATGCCTGGCTGCATTGCCAGCCCTGTGGTATGTTCATGCGCTGCCACACCTCCCACCCTGCTGACTCTTTCATCCAGCCCTGCCCGCTGAGCCGGCTTCTGCCGCGCCACCCACCTTCCTGCCTGCCTCTCCTGCTGCTGCCCTGCCACCCACCTTCCTTCCTACCTCGCCTCCCTTTGCCTGCTGCCACAGGCCGTGGCCACGCTGTCGCTGGACTGGCCTGCCTCCTTCTGCCGCATGCGCGCCGGCCTGGTGGCCGCACAGGCAGACATGCTGCGCCGACTCGACTGGCGCCTGCGCCTCGACCCAGTCAAAGGTGGGCTGGAGCAGCTGTGACACCTGGTCTGGCCGCGTCTATGCTGATGTGCTGCACAGGGCGTGATGCAGCACACCTGATGCAAACCTGTGCCTGCCTTGGCCCGCCAGTACATGTCATTCCCCCCGCTTCCCTTGTCTCACCCTTCTCCTGAACCTTCCTCCCTGACCTCCCTGCAGACGTGCTGCCCTGCCACCGGTTGCTCCTCCCCGCGCACCACCGGGGCTCGCTGGCCGGGCAGCTGGCGCCTTCCTGCAGCCAGGGCGCCTGCATGCACGGCGGGTGCTGGCGGCGCCACTGGGCATCCGCCATGCACGGCCTGCAGCACTCCATCCTGCAGCAGGTGAGCTTGCAAGCCAGGTTTGAGCCCGTGTTCTTGCACTTGCTGAGGCGGTGCGTCCTGTAGAAGACTTGGCGGCAAACTGGAGGCCTGCTGCTCGGCTGCTGCTGCCGCTGCTGCCATGGTTTGCCTCTTACGAAGCCTGGCTGCTGGCAAGCAACCGCATGTGCATCATCTCATGGTGCCTCATACCCACCACCCCTTCCTCCTGCCTCGCAGGCGCAGCTGCTGCGCTGCGGACCCCAGGCCCTGTTTCTGTGCACGGCCCAGGAGGCCCACGGGCGGCCGCTGGCTGATGGAGATGCCCAGCCATCTCCCAGCTCCCTCCGCCCCGCCAAGCACGCACGAACAGGCCTGTAGCCAGCTGGCTGCCGCGCCCTGTGTCGCATCTACGCATGCCCTGTGCTCGAGCGTTTACACGCACTCACCAAACTGAGTGGCAGGCAGCTTTGGCGCGGCGAGCTAGCACTACCCCGGCCATTGGTGCCGGCGCTGTGCTGCCCGCCCCCATGCGCCTGCCCCTGGCCCACCCCCCTCACTCTCACGTTGCCCACGCACGCCACGTGGCCAGAGTTGTATTACCCGCTCCTGCTCACCACTGCTGGCCCTGCGTGGGTGCCGCCCCTCTCTTTCATTCCTGTACGTACTCCTGTAGCCCTCTAGAAAATCCCCTTTGCCATTCGCGGCCGCCGCACAGGCGTGCAATAATGCCTGCATGTTTCGTTCTTGTCATGCCTGCTGGCCACTGCGGCCTCCCTTTTGCCATTTTCCCGTGCCCAAAGCTGGGATGCAGTTGCGCCTCGTGTGCCCCGAAGGTTTGGCGCCTGCACCGCTGGGCGCCCCTGCATGCTGCCCCACCTGTAAACTCAAACAGAATTGAGCCGCAGCAGCTCACTCAACATCAGGAGTTGGCGCTGGCAGTTGAGTTTTCAAATTGGGAAGAACTTGGACGGCTGTGGAGGTGTCCCGCGGTGCGAGTGGAACCAGGCAGGGCTTGAATCTGGCCCTCCTACCCTTTTTATACCTCCACTCGTCATGCAGGTTGAGCTGTGCTGAGTTCTGGCCCAAAACCCTTGCCAGGAAGATGCTAAGCAGAGGGGACAGCATGATGCGCCAGGTGGCAAGGGGCGGTACTTTGCTCCGCCAGGGACTGTTCTGCACCTCTGGTAGCTCGAGCGGCGGCCAGCAGGTGCTGTAGCTGTACCTGTAGGCATGCACTTGAGCATGCCTGGAGCTGAGGGTCTGGGATGGCGGGTGCTGGCAAGGGGACTTAGGGCAAAGATTGCGCGGCTACGTGAATCTGCGGCCGCCTCGCACAGCGCGTGGCGGTGCACAAGGTGGGGCGGCAGGCCAGGGAACCCCCAAACCGCGCTTCGGCGCCAGCGATAGGCCCGAATTGCGCCCCTGCGCCCTTTATAGGCCCTCCGTGGCCTCCCCGTTCAGCGACCATGTGCCGTGTTCGGTTCCCGGCGCGCCAGCCCCCGCCATGCGACGGGACGCTCGGCTCACACCTGATGGACGTCCTTGGGACCGGGCTGCAGCACTGCAGCGCAGGTGCGGGCCCGCGCAGCGCGCCCGCCGGCTTGCAGGGCTGCGCTGCGCTACGGCTGGATCGGCAGCGTCCACGCATGCCCTTGATCCCTGCCGGGAGCCCGCTCAAGTGCGACTCGGGGACAGGCACACACCGCCGCTCCTTCCTGCGCTTACAGCTTCGCTCCCATCCATCCTCCTCGCGCAGCAGCTGACGCACCCTGCCAGCCCGTGCAGCGCCAGCAGTCGCCGCCCGCCAGTTACGCCGCGGCGGCCACCGCGCACGGCCTGCTGCCGCTGTCTGCGGCAGCAGCGTTCCCCTCCTTCCTGCCCAGCCCCAGCCCCAGCCCCAGCCTCAGCCAGGGAGTGCACGCCGCAGAGTCTGTTGCCTCCTGCTGCCCTGCTGAATCTGAGGAGCAGGCGGCACCTGGCAGCCAGCTCCGCTGCCGCGACACCGCAGGCTCCCGCTTCAACTCCGGGACGACCGCAGCTGCAGGCCTGCAGCCCAGCCACCCACAGCGCCGCACCAAGCGGCCGCGGGAGCTGCCGCTGCAGCCCAGCGCGGGCGGGCCAGCGCCAGCGGCCTGCAGGCTGGTGCTCATCTCAGCGGGCACCCTAGCGGCGCTGGCTGCGGTCGCCCGCCGCTGCCTGGGGCCGCTGCTAATTCCAGCCCCCGAGGGCTCGGGCGACAACTTTGGGGGTGACGAATCGGAGGTGGACAGTGGCAGCGTGCGCAGCATGCACGACGGGCGCAGCGCCAAGCGGCAGCGCGTCCATGCGGGCCTGCGGGCGGCGGCCGTGTACCGCGCCGTGTCGGCAGCAGCCGCCGCCAGGGCTGCAGCAGCTGCTGCTCAGCAGGCCATGGGGTGAGCGCCTGAGTGGGCCTGGTTGTTTGGCGTTTGCTGGGGTGCACTTTATGCAGTGCTGGGGGTGCCTGTGCTGCAGTGCTGTGGGCCATGCGACATGCTGCCATCCTGAAAGGTCGCCAGCGCCTGACCCAAATTTGCCTCGTTCTCTCGTGCCCTCTCCACCCACCTCATCTCCCATGCCCTCTCCACCCCACTGCAGGCCGGCCCTGGCCCCTGCACTGCCTGCCATCATGCCGCTTGCAGCCAGGCCGTACTGCCCGCTGCCGGCAGGGCCCGTCTGCCCCCTGGTGCCGCCTTTCCAGCTGCTGCCCCTGCCCTGTGGGCTGCCGTCGCAGCCGCTGCCCTGCGGCTTGCCGCCGCTGCAGCTGGCTGCGGGCCTGTCACCGGCCATCGGCGGCTGCCCGCCGCTGCCGGCAGCGCTTGAGCAGCCGCCTGTTCCCGCCCCTTCCATCTCCGGCTGGGATGAGCTCGTTAACAGCGACTAAATCGTCTTGTTTGGAGCCTTGATTGCTGGCAAGCCGGTGCGCCGCTGGCACTGAACTTTGGCTCCTCACCGCCGTCTCCCACACACGCTTGATCCTCGGCCCAGTCACTTGCCCTTGATGCACCTTGCCTTGAATTATTCCACTCCGCTTGGCAGGCACTCACCAATGCATCTGGCGCGCCCTGCCGCTGTAGCGATCCTGCCTTGCCTCTGACTAAATCACCACCCCCGGCCTTTGGAAAGCGCCCCCCCCAAACCACAGGCAACCCCATTCTTTTCCACCCTTGCCTCATGCCCACATTTTTCATTCTTTTTCATTTTTCTCCCCCTTTTCCCAGCATTGTTGCCTGCTTCCCATAAAGCTGCTGCTTAATCATCCAAACAATGCATTCACACACTTCGCACAATCGCCTGGAAACAACGCCAGCCCAAACCGTTGCTCCGCACCTCACAGCCCCAACCGGCTCCGCTATTGTTACCACCCCAAGTTACCCCAACGCATGCGGCAGGCTGCAGCCACCTGCGCCTCTCCTGTGACCCATTCTTTGCTTCACCCACACTGCACTTTGTGCCCCGCCTTAGCCCACACCGACCATCAGAGTGCAGCTGGGCTCTCGTCCGCCCCTCCTGCAATTCTAGTGCTCGCCTATTATTCTTTGCCTCTGCTCCCACCTGTCCAACTCACGACCCCATGCAAGCCGTTTCAACAACGCGCAAGGCAGGCGCCCTCAGCAGTTTTGTGCACCCTCCCGGCCTACAGTACCTGATAACACCCAACCCCCGCTCTTGGGTCATCTCCATTCCCCGCGTTTCCCCTCTGCCAAGCCCCCGTCTTTCTCCCACTTGAAATGCTCCCCCTTGCACAATCTGCACTCCCCTTCTCCACCGTGAAAGCCCCTGAATGCCCACACCAACCTCCGTTGCCGCCATTCCCCACGGTGACGTGGCTGCCGCCGCCCTTGCATGCTTTACTGAGCAGTACTTGTTGCCAGCGCTGCAGCCTGGGCGACATTTTTGTGCGCTGTGAGCTTGTCTGTGCCATGGCGGCACCCTCCCTTGGTCATGTTGACGCTTGCGTAACTTGATTGAATATGAGTTGCATTGAGTGCGCTGCGGCTGAGCTTGCTAAAAGTGATCACAGTCTGGGGCTCGCTGAGCATTCTTAAGATGCCTGCCTGCCTGTTGCGGTGCCAAGCAGCACTTCAGCTTGCCCGCACTTACACTGCCGGCGCCGCCCCCTGCGCGGGCGCCGCTGCCGCCGGCACCTCTGCTGCGCCCGCCGTCGCCGCTGCCCCCGCCGCGTCTGGCACCAGGGGCGCAAAGGTTCGGTCGGCAAAGCCGCGCTCGATGCAGAACTTGAACTCGTCCAGAGGGCCCTTCAGCTGGCCCGCACGCAAGTCCTTGTACAGCTGCGGAAGGGAGGGATGGCAGGCGGGAGGGTGCTAGGTCGCAGAGTTGCGGCATTCAGGTGCTGGGCGGCGGCGGCAGAGCGTGGGTGGGCTCTATGGCAGCTCGTCGACTGTGCTGTTCTGCCTTGCCATGCCTCGCCAGGCAAGCTGTACGTCGAGCATCACCAGTCTGCCACACCAGTGGGCCTGCCCTGCCCCTCACCTGCACCGAGGCCGCCTGCACCTCCCCAGCGGCCGGCACCCGCACCGACTGGTAGGCCTGCAGCGCAGCGGGAGTGACGCCGTGCTCGCCTGCATGGTATGGATGGCATGGAGTGGTCTTGAGCTAAGCAATTGCCAGTTGTGTGCAACCTGCTAAGCCCCTAGCGGCATGAATGGCAGCAGCAGCTGCTGCTGCTGCGGATGCAGGGCAGCTGCACTGGCCCGCCCGTTGCCGCTCTGCTTCTGTGGCACAACCTGGGGCACAGGTGCTGCACTAGTGCTGCACTCATTTGAGCTTACCAATGGCCCGGCCCAGCTCGCACGCATCCTCCAGCGCCAGGCTGCAGCCCATGCCCAGCAGGGGAGTGGCCAGGTGCGCGGCGTCACCCACCAGCGCCACTCGGCCGCGGGCATACTCCTGTGGGTGAGGTGAGGGAAGTGGGGTGGTGCTGATGTTGGAGGGTTTGACGATCACACAGGAAGGTGCACCCCTGGCTGTTTGGCAGCGCTGCGGGTGTGCAGGCAAGCATTTACCCTTGCTGGCCAGGGAATGTGCAGCACAAGCATTCGCTCCTGCCCGCCCCACCTGGCACTGCTCCGGCTCCCGGCAAAACTGGCCGTGCTCCACAAGGGCAGAGGGGTCTGTGCCGGTGATCAGGTCTGCGGCACAGCGGGGACAGCGTTGAGTCGGCTGGCTGGCAGGCTGGGCTGAGCAGGCATGCATGTGCCCGGAACCGCACACGCTTGGCTGTCATGTCGTGGCAGACCTTGCAAGATTGCCACAGTGTGCTCCACCTGCAACTTCAGCAGCAACCCATCTCACCCACGACCACAGCAGGGTAGCCGTCAACAGCGGCCGCAGCGCGGCGCAGCCGCTCCGCCACCGCCGCCCGCCAGTCGCCACCGCCGCCGCCGCTGGCAGCCTGCTGCTCCGCTGCCGCAGAGCCGCCAGCCTGCGCGGTGGCGTCTGGCCCAGCCTCCTGCACGTACGCCCGCCGCCCGCCGCCAATCTCAGCCAACCGCTCCGCAGGCCAGGGCTGGAAAGCCTGCCACGCCACCTGTCTATCCCGAAGCGTGGCTGCCATCACCACTGCCTTGCCGCTGCCGGGAGGGGCGGCCCAGGAGCACCAGCCGTGCGCCACCGGCCAGCCCTCGGGGATGGGGCGCACCCCACGCCAGATGGCAGTGCCTGCAAGGCACGTGTGGGGAGGCGGGCAGGCGGCTGGGTGGTAGAGCAGCTTGCGGCAAGCTCTGGCAAGGGGATCCCAGCGGAGCTGCCTGCTCGCCAACCAACTCAGCAACCAACCAGTTGCCAAATGCCACGCACAGGCGCTGGATCAGGATTGTCCAGCTAGACATGCGAACAGTGTGCAGTGGGCACAAACAAACAGTAAATAAGTACCTCACCTAGGAAGGTGGGCGCGCCGTCGCCCAGCAGCTGCTGGCGCACCGGGCTCTGCGAGCCGTCGCAGCCGATCAGCAGCCCTGCCTCCACCCGCAGCCTGCCGCCGTCAGCGGTCTCAAACTCCGCCTCCACTCCATCCGCCGTTTCTGCAAAGCTCACAAAGCGGTGGCTGGTGCGCAGCACGCCCGGCGGCAGCGCCTGTGCCAGCTCGCGCTGCAGCACGTGCCAGGGCAGGCTGATGAGCTCGCCGCGCTCGCTGATGGCGGCGGTCAGGCTGCCGCTGTCGCTCGAGTGCAGCAGCTCGCCCGTGTGGCTGAAGCGGCGGGTGCATTGGTGGTCCAGGTGGTGGCGCGCCACGGCCTGCGAGGGGGTTGAATCATTCACACGAGCAATTGGATTGGAACGTGAGGACGGGGACGTGCCAAAAATGGCAGGGCAGGGGCGGCAGGCGGCGACAGCTGGCTGCGCGGGGGCATGGGGCCGCAGCCAAGGCAGTTGAGCCGATGCTGCACGAAAGTATGGCATGTGCGCAATGGTTGCAGCCTGACTCAGACCCATTATGGATCTACCTCCTTGCTGACCCCACATGATGCTGCCGCTGCCTCACCTGCTTGATCTGGGGAGAGATGGCCTCCAGCGCTCGCACACCACTGGGCTGGATCAGGAAATGAGCACCCCGGGGGCGCAGCTCCGAGCGCTCCAGCACAGCCACACGCGTGCCAGGCCTGCGGCAGGGGCGGTTACTGGGTGGATTGTCTGCGGTGTGGTCGGCGGCCCGGTGGGTGCGCACGGCGGCGGGCGGCGCAGGTGGCAGCGGGCACCCTGCCCCGCGGCAGCGGCGAACGAACGCCTCCCTCGCCTGGCCACAAGGATGGCGTGTGCTGCAGCCAGGCCGGCCGGCCCGCCTCCAGCAATGAGGACGTCCACGCTCATACTTCTTCGGCTACGCTCGGCGCTCATACAGAGGCGCACAAACTCGACGCCGAAGGATCGGCAGTCGAGGGAATCGGATGTTGGTGCAGAGGGGTGCTGGATGGGGCCTGTGTGGCTGCCGTCGGTCGCCCAGGTGGCGGGTCGCTCCAAAAGGTCAGCTGGTGCCTTTGTCACAATTGAGCAGCTAAACAATCCAATCGATCCAATAGCAAACCTTAATACAACATCTATTGGCTGCTCATGCCGCCTGCACGTGCGGCTGCGGCTGCTGCTCTGGCTGCTGCGCGACGTGCTCGGCCTCCCATTCGGTATCTCTGGTAAAGATGAAGCTGCCGCCATTGCCTTGCGCCCGCCCTATCAGCATGTCCTCGTCTGCGGCAGGTTTGGATAAGATCAAATTGATGACCAATGCATCCAGTGACATGCAGTCGGACATGTCAGCAGGGGGATGGCAGCGCAGACACAACTCGCGTTCATGAACGAACTTCACGAAGGCAAGCAGCCACAGCGCAATCGTACAACCTTCCAGCCTGCTCACCCAAGTAAGTCAGCATATAGTTGATGCCGCGTGGCCGCTGCTGGTTGCTGTTGGCGCCTGGCAGCCGAGACACCAGCGGCACGCGCACCGACAGCTGCAGAGTGGCAGGGAGTGGCCGGGCTCAGCATAGCGGCAATGTGGGCAGGCTGCAAAGCTGCGGCAGCTCGCACTGCAGCTCAGGCAAGGAGATGCTATATGATAGAACGCCGCCGCTGCACCGCCCTTACACCCTTGCTGGCGAATCACTTGCTGGACAAGAACCAATTCACCTGCTTGAGCGCCAGCAGCAGCTGCTGGTTCCACCAGCCGCGCGGCAGGATGGGGGAGGCCAGCAGGTTTTGCAGGCCGGGGCTCAGCCGCACCTCTTGGAAACCCGCCTCGCTGCAGCAACAGGAAGAGAGGGGCAGGCGAGTGAGCAGGGATAGTAAGATTTTGAAGCCAATCTCGTGCACTGGGAGGAGGCAGGAGCAGGAGCGCAGCCATGAGGCTGGTGAACGGCAGGGGAGTGGGCAGCCATGGCTGGGGAGCACACCGTGTCGACTGCATGACCAACAGCCATCAAAAGCAGCCAAGCAGACGCATGCAGCAGCGCCAGCCGGCTGCCATACGCAGCTCCAGCCACCACCCTGCCAACCAGGCACACCGGAATGTGAGCGCGATGCTGCGAACGGTGCGCGGCTCCCACCCCGCCTCCACAATCAGGGTGAGGCTGGCGCCCTCTGCAAGCGGCAGGCCCGCGGGCGGCAGCGCCTCGATCACGTTTTGCACGCGGCCCTCGTCCAGGGAGCTGAACTGCTGCCAGATGCGGCCGACCTGCAATTGGCGGTTGGGGACAGCGGGGCATGGTGGGGGACGTGATGCAAGGCATCGGTTGGGGGAGGCATGGCATGGCATGGGTGGGGAGAAGGCAGTCTAGGCATGGTCTGAAGTGCACCTGAACCGGCATTGGCATCGCAGCCGGGCACGGCAAAACTTTGGCACAGCATGAATCGGCACGGGCGTGGCAATGGGTGGCAGACCACAACAGGCACATGCATGGCGCAGGCATGCAAGCGTGGAGGCAAAGAGCAGCGAGGCAGGGGCTGCCGCCATGCCATGCAATGCCACGCCACGCCACGCCACATCATGCCATGCCATGCCATGCCATGCCACGCCATGCCACGCCATTCCATTCCATGCCATGCAGTGCCGTGCCATGCGACGCCATGCCATGCTTTGCCATGCCAGTCCTGAACACAGTGCACACTTGGTCATTGCTCACCCGCAGCGGCGCCGGCAGGCGCTGCGGCGCCACCAGCGGCAGCACATCACGAGCGGTTGTGTACTCCAGTTTCCACCGGCCCTGCGGAGGGGTAGTGAAAGAGCAAAGGCAGCGAGAAGGGAGTGAGCATTGCACATGCGCCGGGCCTACATCCGTGTCAGAGTGTGCACCCTGACCGCTGCATGCAGCTGCGAAACAGCCTTGTTGTGGCCATGTTTCCGGGTGGAATGGCTGCAGCCCCAACTCATCCGCAGGGCGCCATTAAAGCTTTAAACTATTACCTGCAGCCGCTCAAAGTCCAGCTCCTCGCTGCTGCCCATTGCCTCCACTGCTACCTGCAGCAGGCAGTAGCAGGGCATGGGATGGGGTGCCAGACGTGTGAACCACGCATGGGGATGCATGGCGTGGCATGGCGGCGGGAGCATGGCACGTGAGTGCATGGAACGACATTGCAGGGCATGCCATCAGCATGAGAGGGCATGGCAACCTCCCGGAACACCGTGTGGAGGGGGCAGGTCAGCGCACGGCATGGCATGGAGGGGCATGGCAGCGCATGGCACGGCTGGAGGGGGGTGGCAAAGGCATGAGACAACATGGAAAGGGCTCCAGGTGGCATGCAGCGGCGTGGCAGGTTGGTGGCATGCCTCAGCGAGACAAGCTGAGCAGCAAAAAACAGATGGACAAGGCTTGAGTTGGCATGAGCAGTATGCCAGTGGCCGCGTGAAGGTGCACCAGCCCATTGGTGGCGCCTGTAATTCCTCCACTATGCCGCGCTGCAGGGCGCATCAGATGCTACAGATGCAGGCAGCAGGCAGCAGCAAAGAAGCAGCACCAGCCCACCTGTGCTTCTTCCACCATACCGCGCTGCAGCGCACGCGCATCGCCGCCCCGGTCAGTCCCCGCCACCGCATACAGCAGCGCCGCCTTGGCTTCCGGAATGCTGCCTGTGTGGTGGGTGCATGCCAGTGCAGCCTGGTGTAAGCGACGGGCCACTTGCTGGGTCCAGGGCTGGAGTGGCACGGCACAGGCGGGGCGGCAGCAGACCAACAAAGGCCGTCAACACTTCCGCCGGCCACACAACCTGGCCCGCGCATAACAGACTCACTTGGCGGCATGCGGCTGGTGGGCATGGGGTCTGCCTCCTCCCAGGCTGCTGCTGCTGCTACTGGGCGCATGGGCTGCCAAGTGCGATGGCGGCGAACAGGAGCGGCAGCGGCGGCGGAGTGTCGCCTGGTGCAGCGGCAGGCCGGCGGCGCCACGCAACGCTGCTGCAGGGATTCTGCGAGCATCTTGGCGTCCATGAAAGCTGCCAGGAGCGGCTGAACGGAGTGTTTGGTTTTGGAGCGGGCCTAGGAGGCGCCTGCAGAGGCCGGTGGGTCAAGATCACGACTGAAGGAGCTGTCAGAAACGATCCCAGCGCTCTGCTGGGCAGAAAGAATAGGCACCGCGCCAATGCAACCTGCTGCCGCCGGCACAGCGCACCGCGGGCACCTCTCTGCTTTTCAGCAGCGCAGGGACGCTGATCGCGAACACTGCCAACACACCAAAACTGGACGGTGCCTTCTAAATCGCGAAAGACCCCACGCTACTGCCGAGTGTTGTTCGCCCGCAAACCCGCGACTATGCAGGCGGCTGGCCCTGCTCAGAGGGCCTCTGTGGTACCGACAGTCCCTAGGTGCGCCCTGCTTGCTGTGAACACGCCGTTGGCCTGCGCTGCGGTGGACCGCCGTTTGCGCTGGCAAGCACCGCCCACCTGACGTGCACACCCCTTTCGCTTGCCACTGCTCGCAGCTTTGATGACCTGCCTGACCCGGTGTTGGAGCACATCTTTGAGATAATCGGCCTGGAGGGCCTGCTGTGAGTGGGGCGGTGCTTGGGCAGGGCGCCGGCGCCGTTGCGGGTCCGCATGAAATGTTGAGCATTTGCCTCGCACAGCAGCCCGGTGCATCAATTTCCAGTGCATCCCAGTGCCAGTGTTTAACCCGCCACTCCATGCGCCGCTCGCCTCACTCCGCCCTCCCTCTCTCCACTCCCACTGTGGCAGGCCCGCTGCGCTGCTCGTCTGCAAGCGCTGGCACGCCCGGCTGTTCGCCACGCCCGCCCTGTGGCGGCAACTGGAAGTTGCGGCACCAAACCTGCCGGCTGATGCCACAGCCCAGTGGGCGGCCTGGGAGACAGCCGCGGCCCAGCTGCTGCGGCGCGTGTCCGGCTTTGCGACGGCGGTACAGCTGGACAGCCGCAGGCGGCGCCAGGCACGCTGGGTGACCAGCGCGCTGCGCCTGCTGCAGCCTGCCGGCATACGGGAAGTGTCCCTCCTTGCCTACCAGCTGCCGGCCAGCCCCTTTGCTCTGGAGCCGCTGCGCCGCCTGACGCAGCTGACCAGCCTGCAGCTCTGCTGCGAGGGTGCACAGCCGGCAGAAGCGGATCCAATTGCCGGCCTGATCCACCTGGTGCCCGCTCCGCCGCTGCGCAGCCTGCGCCTGGAGGCGCACGGGCTGCCCCAGGCCACTCTGAACGCCCTGGTGCAGCTGTCTAGCCTGACAGACCTGCAGCTGGTGCTGCGTGCCGGCCCACTGCCCCACCTGCAAGCACTCACGCGGCTGGTCCGCCTGCGTCAGCTGCTGGTCGACGACGGCAGCGGCTACGTTCCGCTGCACAAGGTGCAGCTGCCCGCCCCCGCCGACTTTGCAGCGCTGGAACGGTACGCCATCCGGTCCTTGTTCACCCACACCCTGGTGGTGAGGCTGGGCGCACGCTGTGATGCCATTGAAACGACTGCCTTATGCTCTGCCCTGCTCGCGCTTGGCACCTGCACAGCCGGCGCTGAGGCTTGCCTTGCTAGCCTCAGCGGGGCATGCTGCTGAAACGCCTGCAGACGGAATGCCAGCTGCTTGCTGCCCATGTTGCGCATGCTGCCCATGCTGCCCATGCTGCCCCCCGTGCTGAATGTTTCTGGCCCCCAGCTCCATCCTTAGCCCGCCCGTGCCGCCACACAGATGGGCGAGATACCGCTGCAAGCCCTGGAGTTCTCAAGCAGCACCTGCCCTGACGGCCAGAACGCCGGCACAACGCACGGCATGCTGCACGTAACGGCCGCCCAAGTCGCGCCCGCCCCCGAGGTTGGAGCCTGGCGCCCGCTGCTGGAGGCAGCTGTGCCGCGGCGCAAGCAGCTGCACTCCCTATCGATGCAGTCCTGCCGGTTTAGTGTGTTTGGGGCGCCCTCCGCCATGCTGGGCGCGCCGCAGTGCGCGCAGCTGCGAGAGCTGCAGCTGCTGGACTGCCTCGCCCAGCCCAGCACACACAGCATGGATGACATTGTGCGGGGGCTCCTGCCCAGCCTGCCAGACCTCTCCTGCTTCAAGCTCTCCAGCCCGGCCGACCCCAAAGCTGGGCACCGCCTGCGCGAGTTCCCCGCCGCCATCTTCAGCCACCCCGCACTGACCAGGGCAGAGGTGCTGACCGTGAGGAAGGAAGACTGGGATGAGCTGGCGATGCCGCTGCTCCTCGACCCACGTGAGTGTGCCTGGACACGGTGTGGTGCCACTGAACTTGCTGGTTGCTGCCAAAGCTGGTCACTCCGACTCCCCTTGGTGGCTGATTGTTGCGGGGACGCGGAGGGGCTTGTTTGCCGCCGCCGACGCTGCACCCCGCCGCTGGCCATTTCATCGGGCCAGCAATAGCTTGCGATGCATGCGCCTTGACCCTTGTGTGAACACTGCAGCACACTGTTCAAGCACACTTGCC
>VFQQ010000770.1_pt1 | contig 55401 bp, 56 predicted proteins | sample 3512341 | NCBI WGS metagenome assembly VFQQ01 (sample SAMN10412373, study PRJNA504923) | tailings metagenome | isolation source: Relicate 2 Philex TSF1 revegetated site | place: Philippines: Tuba, Benguet | collected 2017-08-29 | reverse complement strand
GGCGCGAAGTCGCAAGCCGGAAGATATGATATTATCGTAGATGAATGATATCTTAAAAAATGCGTGTTGATCAGAACACCAAATGATCCGATAGTGCGAGCAGATGGCCGGTCCCGTTCGAGGATCGCCACAAGGGAGGACAGGACATGACCACGATCGACAGGCGCACACTTCTGGCTGCGGGCGCCGCCATGGCCGCTGGTGGCAGCACCGCAGCCCTTGCGCAAGCCAAGCCGAACCTGCGGTTCTCGGCGGTGTTCTCCGAGCAGGATATTCGCGCGGAGATGGTCAAGCGCTTCGCCGAGGCCATCAAGAACGACTTCACGCTGCAGCCCTATTACGGCGGCACTCTGTTCCGGCAGGGTACCGAGCTGGTGGCCATGCAGCGCAACAACCTGGAGATGGGCAACATCGCCCCGCAGGACGTCTCGAACCAGATCCCGGCCTGGTCGATCGTCACCTCCGCCTATCTGTTCAAGGACGCAGACCACCTGAAGCGCGTCTTCGCCAGCGATGTCGGCCGCGACCTCAAGAAGATGGCCGAGGATCGGCTCAACATCCGCATCCTCGGGCCGACCTATTTCGGCGCCCGCCAGGTGGGCCTGAAGCCGCGCACGCGCATCACCACGCCCGCCGACATGGCCGGCATCAAGCTGCGCATGCCTGGTGGCGATGCCTGGCAGTTCCTGGGACAGTCGCTGGGCGCCAACCCGACGCCGATGGCCTATGCCGAGGTCTATACCGGCCTCCAGACCGGCGCCATCGACGGGCAGGACAATCCGCTGCCCAATGTCGAGAACATGAAGTTCTACGAAGTCATGTCGCAGATCGTGCTGACCTCGCATCTGATCGCCTTCGACCTTCTGACCATCTCCAGCAAGACGTGGAACGCCATGTCACCGGAAGTTCAGGCCAAGGTGCAGGCCGCGGCCGATGCCGCGATCGATTTCAGCACCGAAAAGCACCTGGCTCGCGAAAAGGAGCTTGCGGCGCTGTTCGAAGGCAAGGGACTGAATGTCTACGAGCCCGACATCGCCGCATTCCGCAAATATGCGCAGGAAAAATACCTGGCGTCCGATCTTGCCAAGGATTGGCCCGAAGGCATGGTCGACAAGATCAACGCGCTCTGATTTGCGCCTGTCGCCGTGGCTCGCAATCGCGCGGGCCACGGCTTTTCCGACGCCGGCCCCACCGCGCACCCCTGAAAAATATTCCGGAGAGATGGCAATGAGTCTATCCCGCATCGGGCACTGGCTATACCGGCGCGCCGAGAACATTCTGGCCCTGATGCTGGGGGTGATGTTCTTCTGTTTCATCGCGCAGATCATCTTCCGCTATTTTCTCAACTTCCCCATCGGCTGGACCTCCGAGCTCACGGTGATCATGTGGCTTTGGCTGGTGCTGTGGGGCGCGGCTTTCGTCGTGCGTGAGAGCGAGGAGATACGTTTCGATCTCGTCTATGGCCTGGTCGGCCCCGTGGGGCGCCGCATCATGGTGATCCTCAGTTCGGTAGCACTTCTGGTCCTCTACATCCTCTCTCTGCCCGCCGTGGTGGACTACGTAACCTTCATGAAGGTCGAAAAAACCGCCTACCTCAAAATTCCCTTCGACTATCTTTTCTCGATCTACGTGATCTTCGCGGTCGCCGTGATCTGCCGGTATGCGTGGATTCTCAAGAAGGCCCTGCAACGCGCGCCCAAGGAAGTCGACCCCACCGAAGCGAGTTCAGGACTATGAGCCTTTCAGACCCTTTTACACTCTGCCTGACGACGCTTGTCGCACTCAGCCTTCTGGGTCTGCCGATAGGTCATTCGATGATCTGCGCCTCGATCCTCTATCTCTACGCGGCCGGCCTCGACATGGGTACGGTGGCGGAGCAGTTGCTGAACAGCATGTTCACGAGCTTCACCATGCTCGCCGTACCACTCTTTATCCTTGCCGCCGAACTCATGAACTCCGGCTCGATGACGATCCGGCTGCTCAATTTCTGCAACGCGGTGGTCGGGCGTTTTCGCGGCGGCCTGGCGCAGGTCAATGTGTTCCAGAGCCTTATCTTCGCCGGCATGTCAGGTTCGGCCATTGCGGACGCCGCCGGCATGGGCAAGATGATGCAGAAGATGATGACGGAGAACGGCAAGTACACGCCGAGCTTCGCCGCGGCGCTGACGGCTGCTTCCGCCGTGATGGCGCCGATCATCCCGCCGTCGATCCCGCTGGTCATCTACTCCCTCGTTTCCGATGCCTCGATCGGCTTTCTTTTCCTGGCCGGGGTGCTGCCGGGACTGATGATCTGCGTCTCGCAGATGATGATCGTCGCCTGGAGTGCCCGACGGCAGAACTTCCCCACGGAAGAGCCGGTGCCGCTGAAGAAGATACCGGGGATCACAATTCGCGCCTTGCCGGCGCTGATGCTACCGGTCGTCCTGCTCGTCGGTCTGCGCGGCGGCGTCATGACGCCGACCGAGGCGGCGGCGGTGGCGGCAGGCTATGCCCTTCTCGTCTCGGCGGTGATCCACCGCGATGTCGGGTTGCGCGAGTTCTACATATCGCTCCTGTCGGCGGGCCGCATGACGACCTCGGTCGGCATGCTCATCGCCGGCGCGATGGTGTTCAACTACGTGATTACGGTCGAGAATATTCCGCATTCGATCAACACGTTTCTGCTCAGCTTCGACCTGACGCCCACCACCTACCTGCTTATCGTCAATGTCATCCTGCTGATCCTCGGCTGCCTGCTCGAAGGTACGACCATCCTGCTGGTGGTCGTGCCGGTGCTCATCCCGACCGCGCAGGCCCTCGGGATCGACATGGTCCATTTCGGCGTCGTCGTGGTGTTCAACGTCATGCTCGGCCTGATCACGCCGCCCTATGGCCTGCTGCTCTTCGTCGTCGCGCGCGTATCGGGGGCGCCGCTGCAAGCCATCGTGCGAGACGTCATGCCTTTTCTTCTGGGTATGCTCGCCGCGCTCGGATTGATCACCTTCGTTCCGGGGCTCGTCCTGTTTGTCCCTCGCATGTTCGGCTACACGGGTTGAGTGGAAAATCATGACCAAGCCGATTTACGTTCTCAACGGCCCGAACCTCAACCGGCTCGGCAAGCGCGAGCCGGAAATCTACGGCACGACGACGCTGGCCGAAGTCGAGGCGATGTGCAGGCAGGCAGCCGGCGACTGGCCTTTGCGCTTCCACCAGTCCAACGCCGAACATCAGCTGATCGACTGGGTTCATGAGGCGATTGACGAGGGAGCGGGCATCGTCATCAATCCGGCGGGGCTGACCTTCCGGTCGATCCCGCTCCTCGACGCGCTCAAGATGTTTCCGCGGCCGATCATAGAGCTGCACATATCGAACATTCATCGCCGCGAGGAAATCTACCATCATTCGCTGATTTCGAAGGTCGCGACAGCCGTCATCGCAGGGCTGGGTCCGAAAGGATATCCGACCGCAGTCAACGCAATGATTGGTTTGATCGAGGCTTAGAGCGGTTCAGTTTTTGATAGAATCGTTGAACCGCTCTAAGTATTTGTTTTTACGCAATTCCGGACGGAAAACCGTTTCACACTTTTCCTGGAATTGCTCTAGCCCCGCCATCCGGGAAAGAGTTCGCGCAGCCTTCGCGCGATGCCTTGGCGACCTCGCGCCCGGTGTTCCGGCCGGTGACCAGCCGCGCTGGCGTCACGTTGAAGGCCGGGTTTCCGGCCGCCGTGCCTTCCGGCGAGACGCGCAGCATGCGCGCAGAGATCGTCTGATTGTCGTTCCCTGCTGCAGCGAAAACCTGTTATTTCGTGCCGATCATAGATAGACGCAGTCTTTCTGGGCGAGGACCTTGTCAATCCAGGACTTGTCTACAGTTGCGTCTTCGGTCTGCTGCATTTGCAATTGCTCTGCCGCATGCTTCTTACGCGCGCCTGCGAGAACGGCTTCGAGATCGGCGCGTGCGACGCTGACCACGCCGTCCAGATCACCCAGGATAAGATCGCCCGACTCGATGGTCATGCCGCCGAGGCTGATCGGCAGGCCGATTTCGCCGGGACCATCGCGATAGGGTCCGCGATGGGTAACGCCGAGCGCGTAGACAGGCAAATTGCGCTCAAGAAAGGCTTCGGCGTCGCGGATCGCGCCGTTGAGGACGAATCCCGCGACGCCGCGCTTGATGGCATGCGCCAGCATGAGTTCTCCCATCAGCGAGTTCGTCACGTCCCCGCCCGCATCGACGACGATGACGTCACCGGGCTCGGCCATCTCTATGGCCTTGTGGATCATCAGATTGTCGCCAGGGCGCACCTTCACAGTCAGCGCCGCACCGGCGAGCACGCCGTTGCGATGCATCGGCCGCAGATTCGCACCGCCGGAAACGAGGCGGGACATGACATCGCTGACCACCGAGACAGGCAGCTGCGCAAAATCATCCACGAATGCGCGATCCAGACGGTCCCATTGGGTGCGAATACGAAAACCGGCGGTCATGGGAAGTCCTTTCAGGAAGCGGAGAGTTCGGAGGCGAGCGCGATCGAGCGCTGGTCTGGCGGGTTGCCGTTCAGAACCGAGATGATGTGGCGCGCCGCCGTCTCAGCCATCTGGATCGCCGAGCCCCTGGTGACGCCCGCGACGTGCGGCGTGACGATGAGATTTTCGAGCAACCAGAGCGGGCTGTCGGCGGGAGGCGGTTCGACGCTGAAACTGTCGAGCGCCGCGCCGCTGATGCGCTTTTCGCGCAGGGCTTCGAGCAGCGCCGTCTCGTCAATGATGCCGCCCCGCGCGGTGTTGACCAGCAGCGCGTCCGGCTTCATCTGCGACAGGCGCTTGGCGTCGATCAGATTGCGCGTCTCGTTGGTCAGCGGGCAATGCAGGCTGACAATGTCAGCGGCGGCCAGCAGTTCATCGAGATTAGCGGCGACCTCGAAGCCGGCCTGCCTTACCGCATCCGCCGGCGTCATCGGATCGAGCACCAGAACGCGCATGCCGAGCGCCTTGGCCAGCCGGCCGGTTTCGCGGCCGATGGAGCCGAAACCGATAAGGCCAATGACGGAACCGGCGATGTCGCGACCGATGAAGCTGGGCTTCGGCCATTCGCCGTCCTTGATGGCACGGTCGAGCGGCGCGATCTGCTTAAGCAGTGTCAGCGCCAGCGTGATCGTGTGTTCGGCCACCGCAAGCGCATTCGATCCCATGGACCGCAGAACCGGTACGTCGCGCGCAGTCGCTGCGGCAATATCGACATTGTCGACGCCGACGCCGTGCTTGACGATGACCTTGAGCGCCGGCGAAGCATTGATGACCTCGGCGTTGATCTTGCCCTGCCGCACCATGATCGCATCGATGCCAAGCGTGGCGCAGCGGGCCGCGACTTCATTGGACGGTGTGTAGGGCGGCGAGAAATAAACGTCGATATCGTTGTCGTTGAGAAGCCTGACGGCGCTTGGGGCGATCTTGTCATGCGTGACCAGAATTTTGCGTCCGCGATTTCCCGTTGCGGACGGCGTAACGTCAGCCATTTGCAGTCTCCGAAGTCTTTTCAATCCTGTCCGCCAGCGCAAGAACGGCTTGCGCCCTCGCGACGATAGGGGCATCGACGAAAGCACCGTCGACCGTGTATGCGCCCCGGCCCTCTTCCGCTGCGATCTTGTCGGCAGTGATAACCGTGCGCGCCCATCCGACCTCCTCGGGTGATGGCGAAAACGCCGTGTTGAGGATCGGCACGACCGATGGATGGATGCAGCTTGCGCCGTCGAAGCCGAACAGCCTGGCCTCCTGCGCGGCTTCGCGCATGCCATCCAGGTCGGCGAAATCGGCAACGGTGCGCAGCAGCCCGAAAGACAGAACGCCCGCAGCCTTCGCGGCAAGGTGGATCAATTGCTTGGGCAGGCTCAGCACTTGCGGCAAGGGTTTTGCCCCCATGCTGGTCGCCAAATCCTCACCGCCGCCGCTCACAGCGAACACCCGGACACCGCGTGCGATTTCCGCGGCGGCAAGCACTCCGGCAGGCGACTCGACCAGCGGCACGAAGACGGTCGGCTCGCGGCCCAGCTCGCGCTCGATTGGCTCCATATGCGCTGCCAGTCGTTGAAGCAGTGCTGCGCTTTCGACCTTCGGGACATAGAGCCCAAACGCACCCCCGCGGCAGGCGGCTTCCGCATCGGCAAGCAGCCGGTCTTCGGTGTTGTTTATCCGCACGAAGACCAGCGTACCGGTCTTGCCGGCCAGCGGAACACTCTGCGCCAGTGCTTCACGCGCTTCTGTTTTCATCGAGACCGCGACCGCGTCCTCGAGGTCGATGATGATCGCATCGGCACCGCGCGTGTGCGCCTTTTCGATGAAACGCTGGTTGCTGCCAGGAACGTAGAGAAGCGAGCGCACGATCATTCGCTTGCCTCGTCGGCCAGGATCGAGGCGATGTCCGTTTCGCAGACGCCTACCTCTTTCAGAATATCGCTCGTATGCTGGCCGAGCGCAGGCGCGGGACGACGCCAGACGCCGGGGGTCGAGGACAGGCGCGGAAGAATGTTGTGCATCGGCAACGTACCGTTGTCCGCATCCTCGACGTCGACAACGATGCCCCGTTCGGCAAAGTGCTCATCCTCGGCAATATCGGCGATATCGTAGACCGGGCCAACGGTAGCCCCTGCCGCACGCATCGTCGCCAAGGCTTCCGCACGGTCCCGCTCAGTGAACCACCCGGCCACGGCGGCATCGACCAGATCGCGATGCTTCACGCGCTCGACATTGGTCGAAAAGCGCGGATCAGTCTTCATGTCGGGCCGGCCGATAATGTCGAAAATCCGCATCGCGACGGTCTGCGTCGAACCGGACAGGGCCGCGAACTTGCCGTCGCGGCATTTGTAGACATTGCGCGGCGAGACGGTGTTCGATGCGCTGCCAGAACGCTCCTTAACCTTGCCTGTGACCTTGTAGATCGACGCCTCCGGTCCCAGAACGGCAAACATCGGTTCGAGCAGCGATAGATCGATGACCTGCCCGCGCGCCTGCCCTTTTTCGCGGGCCAGAAGCGCCATCGTCACCGCCTGCGCCCCGAAAATGCCTGAAATCATGTCTGCCAGCGCCAGCGGCGGAAGCACCGGCTCGCGGTCGGGAAAGCCGGTGCGCGCGGCGAAGCCGCTCATGGCCTCGACCAGCGTACCGAAGCCCGGATTTTGCGCATAAGGTCCCGTCTGGCCGAAGCCGGATATGCGCACGATTATCAGGTCGGGATTGATCGCATGCAGGACTTCCGGGGAAAGTCCCATCTTTTCCAGCACACCGGGCCGGTAGTTTTCAATGAAGACATCGGCTCCCGGCAGAAGAGCCTTGAGCGCCGCCATCGCTGCAGGCTCGCGCAGGTTGAGCATTACCGAGCGCTTGTTGCGGCCATAGGTCTTCCAGTGCAGCGACTGGCCCTCGTCCGTCCAGTCACGAAGCGGATCGCCCGCAGGCGGTTCGATCTTGATGACATCGGCGCCGAAATCGGCAAGCTGGACGGACAGCATATTGCCCGCGACCAGCCGGGACAGGTCGAGAACCCTCACATCCGAAAGCGGGCCTTTGGCGTCCGTGGAGAAACGTATCGTGCTGGAGTGATCCATCATGTCCTCGCTCAGGCCGCATCCGGCCTGGCGGCATAGACGGCGGTCGCTTCCGGCGGAATGCGCACATGAACCTTGCCCGCCGGAACATCGGCTGGGGTGATTATGCGCAGTTCCGAACCCGCGACATCGACCGCGTACTGGTAGGTCGAGCCGAGATAGGTGCTGCCTGCGATTTCGGTTTCCACAGTATTGTCGGAAGCCGCCGAGACGATTTCCACGCGCTCGGGTCGGATTGCGACAACCAGCTTGCCGTCCGCCCCGGCCTTTCCGGGCGCGGTCTTCAGCCTTGTGCCGTTCTTCAGCTCCACGACATTGTGGGTGCTGTTTTCCTCGACGAGCTTGGCATCGAGGAAGTTGGACGAACCGATGAAGTCGGCGACGAAGGAGTCTGTCGGGCGCTCATAGATGTCCTTCGGGCTGCCGAGCTGGCGCAGATTGCCCATGCTCATCACCGCCACACGATCCGACACGGCCAGAGCCTCGGCCTGATCGTGCGTGACATAGATCGTCGTGACGTTCAGCCGCTCCTGAAGTTCGCGAAGCCAGACGCGTGCTCGCTCGCGCAGCTTGGCGTCGAGATTGGACAATGGCTCATCGAGAAGAAGCAGGCTCGGCCGGTAGACGAGTGCGCGGGCCAGCGCCACGCGCTGCTGCTGTCCGCCCGACAGTTCGAACGGATAGCGCTCCGCATAAGGCAGCATTTCGACCAGCGACAAGGCTTCCTTGATGCGTTCGTCGCGCTCCGCCTTGCCCATCTTGCGAAGCTTGAGCGGGAAGGCGAGATTTTCGGCGACCGTCATATGCGGCCAGAGCGCGTAGCTCTGGAAGACGAGGCCGATATTGCGGTGTTCCGGCGGCACGACCGTGTTGGTCGCGCCATCGAAAAGGATCTTGTCGCCGATGCGGATAATACCGGACGTCGCATGGTTCAGGCCGGCGATCGCAAACAGCGTCGTGGACTTGCCGCAGCCGGATGGGCCGAGCAATGTCAGGAACTCACCCGATGCTACGCTGATCGAGATGTTGTTGACGGCAGTGACGTTGTTGTAACGGATGGTCAGGTTTTCAAGAACGAGATCAGCCATAGATCCGGGCTCCCAGAACGCGGCGCGCCAGGAAGACGAAAACCGCTGTGATAATGACTTGGATGGTTGCAAGGGCGGAGACGGGACCGTTGTCGCCTTGCGCAACGAGCTGCAGCATGGTCGTGCCGATGATTTCCGATCCCGGCTGGAACAGGAAGGCAGCCGTCACATATTCCTTGAAGAAGTGGATGAAGAGCAGCGCGAAGCACGAGAACAGCGCCGGCTTCAGGATCGGCATGATGATCCTCGTGACGGTCGTCCACCAGTCTGCGCCGGAGATGCGCGCGCCACGATCAAGCTCCTCGCCGATCTGCGAGAGTGCCGGCGAAATCGTGCCGAAGCCGACCGGGATGTAGCGCAGGATGAAGGCAACGATCAGAATCCAGATCGTTCCGCGTATCGCATCAAGCCCAGGCAGCCAAACGACGGCATAGAAGAAGCCGAGGCCGGCGATGATGCCTGGCACCGCGCGCGGAAACAGCGCCAGATATTCGAGCGGACGGCTGAAGCGGAACTCCGAACGGCGGGCGACAAGGGCGATGACCGCGACAAAGAATGTGCCGATCAGGGCGCCAATCAACGAGATGATGACCGAATTGTAGATCGACCGCATGTAGTTGGCCGATGCGAAGATCACGTCGAAATTCGCAGTGGTCAACAGTTTCCAGAACGGTATCAGCGGCGTCAGGAAGCTCACGCCGGCGCGCAGGAAGATGCCGGCAAAGATCGTGATGATGGTGAAGAACACGAAGGAGAAAACCAGCGCGAATGCCGGCCAGCGCCATTGCCCGAGGTCGAGCAGCGCCGGACGGCTGGCCTTGCCGCGAACGGTGACGAAACGGCCGCTGCCCCTGAGAAGGTAGCCTTGCAGCCAGACCAGAAAGGCAACGACAACCAGAAGCATGACCGCGACCGCGCCGACGATGCCGTATTCGGGACGCACGGCGGCGTTTATGCCCTTGTCGTAAAGGAAGGTCGTGACGGTCTGGATGCCGCTCGGGCCACCGAAAAGCAGCGGGATAGCCAGCATCTCGATGCCGATAACGAAATTCAGGACGGCCGAATAGATGATCGCCGGGCGCATCATCGGCACGGTGATCGACCACAGCGCGCGGAATGGGCCTGCACCTGCCGAACGGGCCGCATCTTCGAGCTGGGCGTCGGCCTTGGTGACGGCACCGACGCACATCAGGAAGGCGAGCGGCGCCTGGCTGAGACCGGCGACGATGCCCATGCCCGTCAGCGAATAAAGGTTCCACGGCACGACTCCGAACCATGAGCGCATGGCAAGCGTGATGAAGCCCGACGGCCCGTACATGGTGAACCAACCGAAGGCGATAACGAGGTTGGAAACGAAAAGCGGCCAGACGAATATCTCGCCGATCCACTGCCGGCCCGGCAGATTGGTGCGGCCGATGATAACCGCCATGACCGCCCCGCAGACCTGCGCCACCACCATCGTCAACACGGCGAAGAACAGCGTGTTGAAGACGACCGTCAGCATTCCCGCTTCGTGGAAAAGGCGCGTGAAATTGCCGAGTGTCGCGGTTGCATCACTGGCGTAGAGAGGCTTGTCGAGAAACGCCTGGATGACGATCGGCGCGATGGGACCGATGACCAGCACGGCCGTCAGCAGCGATACGCCCCAGAAGATAAGGTTCGACCGGTCAAAGGACCGCGCGCGATCCTGTGTCATGGTGGTGTCAGACATCTTGAATAATCCGTTTGCCGCAGGCCGGAAGGACAGCCATTTGCGGCTGCCCTTCCAGGAGGCTTATTTGCCCTGCAGGGCAGCGTTCCACTTGGTCACGAAGTCGGAGGCATCCTTGATGAGGCCTTCGTCGAACCCGGCAATGATCAGATTGTCTTTGCCGATCTGCTCGGTGATGCCCTGGTAGGTGTAGCGCACGGCAGACTCGTCGACGTCGTCGCGGTAAGGCACCAATCCGCCCTTTCCGACCAGTGTCTGCCCGGCGTTGCTCAGCGCGAAATCGACGAAGAGCTTGGCCGAGTTCGGATTGGCCGCATTCTTCGGAATGCCCATGCCGCGCAGCATCATGATGGTGCCGTCGTCGGGGAAGGAGAAGCCGAGGATTTCACCGCCCGGCTGTTCCAGGCGCGGGAAGATGGTGATGCCCGAAACCGCAATGCCGACGACATATTCGCCGGTTGCGATCTTCTCGTTCATCGGTCCACCGGAGGTCTCGCCCCGGATCATCTTGCCGATCTGGCGCAGATCTTTCCAGCCTTCCTCGCCCTTCTTGTTCATGTAGCTGTACCAGGCAGCCAGGCCGAAGGAGTTGCGCGCGGCATCGTAGGTCGTGATCTTGCCGTCAAACATTTCGGGGTTGGCCACGGCATCCTCGACCAGCGATTTCATACCGGTCGGACGCTGCTCTTCCGGCAGAAGTGCCGCGTTGTAGGTTATGACGAGCGGATCGGACGAAAGGACGTTCACGCCGGGATAGGGGTTTGCGAATTCCGGCAGCTTGGCGAGTTCTGGGCTCTTGTAGTCGAGCAGCTTGCCGCCTTCGACGCCGTAGCTGGCCCAGCGGTCGTTCGCGCCCGAAACGAGAATATCGGCCGAGCGTGACCCGCTGCCGGCTTCCGCCTCCCAGCGCGAATGCACAGTGCCGGAACCGAGATCCAGCGTCTCGACCTTGATCCAGGGATACTGAGCCTTGAAGCCTTCGATCAGCGGTGCCCAGTTGTTGTCGGCCATGTTGGAGTAGATGACGACACCCTTCTCCGCGCGCGATCCTTCGACGATGTCCTTGTATTCCGCCGGGTAGTAGTCCGGAACGGGCGCCGTCTGCGCGTAAGCCCCGCCAATGGCGATTGACGACACGGCGAACGCAAGGGCGCTCGATCTGACAAAATTCAGCATGTGATCTATTCCTCCGGTTATCACATTCATTTCCTGTTCCGGTGCGCCACTTCCTTTGAAACGGCTCCGGCAACGCTCACGACGGCATCCCTGATGCGGTCGAGATCGGCGATAATCCGGTCACGCGGACCGGAAATATTGATGGCGGCGACCGTGCGGCCATGCGCGTCCCTGACGGGAGCGGCAATGCCGGCAGCGCCTTCGACGACACCGTTGAGATTGACGTAGTGGCCGTCTGCGCGGGCACGGCCGATTTCGACCAGGATGCCGGACCATTGGTCTGCCGGCACCTGCGTCTCTTCCAGATACCGATCGAGTTCCTCCGGCGCGAAGTCGGCAAGCATCACCAGCCCGCTTGCGACCTGGTGAGGCAGACGCGTCGGCACGATATCGCGGTCGTAGCGGATTTCGCGCTTGGGCAGGATCTTGTTCAGATAGCGAATGCGTTCATTGTCGAGCACGGCGACAAAGCCGGTTTCCTCGACGCTCGCAACCGCATCGCGCAGATGACGGTCGGCAAGGCGCAAGATGGTTCCCCACGTATCGCCGCCGCCCAGCATCTCGCCCGGCAGCCTGACGAGTACGTAGCGATTGTCGGGAAGTCTTTGAACGTAACCCCTGCTGACCAGAAGCCGCAGCAACAGAAGCGCGCTGCTCTTGGGCACATCGAGGGCGTGCACGAAGTCGGTGTAGCTTACTGACGACGTCGTCGTCGCAAACCACTCAACCGCGTCAAGAATACGTTCGGCGCCCCGTCCGCTCATGAACTCCTCCCAAGTTCAGTATATTGAACTAGTGCAATATACTGATTACCTAAAACGGGAGCTCTCGCGAGTCAAGCCGGCATCGCAAGAGAGAGAGACTTTGTCCTTGGGGCAGAACCAGAAACCAGGCGGAGGTCCGTACTGCAAATTACGCGACTTCAGCCTCGCGAATCGGCTTTTCTTCGCAATCCGAAACAGCCGCAGCCACTGTTATGGGTTCGGTGGGGAATAGCCCCCCAACCTCGTACTGGTGCGCTGCTCTACGAGGCCAGGCGAGTTTTAGTGAACCAGACGGCCTGACAGGCGATGCGCCCGACGACGCTGGCTGAGACGGTTTCAGAGATCGACTGCGAAGCCTTTGGCCCTGAGAACCGGTTCGAGATTGCTGACCTCGATCACGGACTTGCCGGCCTTGTAGGCAGCGATGTAACCGGCTTCGGCGTCCTCGCGGGCCTGGGAGAGCTTTGCCACCTCCTGCGCTTCATGCCTGCGGACTACGACAAGGCCGTCCGCATCACCGACGATGATGTCGCCCGGATAGACAAGTTCATCGCCGACTATGATCGGATCGTTGACGGCAGCCAGCGTCTCCTTGACCGTTCCCTTGATAGAGACGCTTTTCGAAAAGACCGGGAATCCGAGGTCGCGAAGCTGCAGCGTGTCGCGGACGCCGGTGTCGGTAACGAGGCCGCCGATGCCCTTGGCGAGGCAGGCGTTGGCCAGAACATCACCGAACGAGCCCGCTTCCTCATATTCGCCTGCGGATACCACGATGATATCGCCCGGATTGGCATAGTTGATGGCAAGCTGCAGCATGATGTTGTCCCGCGGTGCGCACTTGACCGTAAAGGCCGGCCCGCAGAGTTTCATTCTGTAGTCGACCGGCTTGATGCGGGACGACAATGCGCCACGCCGGCCCTGCGCTTCGTGAATCGTCGCCGGTGAGAAGGCGGCGAGCGCTTCGATGTCCGCTTTGCTCGGACGCTCGGCGATTTGCTTGATATGGATCATGTCGATCTCCAGTTGGTTCTAATGATTGCGATGAACGGCTGAGAGGAAACCCTGGACCTCGGGATGCGCGTCCTTCGAAAAGAAAGTGTTCGGAGATGCGTCGAAAGTCAGCGCACCGTTCTTGAGGAACCAGACCCGGTCGGCGACCTCGCGCGCGAAACCCATTTCATGGGTCACGCACATCATGGTGATGCCGCCGCCGGACAACTCCCGCAGGAGCTTCAGCACTTCGCTCACCATTTCTGGATCGAGTGCGCTGGTCGGCTCGTCCAGGATCAGCACTTCTGGCTTGAGGATCAGGGACCGGGCAATGGCGACGCGCTGCGACTGGCCACCCGAAATGTCAGCAGGAAGAGAATGCGCCTTGTTGGCAAGACCAACTCGCTCCAGCATAAGCATGGCGAAAGGCAGCGCTTCTTTCCGCGATTGCTTGCGTATCCGGCGCAACGGCAGCATCACGTTTTCCACGACAGTGAGATGCGGAAAGAGATTGAACTGCTGGAAGACGAAACCGATGCCGGTACGCAGCTCGTTTACGTCGACGGATTTCTCATGAATATCCCTGCCTGCCAGCGTGATCTTGCCAGCCTGGATAGGCTCCAGCCGGTTGACCGTGCGCACCAGCGTCGATTTGCCGGATCCCGACGGCCCACAGAGAACGATGGTCGTGCCCTTATCAACGGTCGCGCTTATGTCGCGCAGCACCTGGAGGGGACCGTACCACTTCGAGACGCCCTGGAACTCGATCATGCAGCCGCCTCCACGACCACCCGCCCCGTTCGCCGTTTTGCAATCCGCCTTTCGAGAACGCTCGTCGCCTGGCTGAGGGCGAAGCAGAGAACGAAGTAAATGCCCGCAAGAATGCCGAAGACCTGCATCGGCTTGGTGACCTCGTTGGAATTGACCTGCAGCATGGCGTAAGAAAGCTCAGGCACGGCAATGATCGAGCCCAGCGACGATTCCTTGATGATCGTTGTCAGCTGATTGACGATGCCGGGCACGACATTGAAGAGGGCCTGCGGCAGAACGACCCGGAATGTGGTCGGGATATAGCCAAGGCCAAGCGCCTTCGCCGCCTCGATCTGGCCCTTGGGTAGGCCCTCGATGCCAGCGGCGATGATTTCACCGAGATAGGCGGTCTGGTAGATGACGATCGCGATGATCAGCGTATAAGTGGCGTCGATCGGAAAGCCGATGACCACCGGCAGCGCGAAGTAGGCCCAGAAGATCAGCATCAGCAACGGGATCGCCCGTACCGAATGAACGAAACCGCTGGCAATCGCCTTCAAGGGCTTCGAATTGCCGGTCCGTGCCAGCGCGATCAGGATGCTGCAGGGAAAAGTGACGATCAGGCTGACGAAGGAAATGATCAGCGTCATCGCCAGGCCGCCGAGCTTGCCGTGCGGATACTCGCCGATCAGAAGCAGCAGGCCGTATTCCCTAAGGATCTCCAGCATCACTTGACCCTCAGCTGAAAGCGTTTGGAGAGGATCGAGGACAGCCACATGATCGCGAAGGAAATCAGCATGTAGATTGCGGTCGCGATTCCGTAAGCTTCGAAAATCCGGAAGGACTGCTCTTCGACATATCGAGCCTGATAGCTCAACTCGGCAACGCCGATGGCTGCGGCAAGGCTCGTTCCCTTGAACAGGATCAGCGTCTGGCCGAGAAGTGCCGGCAGCGCCAGACGCCAGGCCTGGGGCAGGATGACCCACCGCATCGCGCCCAGATAGTTAAGCCCGATCGAACGGGCCGCCTCCATCTGCGCCGGGTGGATCGATCGAAGACCGCTGCGAAAATCCTCGGACATATAGGCCGCCTTGTTCAAGGCGAGCGCAACGATCGCGTAGCCGATCTCGGCCCCTATGTCGTTGAGGTAGTCGTTCACCGCATCCGGGAGAATAACAGCGAACCCGAAATACCAGACGAACAGCTGGATCAGGATGGGCACGTTGCGATGATATTCCACAAAGGCCGCGACAAGGAACTGCGTGGGCTTGAAGTTGATCGAGCGGATCACGGTCAGAATGATCGCCAGCACCAGCCCGATGATCCAGGAGATCGCGAAAAGAACCAGCGTGGTCTGGAGACCCTGCAGGATGAGATCAAGATACTCACCCTGCAGGACCTTGCTGAAATCGAGTTGATAGCCCATGTCGATGCAAATTCGCCCAAGCGCTTCGCGTTCAGTTCGTGAACCAGGTCTCTTGCGGCTTGCCGAATTCGAACTTGCGGGTTGCCTTCAGATCGGAATCCTTGCCCAGCCACTTGTCGTATAGCTTCTGCCCCTCGCCCGAGCTTTCAAGCTTGGCGAGAAACTCGTTCGCAGATTTCACAAATTCTGGAGAGCCTTTGCGGAAGGCGAAGCCCGAGGGCATGGAAAGAAGCGGCTCGTCGAGAAACCGCAGCGCGTTGATTTCAGAGCCGGCATTGCGTTCGACGGCCTTGCCCTCTGAATAACGGTAGACGGTCGCCTTCACCTTCCCCTGCTGAAGGGCGAGGAACGATGCCGCGCTCGTCTCGAAGGAGAGAACGCGGGCATCGGGAAGCCGCTTCTCGGTAATCGGAATGAGAACCGATCCCTTGACGAGCCCGATACGCTGTCCGGCCAGGTCATCCACCTTCTTGATGTCCGACTTGTCGAGAACCACGAAGTTGAAGTCTTCCGCGATATAGGCGCCGCTGAAATCCACCTGTTCGGCACGCTGCTTGCTGTAGCTCAGGAGCGAGGCCAGAATGTCGACGCGAGCCTGGGTCAGTTCCGCCATGCGCGTCTGCGGAGAGACCGCCGTCAGCTTTGGCGTCACGCCGAGGTACTTCGCAAACAGGACGCAGAGATCGATCTCGTAGCCGGCGGGCTCGCGGGTCTTCGGGTCCTGGAAACCAAGCGGCGGCGAGTTTGTCAGCACGCCACAGTTCAGGGTTCCCGCGGCCTTGACGTCGTCCAACTGTTCGGCAGAGACGATCGTCGAAAAGACGGCTGCGCCGGCAAAAGCCACGGCAGCCAGAAATGACTTCAGTTTCATCTTACTCCTCCTCCACAGCGTTTCCTTCGCTGTCGGGCCGTTCTAGACGCGCAGGGCTATTCAAACAAATATATATTGGAGATAATCGATATATCGAAGCGGTATATCGTATTCGGAGCATGCCATGACTCTCGACGTTTTGAAGATGCGCTATTTCGCCAAGATAGCCGAACAGGGTTCGTTTACGCGCGCCTCCAGCGAACTCGGCGTCGCGCAGCCCGCGCTTAGCCTGCATATGCGCGCGCTGGAAGATCAGCTGGGCGTTCAGTTGCTGAACCGGACGCCCCGCGGCGTGATTGCCACCGAAGCGGGACAGACGCTGCTGTCGCATGCCCAGGCTATACTGCGTGCTCTCGACCAAGCAGAAGCAGCGACAAAGGAACAGGCGAAATATCCGACGGGCGACGTCTCTCTCGGCATTCTAAGCTCGATTTGCCCGACGCTTTCCATCCCCATCATCAAGGAATGCTCTCAGCGGTTTCCGAAGATCCGACTGATGGTCAGCGAGGGCGACAGCCAGGCGCTTCGGGCCGCGGTCGATACGCGCGTTCACGATCTTGTCGTCACTCTGGACAGCGTCGCGAAACCCACCTCCGTACCGCTGTTTGAAGAGGTGCTCTATGTCATCGGCCCTTCCGGGCAATTCGCGCCCGATGTGGAGATAGGAGTGGAACAGGCGCTCGGCCTGCCGCTGATCCTGCCCACACGCCGCCATGGGATTCGCATTCTCCTCGAGCGGCAGGCTCTGATATTCGGGCGGGAACTCAATATCGTGCGCGAAATCGAAGGCGTGGCGAGCACGAAGGCGGCGATCCGGGCCGGTCTCGGACTGACTATCCTCGGGCGCGGCGCGGTCCATATCGATCAGGACAACAGCACTCTGTCCGCCGTCGCCTTGACGCGCCCTGGCCTGACCCGCCGTCTGGTTCTCGATACGCCGGTCAACCACCCGCAGACGCGTGCTGTGATCGAGGTACGAAAGATTTTGCTCGCCATCGTCAGAAAGCTTGGCGTCGAGGGACACTGGACGTGCCTGTTGCCGAACCTTTGACGCATGATGGTGTCCGCGAATGATTTCTGCTCCGCTCATCAAGAGCGGACCAAGGGATGACCCGAGCAACCATCCTATCCGAACAAAGCCTCAGAGCACGCTTTCCAGAAAGGACCGCGTGCGGCGATCAGTCGGCGCATCAAAGAATTCCGCCGGTGGTCCCTGCTCGACGATCATGCCTTCGGACATGAAAACGACTTCATCCGCAACCTCGCGGGCAAAGCCGATTTCGTGGGTTACGACGACCATCGTTATGCCGTCGTTGGCCACCTCCTTCATGACAGCCAGGACTTCTCCGATCATCTCCGGATCGAGCGCTGACGTCGGCTCGTCAAACAGGATGACTGATGGGCGCATGGCAAGGGTGCGCGCGATCGCAACACGCTGCTGTTGCCCGCCAGACAATTGCGAGGGATAACGGCCCGCCATTTCACCAAGCCCTACGCGCTTGAGAAGTTTCATCGCATTTTGTCTTGCGGCAGCGGGATCTTCACGTTTGACCTGGATAGGCGCCTCCACGATGTTCTCGAGCGCAGTCATGTGTGCAAACAGATTGAAGTTCTGAAACACCATGCCGATGCCTGCCCGTTTGCGGGCAATCTCGTTCTCGCGCTCTTCGTGCAGTTTGCCGTCAACGCGTTTGTAACCGACCATTTCTCCGTTGACGATGATCGTGCCGGCATCCACGCGTTCAAGATGGTTTATGCAGCGCAGCAGCGTGCTTTTCCCGGAACCCGACGGGCCGAGTATGCAAAGCACGTTTCCCTCCCTGACCGTCAGGGAAACATCCCTTAGAACGGGAACCTGCCCAAAGGTTTTCCAGACATTGGAAATCTCGACGATGTTCATCGGTCGTTTCCTTTCTGGAAGCCGCGACCATATCTGCGTTCGATATGGCCTTGTATGACCGTCAGGATGGACGTGAGGATGAGATACCAGATCACGGCGACGATCAGCAGTGGGACCGTCTGGTAGTTCTCCGCATAGATGGTCTGCGCGGCATAGAGCAGGTCGGCCGAAGAAATGACGCTGACCAGCGAAGTCGCCTTGAGCATCGAAATGACCTGGTTGCCATATGGCGGAATGATGGACCGCATTGCCTGCGGCAACAGGATGCGTTTCAGGACCTGACTACGACGCATGCCGAGAGATTGAGCAGCTTCCAGTTGCCCGCCATTGACGGAAAGAAGACCACCACGGAAGACCTCGCATATGAAGGCTGCCTCATTCAGGCTGAAGGCAATGATCGCCGCCAGGGTCGGAGTCAGAATGACATTGACCTTGACGGAGAACAGCTCAGGGCCGAACGGAATCGTAAGCGAGATATTCGGGTAGAGGTAGGAGATGTTGTAAAGCAGGATGACCAGGACCAGAAGCGGCGTGCCCCGGAAAATCCAGATGTAGACGCCGGCGCTCCATCGAAGCAGGCGCGACGGCGAAAGCCGCATGAGGGCCAGAAGAAGTCCGGCGATCGATCCGATTATCATGGATGCGGCGGTCAGCCAGAGCGTCAGCAGCAAGCCGTCGAGAATCGGCTTCGAGAAAAAATACTCTCCCACCACATCCCAGCCGAATCTGGGATTTGTGGTGATGCTGTAGATGACCAACGCACCAATCAGGACGACCAGAACCGATGCGATCTTGCGGCCGACGCGCGGCAACGGCACGACCTCATTTCGAGGCATGCCGATAGTCGCCGGAACCTGCTCGCCGCGCGTCATTTGTTTGCGACGGCCGAGAGATCAAGCGGCGATTGTTCGATGAGATCGGCGGTCAACTCATGATGAGGATTGCCGTAGATGTCGAGTATCTGTTTCCACTGACCGGACCTGGTCAATGTCACCATTGCCTGCTTTACCGCCGGCAGAATATCGCTTTCCTTGCTGAAGGCGATCGCGACGTAGCCCGTCCGATCCGCCCGCGTCGAAAGGCCGAGCTTGATCGATTCCGGATCGGCCTTGGTCGCAAAACGGGCGAACGCAGTCGAGAACAGCGACGCTTCGACACGCTCGCTCTTTACGGCGAGCAGCGTCTCCTGGCTGTTTCCGAACAGCTTGACGTCGATCGCCGCCTTGCCATTTTCCTCACACAGCTTGCTCTGGGCAGAAAGCGCCTTCATCTGCGACGACCCATTGGTGGCTCCGATCGTGCGGCCGCAGGTGCCGTCCAGATCGAGATTGTCGTCCGGCGAGTTCTTCACCAAAACCAGCGTATCGCCGGCGGAATAGGCGACATCGAGAAAATCGACCGCCTTGCGGCGCTCAAGCGTGTCGGACATGAGTGCAGGCGCAAGATCGATGCGCTCGGCGCCAAGTGCGGGAATCAGATTGGCAAAAGGCGACGGCACCAGATTGACCTTCAGCCCGAGGGCCTCGGCGATAGCTTTGCCCGTATCGACAGTCAGCCCATAGGCCTGATTGCCTTTTGAGACGGAGTTTGGATATCCGGCGTTGGCCTCGTAACCGATCGTGACCACTCCGCTTTCCTTGAAGCGAGCCGGCAGGAGATCGTAAGCCTTGTCATCCTTTTCGATCACAATGCTCGTCTGGCTTTTTTCCGCACCGATTGCGAGTTCGCCGGCGAATGCGACCGACCCGCTCATTGCAGCGGATATGCCCACAGTAACCGTCGCGTATAGAATCTTGAGGTTTGGCTTCGCGTTCAAGATAGTATTCTCCAGATCACAGGGTTGGAGGAGGTTTGGTGTTTGGACGCTGGCGAGCCGTGGCATGACACCAAGGCTTCACGCTTTTGTTGCTACCCAGCAGAGACGCTGATCGTTCCGTCTTCTTCGTTGTAGGTAATCCTTGTCCCGTAAGGCTCGCTCATGCGGGCCATGTCGGCAGCGATCTCGCGCGCAAGATCAGGCTTTGCCAAAGCAGGCAGACCGCGTTCGGAGCGGCGCTTGCGATTGAAGCCGAGATCGATTGCAACGAGTTTGACGTTGACGTTCTCTTCCTCGAAATCACATATCGCGATGCAGGATTTGGAGAAGCGCGCGTCGCTATAGAAGCCCAGCGGTTCGCCCGAAGCGTTTGCTGCGCGCGACATATGAAGCTGGGACGGCAAGGTATCCGGACCGAAGCCATAGGCCTCGTACATCTCCGGTGTCATCTTCTGCATGCCGTTCTCGAATTCCATCAGCAGGCTGCCGAGGGAATAGAAAATCGGCTTTCCCTTGTAGATTTCGATGCCGCGCAACAGATGCGGGCCGTGACCGATAAAGGCGCTGGCGCCGGCGTCGATGGCTTTCCGGGCAAATTCCTCGAGGAACGGCACTGGCCGGGGCGAATACCAGTTTTCCCCGGTGCCTTCATGGGCATGGATGCTGAGCAGGACGATCTCGGAGCGGTTGGCCGCGTCGCGAACATTTTCCAGGATGGCTTTTTCGTCGCGCTGGTTGGAGTAGTACCGGATGTGCGCGTGATCGCCGCGTTCAAACTGAAGCGAACCCTCAAAGACCGAGCCAAAAGGAAGACGGTCCTCGCCGGGGTCGGCCATGACTTCTATGTGCATGACCTCCTTACGGCTCGCGGTTATGCCGAGCAAATCCTCGATCTGCTGCATCTGCGAGAATTCCTTCTCGGGCAGAACATAGGCCCGCCCCCAGCGCAGAGGATTCATGCCCGGCCGCGCGGGAATGCCAGTACCCGGAACGCTGGCTGCAAACTCGGCCGAGCGCGTCGTGCCGGCTGATATGAGCGATATGCGCCCCTCCTGCGTGTCGAGGAAATGCGGCAGGCGTGCCTCGGCGAGACTTCGGCCGATGCCGCTGTGGATCACGCCCCTGGCCTCGCATGCCTCGATCGTGTCGACGATACCCTGAGGCCCGAAATCGCCGGTATGATTGTTGGCGAAAGAAAGCATGTTGACGCCGATGGACGTCAGTTCATCGACCGCCGCAATCCCGACCGCCGTTATGAAGCGGCGCGGCGCAGGTACAGTGCCACGAGCAGGGCAGATAAATTCGGCATTTGCGAAGGTAGCGTCTGCATCCTCCAAGATACCAATAAGCTCTGGTTCCAGCCGCTCAGCCAGATTTCCACCTGAAAAAAGTGCGTCGCCGCACGCAACTACTCGCATGTTATCTTTCCTGATTTTGTATGTTCGCGAACGCCTGCTCTAGAGGACGGGCTCGCCCTTCAAATGGCTTTCGAGGAAGGGCAGATTGTCCTGTCCCCAGTACAATTCCCCATCGAAACGGTAGGTGGGGAAGCCGAACACGCCACTATCACGAGCGACCTCGGCGCTTTCGTTCCAGCGAGCCTGGGTGTCGGGATCTTGTTCGCGCGCCAGCAGCGCTTCACCGTCGAAACCTGCTTCGTCGGCAATGATCTTGCGAGTGGCTGCGTCACCGATGTTTTCCGCCCTTTCCCAGAAGGCTGCCTGCAGCGCCCGCGAAAGCCCGGTCCAGTCCCTGCCATCGAGAAAAGCAGCCATCACCATGAGGGAAGCCGGCGTCGGATCGGCCAGCGCGGGACGATTGTCGATCACCAGTTCCTTGCCGCGCAGCTTTGCCCAGCGCTTCAGATCCCTGGTCCAATAAGCGCGGCGCGGTGCGGGACGATTGCGCGAATAGATTCCGCCATTTTCCTCGATCAGCGCTCCCGGCAGCGGATTGATGGTCGCACCGTATTTCTCGGCCAGCGCCACGAACGGATCATGACCGATAAAGGCCCATGGCGAGCCAACGCTGTAGAAATAATCAATCGTCTTGGTCATGGATTTTCCTTTCCTCGGGAGCAAAAAATGCCGGGATCAATAGGTTGCCTTGCCGCCGGACAGATCAAAGACCGCGCCGGTCGAGAAGGAGCATTCCTCCGAGGCGAGCCAGGCGATCATGGCGGCGATTTCCGAAGGTTGGCCAAGGCGGCCGAGCGGGATGCGGCCTTTGGAAGCCTTTTGCGATTCCTCACTCATCTGGTGAAAGAGCGCGGTTTCGACGGCCGCCGGCGTGATCGTGTTGACGCGGATCTCCGTCTCCAGCAATTCCTTCGCCAGTGATTTCGTCAGGGCGATTACGCCGGCCTTGGAGGCGGCATAGGCTGAAGCGAACTGCGGGCCTTCCTTGCCCGCGACCGATGAAATGTTGATGATGCGGCCGTAGTTGGTCTTCAACATGTACGGAACCACGGCCCGGCAGCACAGGAACGTGCCGGTCAGGTTGATGTCGATGATGCGCCGCCAGGCATCGACCGGGTAGCCGGCGAGCGTGTGGCGGACATTGCCGACGCCTGCCGAGTTCACCAGAATATCGATGCGTCCGAAGGCTGCCGCAGTTGCTGCAGCAGCAGCGTCCACCGAGGCGTCGTCATTGACGTCGACCTTGAAGAAGGAAAGGCCGGCATGTTCTGCGCAGACCAGCGCGCCCTGCTCTTCATTCACGTCCCACAGCGCGACCTGCGCACCGGATCGTGCGAAACGCAGGGCGGTTTCGAGCCCTATGCCGCTTACCCCACCGGTTATGACGGCAAAACGGCCATTGAGATCGATGTCGTTCATGATCTTTTCTGCCCGTTTGAGAAGTGCTGGAGGAAGCGATGCGTCTGTTCGCCGATGCGGCGTCCCCGCTCAAGCGGGTCAAGCGCTGCCAGTGCCCGCGTCGGCGCTTCCACGCCGATCACGAGGCCGCGGGGCAGAACATGCATGAGTTCGTGAAGCCACAGCGCGCCCTCGCCCGGCAGAAGCCGATCGTTGCGCGCCTCGTAAGCAAGTTCTTCGAATTTGGGGCTATCTGCGACCGCATCACTGAGCTGCACGAAAGCCAGCCTTTCCGGCGCGAGTGCTGCGACGTCCGCCGGCGTGCCCCCCGAGCGGCTGAGATGCAGCGTGTCGATGACCACGCCGGCGTTCGGCCTGCCGGCCTTCTCCAAAAGCGCGACCGTCTCCCGTAGCGTGCTGAGTTCGCGGAAGGAGATGAACTCTATACCCACCGCCAGACCGATCTCATGCGTCAGGTCGCACAACGCTGCGAAGTTATCGAATGTGCGCGTTGGGTCAGGATCGACGCCCGACGTCATGACATGGGCCGCACCCAGTTCGGCGGCGAGTTCGAGCGCCGGTCGGTAGTCGGCGACCTTTGTATCCGGTCGCAGCGCGAAGGTCTCAACGTCGCTTACCGCGATACCGGTGTCGTTCAAGGCGGCTTTAACCTCTGCGATCGCCACCGGATTACCGAGGATTTCGCGGACGAGTGGCGTGTGCGGCGGCGCGACGATGCGCAGGCCGACGGCATCGAAGCCGCCTGCTTCCGCAGCGCGGATGAGCGTCAGATGATCGACATCGATCATGCTCAAATGCGCGAGCGAGGTCGGAAATCGACCTTCGCTGCGCGCCTGTTCGATCCTGCTGGTCACGTTTCGACCCGACTTCCTGGCTGTTACTGCCCGACGGCAAGGCCCGCTTCGCGGATCAACTGGCCGAACTGCTGATTGTCGTCGAGCGCACGCTGATGCACCTGTTCCAGCGTCTCGATGCCGGGGATCAGACCGAAACCGATTATCTTTTCGCGCACGTCAGCCTGCTCGAGAATGCCATTGATGAGCTTGTTGAGTGTCTGCTTGACCTCATCCGGCGCGGAAGCCTGGATAGAGACTGTATGCCAGCTGCGCGGCGCCCAGCCGTCGATGCCCGCCTCGGCGGTTGTCGGCAGGTCGGGCAGTTTGTCCCAGCGCTGGCTGCCAAGAACGGCAATGCCCTTGAGGGTGCCGGCGGCAATGTGCTCGGCACTTTCCGGACCGAAGACGATCTGCGCCTCGTTTGAAAGTGCAGCCTGAAGGGCGGCGGGTGTTCCATTGTACGGAATGTGCAGCAACTGGATGCCCGCCTTCTTCTGCAGCCATTCGCCGCTCAGATGGCCGACCGTGCCCTTGCCCGCGGTGCCGAAGGAAAGCGCCCCCGGATTTTCCTTGGCATAGGCAATCAGTTCTGGAAGCGTTGCCGCTGGAACCGCCGGATTTACCGCGATGACCATCGGCGCATCTCCGATCAGCGCCAGCGGTACAAGGTCCTTGAGAGGGTCATACTCGACCTTGGTGACTGCCGGAATGATCGCGTAGAAACTGTTCGTCGACTGGAGCAGCGTATAGCCGTCGGCCGGCGTGCGGATGAAGAAATTCGCGCCGATCGCGCCGCCGGCACCCGGCTTGTAATCGTTGATGACCGGCTGTCCGGTGACTTCGGTCAGCTTCTGGCCAATCAGCCGCGAAATGTTGTCGCTCATGCCGCCGGCATTATACGGGATCAGATAGTTTATCTGCTTTGACGGATAGGTGTCAGCAAAGGCGTTGCGGCCAACCAGCATCATGCCGGAAGCAGCCGCTGTTGAGGCCAGGAATGAACGTCTGGTGATGCGGATCGTCATGGGGATATCCTCCGGGGGAAAATGGTCATTCGGCAAAGGCCTTCTGCCGGAACGACTGGATGAACGGGAAAAGCAGGCTAAGGAGCAGTGCGACCGTCATGATGAGCATGACCAGACTGATCGGATGGTTGATGAAGATCATCAGATCGCCGCGCGCCACGAGCATGGAGCGGCGGAAATACTCCTCCATCATCGGGCCTAGCACGAAGGCGAGGATCAGCGGCGCCGGCTCGCATCTCCATTTGTGCAGGAGATAGCCGAGCACGCCGAAAATGGCCGTGAGATAGATGTCGAAGGTGGTGAAGTCCACGCCATAGATACCGATGACGCTGACGACGAGGATGGTCGGGAACAGGTACTGGTAGCGTATCTTCAGGAGCTGCACCCAGATGCCCACCAGCGGCAGATTGATGACCAGCAGCATCAGGTTGCCGATCCACATGCTGGCGATCAGGCCCCAGAACAGATCCGGCTGGTTGGTCATGATGCGCGGACCAGGCACGATACCGTGCACCATCATGGCGCCGACCATCAGGGCCATGATCGCATTGGACGGAATTCCGAGCGTCAGCAGCGGCAGGAAGGCGGTCTGGGCGCCGGAATTGTTGGCGGCCTCAGGCCCTGCAACGCCCTCCACCATGCCGGTTCCGAACCGTTCCGGCGTTCTGGAAAACCGCTTTTCGGCCGAATAGGCCATGAACGAACTGAGCAGCGCACCGCCACCCGGCAAAAGGCCTAGCACGAGGCCGATCACCGTGCCGCGAACCGTTGCCGGCGCAGCGCGGCGGGCTTCCTGCCTGGTTGGCCAAAGGCTGCTGATGCGGTTTATGACCGGCGGCAGCTGGTCCTTGGCGGATTTCTCCAGCGCGACGAGAATATCGGCGATACCGAAAAGGCCGACGACGACCGGCACGAAAGGTACGCCGTTCAGAAGTTCGTAGAAGCCGAAATCGAACCGGTATTGACCGGAATTGATATCCGTTCCGGCCAGCCCGAGAAGCAGGCCGAGCATGATCATGGCCAGCGCGCGAAGCACCGAACCCTGAGCCAGCACGACGGACGTGATGAGGCCGAGAAACATCAGCATGAAATATTCAGGCGCGCCGAATTTCAGCACCGCCACGGCGAGCACCGGTGCGAAGGCCGCCATGAAGAAGGTTCCGACCGTGCCGGCAAAGAATGACGCGACGGCTGCAATCGCGAGAGCCGCACCGCCTCGTCCATTGCGCGTCATGGCATGGCCGTCCAGCGCCGTCACCACGGAGGAGGCCTCCCCGGGCAGGCGCAGCAGGATCGAGGTGGTCGAGCCGCCATACTGGGCACCGTAGTAGATACCCGCAAGCGTGATCAGGCCGGTGACCGGCTCAAGCCCGAAGGTCATCGGCAGAAGGATGGCGATCGTTGCCGTCGGCCCAAGGCCCGGCAGCACGCCAACCAGTGTCCCGACAAGGCAGCCGAGCAGGCAAAACATAATATTGGTGGGGTCGAGCGCAACCTGAAGCCCGAGCGCAATGCCGCTAAAAACGTCTACGCCGCCGATCATCGCGCGAACTCCGGAAGAACCGGAATTTGCAGTTGCAATAGAAGCGCAAACAGGATCGTGGACAGTACGGACAATATCAAAGCCGTAAGCATCACCGGCATCAGCTGCGCCTCACGTCGCGCCAGGCTGGCGAGTGCTACCATCAGAAATGTGGCGATCGGCAGTCCGAGCGGCTGAAGGGCAAGACCGAACAGCACGATTGAACCGATGACGCACAATACGATGCGGCCGAGGGCAACAAGGCCGGAGGTCGGCTTGGCGCTGTCGTCGTCGGGTTCCACATCCCGGCCACCAACCAGCAGGATGACAATGCCAAGAAAAATCAGCAACCCTGCCACGGCCTTCGGAAAGAAGCCGGGGCCCATGGCGATCACTGTGCCGGTTTCATAATCTCGTGAAATCCAGAGTGCCGCGGCGCCGACAATCACGCAGAACGCGGCCAGCGGGCGGTGGCTTCGGTCGACGAAAACCTGATTGGGGATCGTGGTCATGATATTCAGTACCCTCGCCCGGAGACGACGACATCCTCCAGCGCTTCGCCCGCAAGATAACGGTCGAGATTGCCGTGCAGCTTGGCGGCGATGCGCCCCGCATTGTCCTGGGACGTCCAGGAGATATGCGGGGTCAGGCGTATCGAGGGATGCGCGTAAAAGGGATTCCCCTCCGGCAAGGGCTCTGGCGTTGTGACGTCGAGCGTCGCGGCGGATACCTGCCCTCGGTCGAGAGCCTCAAGCAGCGCTTCATCGTCGATCACGTCGCCGCGGCAGATATTGATGACATGCAGGCCTGGCTTGGCCATCCGCAGCATCGTGCGGTTCAGAATGTGCCGGGTTTCAGCGGTCAACGGCACCGCCAGTACAAGATGGTCGACCTCGCCGATCATCGCGCCGAGTGAACCGTACTGGCGAATCCGCGGATCCGGGACGCTGGTCTCTCGCGTCACGGCCGAAACGTTCATGCCGAGCGCCAGAGCTTTTTCAGCGGTGCGCGCGCCGATGGCACCAAAACCGAGAATGCCCAGCGTCCTGCCGCTGACATGGCCCAACGTGCGCTTCACCCATTCGCCACGGGAGCGAACCAGCAGCTTGTCGAACAGGTGCTTCTCATGAGCGAAGACGGCGGCCAGCACGTATTCCGATATAGCGTCTGCGGAAATGCCGCGCCCCGTGGTGACTAGCGGGGCATCGAACACCCAGGACGGAAAGGCATCAATGCCGGCAGAGGCTATCTGCACCCATTTCAGCCGCAGCGGCCAGCCTTCAGGCCGCTGCTTCGGCGCGCCCGCCCACCCTTTGAAATAGGTGAAGAGCATATCCGCTTCGGCGGGCACCTCCCAGGCCGGAGCAGTGTCGCTATAGGGCAGAACGATTGGCCGGCTGGCATGCGCGCGCAGCCGCTCGACCTGCTCATCATCGAGATTGCAAGCGATCACCGGCCGTTCGCTGGCCGCAACGGTCTTCACTTCACGCGACATCGCTTCTCCTCCCTGGCGACATCAGGCCTTCCGGCATCATGATGATGAAGACCGCCTCCACGACCTTCCCTTCCATAACGATAGCAGGCATATGCCCTCCCGCCGAGATACAATGTTGCAGATTTTTTACACAATTGACAACTTATATCGAAGCGACGGCATTCTAATTTTGCTCAGGCTAATGAAACAAAACATCTGAGCGACAGCAATTTTGAGGTAACTATCTATATTATCTTGATAATTTCCGGTAAGTGAAAAACCTGGGTGATGCGGGATTGAAAATTTTAGAAAAGTGTGTTGCAGTATGTGCAACTTTTGGCGAGGACCAAGATGCTTCAAACTGACGAGACCGCACCATCGAACACAATTGCCGGCGATGCCGGCGGGCCGATGAAATCCCTGGCCAAGGGCTTGCGCGCACTTGACGCCCTGCAGTCCGGCGACGGTGTGCGCACCACGGATCTCGCCCATGCGCTTGAAATCGACAAAGGGCTTGCCTCGCGGATTCTGCAGACACTGGTTCTTGCCGGTTACGCTCGTCAGGGCGATGGCAGGCGCTTCTTTCCTGGTCCCAAGCTCATCCAGTCGCGCGGCCTTCCCGGCACCCGCCCCGGCATCCGGGAGCGTTCTCGTCCAATCCTTAAGACGCTGGTGGAAATGACCGGAGAGTCCGCCCATCTCGGCATCCTCGCGGACGACCGGGTGCTCTATCTGGAGCGTGAAGTTCCCAATGTCGCGCTGATGGTGGACCGACCGGTCGGCACGCTTGCCCCCCTCCACAACACCGCCATCGGCAAGGTGTTCCTTGCTTTTCTCGGCGAACGTCTCGCAACTCTCCCGATCCCACCAAGCCTGCTCCCCGACGGCAGCGAGTTGGCCGAGATTGTCGCCAACGGCTATGCCGTCGACGATGAGAAGCTCTATCAGGGAGTGCGGTGCGCCGCGGCTCCGATCCTGGAGGAAGGAGGGGAGATCATCGGTGCGATCAGCCTTTCCGGGCCATCCGTCAGGATCGATCGGGAACGTATGCATAATCTCGGTAGCGTGATCCGCGAATGTCTCGCCGCCTACTGAGAAAACGGTGACCTCTTATCCGATCGGCTCGGCCAGAATGCAAAAACCGGTGGACATGAATGTCGCAAACGCCATTGCAGCCGGCTTCCAGCCGGACGCTCTGACACAGGTCGTCGCTTTCGCCGAAGCTTGCGGAGCGGGCCTGCCGCTCGATACCGGCAAGATGATGTTCGATGCCAACACGGCTTCCGGGGAAGGCGCGCTGGCAGCCATGATGGGGCCAATGAAGGAGCGCGGCCCGTCGACCGGCGTGGTCCTGCGCAATGGAATGCTGGCCGCTTCATGGGGGACGCCGGAACGCGCCGATGTCGCCTTCAGCCTGGCCAAATCGTGCCTGAACGCGCTGACTGGCCTCGCTCTCGGCAAAGGACTCATCCGAAATCTCGACGAGCCCGTCTCGACAACCGTCAAAGCCTCCTGGTTCGAAGGCCCGCATAATGGCGCAGTCACCTGGAGGCAGATGCTTCAATTGACGAGCGAATGGAACGGTACATTGTTCGACCGTCCCGATTCCATCGATTGGCATCGTGCCGTCGGAGGAAGTGTCTCAAAAGTGCCGAAGGGCAGCCCGCGAGAGCTTGCAGTCCCCGGTGCGCATTGGGAATACAATGACGTTCGCATCAACGCGCTTTCTCTTGCCCTGATGTTGCTCTACGGCGAGCCGCTGCCACAGGTTCTTCAGCGCGAAATCATGGCGCCGCTCGGCATGTCACCGGACTGGCGATGGCTGGGCTTCGATAAATCCACCGTTCGATGGCGAGGTGGCGACTTGCCCTTTGTGCCTGGCGGTTCCCATTGGGGCGGCGGGCTGCACATCAGCGCGCTCGACCTCGCGCGCCTTGGACAACTCTACCTGCAGGACGGCCATTGGCAGGATCGGAAAATTCTGCCCGAAGGCTGGATCGCCGAAACGTTGCGTCCAGGTCTCAATCCGGCCTATGGGCTTCTCTGGTGGCTGAATACCGCGCCTGCACTCCCGCAATTTTCCGGAAATACGTTCTGGGCGGCTGGCCTTGGCGGCAACATTCTGCTGATCGAGCCTGCCGCCGATCTGGTGGTGGTTATCCGCTGGGTTGAGATGAAGGAACGCGATTTGATTCTTTCGGGAATCCGGTCGGCGATTGCTTGAACAGTGAATCAGTTCGCAAGCGCTCGCGGCATGTCTGAAGATTGGAATACCCCGCGATTAGGCGACAGCCTCTAATTCAACGGGACAATGCCGCCTTCAGAAGCTGGAAGAACCCTTCCGTCGAAGCGGTTTCGATCACCCTTGCGTTCACCTTGTAGTCCGGCCAGCGGTTGCCGAGCTTGGGCGGGTGGATTGCCGAAAAGCCGCGCGTGAGCTCGCCTGCCGTTTCGATCTGCACGACCGCCTCGCGCGAGGCGGTGATGATGGAGGGATCGAGCATGCAGGCGCAGGTCAGCGTATCGGGATGTGTCATGATCAGCCGGCCATAGCGTTCCGTCGCGACCTTGCGCGGCGTGGCGGAAACCTTGCGATAGAACTCCGACAATGGTGTCTGCAGCGCGTCGATCTCGGCCAGCTGCTCGGCATCGAAGGCGCTCGATTTCAGCGTCAATGTCCATGTGCTCAGCGTGATATTGAAACCCGCCTCGAAGACGATCCTGGCGGCCTCGGGATCGATGAAGAAATTGAACTCGGCCGTCGGTGTGATGTTGCCGACCGAATTGTCGGTGCCGCCCATGATCCAGAGGTGTTTCAGGGCCTTGGCGATACGCGGTTCCTTCATCACGGCCAGCGCGATGTTGGTGAGCGGTGCCTGCGCGAGAAGCGTGATCTCGCCGGGCGCTGCCATGATGCGCTCGATGATCGCATCGACCGCATGTTCCGTCTCGGGTCGCTGGCGCGCGATCGGCAGGCCGGCCCCGCTCATGCCGTCCGCGCCATGCATCGCGGCAGGCTGCCACGGCTTGATCATCGGCTGTCTTGCGCCGAGATAGACAGGAATTTTTCCGGACATTCCCGCCGCCTCGATGGTGGCCAGCGCGTTTTCGACCTGCTGGTCGAAGGCAACGTTGCCGACACACATCGTCACTGCCTCGACAGTCACACCGGGCGTCTTAATGGCGAGGATCAACGAGAAGGTGTCGTCGCCGGCCGTGTCGGTATCGATGATGAGGCGCATCAGTAAAACTCGAAGCCCATGGTGCGGGCATGATAATAGAAGCCGCCATCCTGAACGATCAGGAAGTCGGCGCGGGTGTCGCCGTCATTGTGGTGGCTGTGCTTGGCGGCTGGCGGGGTCAGCAGCGTGGCCCAGGGCGACCAGTCGCATTTGGCGTCGCCCACCATCGAATAGGCGGGATCGCCGGCGACGGCCAGCGTTATCGCTGCCGAATTGTGCTTGTGCGGCGGCTGGGAGCTGTGGGGCTTGAGGGTGTTGAGCGAAAGCGTCATCGTCGGGGTGATGTTGCGGCTCGCTTCCGTCTTTTCTGCCGAAAAGATCAACGCATGGCCGGAGGTCGAGGCATTCGCATTGGCGCCGTAGACGACCGACAGCTGATGCTCGATCTCGGCAGCCGGATAATGAACGAACCCCACCGCAGCAGTTTCACCGGTCGCGGGGCGCGAAGCGTCGAAGGCCAGTTGCGGATCGTTGCCGACGGCCCAGAGCACGCAATCCTGTGTGCCGACGATCGCGGCGGGCACGCCGCCCGGCAGCAGAAACACGTCACCCTTGCCCAAGGCTGCGCCTTCAGCGCCCACGCTGAGCGTACCCTTGCCTTCAATCACGTACCAGATCGAGGCGGTTGCGTTGAGCGTGCAATCCAGCGTCTCGCCGGCCTTCACCACGGCATAACGCGCCAGCATCAACGGCGTCGTTGCCGGGAAAGGGCATTTCAGCACATCCGACAGATCGCATTCGATAAAGCCGGTCTCGGCTTTCGCAATTGCCTTGGCAGGCTCGGCGGTGAAAATCTGGCCCGGCACCGGCGACATCTTGATGTTGAACGCGTTACCCGAATTGAAGTAGCGGCCCCGAGCCTCGGCAACCGTCGCCGGATTCTGGGGAAGCTGCACCGGCATTTCAGCCATGTCGTTGATCTTGGTCATCATCAGTCTCCATTTTGGTGCGGGATGCTTGCTGCGTTCGTCAGGAGGTCGAGAAGGACGCTAGCTCCGGCGGCGATGTGTTCGGGCTCGGCCCATTCGTCAGGATGGTGGCTGATCCCGCCTCGACAGGGAATGAAAATCATCGTCGAAGGCGCGAGCCCCGCCATCTGCCGCGCATCGTGCCCGGCAGCGGAAAGCACATCCATCGCCGGGAAACCATGACGCCCCGCAGATGCACGGATTTGAGCGCGCAGACCTTCGTCGAACGTGTTCGAGGGTGCATCGACAAGGCGACGGATGTCAAAGCCACAGGGTGCAGCCTTTTCCGCTACGATCTCTTCAAGCCGGTGAGCGAGCCGGTCCAGCACCGCATTTTCCGGGTGCCTGAGGTCGATGCGGAAGCGGACGCGGGCCGGAACGACCGACGGGGCGTTGGGCTCGACCTCGATCCGGCCGATGGTGAATTTGACGGCATCGTCCGCCAGCCCGACTTGCGCCTGCAGCGCAATCGCGATGCGCGCGAAAGCCTGCAATGCGTCCTCACGGCGGTCCATCGGTTCCGTGCCGGCGTGGGCCTTGCGTCCTTTCAGCGTAATTTCCCAGGTTTTCTTGCCTTGAATGCCGGTCACGATGCCGATGACTGCGCCGGATCGTTCAAGCACGTCGGCCTGCTCGATGTGCAGCTCGATATAGGCGGCAACGGGAAAGCCCAGTGGAAGGCGCGGCAGATCGGAGAACGCGGCATGAACCGCCGCCATCGCTTCCCTGACACTTACGCCCTCCGCATCGCGTACGGACATGACCTGCTCAAGGGTTCGTTTGCCGGCAAAGAGTTCCGACCCCATCATGCCGGGAGCAAAGCGGCTGCCCTCTTCATTCATCCAGGCGACGACGATTATCGATCTTGAAGGCGCGATCCCCGCTTCGACGATTGCGGTGACAGCCTCGAGTGCTGCGAGCGTACCAAACGCCCCGTCGAAAAGCCCGCCTGTCGGCTGGCTGTCGATATGACTGCCGGCGATGACGGGCGGAAGATCGGGCATGCTGCCCGGCAAGGTCAGGAACAGATTGCCGGCCGCGTCGGTCGATGGCCGGAGCCCGATTTCCCCACCCCAGGCGATGATGCGGCGCCATGCCAGTATCTCCTCGGCCGACAGCGCCTGCCGGTTGACGCCGCCTTGCGGCAGCGCCCCATCCTCACCGAGCGCCATGAGGCGCGACCAGAGCCGGTCAGCGGAGATGCGGGGCTTGGCCATCCTACTCCGTCCGCATCACCTGCCCGGGATCGGCGCGTGCATCACGCACCTTCCAGGCGCCGGCTTCGGCCTGCGCGATGAAGTCGGCCACCAGAGCATTGAAGGCCGCGGGCTCCTCGAGATTGAGCGTGTGTCCGGTCTTGGGAAACACCGAGAGGCCGCAGGCGGGTATAGTCCTTTTGAGAAAAATACCCGGCTGCAGGCAATGATCGTCCTCGTCGCCGACGATCACCAGCGTCGGCACCATCATTGTCTTCAGCCTGTCCTCCAGGTCCCAGAACGACGGCCGGCGGACCTGCACGCCGCGCATGGTGTTCGGCGCGCCGACGGCGGAGTGATGCGAAAGGCGCTCGGCAAAAGCCGCCCAGCCTCGCGGGTCCTTGTTCTGGAACTGCACCCGGCTGGCGCCGAGCGCGTAGATTTTCGAGAATTCTTTCGGGTCTTTCTCGAAGTTTTCGGCCACCTTCAAGGAGACGCCGCGAAAATACTCTTCCGTCTCCTTCTCGCAACCGTAGCCGGCGCCGGCAACGGTCAGCGACAGCGCGCGGTCGGGAAACATCAACCCGAAATGCACCGTCGCAAAGCCGCCCATCGAAAGGCCGACGATATGGGCCTTCTCTATGCCCAGCCCGTCAAGCACGGCGACCGCATCTTTGGCGGCGATCGCCTGGGAGTATTTCTCCACGTCCTGTGGGATATCCGAAGGCGCATAACCCCGCGCGGCATAGGTGATGCAACGATGGCGGCGCGCGAAGAAGCTCATCTGCGGCTCCCACGCATCGTAATTGCCGCCGAACTCGTGGATGAAGAGGATCGGAGTGCCCGTCTCGCCCGCCGTTTCGACGTAGAGCCGGGTGCCATCCTTTGCCGTCACATGCATGGGAATCCCTTCATGGTTGGACGCCATGGTCGCTCCTAGAAAAGAGCCGGAACATCGTTGAGGCCGCGCGCGGTCTCGACATAGCGGGGCAAGCCTTCGCAAAACCGCTCCGCCCATTCGGTCGGCACCGAAGTCGAGACCTTGATGAAGCGGTCGCCGAAGCGCGCGGTGTGATAGCGCCCCTGCCGGATCATCACGCCCTCGCGCCGAGCCGCTTCGACGATCGCCTCGGGCGCCACGCCGGTCGAAGCCGTCTCGATAATGAGGAAATTGCCATGCGAGGGATTTACCGGCACGGGCATTCCCGCGGCTTCAGCAGCCTTCACGATCATGTCCTTGTTGACGCGATCGATTTTGCGGACTTGCGTCATCCATTCGGGCTTTACCGCCAGGCCGGCCATCGCCGCGCGCTGGGCGATGACGGAGGCGCCGAGAACCGAGGTAGAGGCGGCCGAGAACTCGTCTATGAGCTTTGGTTCGGCCACCAGCCCGCCGATGCGCAATCCTGCAAGCCCCAGCCATTTGGAGAAGCTCAGCGAAACCACGGTGCCCTCGGGCGCGACCTGCAGAACCGGCGTATGGCCGTCGGCGAAATCGCGATAGGTACAGTCGTGAATGAGCAGCGCCCCGACCGAACGGGCAATCTCGGCAAAGGCCTCGATTTCGCGCCGCTCGTAGCGGATGCCGAGAGGGTTGTTCGGATCGACGATATAGATGATCGCGCAGCGCTCATCGACAGCGCTCTTCAGCGCTTCGGGGGTAAGCTTGTAGGCAGTTGCCGGATCGTAGATCGGTATCTGGATGACCTCGGCGCCGGCTTGCTCGGCAAACATGCACGGCCATTTCCAGGTCGGATCGGTCGTAACCAGCGTGGTGCCGGGGCGCGCGCGCGCCTTGCAGATCATGGCGAGCGCGTTGACGCCGCCTTCGGTAACGAGCGCCTCGGCGCCGGGCGTCCCGAGATCGTCGACAATCGCGCTGCGCAGTGCCTCGAACCCCATCGGCGGCGCATAGGCATTGAATTCGCCTGCCTCGATCGAGCGTATCATCGCTTCGGTCACGGCCGGATGGGCCGGAACATGGTTGGTGTTCTGCCCCATCCACGCTAGATCGGGCGTGGATGCAAGATCGTCGAAATAGCGGTTACGGGTGCGCGCGTCGGCCATGGTCGCCTCAGATCACCGAGCCGCGGGCTGCGATGCCACCATCGAGGGTAACGACCGTGCCCGAGATATAACCCGCTTTCGGCGAAGCAAGGAACGCGCAGAGATCAGCCACTTCCAGCGCGGTTGCGGCACGCTTTGCCGGATAAAGATCGAACAGCTCCTGCCAGCGCGACTCGTCGCCCAGCATGTCGATCGCCTTGCGCTTCATGATCTTGAGCATCCGCGCGGTATCGACCGGCCCCGGATTCACGCCCACGACACGAATGCCGTGATCCATGCTGCGTCCGCCCAGCGCCTTGGTGAAAGACATCAGCGCGGCATTGCCTGTGGACCCGGCGAAATAGCTTGCGTCCCAGTTTTCACCGGAATTGCCGATGATGTTGATGATGACGCCATCCCGGCCCTTGCGGCGATTCCAGAACTCGCGCGCCAGGTTGATGTAGCCGAAGACCTTCAGGTCGAAGCCCTTGCGCATCGCCTCATCCGTCACGTCCTCGATCGAGCCGGCAGGGATATCGCCGGCATTGTTCATGAGGATATCGTAGTCGCCGCAGGCCTTGTCGAGCGCGACCATGGCCTCGGTTGTGCCGAGATCGCCCGGGTGCAGCGTCACTTCCACAGGGTACTGCACGAGCTCGGCCTTGAGGGCTTCCATCGCCGCGCCGTTGCGGGCCGCAAGATGCAGGTTGCAACCTTCTTCCGCCAGCACTTTCGCCAGTGCGTAGCCGATGCCCTGGGACGCCCCGGTGATCAGGGCGGTTTTTCCTTCAAGATTGAGCCGCACTTGGTTCTCCGTCAATGAATGCAATTTTATTAATTCTGCATACTCTATCTCGAAGACTTGTCCATTGAAATTTTCCCTTTATCGATCCTTTTTGATTTAACGTGAATCGGCGCCGCTGTGCGGAATCCCAGAAAACGGCGAGTTTGCTGCTATTTTTGACAGATGCCTTAATCTCGGGCCCGCAAAATAGGCAGGATTTTGCCGCTACATAAAATTCAAGTCTATGTATGCAAATATATGTTGCATGAATACGAAACCGACTTAATGTTGGCGACGGGGTAATAAAGAGACACGGTCCTCGTGTCCGAGGAGCCGCATGACACCGACCAGACAGACCAAGGCTGATTTCTGATGGCAGACGTTCAGCTCAAGAACATCAGCAAGACCTACGATCGCTCGGCGGCCAACACGATCAACGGCCTTGATCTCCATGTCCGCAGTGAAGAGTTCGTCGTGCTGGTCGGCCCCTCCGGCTGCGGGAAATCCACGACGCTTCGCATGATTGCCGGGCTGGAAGAATCGACGGACGGCGAGATCTGGATCGGCGATCGACGGGTCGACGGGCTCGACCCACGCGACCGCAACATCGCGATGGTGTTTCAGAACTACGCCCTCTACCCGCATATGACCGTGGCGCAGAACATGAGCTTCGGCCTGCGGCTGGCCGGCATGAAAAAGGACGAGATCCGGAGGCGGGTCGAAGATGCCGCGCGCATCCTTGATATTTCGCAATTGCTCGACCGGCGGCCCAAGGCGCTTTCGGGCGGTCAGCGCCAGCGCGTGGCCATGGGCCGCGCCATGGTGCGAGACCCGGACGTGTTCCTGTTCGACGAGCCCCTGTCCAATCTCGACGCCAAACTTCGCGGGCAGATGCGGGCGGAAATCCGCCGCCTGCACAAGCGCCTCAAGGCGACGACGATCTATGTGACGCATGACCAGGTGGAGGCGATGACGCTGGCCGACCGGGTCGTCGTGCTAAACAATGGCAAGATCGAGCAGCAGGGCACCCCGCAGGAGCTTTACTCGTCCCCCGCCACCCGGTTCGTCGCAGGCTTCATCGGCAGCCCGCCGATGAATTTTCTTGCCGCGCGGGTCGAGAAGGCTGGCGGCCTGCCGGTGCTGCGCGTCGGCGACATGACAATCCCGGTTCCTGCCGATCGGGTGGAGCGCTATGGCGCCTATGCCGGGCGTGCGGTGGAGCTTGGCCTGCGGCCCGAGCATCTGCTTCCCGCCAAAGACGCCCCCGACCTTACCGTAACCGTCGAAATGGCCGAGGCGCTGGGCGCGACCACGCTGGTGCATTTTACGCTGGATGGAGCGTCATGCGCCGCGATGATCGCGCCTGAAGAGGCGCGGCCCGAAGGCGCGCAGCAGAACCTCGCCATCGCGCACGAGCGGATCATTCTTTTCGACCCGGAAACCGGCCGCGCGATCTGACGCGCCGCCACAAGGCACCTGACAACAAGGAGAGACACACGACATGAACAACCGCCGCCTTCTCTTCGCCAGCATGCTGTTGGCTACCTGCCTGTCGGCCGGCAGCGCCATGGCGCAGGCCGCCTGCACCGGTGAAACGGTGACGCTGCGCATCCTGCGCACCCCCGGCAACTATCCTTACCCGGCCCCGATGGAAGCCTGGCAGAAGGAAAATCCTTGCGTAAAGTTCGACATCAACGAAGTGCCCTTCGCGCAGCTCGCCGACACGATCTCGGTTCAGGGCGCAGGGTCCAACCCGCCGGACATCATCGTCTATGATGGCCCGAACACCCAGTCCTACGCGGCAGCCGGAATCCTGCTGCCGATCACCAAATACCTGCCCAAGGGCTGGGAAGACGACATCCTGCCGGCGACCCGTGACGAACACACATACAATGGCGAAGTCTATTCGCCGGGCATCGAGCAGACGACTGTCGCGCTTTATTACAACAAGGATCTTACCGACGCTGCCGGCATCACCCCGCCGCAGACGCTCGACAAAGCCTGGACCTGGCCAGAGGCCCTGAAAGCCTTCAAGACCTGCCAGCAGGGTCCGGCCGGTGCGCCGACCGTCTGGGGGCTTGGGCCGACCCGCTTCGGCAACGGCCAGCCGGGTCTGGTCTATCAGGACCTGATCTACCAGCGCTCGAACGGTGATCCGAAAGCCGATCCTGAAAGCTCGGCTTACAAGACCTTCTGGGCTCTGTCGAAAGACGGCAAGTCGGTCAAGGGCTACCTCGACACGCCCGAGGCGATCGAAGCGCTCAAATTCTATCAGTCGCTGTTCAACGCGGAAGGCGTCGCGCCCAAGGTCGGTATTCCCAACGCTTTCTTCGATGGCAAGGCCTGCTTCTATATCGACACACCGGCTGCCGGGAACGCGCTGCTGAAGGACCCCAAGATCAAATGGGGCATCACCCCGATCCCCTACTTCAAGACGCCCGTCGTCCACACCGGCTCCACCACGATCGGCGCCACGGCTCGCTCGGCCCATCCCGACATAGCGGCAAAGTTCGCCGTCGATATGTCCTGGGGCGAGTATGCCTTCATGAACGTCAGCCAGCGCGGCAATCTGCCGACGCTCAAGAGCCTGTTTGATCGTTTCCCGATCTACCAGGAATATCCGATGAAGGTCTTCGTCGACCAGCTCCAGCAATGGGGTCAGCCGCGGCCGCCCAGCCCGAAATTCGCGCAATATGATCGCCTCGTCACCGACGCCTTGCGCGACGTTGCCTTCGGCGGCGATCCCGCGGCGGCGATGAGCAAGGCCGAGCGCGAAGTTCAGCGCGTGCTTGACCGCTAGAACTCGGAATAGGACGCGAGAATGTCGACAGCAGCCCAAGCCACGCCCCCCAGACACCCGACCGCAGGACGGCCCCGCAAGGCCGCGACCCGGGTTGAGCGGCGGGACAGATGGGCAGCCTTCGGCTTTCTCGCGCCCTTCATGCTGTTGCTACTGATCTTCCAGTATGTGCCGCTGGCGTTGATGGCCCGGAACAGCTTTCTCGACTACACGCTGCTCAATCCCACTGAGCGAACCTTCGTCGGTTTGAGAAACTTTCAGGACATGATCGTCTATGACGATGCCCTGCAGAGTTTCGGCGCGACTTTCATTTTCGCGCTCGGCGTCGTTGTTCTGGTAATCCCCGTGGCCTTCGCACTGGCTTTGTTCCTGAATTCCAGGCTGCCGGCCCGCGGCATCGTTCGCACCATCATCATGCTGCCGGTGGTCACCTCCTCGGTCGTGGTCGCCACGATGTGGTCTTTTCTGCTCGATCCGTCGAACGGCCTCATCAACGGCGTGCTCGGCCTCGCCGGCATCTCTCCCCTGCCTTTCCTGACCAGTGTGAACCAGGCCCTGCCGGCGCTGATCGTCATGACGCTGTGGCAGCAGGTCGGCTTTGGCGCGATCCTGTTCCTCGGCGGGCTTCAGGGCATACCGCACGAGCTGAGCGAGGCGGCGCGGATCGATGGCGCAACGCGCTGGCAGGTGCTGTGGAACGTCACCGTGCCGCTTCTGTCGCGCACCACGCTTTTCGTCGTGGTCATCATGACCGTCTTTTCGCTGCAGGCTTTCGCACCGGCCTTCCTGATGACGCTGGGCGGCCCGCAGGACAGCACCAACCTGATCGTCTACCACATCTACAAGACGGCTTTCGTCATGCAGCAGGCCGGCTATGCCTCTGCCCTGTCCGTGGTGCTGCTGCTCGTCGTGCTCGGCATCTCGATGGTGCAGATGTACCTGCTGCGTTCGCGCTGGAACTATTGAGGCAGGCCCGAATGACATTCCGCCGTTTTCTCGCCGTATCGCTGATCCTGGTTCTTATCGTCGCCTGCTTCCTGGCGCCCTACGCCTGGATCGTCGCTTCGTCATTCAAGAACCAGTTCACGGTGTTCGGCGATGTGACGCCGCTGTCGTGGCGCGCCTTCTGGCCTGTCGGCGGAACAACCGAAAACTACGTCAGCCTTTTCGAACGCACCAACATCCTGCGCGCGCTGCTCAACACGGCCATCGTTTCGCTGGGGCAGGTCGCGTTGACGCTGGTGCTCTGTTCCATGGCGGCCTACGCGCTGACGCGGATAAAATTTCCCGGCGCCAACATCGTCTTCGTGCTGATCCTGCTGACGTTCCTGCTGCCGATCGAGGCGCTGATGGTGCCGCTCTATCAGGTCGTCTCGGGCCTCAGCCTCGACAACACGCTGCTCGGTGTCATGATCCCATGGATCGCCAGCCCCTTCGGCCTCTTCCTGCTTCGCCAGGCGTTCGAGGAACTGCCCAAGGAGCTCGAGGATGCCGCCCGCATCGACGGCGCCGGGCACACGCTGACCTTCCTGCTGATCGTGCTGCCGAATGTGAAAGTGCCGCTGCTGACGCTGGGCCTCGTGACCTTCCTTTTCTCCTGGAACAGCTTCCTGTGGCCGCTCGTCATCGTGCAAACGCCCGAACTGCAATTGATCCAGGTCGCCATCGCGCAACAGGGCTCCCCCACCCAGCTTCCGAACTGGGGCGAGACCTTTGCCGGCGCCACCGTTGCCACGCTGCCCTTGGTCATCGTCTTCCTGCTCCTGCAAAAGTATTTCACGCAAGGCATGACGATGAGCGGGATCAAGGGCTGAGATTTTGGAGGACCACTTGAGCACCATTCATGACTACCCCAAGCCGGAACGCTATAGCGACGCGGAATGGGAAACGCGCGTCAGCCTTGCGGCCGCCTACCGGATGGTCGCCAGGCTCGGCATGGACGACCTGATCTACAACCACATTTCGTTGCGCATTCCAGGCACCAAGGATCAGTTCCTGATCAATCCCTACGGGCTCCTGTTTTCGGAGATCACCGCCTCCTCGCTGGTCAAGATCGACACACAAGGCAACAAGCTCGAAGATACGCCCCACGCGGTAAACGTCGCCGCCTTCGTCATCCATGCCGCCGTCCACAAGGCGCGCGACGATGCCCATTGCGTGCTGCACACGCATTCGGACGCTTCCACTGCCGTTTCGGGTCAGCCCGACGGCCTGCTGCCGCTGTCGCAATTCGCCATGCGCTTCTACAACCGGCAAGGTTTCCACGAATATGAAGGCGTGGCGATCGACCTGGCCGAACAGCAGCGGATCGTCGCCCACCTTGCCGACCATCCGGTCATGCTGATGCGCAACCATGGCATTCTGACCGTCGGTCGTACGCCGGGCGAGGCCTTCATGCTGCTCTATTATTTCGAGCGCGCAGCCAAGATCCAGCTGGCCATGCAGGCAGCAACCGCATCCGACGTTCCGCTGGTGATGCCGGAACCCGAAGTCTGCGAGAAGGCGGCGCGGCAATTCTGGGAACTGAAAGGCGACATCCTGATTCCTGGCGAGCGCGAATGGCCGGCATTGATGCGCCAGCTCGACCGCGACGATCCGAGCTACCGGCTCTAGGATGGTCCGCCAGATGCACCTCGGCCTGTTCCTGATCGGCACGGGCAGCCACATAGCGGGCTGGCGCATGCCGGATGCGGTGGACAGTTTCGAGGACCTGCCGGCGATCCTGAAGATCGCGCAGGAGGCCGAGCAAGCTTTTTTCGACCTGATCTTCGTCGGTGACAACCTCAATGCCGATCCGACCGCCCACCCTTCCTATTGCTCGCGGCTGGAACCGCTGACGATGCTGGCGGCCGTCGCTACGGCGACGACCCATATCGGGCTCGGCGCCACCGCCTCCACCACCTATGGCGACCCGTGGAGCCTGGCCCGCGTCTTTTCCTCGCTCGATCATATTTCGGGCGGCCGGGCAGCCTGGAATTCGGTGACCACCGCCAACCCGCAGGCGGCGGCGAATTTCGGCATGGTGCATCCCGACCATTCGCGCCGCTACGAGATGTCTGCCGAATTCATCGCGGTGGTCAAAAAGCTCTGGGATGCATGGCAGCCCGGCGCGCTGCCGAAAGACAAGGCGACCGGCCGGTATTTCGATCCGACCGCGATCAGGACGATCGACCACGACGGCGATTTCTTCAAGGTGAAGGGGCCGATCAACATCTCCCGTTCGCCGCAGGGCCGCCCGGTGATCCTGCAGGCCGGCGGGTCCGAAGCGGGACAGGAACTGGCGGCGCAGCATGCCGACGTCGTCTTTACCGTAACGCAGGACAGACAAGAGGCGCGCGCCTTCTACGCCGGCCTGAAAGCCCGGCTTGCTCGGTACGGCCGCCGGCCGCAAGACCTCGTGGTGCTGCCGGGTGTCATGCCGGTGGTCGGACGCACCGATGCCGAGGCCCGCGAAAAGCTCGCCGCCCTGCAAGGTTTCGTCGACGAAGAAACCGCGCTCGGCATGCTGTCGGAACGCTTCAACAAGGATATGCGCGGCTACGACCTCGATGGGCCGATCCCCGACCTGGGGGAGAACCAGGCCTACCACGCCTTTGCCTCGGCCATGCTGGGCAAGGCGCGGCGCGAGAACATGACCTTGCGCGATCTCTATAACCTTGTCGCCGCAGCGCGCGGACACTGGGTGCTGTGCGGCTCCGCCGAGTTCGTGGCCGACACGCTGGAGGACTGGTTCCGTTCCGGAGCGGCCGACGGGTTCAACATCATGCCGCCGTGGTTCATGGACGGCTTTACCGACTTCACCCGGCTGGTCGTGCCCGAGTTGCAGGCGCGCGGCCTGTTTCGCACCGCCTATCCCGGCGGCACGCTGCGGCAAACGCTGGGACTCGCGTCATGAGCGAGCTCGAAACCCTCGCGGCACCTGCCGGCGGGCGCATCGGATACCGCGCCAGCGGCACGTCCGGCGATTGGATCGCGCTGATCCACGGCTGGTGCGGATCAGCAGCGCATTGGGACGCGATCCTGCCCGATCTGGCGCGAGACCATCGGGTGCTCACCGTTTCCCATCCTGGCTTCGGCGGGATGGACGCGCCACCGCCCGCGGGTCGCACCGTGGCGGCAATGGCGTCCGCGGTCGCGGTGGTGATCGACCATCTCGGCATCAGCGATGTGACGCTCATCGGCCATTCGATGGGCGGCCCGATTGCCACCGAGGTTGCGATTGTGCGGCCAGCGCAAGTCCGGGCGGTGCTCGGCCTCGATACGCTCAGCGATCGCGATTATTATGGCCGTCAGACAGCCGAGGAAATCGCGCGCCGTCGCGCGTATTTCGAGGAGAATTTCTCAGGGCGCATGCGGGCAATGGTCGACAACATCGTCCATCCCGCGACGCCCGAACCTCTTCGTGCCCAGATCGCAGCCGGCATGGCCGCCACGCCCGCCGCCTTTGCGCTCGATATGAAGGACGATCTGTTCGCCTGGGATGCCGAGGCTCGCTGGCCACTGGTTTCGTGTCCGGCCATGCTGCTGAACTCGCCCCACGTAGCCCGGCTCGCCCATCCCGACCCGATGCCCTGCTTTACGAATACGAAGATCGCGACCTATGACAGCGGGCATTTTCCGATGATCGAAGCGCCGGAGGCGCTCGTGCCGAGCCTGCGCAGATGCATCGCGCTGCTTCGAGAAGCTGCGCAGGAGCGTTGAATACATATGGCGCAGCAGCGTATACAAAAACGAACAGCGGATAGTCTGATCAACCGAAAAGGCAAACAGCATTTGAAAGAAGGCAGCATGGATCAGGAAACGGCCAAGGCTGCACAGGCGCCAACGACGGCCCGCGCCGCCACGCGTGCGGACGAATTGCGCGACACGCTGGAACAAATGATCATCGACGGTCGGCTCACCCCCGGTGAACGCCTTGACGAAATGGACCTCGCCCGGCGCTTCGGCATGTCGCGCACCCCAGTGCGTGAAGCCATCAAGTCTCTCATCGCCACCGGTCTTGTCGAGGTTCGCGGCCGGCAGGGTACCGCGGTCGCCACGCTGTCGATCCCGGCGCTGATCGAGATGTTCGACCTGATGTCGGCGCTTGAGGGGCTTTGTGCCCGCCTCGCGGCCCGACGCGCGACGCAGGAGCAGAAGGGGCGCATGCGGGCTGTTCACGCCGAACTGGAGCAAGCTTACGAAGCGCGCGATCCCGAAGAATTCTACCGGATCAATGGGTGCTTTCACGACATACTTTACGAAGCCGCCCATACGCATTTCCTGGCGGACCAGACCATTCAGTTGCGCCGCCGGCTCGCACCCTACCGTCGCCGCGTGACCTACCAACCCGGCCGGATGCATGCGACGCTGAGCGAGCATCTGGAAATCATCGACGCCATCGACGTCGGCAATTCCGAGGGGGCGATGGCGGCGGCTAGCAAGCACGTGCAACTGCTCGGCGATCAACTCACGGATTTCATCGCGTCGCTGCCTTCAGACATCACACAGATCAAGTAAGGCGATACGCAGCCGACAAGCCTCGTAAAGGCAACGCGACATTTTATGTGACTTTGGCAACGGGAGTGCCACCGCACGAAGCGGTTTACGCCCCGTCGTCTTGGCACGTCCGAAAATCGATATCCTCTTGAACGGAGTATCCCAGGATTTCCGCACCGGTCTTCGACCGCGTGCCATTATCCGCATCCCTGATCTTCAAGTTCGGATTGCAATTTCGCATACATATTTTATAGAACATGCGGTAATTCCCTGAAATTTTCAACTTTTTACTAGACTCCGTATACGGTTTTCGATATCTGCCTGTTTAAGCCGACAGGTAGGAGGAACCGATGGCGGATGAAACGGACAATGCCCAGTCGCAGACTTTGAAGGCCGTGCTCGGCATTCGCGGCCTGATCGTAGACGGAAAGATCAGGCCCGGCAGCCGGGTATCGGAAACCCTGATCTCCGAGAATTTCGGCGTCTCGCGCACACCTGCCCGGCTAGCTCTCATACAAATGAGCGATGAAGGCCTGCTGGAGCGCACCGAGACCAACCGCTTCACCGTAAAAACGTATACGGAAGCCGATATCTATCAGGCCATCGAGATACGCGGCACGCTGGAGGGGCTTGCGGCGCGCTTTGCCGCCGAGGGCAATGCCACAGCAAGCATCATTTCAGAGATGGACAAATGCGTCATCGAACTTGACGACGTGGTCGACAATCTGAGCGACGCGGTCGATCAGGACGACTATGTCCGGCTCAATGACCGTTTCCACGAATTGCTGGTCGAGGCGTCGGGCAGCCAGATGGTCGCGCGATCGCTGGAAAAGATCAAAAGCCTGCCCTTCGCCGCAGCCAACGCCTTTGTGAAATCGCTAAGCCTCGACAAGCCTTCAGTCCAGCGCGTGCTCATGGTCGCCCAGGAAAAGAACCGCGCCATCGTCGATTGCATCCGCACCGGCAAGGGTCAGCGCGCGCAGGCTCTCACTGTCGAGCATTCATTCTGTGCCGCCCGCTACCTGCAGATCCTTCGGGCTTTCGAACAGAAAATACCCTGGGCGAGCGACGAGGGAACGTCGGAGACCTCACTACGCCCGACGGGTACGGTCCACTACATCAGGGAAGCAAAATCATGAACATCGCGGAGTTGCGCCGTACGCCGCCGGGCTATTTCACAAGCCGGTGGGGGCAGCCGGAATACACCGACTGGCAGGATGAGAGCCTGTCCTGGAAGGAAACCTGTTACATCGGCGACTGGTCCTTCCTGTGGGAGCGGCGGTTTCGCGGACCTGACGTCTTGAAGCTGTTTTCCGACGTTTCGGTCAACAGCTTCGACAAGTTCGCCCTCAACCAGTCCAAGCACGTCATCCATTGCAACGAGGATGGCAAGGTCATCCACGAAGGCATTCTTACCCGTCTCGGCGAGGAGGAATTCATGCTCTTCGGCCGCGGCAGCTTCTGGGTCGACTACAAACTGCGGCATGGAAACTACAACGCTACTTCCGAAGCCGACGACTGGTTCAACTTCCAGGTCTCCGGCCCCAACGCCGTTCACGTCGTGGAAAAAGCCTGCGGCCAGAGCGTGCGCGACATCAAGTTCATGCACAACGGCAAGATCACGATTGCCGGGCATGAGGTGCTGGCGCTCAGGCAAGGCATGTCCGGCGAGATCGGCTACGAACTCCAGGGGCCGACCGAGCACAGCGCCGAGATCTATCAGGCGATCCTCGAAGCCGGGCAGGATTTCGGAATCCGCCGGCTTGGCGGACGCACCGCCTTCATCAATCACCTCGAAGCCTGCTTCCCGACGATCGTCACCGATTACCTGCCGGCGATTTTCGGCGAGGGCATGAAGGATTATCTGGCCGAGTTCAAGGCGGCGATGCCGGCCTTCGCCTCAACCTTCAATGTCGCAGGCAGCTTCGAGGGACAGAAGATCGAGGACTGGTATCGCAGCCCCGTCGAACTGGGCTGGGGCAAGAACGTCAAGCTCGACCACGACTTCATCGGCCGCGCAGCACTTGAGAAGGAAGTCGCAAATCCGAAGCGGCTTATCCGCACGCTGGTCTGGAACCCGGATGATCTGGTCGACGTCTACGCTTCGCTCTACCGCGACGGCGCGCCATTCGATTTCGTCGAAATGCCCCGCGACCAGCGCGGCTTCATGTATGCCGACAAGGTGATGATAGACGGCAAGCTCGTCGGCATTTCCACCTCGCGCGGCTACAGCTTCTTTTTCCGCCAGATGCTTTCGCTTTGCACGATCGACATCGAGCATTGCGAGCCGGGAACGGAGGTGCGTGTGATCTGGGGCAATCCCGGCCATCCGCAAAAGGAGATCCGGGCGACCGTGGCGCCGGCACCCTACAAGCAGGACAATCGCCGGGCGGACATCGCGAGCGCCTGATCTAGAGCAGCATCAAGAAGAATGGGACCGGCGGCCACGTGGTCGCCGGAGGGAGATTTTTGCGCAACGGCAAGGGCCGTTCGCTGTTTGAAGGAGGAAAGGGCAATGAGGTTACTGGCATCCGCCGCCTTGATCGCGGCATCATTACTAACAGTGCACGCCAACGCCGAAGAAACGGTCAAGGTCGGCGTGATCGGACCGTTTTCCGGCGGCTTTGCGGGTTCTTTCGGAGAGCCGTTCCGTCAGGGCGTCGAGACCTATGTCGCGCAGCATGGCGATCCACTGCCGGGCGTAAAAATCGAATTCGTCTGGCGCGATCTGCCTGCTACCGAACCGGCGGAAGCCAAGGCCAAGGCGCTCGAACTGGTGACCAAGGAAGGCGTTCAGTATCTCGCCGGTTTCGTTTTCACACCCAATGCGATCGCGGCCGCGCAGGTTTCGGAACAAGGCAAGATCCCAACCGTCATCTTCAACGCATCGGCTTCTGCCGTCGTCTCGAAATCGAAGTATTTCGTCCGCACCTCCAACACCTTGCCGCAGGTCACGGTGCCTACCGCGAAGAACGCCCTGGAAAAGGGTTACAAAAGCGTCATCACGCTGGTCTCGGACTATGCGCCGGGTGTCGATGCCGAAACCTATTTCAGCAAGGCCTTCAAGGAGGGTGGCGGCGAGGTGCTGGATTCGATCCGCATGCCTTTGTCGACGACGGATTTCAGCCCTTACCTTCAATCGGTCGCTTTGAAGAAGCCGGATGCGCTCTTCGTGTTCCTGCCCTACGGCCCGCCGACTTACAGCTTCGTCAGGGGCTATCGCGATAACGGACTGGACAAAGCCGGGATCGCCTTCATCGGCACTTCCGAGACGCAGGAATCCGACCTTCAGGCTATCGGAGATGCCGCTATCGGTTTGGAAACCGGTTATTTCTATTCGGCTGCCCACGATTCCGATGAAAACCGGGCATTCGTCGCCAAGCTAAAAGAGCTGTTTCCAAAGGCCGAGCCCAACCCGGCCACCGTTTCGGCCTATGACGGCACGCATGTCCTTTACGAAATGATCCGGGGCACCGGCGGCAAGCCCGATCCTGACAGAGCTATCGCCTCGGTCGCCGGCAAGTCCTGGGAAAGCCCGCGCGGCCCGATTTCGATCGACGCCGAAACCCGTGATATCGTCCAGAACGTCTATATCCGCGTGGTGGAAAAGGGCGGGGACGGCAGGCTGTTCAACAAGGAAATCCGTGCTTTCGAGAAACAGCCGGATTATGGCGCAGCCAGGTAATTGAAATGCGGATACCTCCGGACTATGACCCGGAGGTGTCCTCTCCGCATCCAGAAAGCTTACCTTCATGACGTCCAGAAGTTTCGTCGTTACCACCGCCTGCGAGAACCGCCCCGGCATCGTGGCAGCCTTGTCCACGGCAATTTTCGAGCTGTCGGGAAACATTCTCGAGGCGCAGCAGTTCGACGATATCGAGACAGGCCGGTTCTTCGCCCGCATCGTCTTCGATGCCGCACGCGACCTCGATGAGGACGCCATCTCATCCCACCTGGCACCCATCGTGAAGCGTTTCGCCATGGACGCCCAGGTTCGCGATCAGGGTCGTCGCCGGCGTGTTCTTTTGCTGGCTTCGCGCTTCGATCACTGCCTTGGCGATCTGCTTTATCGCTGGCGTACCGGCGAACTCGACATGGATATCGTCGGCATCGGTTCCAACTATTCGCGTGAGACCTATGCCCATGTCATGATGGGTGACGTTCCCTTCCACCACCTGCCGATCACGCCATCGACGAAAGCGCAACAGGAAGAACAGCTTTATGCTTTGGTGAAGGAGACCAGGGCCGATCTGGTCGTGCTTGCCCGCTACATGCAGATACTCTCCGACGACCTCTCGTCGAAGCTCTCGGGCATGTGCATCAACATCCACCATTCATTCCTGCCGGGCTTCAAGGGCGCGAAGCCCTACCACCAGGCCCATGAGCGCGGCGTTAAACTGATAGGCGCGACAGCGCACTATGTCACCACCGACCTCGATGAAGGCCCGATCATCGAGCAGGATGTCGAGCGCGTCAGCCATCGCGACACACCGGAGGATCTGGTGCGCAAGGGCCGCGACATCGAACGCCGGGTACTGGCGCGGGCGGTGCGCTATCACCTCGCCGACCGTGTTCTCATCAACGGCTCCAAGACCGTCGTGTTTCCCGAGTAAGGCGGCGCTGGTCCAAAGCTGGACATGTTTTCAATGCCCGCTCACAGCTGATAAGAAACGGGGACATGGAAAGGCGTAACCTGGTTTCGCCGGGAGGGAGATCATGTCTGACAGCAACCGGCCGCTGGTTATCAGCGCGCCCGAACCCCGCACGCTCGACCTGATCTTTTCGCCGTCGGCGCGGAAGGTTTTCAGCGATCGGTACGAAATCTTCGAGGCCGAGGCAGCAGAAGTCGACCGCCTGCCGGATGCCGTTCTGGAACGCGCCCGCTACATCGTCGGCCAGCCGCCATTGTCACGGCAGACGCTGGAAAAGATGCATTCCCTGCGCTGCATCTTCAATGTCGAAAGCAACCTGTTCAACAACATGCCCTATGACTTCCTGTTCGAGCGGGGCATTCATGTCGTGACGACCGGCGCGGTTTTCGCTGAACCGGTAGCGGAACTGGGCCTGGCGATGGCGCTTAACCTTGCGCGCGGTATCGTCGATGCAGATCTCGACTTCCGCGCCGGCAAGGAGCTCTGGGGCGGCGACGGCAACAGGACGGCCCGGCTGCTCTCGGGATCGGATGTCGGCATCATCGGCTTCGGCGATCTCGGCAAGGCGCTCAACCGGGTGCTGTCCGGCTTCAGGACGCGGATAAAGGTCTTCGACCCCTGGCTGCCGCCATCGATCCTTATCGAAAATGGCGTTCAGCCGGCGTCGCTGGCTGAGGTGCTGTCGCAGAGCGATTTTGTTTTCGTCGTCGCCTCCGTGACCAGCGAGAACGAAGGATTTCTCGGCGCGGATGCTTTCGCATCGATGCGGCCGGGTGCGGCCTTCATCCTGCTGAGCCGCGCCGGTGTGGTCGATTTTCCGGCACTGATGGAAGCGGTGCGAAGCGGCCATATCGTGGCTGCCAGCGATGTCTTTCCCGAGGAACCTCTGGCCAGGGACCATCCCGTCCGCTCCCTGCCCGGCTTCATCCGCTCCGCCCATCGCGCCGGCGCGCTCGATATCGCTTTCACCCGCATGGGCGACATGGTGCTGGAGGATATGGATATTGTCGACCGCGGCCTGCCGCCGATGCGCGGCAAGCGGGCGGAACGCGAGACCGTTTCGCGCATACGCTCGAAACCGGTCGACAAGAACTGAAGCTATTCGCTCTGCCGGAAGTTGCGGATACGATCGAACAGAACGGCAAACACGATGGCACCGCCGATAAACGTGCCCTGCCAGAAGGCGTTGATGCCGAGCAGGCCGAGACTGTTGCGAATGACCTCGATCAACGCGGCCCCGATGAGCGCGCCAAAGGCCGTACCGGCGCCACCTGCCAGATTGGCACCGCCGATGACTGCGGCGGCGATGACCTGCAGCTCCATTCCAGCGCCGATATTGGTGGTGACGGCGCCGAGCCAGCCGGTTTGAATGATGCCGGCAATACCCGCCGACAGAGCCGAAATCATGTAGACCGCAACCTTGATCCTTTTTACCGGAACGCCGGTGAGCGTCGCGGCATGCTCGTTGCCGCCAATGGCGAAGACGTAGCGGCCGAACCTGGTCCAGCGCAGCACGAAGCCGGTGATGAGCGCCAGAACGATCATGTAGAGGACCGGGTTGGCGATGCCGAAAAGCCAGGCGCCGCCACCCAGCGCCAAAAGCTTTTCGTGGTCGGGACCGAACTCGAAGACAACGGTGTTGTTCGACGCGACCATCGCAAGGCTGCGGGCGATCGACAACATGCCGAGCGTAACCACGAAGGGCGGGAAGCCGAGATAGGCGATCAATACTCCGTTGAATGCCCCGATCAGAAGTGCGGTGCCGATAGAGGCAGCAATGCCGACTTCGATGCTGTAGCCGGCATGCATGACGACAGCCAGCACCATGCTGCACAGGCAAAGCACCGAACCGACGGACAGGTCGATGCCCCCGGTGATGATGACCAGCGTCATGCCGAGCGCGATGATCGCAACGAAAGTGACGTTGCGGGTGATGTTGTAGAGGTTTTTCGTCGTGGCAAAGGAGTCCGTGGCGAAAGACAGGAAGATGCAGGCGAGAACGACCGCGATCAGCACCCAGAAAGTCTGGCTGCCCAATATCGCCGCGAACCAGCTCTGCTGCTTTTGTCCGATCGTCTGGTCAAGGGTGATAGCCATCGTCGACCTTCGTTTCCCAGCGGCACTTACGAACGGCGTCGATCACACCTGTTCGATGGCACCAGTAATAAGTCCCGTCACTTCCTCGGGCGAACTCGTCCCGATCTGCTTGTCGGCAACTTTCCTGCCGCGCCGCATGACGATGACGCGGTCGGCCACATCGAACACGTCCGGCATGCGGTGGCTGATCAGGACGACCGCAATGCCACGGTCGCGCAGGTGGCGGATCAGATTGAGAACTTCTGCCACCTGACGAACCGAAATGGCCGCCGTAGGCTCGTCCATCAGCACGATCTTGGCTTCCGACAGCATGGTGCGCGCAATCGCCACCGCCTGCCTTTGGCCGCCCGACATCTGCCTGACGAGATCGCGCGGGCGCGTCTCGGACTTCAGCTCCCTGAATATCTCTCCCGCGCGCCTGTACATCGCCTTGTAATCGAGCACGCGCAGAGGCCCGACGCCCCGGCGCAATTCGCGTCCCAGGAAGACATTGGCGGCCGCCGTCAGGTTGTTGCAGAGCGCGAGATCCTGATGAACGATCTCGATGCCATGCTGGCGCGCTTCCACCGGCCTGTGCATGATGAGTTCGGCACCGTCCAGTTGCATGGTGCCGTGGCTTGGCCGGAAATTGCCGGCGATCATCTTGACCAGGGTGGATTTGCCGGCTCCGTTGTCGCCCATCAGGCCGACCACCTGGCCTGCCTCGATCGAGAACGTAACGTCGTTGACCGCCTGTATGGCGCCGAAATGTTTGGAAATGTTGGTCAGTTCGAGAACCGCCACGCGCCTTCCAGCCTCCCGAAACCTGCAGGCTCGCCACCGTTTTCAAGCGGCTGGTCTTTGACGCGGAGCCGTCGCGATCTCGCTTTCCCGGTCTCCTCCCAGGAGGGCGATAACATGCATTTATGCAAAACCGCGCCAAAGCGTCAATCAATTGTCTGATGAATCGAAGGGCGTAAGGCAGAAAGCTCTTTTGTAGGACAAATAGCCGTTGACGAGCAAAGCGCGCCGATATTAGCTGACCATGGGAGGAAGAGCATGCCAAGGCTTGTCGCCGCCGCTTCGGGCAAGGCGCGAGCGTTGTTTCAAGGCCTCGGCTCCGCCTGAACACCAAGCGCGTCACCTGTCGACCGCAAGGCTTGCAAGAAAATCAGATGCCGGCCGTACCGGCAGACTTAATACGATCTGGAAATGCTTATCGGCTCAGCCTGGCACTACGGGCTTTCGAAAAGATCGTCGCATTGCCTGGCATCCGGTTTGATTTTGAGTAGCGGACACGCGGTGTCCGTCTTTTTCAAGGGAGGAACCAATGAGGAAGGCATTACTGCTCGCAGCCGCCGTTCTGGCACTCGGTGCCGGACAGGCAATGGCAAAGAAACAGCTCGTCATCGTCGTGAAAGGCCTGGACAATCCATTCTTCGAGGCCATCAACCAGGGCTGCCAGAAGTGGAACAAGGAAAACGCAAGCGCGGAATACGAGTGCTTCTATACCGGCCCGGCATCGACTTCCGACGAGGCCGGCGAAGCTCAGATCGTGCAGGACATGCTGGGCAAGGCGGATACCGCTGCGATCGCCATCTCTCCGTCCAACGCCAAGCTGATCGCGCAGACCCTGAAGACGGCCAACCCGTCCGTTCCGGTGATGACGCTCGACGCCGATCTGGCCGCCGAAGATTCCGCACTGCGCAAGACCTATCTCGGCACCGACAACTACCTCATGGGCGCGCGCATCGGCGACTACATCAAAAAAGCAAAACCAAACGGCGGCAAGATTTGCACGATCGAAGGCAATCCCGGCGCCGACAACATCCTGCGCCGCGCCCAGGGCATGCGCGACACGCTTACCGGCCAGAAGGGCCTGACCGAACTGAAGGGCGAAGGCGGCTGGACGGAAGTCGCAGGCTGCCCGGTCTTCACCAATGATGACGGCGCCAAGGGCGTGCAGGCTATGACCGACATCCTCGCTGCAAATCCTGATCTCGATGCCTTCGGTATCATGGGCGGCTGGCCATTGTTCGGAGCACCGCAGCCCTATCGCGATCTGTTCAAGCCGATGGCCGACAAGATCGCCAGCAATGCATTCGTCATCGGTGCTGCCGACACGATCGGCGACGAGGTGGCGATTGCCAAGGAAGGCCTCGTCACGGCACTCGTCGGCCAGCGGCCGTTCGAGATGGGCTACAAGGCACCGACGGTGATGATGGATCTGATTGCCGGCAAGCCGGTTGAAGATCCGGTTTTCACCGGTCTAGACGAATGCACCAAGGACACGGTCGATACCTGCATTCAGAAGTAAGGTTGCAATCCGTTTCGGGCGTCTGCGTTCCAGACGCCCGATTGTTTCAAGCCGGCTTCGACGGCGACAGGTCGACACCGTTGACGCTGCCGATATGCGTGGCCAGCATCGGAACGAACTGGTCGGCCTTGCCTGACGCGGACGCGCCGGCAAAGGAGTTCTTCGCGGCATTGCCGAGCGGATTTGCCATGCCCACTGAATCGGCCATCGCCCCGAGATAGGTCAGGTCCTTCAAGGCGTTGGCGATGGAGAACTTATGAGCATCGCGATCGCCTTCCAGCGTCCAGCGCATGAAGGTCTGGTAGAAGCCGCAATCCATGCGGCCGTTGCGTATGACGCTGTCGAAGCGCGCTGGAGAAATACCCACCTTCTGCGCCAGCGCCAACGCTTCGGCGTAAAGCGCCGCATAACCGAGCGAGACGAAATTGTTCAGGAGCTTCATGCGATGGCCATCGCCCGTTGCACCGATATGGACGACACGGCCCGCCCACGTATCCAGCACCGGCTTCAGCCGCGCAAAAAGTTCTTCGGAAGCACCAACCATCGTGTCCAGCGTACCTTCCCAGGCCTCCTTCGGCGTGCGGCTCAACGGTGCGTCGACATAGGCGACGTCGAGTTCTGCAAGCTCAGTGGCAAGCGCCATCGTAGAGACCGGATCGGCTGTAGAGCAGTCGACCACGACCGATCCCGGCTTCAATCCATTCTTGAGTCCACCGGCTCCGCGAATGATCTCTTCCACCTGCCGCGAACCGGTCACGCATATGAAGACGACGGTAGAGCGCGCCGCGACCTCGGCCGGCGACGAAACCTCGGTCGCGCCACGGGCGATCATATCCTCGGCAGGCGCACGGTTCTTGCGGCCCAGGAATGTCAGCGGATAGCCCTTTTCCAAGATGTTCTTCGCTATGCCGTGCCCCATCAGACCAAGGCCGATGAAGCCGATTTGTTCGCTTGCGTCCGCAGTCATGCTCATCTTCCTTGCTTGGATTCATTTCAAACACCGTCGGCGTTCCCTCACTTCATGCTCGCGCCCTGCGACGAAGTGGTGCTCCCGGAAACCGTGTTTGTCTGACAATATCTACCGATCGCGCAGAATGTGGAGGACAAAATGTCGAAGAGGATCATTTTCACCGGAGGCAGCGGCAAGGCCGGAAGGCACGTCGTCCAGTACCTCGTCGAACAAGGCCATCAAGTGCTCAATCTCGACACCAAGCCGCTCGACAATCCTAAAGTCCGCACGCTGATAACCGACATCACCGACAGCGGGCAGGTTTTCAACGCGCTGTCGAGCTACACAGGACTGCACGAATTCGACCCGTCATTGCGGCCACAGCCCATCGACGCCGTCGTTCATTTTGCCGCGATCCCCCGCATCATGATCACGCCCGACAACGAAGTCTTCCGCATCAACGCGCTCGGCACATACAATGTCATCGAGGCTGCGGTGAAACTCGGCATCCGCAAGATCGTGATCGCTTCCAGCGAGACCACCTACGGACTGGTCTTTGCCAATGAGCCGCGTAGCCCGCGCTACTTCCCGCTCGATGAGGAATACGACGTCGATCCGATGGACAGCTATGCGCTCTCCAAGATCGTCAACGAGCAGACCGCGCGCGCCTTTGCCCTGCGCAGCAGTTTCGACATCTACGCCTTGCGCATCGGCAACGTGATCGAGCCTCACGAGTATGAGCTGTTCCCGAAATGGTTCGCCGACCCCGGATTTCGCAAGCGGATCGCATGGAGCTACATCGATGCACGCGACCTCGGTCAGATCACGCATCTCGCCGTCGAGAAGGACGGGCTCGGCTATCAGGTATTCAATGCGGCCAACGACGACACGTCGTCCGACCTGCCTACCAGGGAATTGATCGAGCGCTTCTATCCCGGCGTGCCGCTGAAACGCGAAATCGGCGAATTCGAAACCTTGCTGTCCAACCGCAAGGTCAGGGAATTGCTCGGTTTCCGGCCCGAGCATAACTGGCGGAAATATGTCCAGCAGAATTGAACGATCTGCACCCTATCGATCTCTACGGCTGCGTGCGACGGCACGAACTTGCAAGGACAATACTTAGACAT